>Ga0326727_10007066_pt1 | contig 30109 bp, 30 predicted proteins | sample MB2enrmetagenome_FD_207643 | JGI IMG/M metagenome (GOLD analysis project Ga0326727, IMG submission 207643) | Lab enriched peat soil microbial communities from McLean, Ithaca, NY, United States - MB29MY | ecosystem: Environmental > Terrestrial > Soil > Wetlands > Peat | place: USA: New York... | reverse complement strand
AACACACCAAGTGTGTCAAATGAAATCGCCGACGACGTGGCACTACATTTTTGCGAAACCCGCCCCTCGATTCAACAATATCAATGCCTTACGACCCGCATCCAGGTCGCAAGTGTTGAAGATCAGCCAAACGCCCGGATTTGACGCGAAATCACCAGGCCCCGTCTCCGAGTTCGACGAACTCCAGGGCGTCGATCGCTTCGTTCCTTTTATCCTCCGCCTGCTTCAGGGAAAGCTCCAACTGCCTGGTGCTGCCTACGCTGCTGCCCAACAGGACCAGACCGCCAAGCGCAACGGTTATCCCGACGATCATCCGAATCGGCGTGAAGGCCACCGGACCAAGCATCAAGCAGATAAGCAACGCTGCGCCCGCGAAGGCGCACGCGCGTCCTATCATGACGAGCCTACGGCTGCGCAGGATCGCCTCTCGGAGCTCGTCGATCTCAGCCTCAAGTCGCTCGATCTCATCGGCTGACGTCGAATCCGCTTCGGACATTGGTTTATGGGGGTTTATGGGGTTTACGGGGGTTTATGGGAACAGGATTGCACAATTTCGCGATCCGCCGTCGGCGCCAGATATTCGCGACTGGCGCCGCCCTGCTCCGCTCCGCCACACACCAAGCCGTCTTTCCATCGAACGAATGCTTCGCATTCGCCTTGAGAGCTCGACGGCGCTCCCTGCCGATCCCGGCGAGACAAAAAGGGATGATGGCGTGTCGCCGTATTCCCGCTATCCTCCCCTCGGTCCATGCGTTCCCGGCTCGCGCGCCGTGTTCCAGAAACGCAATATGCGGACCTCGTTCTTTTCGTCGTCGACCGTGTAAATGACCCAAAACGCCGTCCGTCTCGAGACGGCGAAGAGGAACGCGTTGTAGGGTGCGCCCACTTCCGCGAAGAACGAAAACGAATGCGGAAAGACGGCGATCGTTCGTTTGATCGCATCATGGAACGCCTCGACGTATTTTCGTGCGCTGTTCTCGCTGTAGCGGCGCAGATATTCGTAGAAGTCGTCGATGTCGCGTTGCGCGAGCGCGTCGATCAGCACGCGATATGTCACATCGAATTACCCGCGGCGGGAATAGATTTTGTCGAAGCGGCGGCGTTGATCGTCGCGATCGTAGACGACGAATTCTCCGGCGTCGATTCGCGCATCCGCGGCCTTCAATTCCGCGACGAGCTTCTCGCGTTCAGCCGGGGACAGCGCCTCGACTTCCTCCAAAGAGAGCGAGGGAACGACGAGGGTCTCGCGCCGGTCGACTGCGGGCTTGGTCGTTGCGGCCATAAAAAACTATACCACGTCCGGCCCAAGTTCCAAAACCACGTCCTCACCCCTTCCCCGCCTTCGGCTCGACGTGGCCGCCGAAGCCCTTGCGCATCGCCGAGATGATCTTCTCCGCGAAGGTGTGGCCTTGGCGCGAGCGGAAGCGCGTGTAGAGCGCGGCGGAGAGGACTTCGGCCGGCGTCCCCTCTTCGATCGCCGCCATCAGCGTCCAGCGGCCCTCGCCGGAATCCTCGATGAACCCCGAAAAGGACTCGAGCGCGCCCTCGCGGGCGAGCGCGCTCGCGGTCAGGTCGAGCAGCCACGAGCTGACGACGCTGCCGCGCCGCCACGCTTCCGCGATGTCGGCGACGTCCAAGGTGAAGCGATGCTCGGGCGCGACGCTCGAAGCGTCGGCGTTGCGCAGGATGTCGAAGCCCTCGGCGTAGGCCTGCATCAGGCCGTATTCGACGCCGTTGTGCACCATCTTGACGAAATGGCCGGCGCCGCACGGGCCGGCGTGCAGGTAGCCCTCTTCGACGTTGGCGGCGCGTCCCTCGCGCCCCGGCGTCGCGGGAATCGTCCCGCGGCCCGGCGCCAACGCCCGAAAAATCGGATCGAGCCGCGCGACGATCTCGCGTTCCCCGCCGATCATCAGGCAGTAGCCGCGCTCCAGCCCCCAGACGCCGCCGCTGACCCCGGCGTCGACATAGTGCAAGCCCCCAGAGCGAAGCGCCGCGCCGCGCCGGATGTCGTCGCGCCAAAAGCTGTTGCCGCCGTCGATCACGACGTCGCCTGGCGACAGCAGCGGCCTCAAGGCCTCGATCGTCGCCTCGGTGGCTGAGCCGGCCGGCAGCATGATCCAGACCGCGCGCGGCGCCGCCAGCCCGGCGACCAGCGCGCTCAATGAATCGACCGCGCGAGCCCCCTCCGTCGCGAGCGCCAGGCCCGGCGCGGGGTCGCGATCGAAGACGACGCACGTATGTCCGGCGCGCATCAGCCGGCGAACGATATTGGCCCCCATGCGGCCGAGGCCGATCACGCCGAGCTGCATCCCAGCGCCTCCCCTTGAAAAGGCGAACGCGTCAGTCCTTGGCCCGTTCGACGTAGCTGCCGTCTTCGGTCTGGATGACGACGCGCGTTCCGGCGGTGACGTGGGGCGGCACCATCACGCGCGCGCCGTTGGAAAGCTTGGCGGGCTTATAGGACGAGGACGCGGTCTGGCCCTTCATCGCCGGCTCGGTCTCGACGATCTCCAGCGTCACGCGCGGCGGCAATTGGATGCCGACCGGCGTCTCGTTGAAGATCGACAGGATGACCTTCATCCCCTCTTGCAGCCATTGCGCCTGATCGCCGATGACGTCGGCGGGAACCTGGACCTGTTCGTAGGTCTCCGCGTTCATGAAGTGATAGCCGTCGGCGTCCGAATAGAGGAAATCGTAGTTCTTGTCCTCGACGAAGGCGCGCTCCACCTGTTCGGTGGTTTTGAAGCGATCGGTCACCTTCACGCCGTCGGAAAGACGCCGCATGTCGATCTGCGTCGTCGGCGTGCCCTTGCCGGGATGGAAACTTTCGGCGGAAAGAACGACGCAGAGCTGACCGTCCTCCCGCTCGATGATATTGCCTTTGCGGATCGAGCTTGCGATGACTCTCACGTCTTTATCCCCAGAATTGGCGCGCGCGGCGCCGCGGCGGCGACCTTGCTTTCAAACCTCGGCTTGCGCGAATGCGGCGCGCACCATACCCATTTCGCCGCCAAAGGCCAGATAGGATCGAACCGGCCTTTGCCGCTTCTCCCCGTCCGGATGCGCGCCCCCTTGAAACCCTCCTCGCCTTTCTGGAGCAAGACCCGCCACGCCGACCGGCGCCCGCGGCTCGCCCTGCGCGCGCGGATCGCCAGCGCCGTGCGCCGCCATTTCGAGCGCCAAGGTTTCACAGAGGTCGAGCCCGCCGCCCTGCAGGCCTCCCCCGGCAATGAGGCGCATCTGCACGGTTTCGCCACCTCCCTGATCGGCCCGGACGGGCGCGCCCGGCCCGCCTATTTGCACACGTCGCCGGAATTCGCGATGAAAAAGCTGCTCGCCGCCGGGGAGACGCGCATTTTTGCGCTGGCGCGCGCATTTCGCAATCGTGAGCGCGGCGCCCTGCACGCGCCCGAGTTCACGATGCTCGAATGGTATCGCATCGAGGTGCCGCTGGAGGCGTTGATGGAGGATTGCGCGGCCGTCCTCGCCCTCGCCGCGCGCGAAGCGGGTGCGGCGCGCTTTTCCTTCCGCGGCCGCGAGGCCGACCCCGCCGCCGCCCCCGAACGCGTGAGCGTGCGCGAGGCGTTCCTGAAGCACGCCGGGATCGATCTTTTCGAATCGCTGCCGCCCCGGGGGCGAGGCGAGCCGGACCGCGACCTTCTCGCCCGCCAGACCGCCGCGATCGGGCTGCGCGTCGCGGCCGACGACGGGTGGTCGGACGTGTTCAGCCGGGTCTTGAGCGACAAGGTCGAGCCGCGCCTCGGCCTCGGCCGGCCGACTTTCCTTACCGAGTATCCGGCTTGCGAAGCGGCGCTGGCGCGCCTTTGCCCTCATGATCCTCGCGTGGCGGAGCGCTTCGAGCTCTATGTCTGCGGCGTCGAGCTCGCCAACGCCTTCGGCGAACTGACCGACGCGGCCGAGCAGCGGCGACGTTTCGAACAAGCGATGGCGGTCAAGCGCCGCGTCTACGGCGAGGCCTATCCGATCGACGAAGATTTTCTGGCCGCGTTGGAGCATATGCCGGAGGCGAGCGGCGCCGCGCTCGGCTTCGACCGGCTGGTCATGCTCGCCTGCGGTGCCGAACGCGTCGAGGACGTAGCCTGGACGCCGGTGTTCGATCCCTTCGAGGACGAGCGATGAGCGCCGCGGCCTTCCGCGCCGTGATCGGCGGTTCCGCCGATGCCTGAGCTGCCCGAGGTCGAGACGGTGCGGCGCGGGCTCGAGCCCGCACTCGTCGGCAGGCGCTTCCTCGGCGTCGAGACGCGTCGCGGCGATCTGCGCGTTCCCTTCCCCGAGCGCTTCGCCGAACGCCTGACCGGGCGCCGCGTCGAAGGCCTGACGCGGCGGGCCAAGTATCTGCTGGCGACGCTCGACGGCGGCGAGACGCTGATCATGCATCTCGGCATGTCGGGCTCGTTGCGCCTCGAAGGCGCCGGCGAGAAGCCGGCCCAGCCGTTCCATTTCGAGCGTTCGAAAAGGCAAGCGCACGATCACGTCGTCTTCACGCTCGACGGCGGCGCGCGCGTCGTCTACAACGACCCCCGCCGCTTCGGCGCGATGGTTCTGGCGCCGACGCGCGGCCTCGCCGAGCACCCGCTGTTTCGCCATCTCGGCGTCGAGCCGCTGTCGAAGGACTTCGACGCCGCGCGGCTCGCCGCGCTGTTCGCCGGCGTGCGCGCGCCGCTGAAGAGCGGGCTCCTCGACCAGAAGCGCATCGCCGGGCTCGGCAACATTTATGTCTGCGAGGCGCTGCATCGCGCGCGGCTTTCGCCGCTTGGCGAGGCGGGGACGCTCGCCGGCGCGAGGGGAGCGCCGACGCGCGCCGCCGAGGCGCTCGCCGCGGCGGTTCGCCAAGTCCTGGAGGAGGCGATCGAAGCGGGCGGTTCGACCTTGCGCGATCACCGCCGGATCGACGGCGAGCTCGGGCGCTTCCAGCACGCTTTCGCCGTCTACGACCGCGAGGGCAAGCCCTGCCCGCGGCCGCGCTGCCGCGGCACGATCGCGCGAATCGTGCAGGGCGGGCGCTCGACCTTCTACTGCCCGGCGTGCCAGAAATGACGCGGGCGACCGGCCTCATCGGAAATTTCCCGGCAAAATCAGCGATTCATGGCGAAAATGGAGCGGGCGAAGGGAATCGAACCCTCGTGTGAAGCTTGGGAAGCTTCCGTTCTGCCATTGAACTACGCCCGCGTTCGCCCTTCTCGAGGGACGGCGCGAATTCGTTTATAGCGCGCCGCGCGCGCAGGCGACAAGTCGGAGAAGCGGGATTCTTCAGCCCGCGCCGAATTCGCGAAAATGCTTCGACAGCTTCAGCCCCTGGCCCTGGTAGTTCGACGTCGCGCCCGCGCCGTAGAGCTCGTCGGCGGCGTCCGCGAGGGTCTCGTAGACGAGGCGCCCGACCGGCTGGCCGTCCTCGATGAGGAACGGCACGTCGCGGCTGCGCACTTCCAGCACCGCCCTGGCGTTCGGGCGTCCGTCTGTCCCCCGGCCGAAGCCGGGATCGAAGAAGCCGGCGTAATGGACGCGGAATTCGCCGATCGCCGGATCGATCGGCGCCATTTCGGCGGCGAGATCGGCCGGGATCTGCATTTTTTCGCGGCTGGCGAGAATATAGAACTCGTCCGGGTCGAGGATCAGCCGCCCATCGCTGCGCGCGCGGATCGGCTCCCAAAAGTCCTCGGCGGCGTAGCCGCCCGCCTTATCGACGTCGATCACATTGCTGTTCTTGATCGCGCGATAGCCGACGACTTCGTCCGCGGCGCCGCTCAGCGCCACCCGCATCACCAAGCCTTCGCGCACGTCGAGGTCGCCGTCGACCAGCGGGCTCTGGGCGTGGCGCCGCTTGATTTCCTCGTCGCCCAAGGCGAACTTGAACTTGTCCATCTGCTGCGAGTTGCGGCTGCGAAATCGGACCTGGGAGAGTTTCGATCCTTCGCGCGCCCGCACGCTGAAGCTGCGCGGCGAAATCTCCAACCACAGATCGCCCCGATAGCCCAACGGAACGTCGTCGAAAGCCTCGGCGCGGTCGACGATCAACCGGGTGAAGATGTCGAGCCGTCCGGTCGAACTCTTCGGGTTGGCGGCGCCCGAAAGGCTCGGCAGCAGGGCGAGGCTTTCGGTCAGACGGGCGACATAGACGATGCCCTTTTCCAACACGGCGCCGTCGTGCGTCAGCGAGACGGGTTCGGGGTTGAGGCTGTCGAGATGCTCTTTGACCGTTCGCCTGCGGCCGGGCAGGAAGCTCGCGCGCACGCGGTAGGCCTCTTTGCCGAGCCTCAAGTCGAGGCTGGCGGGCTGAAATTGCGCCTCCTCGATCTCGCGCGCGGCCGTGATCAGCTTGCGGCGCGCCATCGCCTTGATCTTGCGGCGCGCGAACAAGCCGAACGGGGCGTTGAAGTAGGCGTCGGTGGCGCCCGGTTCGCTCGGATCGAGAATGTGGGGGAGCGGGACGCGCGTCGGTGAAGTCATGGAAGCCTCGAAGGCCGGCGCGCCTTGTTAGCGCCTCTCGGCCTTGACGCCAAGACGCGCGCCGGTCTATGGGGAGCGATCCCGTGGTCATTTGAGCCGGTCGGCTTGCCGCCACGTTAAACAACGGGCTAAAAGATCGGGGCTCCAAAGAAAACGCGCCCTGTTCTTAAAACCCGCGTCCGGACGATAAGTCCGGGCAGCAAAGGAGCGCGCGATGACCAATCCCCGCAAGACCCGCGATCCCAAGACCTTGCGTCCCGCCACCCGGCTCGTGCACGCCGGCTCGATGCGCTCGCAGTTCGAGGAGGCCTCCGAGGCGCTGTTCCTCACCCAGAGCTATTTCTACGACACGATGGCGGAGGCTGAGGCGCGCTTCAAGGGCGACGCGCCGGGGTTCGTCTATTCGCGCTTCTCCAATCCGACGGTGACGATGTTCGAGCGCCGCATGGCGCTGTTCGAAGGCGCCGAGGCGGCGCGCGCGACCGCCAGCGGCATGGCGGCGGTCACCGCGGCGCTGATGGGCCAGCTCAAGGCCGGCGATCACGTCGTCGCGGCGAGGGCGCTGTTCGGTTCGTGTCTCTATGTCGTCGAGGAGCTGTTGCCGCGCTTCGGCGTCGCCTCGACCCTCGTCGAGGGCGCGGACCTTGCCGCCTGGCGCGCCGCGATGCGCCCCAACACGAAGTGCGCCTTTCTCGAAAGCCCGACCAATCCGACGCTGGAGGTGATCGACATCGCCGGCGTGGCGGCCATCGTCCATGAAGGCGGCGCGCGGCTGGTGGTCGACAACGTCTTCGCTTCGCCGATGTTGCAACGCCCGTTGCAGCTCGGCGCCGATTGCGTCGTCTATTCCGCCACCAAGCACATCGACGGCCAGGGGCGCACGCTCGGCGGCGTGATTCTCGGTTCCGAAGCGTTCATCGCCGAACATATCCACAATTTCCTGCGCCAGACCGGCCCCTGTCTTTCCCCGTTCAACGCCTGGGTCATGCTCAAATCGCTGGAGACCCTGCCGCTGCGCGTCGCCCAGCAGCAGCGCTCGGCGGGAAAAATCGCCGACTATCTCGCCAGCCGTCCGCAAGTCGCCCGCGTGCTCTATCCCGGACGCGCCGATCATCCGCAGCGCGCCGTCGCCCAGCGGCAGATGTCGGGCGGCGGCACGCTCATCGCGTTCGAAGTCGTGGGCGGCAAGAGGCAAGCCTTCGCGATGGCCGACGCGCTGTCGATCATCGGCATCTCCAACAACCTCGGCGACGCCAAGAGCCTGATCACCCATCCCGAGACGACGACGCACCAGCGCCTCAAGCCCGAGCAGCGCGCCGCGCTCGGCATCGGGCCGGGATTGCTTCGCCTGTCGGTCGGCCTCGAAGACGCCGACGACCTGATCGAGGACTTGGCGGACGGACTGGCGGCGATGGCGAAAAGCGGTCGGCGGGCGGCCGAATGAGCCGCGAACGATCAAGCGCCCGTCACGGCGAACCGGCGGCGCGCCAGCGCGCCGCGATCTTGTCGTCGCTCGCCTCGGCTTCGACCCACGGCTCGGCCGAGCCGTCGCGCAAGCGCGCGCGTTTCCAGAACGGCGCCTCGGTCTTGAGATAATCCATCAGCATCTCGGCCGCCTCGAACGCTTCGCGGCGATGCGCGGCGGCCACCGCGACGAGCACGATCTGCGCGCCGGGCGCCAGCGTCCCGTAGCGGTGGATCGCGGTGACGCCGATCAGCGGCCAGCGCGCTTCGGCGGCCGCGACGACGCGCGCGATTTCGGCCTCGGCCATGCCGGGATAGTGCTCGATCTCGAGGGCCGCCAGGTGCCCGCCTTCGTCGCGGCAGAGGCCGACAAAGGTCACCAGCGCGCCGACGTCGAGGCGCCCGGCTCGCAGCGCGCGGGCCTCCACCGCCGCATCGAAATCTTGCGATTGGACGCGCGCCTTGCCCATCGGATCAGCCGCCCGTCATCGGCGGAAAAAACGCGATCTCGCGCGCGCCGGCGATTCTGGCGTCATGCCCGACGTGGACATGGTCGATCGCGGCGCGGATCACGCGAGGCTTTTCAAAGGCGTAGGCGTAGCCCTCGCCCTGCGCCGACAGCCAGGCGATCAGTTCGCCGACCGTGGCGACGCCGGCCGGCGGATCGATCGCCTCCTCGTTCTTGCCGATGCGTTCGCGCACCCAGGCGAAATAGAGCGCCTTCATCGGCTTGGCCTCCGAACTCGGGTGGACGCCATCGACGCGCCAGCGCGACATTCCCCGCCGTCGACCTCTTGGAAGCGAAAATTCCGACCGTGAGGACTTGTCAAGGACTTCAGCCGCTGCGCGGCGGCGCCATAGGGCGTCGAAAGACGCCCGTCTAACAAGACGGGCGACGGCGCCGTCCTTGACAAGTCCTCACGGTCGGAAAAAGAGGCTCTCCAAGAGGTCGACGGCGCACAGCGTCCGCGGCTGCGACCGTTCGTCGATCCGAATTCGGCCCGCCCGATCATCGGCCCTCAATCGTTCCCGACATGGTCGTAGCTCGCCTTGAAATAATCCCAACCGGTGTACAACGTCAGGATCGCCGCGATCCACAGCAGCGTGACGCCGATCGCGATCGCGCCGGGCAGCGCCGCTTCGGCGGCCGGTCCGGCGATGAGGAAGCCGAGCGCGATCATCTGCGCCGCCGTCTTCCATTTGGCGACGGCGGTGACGGGAACCGGCACGCGCAACTCGGCCAGATATTCGCGCAGTCCCGAAACCAATATTTCGCGGCAGAGAATGACGATCGCCGCCCATAGCGACCAACCGGCGATCGTCTTGTCCGCCACCAGCATGAGCAGCGCCGCGGCGACCAGCAGCTTGTCGGCGATCGGGTCGAGCATGCGACCGAGCGAGGATTGCTGCGCCCAGGCGCGCGCGAGATAGCCGTCGAAGAAATCGGTGATCGCCGCCGCAGCGTAAATCGCCAGCGCGGTCCAGCGCGCCCACGTCTCGTTGGGCCAGAACAGGAAGGCGGCGACGAGCGGAACCGCCGCCACCCGAGCATAAGTGAGAAGGTTTGGCAGATTCCAGTTGCGGTTGGCGACGCGTGTGGGTGTATTGGCCATGGGCTCGTCAGCAGACAACGAAGGCCGCTTCCCGTCAATAGAGCCTTCGCACGCCTCGCGGGCGCGGCGGCGCCTCATGTGCAATATCTGGGGACGATCGGTTCGGCGAGGCCGCGCGCGGCTCGATTTGGTCTAAGCTCGCGCGCGTTCCGCTTTTTAGGAGCCCCGCCATGCCCAATGTCCACGTCGTCGATCATCCCCTGGTGCAGCACAAGCTGACGCTGATGCGCGACAAGACGATGTCCATCAAGGGCTTTCGTGAACTGCTCAACGAAATCGGCATGCTGCTCTGCTACGAAGTGACGCGCGACCTGCCGCTGGAGATGGTCGAAGTCGAGACGCCGCTGGCCAAGACGACGAAGCCGACGATCGCCGGCAAGAAGCTGGTCTTCGCGCCGATCTTGCGCGCCGGCGTCGGGTTTCTCGACGGCATGCTCGACCTGGTGCCGAGCGCGCGGGTCGCCCATATCGGGCTCTACCGCGAGCCCAAGACGCTGGAGGCGGTCGAATATTATTTCAAGGCGCCCGTCGACGTCGCCGGTCGGCTGGTGATCGTCATGGACCCGATGCTCGCCACCGGCAATTCCGCGGTGGCCGCGATCGACCGCTTGAAGAGCCGCGGCGTCAAGGACATCCGCTTCGTCTGCCTGCTGGCGGCGCCGGAAGGCGTCGAACGCCTGACCAAGACCCATCCCGACGTGGAGGTGTGGACCGCGGCGATCGACGAAAGGCTCAACGACCACGGCTATATCGTGCCGGGCCTCGGCGACGCGGGCGACCGCATGTTCGGGACGAAGTGACGGTTCGCTGGTGGCGCGCTCGCCGAGCGCGTCCGGCGCGCGAGCGCCTTGTTCCGCTCAAGATCGAATCGACGGCCGCCGCTACAGGGTCGCCCCCCGCTGGGTCTCGACGCGGAACGGATGCGCGGGATAGACGCCGAGAATGCGCATTTCGCGCGAGAAGAACTCCAGCTCTTCGAGCGCGCGCCTGAGCGGCGGGTCCTCGGGGTGGCCGTCGACGTCGGCGAGGAATTGGGTCGCCGAGAATTCGCCCTCGACCATGTAGCTCTCTAACTTGGTCATGTTGACGCCGTTGGTGGCGAAGCCGCCGAGCGCCTTGTAGAGCGCGGCGGGGACGTTGCGCACGCGAAAGACGAAGGTGGTCACCAGCGGGCCGTCGTGGGCCGCCGCCCAGCGCGGCGTCTTGGAGAGGACGACGAAGCGCGTGGTGTTGTGCGCCTCGTCCTCGACGTCGGCGGCGAGCGTCGCCAGGCCGTAGATTTCGCCCGCGAGCCGGCTCGCCAGCGCGGCGCGCGAGGGATCGGCGAGTTCGGCGACTTCGCGCGCGGCGCCGGCGGTGTCGCCGGCGACCACCGGCTTCAGCGCATGTTTGCGGATGATCTTGCGGCATTGGCCGAGCGCGTGGACGTGGCTGGCGACGCTGCGCAGGCCTTCGAGCGTCGCGCCGGGAACGGCCAGAAGCTGAAAGTGGATCGGCAAAAACGTCTCGGCGACGATGTGCAGGCCGGAGGCGGGCAGCAGCGCGTGGATGTCGGCGACGCGCCCGGCGATCGAATTCTCGATCGGGATCATGCCGAGGTCCGCCGTTTCGTCCTGCAGCGCGGCGAAGGCGTCCTCGAAAGTGGCGCAGGGCAGCGGCGCGAATTCGGGATAATTGTCGAGGCAGGCGGTGTGCGAATTGGCGCCCGGTTCGCCCTGGTAGGCGATGGTCTTGGCTTCCGTCATGGCTTTCCCCTCGGCGCCAGCATTTGCCGGGCGCGGCGCAACTCCTCGGGCGTGTCGACGCCGAGCGGCGCGACGTCGACGAGCGCGATGTCGATGCGCATGCCCGCCTCCAATGCGCGCAATTGTTCGAGCCTTTCGCGCCGCTCCAACGGCGAGGGCGGCAGCGCGACGAAACGCGCCAGCGCCTCGCGCCGATAGGCGTAAAGGCCGATGTGATGGAAGAGCGGCCCCTCGCCCCAGGGCGCTCGGCCCCTGGTGAAATAGAGCGCGCGCAGGCGCCCCGGGCCGACTTGCGTCCCTACCGCCTTGACGACGTTGGGATCGTCGCGGTCTTCGGCGCGAGCGATTTCCGTCGCCAGCGTCGCGATGTCCACATTCGGATCGCTCAACGGAGCGACCGCGGCGCGCACCGCGCTCCTCTCGATGGTCGGCAGATCGCCCTGCACGTTGACGACGACGTCGAAGCGCCCCGCCGGATCGAAGGCGCCGACGGCCTCGAAAATCCGGTCGGAGCCGGAGGCGTGGTCGGGCCGCGTCAGCACGGCGCGCCCGCCGATCGCCTCGACCGCCGCGACGATGCGAGGATCGTCGGCCGCGACCAGAACCGGCCCGACGTCGGCCTCGACGGCGCGCCGCCAGACGTGCGCGATCATCGGCTCGCCGTGGATGTCGGCGAGCGGCTTGCCGGGCAGGCGCGTCGAACTCATGCGCGCGGGGATGAGGACGATCGGGTTCATCATCGACGGGTTCGCGAGACACGCCAAAAGACGCGGCGGCGCGGCGCTTATACGAGACGCCAAGCCCGACGCAAAGCGGCTCATCGCTTTCCGGCGGGGGCGCCGTCGCCAAGGTCGGCCCGCCGCCGTCGAGTCGAGGCGCTATTTCCGCCCGGCGCCGGCGAAGGCGGCGGTGACGCCGAGGCCGACGAACACGCCGCCGGTCACGTAATGCTCGAAACGCAAGACGCGGGCGTTGCGCTTGAACCATTGCCCGGCCGTGCCGGCGGCCAGCGCGTAGAGGCCGTCGCTCACCAAGCCCATCAGCGCGAAGAGGAGGCCGAGGAAGGCGACCTGGAACGCGACCGCGCCGCGCGCGGGATCGACGAATTGCGGCAGGAACGCCAGGAAGAACAGCGCCGTCTTCGGATTGAGCAGGTTGACGACGAAGCCGTCGCGATAGAGCCGCCGCAAGGCGCGCCGCGGCAATTCGCGCGGCGCGGCCGGCGCGTCGCTCGGAGCGAGGATCCGCCGCACCCCGATATAGACGAGATAGGCCGCGCCCGCGTATTTGACGGCGGCGAAGGCGAGCGCCGAGGAGGCGAGCAGCGCCGATAGCCCCAGCGTCGCCGCCAGCACATGCGCCAGCGTTCCCGTGACGATGCCGAAGACGGACACCAGCCCGGCGACGCGGCCCTGCTCGACGCTGCGCGCGACGATGTAGAGAACCGCCGGCCCCGGCGTCAGCAGCAGCGCGATCGCCGCCGCGGCGAAGACGCCGAGCGAGGCGGCGTCGGGAATGACGATGGTCATGCGGGAAGGCTCCGTGGGGGCGAGGGGCGCGGCAGCGTAGCGGATGTGGGGCGAGGCGACCATACTGCCCGCGCGCCATCGCCGCGCTCGCCGTCAAGTCGCGGCGAATGCGAAGCATTCGGCCGCCAAGCCGCTGCGCGGTCGCTTCGCGAGCCTTGACCGCTGCGCGCGGCGATGGCGTTTGGTTTTCAAGTCGCGTTGCTGACGAAAAGCGGCCAAGAGGCCGCTTTCGCGCGGCAACGCGACTTGATGGCCCCTTGCCAAGCCGCCCCGGCGCAGTCACCCCAAGGCGAATGCGCCGGGGCGGCGTGGCCCGGCGGAATTGAGAAATTGCTGTTGAGGCGCCGGCGTCCGACGTCGCGCGCGCCGACGGCGTCGACGAATCCGCGGGTCTGATGTAAAGACTCTTCACATGAGTTGGAGCAAGGACCAGGGCGAGCGCGACGAGCCGCGCGGCTATCATCACGGCAACTTACGTGAGGCGCTGATCCGCGCGGCGCTGGAGCTGATCGCCAAGAAGGGCCCGGCCGGCTTCACCTTCGCCGAGGCCGCGCGTTTCGCCGGCGTCAGCCCGGCGGCGCCGTATCGGCATTTCCGCGACCGCGACGAGCTGATGGCGCATGTGGCGCTGCGCGGCTTCGAGCAGTTCGAGGCGGCGCTGGCGCGGGCCTGGGACGACGGCCGCCCGGACGCGCTCGGCGCGTTGGACCGGCTCGGCAAGGCCTATCTCGAATTCGCCCATAACCAGCCGGCGCTTTACTCGGCGATGTTCGAAGCCGGGATTCCGATCGGCACCGATCCGGCGCTGCGCGGCGCGAGCGACCGCGCCTTCGCCGTATTGCGCGCCGCGGCCGAAAAAATCTGCGCCGCCATGCCGGCGATGGGCCGCCCGCCGGCGCTGATGGTCGCGCTCCATATTTGGTCGATGGCGCACGGAATCGCGGCTTTGTTCGGACGCGGCGACGGCGCTCAGCGGGCGTTGCCGATGTCGGCGGCCGAACTTCTGGAAGCCGAAGTGCTGGTCTATCTGCGCGGGCTCGGCGTCAGAGCGACGCGGCCGTAGGGCGGCCCAAAAGGGCTTGACAACGGCGGCGATCAATGTAAATGTTATTTACATTCACAACCGGAGACGCGTCATGCCTCTCGTTCTGATGATTTTGGGCTTCATTTGGTGGTGGCCGCTGGGACTTCTCATCCTCGGCTACCTGATTGCGCGCCACAAGTTCGGCTGCTGGCGACGCCCCATCTACGCAGGGAATGGACCGATGAGCGACTGGGATTGCCACATGGACCGCTGGGAAGAGCGCTGGGATCGCAAGATGGCGCGCATGCAGGAAAAAATGGAGCGCGTGCGCGGCCGGATGGAGCGCTACCGGAGCCGGGGCGGCTGGTTCGGCCCCTCCTCGAGCGGCAACCGCGCCTTCGACGACTATCGTTCGGAGACCCTGAAGCGCCTCGAAGAGGAGCAGCGCGAGTTCAAGGAATTCCTTGAGCGGCTGCGCTTCGCCAAGGACCGGGCCGAGTTCGATCAGTTCGTCTCCGAGCGCCGCCAGCGTCCGTTCGAAGAAGGCGGCCAGCCGCCGCCCGCCGAGCCGCGCGCCTAATTTTCGTCACGCCCTCCCTGCCTCCGCTGCGTGACCGCACGGGCCGCCCGTTCCCCGCCGGGCGGCCCGTTTCTTTTGTGGCGGGAACCTTCGCGGCGACCGCCGCCGATCCCAAACTGAATTGTTGTGACGCCCGCTCGATTCGCTGTTTCCTCCCCTACCCGATCGTCATCAAGGTCGCGTTTCCTCCCGCCGCGGTGGTGTTGATGCAGATCGAGCGTTCGTTGACGAGGAAATCGAGCGGCGGCGGGTCGCCGCGGCGAAAGGCTTCAGCGGAATAGCGGAAGACGCCGACGATCGGCCCCGGGCGGGCCGCGACGGCGGCGAGCAGCTCGACGAGCGCTTGCCCTTCGCGGTCGGTGAGGACGGCGTCGACGCGGTTCGCCGCCGCGACCGGAACGACGTCGCCTTGCAGCGCCCGCGGCAGCCAGGCGACGAGCGCGGCGGCGGGGGGGCCGTAGAGGGCGGCGCGATTCCCCGCCGCGAGCGCGCAGGCGATCTGAGCGACCATCGCTTCTTCGCTCGAAGCGTCGCAGAGCGCCGTCCCGCGCGGGATGAGCGAATAGAGATTGCGCTCGCCGACCGGGCCGGGAAGCTCGATGTCGACCCCGAGGCGCGAGGAACGCGCCAGCGCGGCGCAGAGGTCGGCGAGTTCCCGCCGGCCGCGTTCGGCCAGCGCGCGCGCGAAGATTTCAGCCGCGCGTGCGGCGACGCCCGCCGGCAGGGGCGGCCATTGGGCCGGCGCGCTCGCGAGCAGTCGCTTCAGATAGAGCGGCCCGCCCGCATTCGGCCCGGTGCCGGAGAGCGCGTGGCCGCCGAACGGCTGCGCGCCGACCACGGCGCCGATGATGTTGCGGTTGATGTAGATGTTGCCGGCGGCGAGCCGGCCGCTCACCAGCTCGATCGTCGCGTCGACGCGCGAATGCGCGCCGCCGGTGAGGGCGTAGCCGGTGGCGTTGAGCGCGTCGATCAGTTCCGGCAGCGCTTCGCGCTGGTAGCGCAGCGCGTGCAGCACCGGGCCGAACACTTCGCGCCCGAGATCGGCGACCGAATCGATTTCGATCAGCGTCGGCGCGACGAAGCAGCCGTGCGCGGTGGACTCGCTCAGCGGCTCGGCGTGGACGGGAAAGCCGCGCGCGCGCATCGACGCGACGTAGGCGTTGAGGCCCGCGACCGCTTCGGCGGTGATGACCGGGCCGACGTCGGCGTTCAACGCGCCGGGCGGAGCGACTGCGAGTTCGCGCATCGCGGAGCGGAGCATCGCCAGCATGCGGTCGGCGACGTCGTCCTGCAGGCAAAGCACGCGCAGCGCCGAACAGCGCTGGCCGGCCGAATCGAACGCCGAGGCGAGCGTGTCGGCGACGACCTGTTCGGGCAGCGCGGAGCTGTCGACGATCAGCGCGTTCTGCCCGCCGGTCTCCGCGATCAGCGGGATCGGCGCGCCGTCCGGGCGCAGGCGCTTGGCCAGCGCCGCCGCGATCAGTTTGCCGACCTCGGTCGAGCCGGTGAACATCACGCCGCCGACGCTTCCATGCGCGGCGAGCATCGCGCCGACCGCGCCGTCGCCGGGCGTCAGGATCAGCGCGTCCTCGGGGATTCCCGCTTCGTGCATCAAGCGCACCGCTTGCGCCGCGATCAGCGGCGTTTCCTCGGCCGGCTTGGCGATCACGCAATTGCCGGCCACGAGCGCGGCGGCGATCTGGCCGGTGAAGATGGCGACGGGGAAGTTCCACGGGCTGATGCAAACGACGGTTCCCAGCGGGCGATGCGTCGCGTTGGAAAAGTCGCTTGAGATTCTCGCCGCGTAGTAGCGCAGGAAGTCGATGGCCTCGCGCACGTCGCCGAGCGCGTTGGGCAGGGTCTTGCCCGCCTCGCGGCAGACCAGTCCGGCGAGTTCCTGCGCTTGGCGTTCGAAACGCGAGGCGGCCTCGACCAGGATCTTCGCCCGCTCGCCCGGCGCGAGCGCGCTCCAGGCCGGCCCCGCCTTCGCCGCGCGCTCGAACGCCGCGTCGACTTCCCTCCCGTCGGCGTCCGCGACATGGCCGACGACATCGCGCGCGTCGGCCGGATTGACGATCGCGCGCGTCGCGGCGCCGCGGCGCCCGGCGCGCCAATCCTCTTTCGCGCTTTGCTGGAGCGCTTGGCCGAGCGCGGCGAGGCGCGCCTCGTTGCTCAGGTCGAGGCCGGCCGAATTGGCGCGCTCGGGCGCGAAAAGATCGCGCGGCAGCACGATCTTGGGGTGCGGCGCGCCGACCGGAACGAGCGCCTTCGCCGCCTCGACCGGGTCCTCGAGCAACTCGTCGACCGTGACCGAGGCGTCGGCGATTCGATTGACGAAGGAGGTGTTGGCGCCGTTCTCCAGCAGGCGGCGCACGAGATAGGCGAGCAGCGTCTCGTGCGAGCCGACCGGCGCGTAGACGCGGCATGGCCGGCTCTGACGCCCGCCGCCGACGATCTGGTTGTAGAGCGGCTCGCCCATGCCGTGCAGACACTGGAATTCGTACTGCCCGGGGTAGAAGTTCTCTCCCGCCATCGCGTGGACCGTCGCCAGGGTCAGCGCGTTGTGGGTGGCGAATTGCGGAAAGACGGCGTCCGGCGCCTCCAGCAGCAGCCGGGCGCAGGCGATGTAGGCGACGTCGGTGTGAATCTTGCGCGTGAAGACGGCGAAGCCTTCGAGGCCCTCGACCTGGGTGCGCTTGATCTCGCTGTCCCAATAGGCGCCCTTGACCAGGCGCAGCATGATTCGCCTTTTCGTCGCCCGCGCGAGTTCGACGATCCAGCCGAGCGCCGCGTAGGCGCGCTTCTGATAGGACTGCACGACGAAGCCGACGCCGTTCCAACCCTCCATCGCGGGGTCGCGGCACAGCGTCTCCAGGAGATCGAGCGAAAGGTCGAGCCGCTCGGATTCCTCCGCGTCGATGTTGATTCCGACGTCGAACCCGCGCGCCATGACGGCCAGACGCTTCAGGCGCGGATAGAGTTCGTTCATGACGCGCCGGCGCTGACTGCGCGCATAGCGCGGATGCAGCGCCGACAGCTTGACGGAGAGGCCCGGCCCCTCGTAGACGCCGCGCCCGGCGGAAGCCGCGCCGATCGCGCGCAACGCCGCTTCATACGAGGAAAGATAGCGCTCGGCTTCCTCGGCGGTCACGGCGGCCTCGCCCAGCATGTCGTAGGAATAGCGATAGCCGCGCGCCTCCAACGTCCGGGCGTGGAGAATCGCCGCCTCGATGGTCTGGCCGCAGACGAATTGTTCGCCGAACACGCGCATCGCGGTGTCGACGCTGGCGCGGATGATCGGCGCGCCGGAGCGCGCGATGAGGCGGGTCAGCGTCGCCGCCAGCCCCGCTTCGTCGACGGGGCTGACGAGCTGGCCGGTGATCAGCAGTCCCCAGGTCGCCGCGTTGACGAAGGGCGAGGGCGAGCGGCCGACATGCGCGCGCCATTCGCCGCCGCCGATCTTGTCGGCGATCAGCGCGTCGCGGGTCGCGGCGTCGGGAACGCGCAGCAGCGCTTCGGCGAGGCACATCAGCGCGACGCCTTCCTGGCTGGAGAGGTCGTATTCGCGCATCAGCCCCTGCACCAGCCCGGTGGTTGGCCGCGCCCGCAAGCCCTCGACCAAGCTTCGCGCCAGCGCCCGCGCTTGCGTCGTGACCTGCGCGGGCAGCTCCGCCGCCCGCAATAGGTCCGGCAGGCTTTCCGTCTCGGGAACGCGAGTGACGGCGTCAATCGCGGCGCGCCGAGCGTCGTGGCCAACCAGCTCGGCGGCGAAAGCGGCGAAGGCGAGCGGGCGCCGCTCGGCGCTTTCGGCGCTCCCCTCGTTTGCGAAGGTTTCATGGCTGGCGGACATGCAAACTCCTCGGACGCGGTCGGCGACAGCCGAGCATCTTGCATGGATCGCGGCGCCCCTCAAGGAAACGGCGACGGCGCGCAGTCGGACAATCCGCCGCACTGGGCGAATCGGCTGGGATTGACCATATTGCGTGCGCGGCCGCTTTTTTGTTGCTGCGCCGCACCATATCTGTTAGGCTGAAAAGTATGATTTTTCCGCCGCCGGTCGCGGCGGCGGGTTCGCAATCGGGCCAGCTTTTCATCATCGAGGGCGCAATGGGAACGACCTGGAAGACGAAATGGGGCGCGCGGCGCGTTCGCCGGGATCCGCCGACGATCGAGGAGGCGTTGATCGCGGCGGAGAGCCTGACCGACGATCTGGCGCAGCGCATCGAAATCGCCGCGGCGTTGATGGGCGTTTCCCCCGACGAGGTCCGAGCCTTGGCGAGCAAGCAGGCCAGCCTGTCGCGCGGTCGCTCGACGCTGGTCAACGGCCGCAATCGGGCGGTCGTGGTCGAATACAAGCGGCCGCGCACGATCCGACCGCCGACCGCGGCGCCGGCGCGGCGTTGAGATTTGCCCTTGTCGCTTGTTTCCCGATGAGCGAAGAGCGCGTCGCGCCGGACGCGGCGACGCCGGGGGAGCGGATTCCCGCTTCCCCTTTGACCGCGGTCGGGATAGCAACGATCGATGCTTGACAATCCTAGTCTCCCCGCAGGGACCGGCGCGGGCAACGTGCTCTATCGCCTGCTGCGCGAATTCGGCCGCGAGCATGTCTTCGGCTATTTGCTCGCGGCGTTCCTGCTCAGCCTGATCGCGCTCTCCAACATTTCGGTCGCTTGGTTGTTGAGGCCCGTTCTCAACGGCATGGTGAGCGCCGAGAAATTGGGCCAAGCGCGCTTCCTGGCGTTCGAAGCGGCGGGCCTGTTCGTGCTGCGCGGCGTTTCGACTTACGGATCGATCCTGGTGCTGTCGCGCATCGGCAACCGGATCGTCGCCACCGCGCAACGACGCGTGTTCGAGCGCCTGCTCAACCAGAACGTGGCGTTCTTCCAGGATCGCCATTCCAGCGAATTCATCTCGCGGCTCGCTTTTGCCGCCAATGGCGTGCGCGACGCGCTGCAACTGGTCATTCAGGGCTTCGCCCGCGACGCGGTCACGGTCGTCGGCCTCGTCGTGGTGATGATCGCGCGCGATCCCTTCCTGGCCTTCGGCGCCCTCATGGCCCTTCCGCTCGCCACCTTCTTGGTCCGACGGATCCTGCGCCGCGTGCGCGAATTCGCCAAGCGTTCGTTCGACGGCTCGACGCAGATCGTCCAGACGATGGGCGAAACGGTGCTCGGCATGCGCATCGTCAAGGCGTTCAACCTCGAAGCGGAAATGCGCGATCGCATGACGCGGGCGATCCGCACCGTCGAACGCTCGGCCAATCGCATCGCGGCCGGCGGCGGGCTGACGACGATGCTCGCCGATTCGCTGGCGGGCCTGGCGATCGGCTTTGCGATCTTCTACGGCTCCTGGCGAATCACCGCGGAACACGCCGACGTCGGCGCCTTCGGCTCCTTCCTCGGCGCGTTGTTGATGGCCTACGAGCCCGCCAAACGGCTCGGCCGCTTTCCGGTCGACATTCAGAACGGGCTGGTCGGGTCGCGCCTGATCTACGAGGTGCTCGACGCGCCGCTCGGCGACGAGGCGCGCCCGGGCCTGCCGCCGCTCGAAGTGACCGAAGGACGGGTGGTCATCGAGCGCGCGCGTTTCGCCTATCGGCGCGGCGAGGATGTCATCAACGGCCTCGATCTCGTCGCCGAGCCCAGCCAGACGACGGCGTTGGTCGGGCCTTCGGGCAGCGGCAAAACGACGATTCTCGGCCTCATCCAGAGGTTCCATGCGCTCGCCGCCGGGCGCCTGACGATCGACGGGCACGACGTCGCCGCCGTCGACTTGGCTTCGCTGCGGGGAAAGATCGCGTTCGTCTCGCAGGACGTGTTCCTGTTTCGCGGATCGATCCGCGACAATATCGCGCTGGGCAGGATCGGCGCGTCGGACGCGGAGATCGCCGCGGCGGCGCAACAGGCCAACGCGCATGATTTCATCATACAGTTCGCCGACGGGTACGAAACCAACGTCGGTGAACAAGGCGCGCAGCTCTCGGGCGGCCAGCGTCAGCGCATCGCGATCGCCCGCGCCTTCCTCAAGGACGCGCCGATCCTGTTGCTCGACGAGCCGACCGCGGCGCTCGATTCGGAATCCGAACGCGAGGTGCAAAAGGCGCTCGACGGCTTGCGGATGGGGCGCACGACGATCGTCGTCGCCCATCGCTTGCAGACCATCGTCGGCGCCGATCGCATCTTCGTCATCGAGCAAGGCCGCGCGATCGAATCGGGCTCTCACCACGAGCTGATCGCCCGCGGCGGTCCCTATTGCACGTTCTTCGCCGCGCAATTCGGGGCCGGGGCGCTGAAATCGCTGGCGTGAGAAGCGTGGGCGCCGGCGCGCCGTCTAGAAATGCGCGAGATGGACCGCCGAGGGGCGCGTGGTCCGATATTGACTGTGCGCCGCGACGTCGACGGCGACGCCGGCGATCGCCAGCAGGGCGAGCCACGTCATGTCCGACAGGTCGCAGGTGAGGAACCCGAGCGTCATATTGCACGCCAGCGCCGCGGCCAGGTAGGGCGCGAGCCGCGGCGGCGCCGCGCCGATGGCGCGAAAGCCGAGCCAGGCGCCGGCGGCGGCGATAAGGGCGCCGACGATTCCGAGTTCGTACCAGATCTCGAACACCAGCGCGCGCGGCGTCTGCGGCGGCAGAATCCCGGCGCGCACGCCCCGCGCCACGGTCTCGAAACCGTGGCCGATCAGCAGGCGCGCCTTGTCGTGCAGGAAGGCGTCGTTCGCCACGCCCAAGCTCGGATAGGGCGCCGGCAGCGCGCCCAGTTTGGCGTGCAGCATCCACCGCGCGAATGTCGAGACGAGCGCCGGAATGAGCGGGGATAGAAGGATGAGCGCCGCCGCGAGCCGACTCAGGTCGCACGCGGTGCGTTCGAGATCGGACACTGCGAACGACAGCGCCGCAAAGCCGACGAACAGCGCCGTCGTCGTCGCCGTCGCGCCGATGAGCGAGGCGTAGACGAAGGCGAGGATCAACAGCAGGCGCGCATAGCCGTTGCGCCCGCGCGCCGCGAGCGCGCCCATCGTCGGAAACAGAAGCACCGCGATCGCGCGTGCGCCCTCGGGGATGCGGTTCTGGTCGAGCGGCGCGCCCTGCTGGGCCGCCGCCCAGGCCGCCAGAATCGTCGCCATGGTCAGGGCCAGGCCGAGTGGAAAGAGATAGAGATCGGTGGCGCGCGCATGTTCGCGCGTCGTCGTCAGCGCGAGCAGGACCGCCAACGCCATGCCGGCCAGCTTGAGAAGGTGCTGCGCGGCGGCGACCGGGAAAGGCGTCCACAGGATCGACAGCGCCGCCCAGGCGAGACCCGCCAGCCCGATCAGGACCAGCGGCGAACGGAAAGTCTCGCCGATGCGGTCGAGCGCGTCCGCGGCCGGGTCGAGGACGGCCGCGACCACCACCAGCGCGACGCCGATCGGCAACAGCACGAACAGCGCCAGGGGATGCAGCACCACGCTGGCCGGCGCGGCGAGCCCGAGAACGACATAGCCCACACGCGACAAGAATAGCGACGCGTCCGCGGCGTCGTCCTTTTGCGCCGAGTCGGGGAGCCGAGCCATGCCTGCCACGCCTGATAATTGAATGCGTTATACGACGGCGCGCGGCGCGGCGCTGTGGATTTAAAGCAACACTCGGTTGTCAAGTTCAGCGACGCCGGACCGGGTCGATTTCGGCGGCGCTCTTGACGTGCGATACGGCAGGCTCATGAACAGGCGTCGAAACCGCCCGATCCGCTCGTCATGGACCCGCTTTGCCCTCGCCCTTTTGAAGACGCGGCCGCCGCCGCGGGCCGACAACGCGCGCGGGGCGAAGTCCGCGCCGCGTTCGCGCGCGCCGGTGCGCGCACCGAGGCGGCGCGGGTCTTCGAGACCGGCGGCCTTCGCGTGCGTTTTCCCCGCGCCGGCGACGAATGCGAAGCGGTCGTCGTCAACACCGGCGGCGGCATGGCGGGCGGCGACCGGGCGCGCATCGACCTTGCGGCGGGTCCCGGCGCTCGCGTCTTCGCCACGACCCAGGCGGCGGAGAAGGTCTATCGCGCGGACGGCGGGCCCTGCCGGGTCGAGACGCGCCTCAGCGTCGAAGCCGGCGGCGCGCTCTTCTGGGTGCCGCAAGAAACGCTGCTCTACGACGGCGCCCGGCTCGAGCGCCGGCTCGAGGCCGACGTCGCCGCGGACGGTTCGCTGCTGCTGATCGAGGCCGCCGTGTTCGGCCGTCTCGCCCATGGCGAGACGGGCGTCGCGGCTCATTTATTCGACCGCTGGCGCGTTCGGCGCGCCGGCCGCCTCGTCTTCGCCGAGGCGCTGCGGCTGGAGAACGCGGCGGTCCATCTCGACCGGCCCGCCGTCGGACGCGGCGCGCGCGCGATCGCCGCGCTCCTCTATCTGGCGCCCGACGCGCCGGATCGGCTCGCCGACCTGCGCGACGCGCTCGCTGGTCTTGCGGCCGAGGCGGGCGGCGATTTCGACGCCGGAGCGAGCGCCTTCGACGGCCTTCTCGTGGCGCGCGCCGTCTCGCGGGCGCCGGAAAATGTGCACGCGGCGGTCGAGGCGGCGTTGCGCGCGTTGCTTGGTCGCGGCAGGCCGCGCGTGTGGACGTGAGGCCGACGATGCAAAGCGGCGCCGAGCAATCGCCGCGCTCTCCTTGCGCCGGCGAAGCGAATTGGGCGGCCGACCGTCCGATCGTCATCGCCGCCGCCGCCGCGTGTCTCGGCCTGCTCGCGCTCCAGCTCGCGCTGATCGGCCGCGTCGAACTGACCTTCGACGAGGCCTATTATGTCCTGTGGTCGCGCCGCCTCGCCTGGGGCTACTACGACCACCCGCCGATGACGGCCGCGTGGATCCGCGCCTCGACGGCGCTGTTCGGGCCTTCGGAATTCGGCGTGCGCGCGTTGGCGACGCTGATCCTCGGCGCGACGCCGGCGCTCGTTGCGCTGATGGCGCAGCGGCTGTTCGGATCGATCCGCACCGCAGCGCTGGCCAGCCTGATGTGGGTCGCCATGCCGCTCGCGGCGGGCGGCGCGATCGTCACTCCGGATACGCCGCTGGTCGTCTTCTGGACGCTCGGCACGGCCGCGCTGGTCGAAGTCTGGCGCACGCGCCGCGGCGTCTGGTGGCTCGCGTTCGGCGTCGCGCTCGGCCTCGCCCTGCTGTCGAAATTCACCGCCGCGTTCCTAGCCGTCGGCGTCGCGCTGGCGCTGTTGACGACGCCGTCACTGCGGCGCTGGCCGACCTCGAGCGCGCCCTACGCGGCGGCGATGATCGCGGCGGCGATCTTCGCGCCGTTTGTCGTTTGGAACGCCGAACACGGCTGGGCGACCTTCGCCAAGCAGCTCGGCCGAGCGCCCGCGCACGGCTTCTCGCCGCAATACCTGGTCGAATTCGTCCTGTCGCAGATCGGCCTGATGAATCCGCTGGTCTTCCTCGCCGTCGTCGCGGCGATCGGCGTGGTTTTTTCCGCGCGCGGCCGGCCGCTCGCGGCGACCGACGAAGCGCGGCGGCTGCTGCTCGCCTCGATCGCGCCGGCGATCCTTTATTTCGCCCTCCACGCGCTGCATGACCGCGTGCAGGGCAATTGGCTGGCGCCGCTCTATCCGGCGCTGGCGATCCTGGCCGCCGACGCGGTCGCGCGCGCGCAAAGCCTGGCCTCGACCGGCCTCTGGCGGCGGCTCGTCGCCACGGCCGGACGCTACGCCGCCCCGCTCGGCCTTCTCGCGGCGCTCCTCGTCTACGGACAGGCGGCGAGCGGCGTCCTGCCGCTCGGCAAGGCGGACCCGACCTTGCGGGTCGGCGGCTGGCGCGAGTTGACGGGCGAAGTCGACCGGCTCGCGCGCCAGCGCGGCGCCGCTTTCGTCACCGCGCGCGGCTACGCCGCGACCTCGCTGCTGACCTATTACGGCGACCCGGCGCTTTTGGTCGTCCAGCGCGACCAGCGCCAACGCTGGCTTTTCCAGGATTCTCCCTCCGAGAGGCTGTTCGCAGCGCCCGGCCTCGCCTTCGGCGAGGCGGGGAGCGATTTCGCCGCCGAGCTGGCGCCGCATTTCGCTCAAATCGAGGAAGTCGCGCGGCTCCAGCGGCGCCCGAACGGCCGACCGATGGAGACTTATGTCGTCTACCGCGTCGCCGATCCGATCCCGCCCGTGCTCGAGCCGATCGACGCCGAGCGTTGATGGCAAGCAGATTGCATAAAGAATCGGCGCCGGCGGTCTCGCGAATCGCTTGCCGCGGCGGGGCGAACGACGGATAGTCGCAGCCCTCGCGAAAGGGCGGGAAAGACGAAGCAGGCGGGCGAGCATGAACCTCACTCCACGCGAAAAAGACAAGTTGCTGATCGCCATGGCGGCGATGGTGGCGCGCCGACGCCTCGAGCGCGGCGTCAAGCTCAACCACCCCGAGGCGGTGGCGCTGATCGCCGACTTCGTCGTCGAGGGCGCGCGCGACGGGCGCACGGTCGCCGAGCTGATGGAGGCGGGCGCGCATGTCGTCGCGGCCGACCAGGTGATGGACGGCGTCGCCGCGATGATCCACGATGTCCAGGTCGAGGCGACCTTTCCCGACGGAACGAAGCTGGTCACCGTGCATCATCCGATCCGCGGCGCCGAGGAAGGGCTCGTCCCCGGCGAAGTCGTCGCCGAGCCGGGCGAGATCGCGATGAACGAAGGGCGCGAGACGATCACCCTGGAGGTCGCCAACACCGGCGACCGGCCGATCCAGGTCGGCTCGCACTATCATTTCTTCGAGGCCAACCCAGCGCTGAAGTTCGAGCGCGCGCGCGCGAAGGGATTTCGCCTCGACATCCCCGCGGGCACTGCGGTGCGCTTCGAGCCGGGGCAGAAGCGCGAGGTGCGCCTGGTGGCGCTCGCCGGCAAGCGGCACGCCATCGGCTTCCGCCAGGAGGTGATGGGGAAGGTGTGATAGGATATCGGGACGCCGAGCGATGGAGTCGGACATGCCGCAGTATCGGACAGTCGTCGGGCCGGACGGAGCGATCACGCTGCCGGCCGCGCTTCGGAAGAAATTGCGGATCAAGGAAGGCTGCGAGGTCGAGTTCTCTCTCACCTTGGACGGCGACGTCTTTTTCCATGCGATCACCGGCAAGGCCAAGGACTGGAAGGGCGTCTTCGATGTCGAAGTGAGATCGCCGCCGATTTCGATAAAGGAGATGGATCAGGGGATCGGCGAGGCGGTGACTGAGAAAGAGCGTCGAATTCAGCGGCAAACCGCGCGTAGCAAGCCGCAGTCGCGGCGGCCCGCCGCGGAATGATCGGCGTCGACACAAATGTGCTCGTTCGGGCGTTCGCCGCCGACGATGCGCGGCAGGCGGAGCGTGCCAGCCGGTTGCTCGACCAGAGCGGCCCCGAGCAAGTCTTCGTCAACATCGTCGCGCTCGTCGAATTCGCTTGGACCATGCGACGCGCCTACAAGTGGGATGACGAGTGGATCAGACGAGCGTTGAACATGATCATTCGCCATCCCGCCTTGGTCATTCGGCATCGCGACTCGGTTCTGGAAGCGATCAGCGACTCGAATACGTCCTTGTCCGGTTTCCCCGATCGGCTCATCGCCGCGCTGAACCTGGACGCGGGCCGCGACACCACCTTGACATTCGACAAATAGGCCGCCGGAACTCGCGGCTTCACGGAACTCGAGGTCTAGGACGCGATGCAATCCGTTCGCCGCCGCCGCTTAAGAATTCTCCTCGACCGATAATAGGGATCGTCATGCCCCAATCCCCCGCCTCCCTGCCCCGCGCCGCCTACGCCGACATGTTCGGGCCCACCACGGGCGACCGGGTGCGGCTCGCCGACACCGAGCTGTTCATCGAGATCGAGAAGGACTTCACGACTTACGGCGAAGAAGTGAAGTTCGGCGGCGGCAAGGTCGTTCGCGACGGCATGGGGCAGAGCCAGACGACGCGCGCGCGCGGCGCCGTCGACACCGTGATCACCAGCGCCGTGATCCTCGATCATTGGGGGATCGTGAAGGCCGACGTCGGCTTGAAGGACGGCCTCATTGCGAGTATCGGCAAGGCCGGCAATCCCGACATCCAGCCCGGCGTGACCATCGTCATCGGGCCGGGGACGGAAGTCATCGCCGGCGAAGGCAAGATTCTCACCGCCGGCGGCTTCGACACCCATATCCACTTTATCTCGCCGCAACAGATCGAGGAGGCGCTGACGAGCGGCGTCACCTCGATGCTGGGCGGCGGCACCGGCCCGGCGACCGGAACCTTCGCCACCACCTGCACGCCCGGCCCCTGGCACATCCAGCGCATGATCGAGGCGGCCGACGACTTCCCGATGAACCTCGGCTTCGCCGGCAAGGGCAACGCCAGCAAGCCCGCCGCGCTGGTCGAGCAGGTCCTGGCGGGCGTCTGCGCGCTGAAACTGCACGAGGATTGGGGCACGACCCCCGCCGCGATCGACTGCTGCCTTTCCGTCGCCGACGACTACGACATCCAGGCGATGATCCACACCGACACGCTCAACGAGTCCGGCTTCGTCGAGGACACCATCAAGGCGTTCAAGGGCCGCACGATCCACGCCTTCCACACCGAGGGCGCCGGCGGCGGCCACGCGCCCGACATCATCAAGGTCGCGGGCCTGCCCAACGTGCTGCCGTCCTCGACCAATCCGACCAAGCCGTTCACCCGCAACACGCTCGACGAACACCTCGACATGCTGATGGTCTGCCATCACCTCGACGGCGCGATCCCGGAGGACCTCGCCTTCGCCGAGAGCCGCATCCGCAAGGAGACGATCGCCGCCGAGGACATCCTGCACGACCTCGGCGCGCTGTCGATGATGTCGAGCGACAGCCAGGCGATGGGCCGGGTCGGCGAAGTGATCATCCGCACCTGGCAGACCGCCGACAAGATGAAGCGCCAGCGCGGGTGCCTGGAAGGCGATACCGTGCGCAACGACAATTTCCGCGTCAAGCGCTACGTCGCGAAATACACCATCAACCCGGCGATCGCGCACGGCGTGTCGAAGCACATCGGCTCGATCGAGAAGGGCAAGCTCGCCGACCTCGCGCTGTGGAGCCCGGCCTTCTTCGGCGTGAAGCCCGACCTCGTCATCAAGGGCGGCGTCATCGCGGCGGCGCCGATGGGCGACCCCAATGCTTCGATCCCGACCCCGCAGCCGATCCACTACCGGCCGATGTTCGGGGCGTATGGTCGCGCGCGCACCGGTTCGTCGCTGACGTTCGTCTCGGGGGCGGCGGTCGAGGGCGGCCTCGCCCGCAAGCTGAAGGTCGCCAAGCGCTTGGTGGCGGTGGAGAACACCCGCAAGATCGGCAAGAAGGCGATGGTGCACAACGGCGCGACGCCTGTCATCACGGTGGACCCGGAGACTTATGCGGTGACGGCGGACGGCGCGCTGCTGGTCTGCGAGCCGGCGGACAAGCTGCCGATGGCGCAGAGGTATTTCTTGTTTTAAAGGGTGATCTTTGCTTCTCACGAAGACGATCGACGAGGAATCCGCGCCGACGCCTCGGGCAGAGTTCGAAGCCGTCCCCTTGGTCGTAATTCGCTTATGCGTCCCGAAATTTCAATGCAAACTCACCGTGTGACTTTTCGGCGATGACCACTTTCGCCTTCGGAAACGTCAAATGCGTTTTGGAAATAACGTCTCTACGAAAATCGCGTGAAGCGCTCATTCCGATATAAACGCACACTATTGATTCGTCTAAGAGTCTCATCCGCTGAATGGACGCGCTCGTCTCATCGTTTCTCCATAGCATTCGCCATTCATTCTCGTAGGCCCATTCCTCGGATTTAGTTGCAATCGTATCTCTGAGATATTGAATCAATCTAGTATGTGACGGATTCCCATTATTCGATTGGAGGTAAAATTCTACAACCTCGTCTATACCAATCGGCCTTAGCGCCTTTCGGTACACAACTTTCATCAAAGCTTCGTTCGGATCATATACTGGCCGCAACGCAGTATCGTTGGCAGCGATGGCGCTAGCTCGAAGGAGTTCAGTGTCAAACTCAATGAGGACGCCGCGATGGCCATTCCCATAGTGGGCCCACATCAATAGATTGTCTTTCGGGTGCCTACCGCGCTCGGCCTCAATAAAAGATAACATGAACGTTGACTGGCGTTGCGCCTGTAAATACGTCCCAATATCAGACAATATCTTAGTCCACAATTCCGGAGGAATATTTTCGATGAACCAACTAAATTTGTTGGAAAGACCTTTGCTGACATAATCAAGTATTAGGTCATACCTTTCGCCAAAATCCGTTTCAAAGAAGAAATATGGATCGAATGGATCGTTCAATTTAGTTACGTGGACAAAACTCAGAGTCTTAGTTGAGATGGTGTCCAGCGCATAATCGGGATTGCCGTAGAATCTCGCTAAGCGCATCGAACGGTTGTCAGGAAAGGCCATGAGGAACCATCCCCCAGGCGGTCCTCGCGTTAAACACGGGTGCCGCTCTGTGCTGCTGCGACAACAATTCTAGCATCACGGGGAGGCATAATCACGGATTTGTTCCGCCGTTCCGACAACCCGCGCCGTTGCCATCAGCCATCGTGACGCAGGCCTTCCGTTTTCCGCGAGCCGACCGAATTGCCGAGATTGCGGATTACGGCAACAGCTTACCAAACACACTTAATCCGCAACCCCTTCGAAGCGTCACTCTATCCGCCTCCTCCCGCCGACCCACCGCGCCGTCGACCTCATGGAGGCCAAGACTTCCGAAGCGATAAGGCTGTCAAGGGGCGAAGCCCGCCTGCGCGGCGCGCCGAACGGCGCGCCCTTGACAGCCTTATCGCTTCGGAAAAAGAGGCTTCCATGAGGTCGACGGCGCTCCCTGCCGAACTTGCGCCGGACGCCCGCCCGACCGCGGCTCTCACGAGGGCTCCACCGGTTCCACCACGGACGTGTCGCGCTCCCAGCCTTCGTTCTCCAAGACGATGTGTTCGATGGCCACGGCGTCGCCGTTGGCGTTGGCGTCGAGGTCGGGCAGCGCCTCGTAGATCGAGGGCCAGCAGCGATAGATCTTGTAGGCGAGCACGAGTTGCCCGGCTTCGTTACAGAACTCGAGGACGACGTCCTTGCGAAAGTCGGCGAGCGACACTTCGCTTCCCAAGGCCGCGCCGAGCCGCCAGACCTTGTTCGCCCAATCCTCGAATTCGCGATCCTGGGTGAGTCCGCGCTCGAGCGTGATCGGTTCGAATTGCGTGCGGCCCGGCGATTTGCGCGAAGTCGAAGGGTCGCCCCCCTCGCGATGCTCGATGACCTCAGTGACGCGCCTGAGGCCGCTGACCTGCGAAACGCCAGCGACATAGCGACCATCCCATTTCAAACGAAACTTGAAGTTCTTGTAAGGGTCCAACCGCGTCGGGTTGACAGGAAACTCCGCCATGAGGATCTCCCACGCTCTCGGAAGAGGCTCGCGCTTTCTACACGACGACGACGCGCATGTCCCGGTTGCGGCGGCGTTCTCGGTTCGGGCGCGTTCCGCGCGAACTTGAGCCGTCGTTGCTGGACCCCCGCTCGACCCCGACCCGAACGCTCGAAGCCGTCTTGTCGAACCAAACCCGCCAGTTCTCCGGCTCCTTGCCGCGCTCGGCCTGGTAGGCGATGCGGTCCTCGATCCCCCGTTCGGCGAGCCTGTCGCGCAAGCCTCGGCTGTCGTAGGCCTTGTCGCCGTCATAGGCCCGCTCGTCGCCCCGGAT
>Ga0326727_10007065_pt1 | contig 30111 bp, 25 predicted proteins | sample MB2enrmetagenome_FD_207643 | JGI IMG/M metagenome (GOLD analysis project Ga0326727, IMG submission 207643) | Lab enriched peat soil microbial communities from McLean, Ithaca, NY, United States - MB29MY | ecosystem: Environmental > Terrestrial > Soil > Wetlands > Peat | place: USA: New York... | reverse complement strand
TACTGGTCGCTTAAGAACGGCTTAAGCACCCCCATATCGATCTTATCCCGGATAAGAAGGTATTCAATAGCCCGATATTCTTCATTGGTAAGAATCACCTTCCCATCAGGAGTCATAGGAATCTGGTTCTTCTTTTTGGTATCCTTCATCGATTTCTGTGCGGTAAAATCAGTCTTGAGGAAGGTTGTCAGCTTCGATTTAATGTCCTGTTGGCTGGAACTTGTCCCGGTCATTGTAGTCAGGTCAACATTCTTTTGTTTGATGACTGATACCGTGGCCAACATCTTTTTGATAACTTCAGCCCGTTCCTTGTCGCTGATAGGATCTTCTTCAAGACCGTCGATCAAATCGATGAGTTTGGTCTCAATTACCGGTAACATCAAGTTGACGCTGTGAAGGAACGAAGGCTCGATGGGGATATAGAAATTTCGAACATCATCCGGATCCGGGAGAATATGGACAAAAGTGGTTTCGTTTACCGGATAGATAATGTTCGGGCTCTTCATGGAACGGAGATCTTTTTTCAGCTCTGACAAGAAGAGAGGAATACCATAGGTATTTACCGGAAATATATGGAGATATTCAAGGAGGTGAGGGCTCGCTTTCACATATTCTTTGGCATTCGCCGGCAACATTTTAAACAGGGCACTCGATTCAATATCATTGTAAAAATCGACTCCTGCATCTACTTTTTCGGGCTTGAAAGGGAGATTGACGGCAACTGAGAGCGTGCCCATTTTACACCTTCGCGAAACTCATGGGAATAACCTTCATGCCGTAACCGGGATGGACTTCGAAACTTACAAGGTTTCCGGTAGTCTTCCGTGCACCCCGAACCTTGATCACCTCCATGACCATCACGTATTTATCGCCAACAAGGGCTTTTTTCATGTTCAGGTGGGCATCACAAATCGATCGGATCCTGACAAGCGTGTCCTCTTCAAATGCATATGTGTGGAGCGTCACAAGAATAGTCTTTCCATGGTCGACCAGTGACTTGCAATTAGTGAAAAACGTCAGGATAGTATCGGTCTGTGCATATTCAGTAAAGAGGGTGAGCGAATCGACTATAATTACCTGTGATTTGCTTTTCTGGATATGGGTGATAAGATGGGCAAGAATACCCTCCATCTCTTCCTTCTTCCATTCGAACCCGACAACGTGAAGCGGGAAGATCTTCAGGTACCCCCACGCAAAATATTCAGAAATGTCAAGGCTCATCGATTCCATTTGTTTGATGAAGCTCTTGCTGGTGTTCTCTGTAGTGAACAGGTCCACAGACAATCCTTGTTTCATCGCACCCCAGATGATCTGCTGAGTAAGAACACTTTTACCGGTATCGTTTTCCCCTTCTATAAGGGTGAGGGATTCTAGAGGGAGACCATCAGCAATCTTCTTGTCAAGTTCGCTGTTGCCTGTCGAGATGATCTTCCTGTCCTCACCCCCCATCAGATCTGAAATGGTTGCCATCAGGACATCCTCTCTTTACTGCAGCAATGTATTCGCAGAAGCATAAACCCCATTATCGGTGCAAAATTCGACCCATGTCGGCGTACTTGCGGGTGTTATGAGAACGATCATGCTTGTACCCGGGTCCAGCTCGTTTGGATGTACAATATCATTGGTAAGCATATCATTGGGAAGCGTCGTAATTGACCAGTTACCAGGATTGCGCAGGTTATAGCGGTCATACCGGTAATACTGGAAACCTGTATTACTATTACTATAGGTGTATACGTCCATATGATTGAAATTATAGAGACTTTCTGTCCCGTTGTTGGACACCGTAAAATTAATCCCGCCAGACGGATCGATATTAATATCACTTATTGAGATTGCAGTCATGAGCCGCGCTTCATCCTGAATAGTAAGATCCTTTTGTGCGTTCGCAACGATTTCGGAGGTGGACAGCACATTTCCGACCAGAAGATACGCTACAATTACGAGCAGCAATACTCCGACACTAGCTCCGATGATCTCAGCAACAGCCATAAGAGATCAACTCGCCACCGTGAACTGCGTGGATCGGGAGATACCATCCGGAAGGACATATTGGAAATAGACCAATGTACCGGTTGTTCCCAGAACATATGAAGTGCCTGCAGTGTTTGCAGTTATTTGCAGGGTTTCCCCCGGATCCCAGTAATTAGTGTTATTATCCACATCTTCAAGAGTCGCAGTCCATTGTCCATTTCCCGGTGTACTACCAGAAAAATATGTCAACAAGCCGAAGTTACTTTGCTGACCGCAAAAGACATCGGAATGTTTGATATCTGCCATAGCTACTGGTTCGCTACCGATGTTCTTCATCCAGACCTGTGCAGTATTAGGGTTGACACTCGAACTCGCAAAGGTTGCAATAATTACAAAATCTGTACGGAGACGTACGTCAGATGCATGGGAAGAAGAGGAGAACGTACCCGCCATATTGTATATGATGGGAAAAATGGCATTAATTAAAACCGCTGCAGCTACCACAGCAGTAATCAGAAACATGGCAGTGGTGAATGACTCGGCTGACATCGATTATATCCTGTCCGGCAGGTTCATCCATTCGTCATCTTTCTCTTTGTTCTTCGATGATTTCTTGTCGCTCACAGAGAGGCTTGAGAGATCAATCGTCTCTTCCCCTCTCTTTTCCGGAATTCCCGGCTCCTGCTGGCGCTGTTCCATCATCACTTCAATCATATCTCGATCAAGAGAGGTGTCGTTGGGTGCAAGAATCCTGTTCAAGGCGTACAGCTCTGCAACAAATTCATCAGGACCAACTTCATGTTCTTCGCCAAGGTTCGCCGGCATGAGTCGTGAGATCTCGCGGATCTCATCGCAGGACTCTTTTGTCATATATCCCATCGCCCGGTATGATTCGAGCATGATCTCAAGCCGGTCGTGACCAAATTTTTTTACCGACTGGTGCGTCCATTTGAAAAGCTTGTACACTTTCTGGAGCCGGAGTTTTTCGCTCACCGGTTGCTGGGACTGGAACGATCCCCCTTGTTTTTGGGATGATACCTGGGGGAGAGGGATCTGGTTCCTGAACGCGGCAAGCAGCTGTTCATCCAAAAGTTTTCTCTCATCAGGAACAGGGGGAGATGCAGGTGTTGCAGGAGTGGTTTTACTGACCGGGACTTCGGCCTCTTTTTTTGATACTGCCTCATTATCAAGTTTGGATTGGGTAGCATCCAGCTGCGATTCGCGTGCGTCAAGTGCTGCTTCGCGAGCCTCCATCGCAGATTTCTTGGCCTCGTCAAGCTCTGCATTGGCAGATGCGCCAGATACGCCTCCCCCGGTTGTGGTTAAAGTGAACGGGTTCTCCAGCTCGTTCATCCGCTCGCGGATGTCCATCAGGAGACGTTTGATGGAGGTCTTTATCAGGTCAACCTCGCGCTCGAGGTTCTGGAGCTTGACTTCCGGATCGTCCTCGGATGCAGCAGTAATAATGTGATCTACCTGTGCCTGATTTACTGCCATAGAGTATCTACTCGTTATATCATCTTTGTAATTAATAAAGATTTTTGTCTTGAAAACACCACAAATCCCGGTTAATGTACATTTTTCCATGATAATCTGATGTTTTGAAGAAACCCCTTACTTCGATCCTTGACGATAATTCAAAAAAAATGGAATATGGTAAAGACACGAGAGAACTCGAACATGAAAGCAGAGAGCCATTTTTTCAAGCAGACATAAGAAGAAATTACTCGTACACTCTCATTATAACGGGCCTTCATGCTAATCATATACTTTTTCATCACTGAATTACCAAGTTGTGATAATATGAGAATAATACATCGGGTCTTTCAAGGCTAAGTATTCCCGGGTCAACCAGCACAATCTCCAGCAGAGTATCCGGTGCTTATAACTTTTCTCCTTGGGAGTGAAACCAGTTCTTCAGATTATATTCGTGTATAGACATTGGAACTTAACGATTGGATACGTGACTACGCGACAAGCAACAATCTCCCCATTGTCGATATCTACAAGATATTTGACGATGTTAATAACCCCGCACACTATATACCTTAACTTACTGCTGACGGAATACATCCAAACGTCTACGGATATTACCTGATGTATCAGTCTATTGATAATCTCAGCATATTCCATCAAGAAACCAGCATTGTACCTAAAATCTGGTCAAAACAGGATATTAAGTGCAAATCCGATGTAGTAACAAACTTTGTATTTAATAATCTTCCGCTGATAGTAAAAAGATTTTTTTATTAATGTCAGAATATTGCTTAGAGTTGTTGATAATCGCCAGATTTAGATCTTACAGTTTCTTGGGATCCAAACAAAAAATTAAAGGGGCATTGAGCAGTATAGTGACACTACCTGCAAAAATTACCGTTTCAAAAATATTATTGAGATATTAATGAACTATATTCAAGTTGCTGTCTGAATACACAGTTCTTACAGCAGTCCGGGGGGGATTGCGAATGAAATTGTTGTTTAAACTTTCTGTATTTTTCACCATTCCATATATCATATAATTCATTATTAAAAATATTACCCAGTACAGGACGACCAAAAATACAACAGGGTGCGACATCCCCGTCATTAGAGATATAAACACGATTATATAAGGATTCACAAAAATAATATTTATCTGAGCCCCCTTTACTGCCATTTATAAATTTTGTTTTAATGTTTTCATAATCTTTGTATTTTATTACGTAAGCAATATATTCCCGTGCGGTTTCAATCAGATAGAGTTTAATCAATTTTGCTCGTTCAAATATGGAGAACTTTAACTTTTGCGGATCCGGTATTTTGGGATTGGCATTTTCATTATTATGCGAAAATTCATTTATTTTATCGTTGCTTTCCATAATTGTATTTTTAATGATTTGTAAATTTTTGGGTATTATCATTTTTTCCCATATTTTAGGATCAACTTGTTTTTTAGGGATGATGTTATCAAAATTGGGCAAGATTAAATTTATTCTTAATTTTTTAGAGATTTCTTTACTCTCTTCTAATTTTTTAATAAAATTTTCATAATGGTATTCTATTGCTTCACCTTCAATTGACTCCTGTCCATTTGTAAGTTGAACCCGGTGAAAAAGAACGAATTTAATACCTAATTTATATGCTAATTTAATAATTTCTGGCATTTCATTTATATTGCTTCCCATAACGGTAAATAAAATACTAACATTGGGACGTCGTCTATTTTCAATTTTATTTATAGAATCAACTAAATACTTGATATTTTTAATTAATAAAGAATAATTGGCTCCTTTTCGAAGTATTTCTAATGTTTCGGGTGTTGCCCCATCAATAGAGATACCAATATTTGATGAATACTTTATAATAATATCAATATTTTTTTCGTTTATTAAAGTTCCATTTGACATCAGATTTAATTTTCCTCCGAATTTACTCAATTTAATAACAATATCTTCAAAATTTTTTATCAATAATGGCTCTCCGGTAACCGTTAACGAATATTCCTCAATAAACGGTAAGTTTTTTTCAATCAATGGGTAAATCTTTATAAACTCCATATCTTTATTGATTGATTTATTTTCAGTAATTCCGTGAATCGCACAATGAGGGCATCTTAAGTTGCATTTGCTCGATAAAGACAGAATAATATATCGTGGTGAAGTTGATATTATTAAATCAGGATGAATTGCCGATTTGAGGAGGAGTTTTTTATTTTTAGATTTAATTAATGCAAGTTGGTTATCAATATCAAAAAGATCATTGTGCATACATTTTTTTGGAGGTCATTATTTTTATATTTTGTTGTTTATGAGATTTTGAAATCGGTTTGGATATTTTGATCTTTTTCGTGAAAAAAAACAAATATTTTTAAGGCTTTCAAAACTTAAAAGATAAAATTGTCCTTGATGTTAGGCACAATGATTATATTCTGTGATCTCACGTAAATTATTGTATACTTTAAAGAGATGTGCATCATCAATTCCTTATGAAAATAAAAGTGATCTAGTGGGAAAAATTAGTAATGCTGATGAGTCAATAAAGGGGACAACGCCTTTGAGGATAATGTAATAATATAGGGAGAAATGTAATGGAAACGTTTCAAAGAAGTGAGATCGTAAGTAATGGGGATCTTTCACCCGAAAGTCGCGATGTTATGAGCGTTCTGTGGGCAATCACGAGAGGATGTAATTACAATTGTTCATATTGTTCCTATTCTAGCAATACCAAACTTTCGGATGAGATGTTTAGTTCTAAAGACGAGTTATTGGGGGCAGCAGAAAAACTTCTCAGTTTCAACAGACCAGAGTACCAGATCACATTGTATGGTGGAGAGCCTACCTATCACCCCCATTTCCTAGATCTCTTAAACTACTTTGCTGAGTCCAAGTCTCCAATATTACTTCGTATGTTTACCAATGGTAGTAGGAGTCCCACTTTTTTTGAAAAAATGTTTGAGACTAGTAAAGATACGCCATTTGGCATCATTTTTTCTCTCCATCTGGAGCATGCCAGATTTGATAATTTCAGGCAAGTTGTTGAAATCGCGGCAATCGCTGGTAAAGCAGTTGGTGTCAGTCTGATGTTTCATCCTAAATTTAGGGTACAGGCAAAAGAATACGTTGATGAACTCCTAGCACTCCATAAAAAAACACCCTTCTTTATGAATATTGTAACTCCGTACACCCCTGACGGGATAATGGGTGAGGGATGTACCGTTGAAGATTATGTGTGGATGAAGGAGTCCCGAGAGGCATTCGACCGGATTCCAATCCCCAAACATTTACAATCTCCATTTTTCACAAGGATTCGCAGTAATATTACTATAGAGCGCAAAGGAAAATTGATAAATCTAGCTCCGGAAGAATCATTGCAGCTTCTGGGAAAATCAGAAATGCCCAGTTATCAGAATTTTTACTGTTGCGGGGGTACTAATGTTATTTTTATAGCAGAAAATGGCACAGTTTCTGGAGGAGTATGTGAAGCAGCAGAACCACTTTATAATATCTTTCATGAATCACTGCCATCCATAATTTCAAAAATGAATGTTGTACAATGTTCTGCAAAAGCGTGTAATTCTATTGAGAACATCCCCTTGCCAAAGTTTCGAAAACTTGAGGATGCCGATGCATGTATAGCGGCTTTTAAAGAGCGGGCTGCGGTTTATTACGATAGAAAAAAGCAATCCTTGACTGCGATTAATTGTTGCAATGTAAAAACACATAGCAAATTGAGTAATAAAATAAAATATCGGATATCACAATTAAAATACCGGGTAATGCAATTAAAATGGTAGTGTCTCTATAATGCTGTAAAATCAGCACACCCTGTGTCCGAAGAGATCATCTCATTCTTCGCAGATAAATACCGGTTACCCGCGAACATTTTCCCGACGGCAGACTAAATTCCGGTATGGCCCTCGGAGATGATAAGCTGAACAGTGGTGAGACCCCGTTCCTTCAGGTCCGAGAATATCCCTTCCCAAGTTAGCTCGTGTTCAGCATCAGCGACACGGGCTGCGAGAATCTCGCGATATCCGTCCGTTCTCACTCCCGCCACGACAAGAAGAGCTTTGCTGACGTACCTGACGCCGTCTCTCACGTTGAAGTACGATGCATTGACGAACAGAAACGGGATATGAGAATCGATGGATCGTTTCATAAACTCCGTTACTTTTCCATCGAGTTCCTGAGCTATTTTCGAGACATACGACGCTGAGACCTAGCTGACTCCCAGGTGCGTGATCACAGCCTCGACCTTCCTCGTCAATACTCCCTGAAGGTGCGACTCGATGATCGCATTTACGAGTGCCTTCTCGGTCCGTGAGTATCGTTCGAAGACCTTTATCTCGAAGGGAAATTCTCTCATTTGGGGTTTCAGGAGTGTGATTTCTCCGTACCGGGTTTTCAGGGATCGTTGCCGGTACCCGTTCCGGTGTGCCCTTCTTGAACTCGAGCTCGCGTGTCTCGGTACTCCGGCCTGTTGTGCAACTTCCTCGTTCATCACATCGTTCAAAAACCATGTGATGAGCTGTTACATTCCCTCCTCGTTATCGGTAAGATAATTTAGTACGATGTCACGTAGTTTCATTGCCCTGTTCCTCTTTGTTTTGCAATTCACTGTTGGATACAGGGCATCTTCACTTTTTACTGCACTTCGTGTACACTACCTTTAAAATACCGAATACTACGATGTTTCAAATTGTAACAATCATTGAATGCAGTGTATCCACGTCGCATTACCATTTTTGTTCTTAATATGAACTCCTGAAACAACAGGGATGTTTCGATATAAAAAACAAACTAATAATGACTTATCGTTGGTTTTGGATATAAGTCGATTAACTTTTCCAAACCGGTTTTTAACGATGTTTCTGGTGTCCACCCAAATACCTTTTTTGCATAGGAAATATCTGCTACAAATTGATCGATTTCACCTCTTCTTTTTTTCTTATATATTATTTTTGAATTACTAGAAAGAATTTCAATTATAGATTCTGCAAGGCTTTTCAAATTTGTTCCGGAACCAGAACCGATATTAACTATTTCATTATCGTTCTTTTTTTGAAGACATAGGATAAATGCGTTAATTACATCATCAATATATACAAAATCTATAATCTGTTCCCCCCCATAGATGAAAATATTCTGTCCTTGGATTCCCCTTTCAATAAAGGTTGGTATAACTCTGTCAAAATCTTGGGAACCGTACACATTTGCCAGACGAAGGATCTGATAAGTAAGCCCATGTGTTCTTGAATATGCTCTTATTATCGCTTCAGAAGCAAGTTTCGAAGCACCATACGGATTTTCGGGAATAAGTGGGGACAATTCTGAAACCGGTAATTTTTTTGCATTGCCATATACTTCCCTGGATGATGAAAAAATTATTTTTTTGTCATATTTTGAGCACAACCGGGCAATTATTTCAGTTCCTGAAATATTACTCTGGTAGCATAATTTAGGATTCTTTATACTGGGTATAACCCGGGATAAAGCTGATAAATGGAAAATTGCATCTGATTTTTGTATATATCTCTCAATTTTTTTTTCATTAAGAATGCTTGTCTCAACTAAATCAATATCATTTAAATAAGGCATAACCGTGTTTTTATCCCCTCGCGAAAAGTTATCAATAACCGTTATCGAAAATCCTTTGTTGGATAATGCTTCTACAAGATGACTCCCAATAAAACCGGCACCGCCCGTTATTACAATATTGTTTATATTATCTATCATTTCACTCATTATCGATCCCTACGTTCCCCACTTGTGTTTATATTACAAATTTTAATATAAAAATTAATTCAATAAATGATTTCTCACTTCTTCACGATACTGCAATGTTTTTAATACAGTATTTTCATCAATATCAAAGTGATGCATAATATAATCTTGCATATACACGATTTCTCCAAAATGGAGTTGTTTGTTTTCAGATAACGTCACACCATCTTTATGGCGGCGATGCAAATTAAGTGATTTTGCGACAAACGAGATCTTTCCTTTTTGAAGCATCCAGACATAAAAAAACCAGTCCCCTGTTATTTTAAATTTAAGTAAATCATCAAGTATTTCATTAAAGTTAACTTTTTTGAAAATAACGGCACTGACATTGGGGATTGTATTTTTTATAACTAACGAATCCCGGATTTCATCGATTCCATTTCGGATATAATTATTTTTCCATTTATCGTTATCGATGTCATCAGTATATTTTAAATAATCATGTGCTAAGTTTCGACCTTTTTCATCGATCTGCTTCGATTGACAATAACTTATGACAGTGTCCGGATCCTTAAACCCGCATATGACTTCTTTGAGAAAATCTGTTTCCGATAAATCATCAGCTTCTGCAATCCAAATATAGTCACCCTGTGCAAGAGAGATACCCTTTGCCCACTGAAAAAAAACGGAACCGGAGTTTGTTTCATTCTTTACAATAGTAGTTTTTACCGGACACAATGTGACAAAATCCTCAATCAACTGAACACTTTTATCGGTTGAACAATCATCAAGAATGATTATTTCATAGATAGGATAATTTTGTTCGAGAATGCTTTGCATCCGCCTTTTAAGATATCGTTCGTAATTATAATTGGGAATTATAACACTGATTTTTTTGTATGTATGATTTAACAAGGAAAGTAACGTGTAGACATAATCATCAAACCGGTATTTTTTATCAATTAATGCGGACCCTGATGAACCCATCATTTCACGAAGTTGATTGTTACTGATAAGTTTGATAACCGCCTTACTCATTTCTTCACAGTCAAGATAAGGTACTAGAATACCAGTATCCGAGGTTATAATATCATTAAAACCGCCAGCACAATCAAATCCGATAACCGGGACACTAACATCCAACGCTTCTAGAATCACTGATGGGAATGGATCCTCTCTCGATGGCAAGAGGAGAAGATCTGATCCAGCGTAGTACAGCGACATATCGTCTTTTCGACCCGGAAAAATAACATTTTCAGAAATCCGTGACTTTTTTATGAATTTATCTATACCGCTCATAAAAGACTTGTCCCAATGACCTACCCAAACAAAGTAAATTGATTTATCTGAATTTATTACGGCTTTTGCGACTTGTGCGAATAGATCAGTACCTTTCCTGAGATCTGCGTATCCGACTCCGAGAACAATTCTCGCACTCTGTGGCAAATTAAATTGTTCCCGTAATAAAACTCTTGCTTTTTCTTTGTTGCCCTTGAAACAATTTTTCAAGTAGAGACCCTGGGGTGCTATTATACACTTTTTTTCCTCCATTTTGACCAGAGTCTGTAGCTGATTCTTAACATAACAGGACGGAAATATAATATATTGTGAATAATTTGCAATGGTTTGTAATTGAAGTTCAATATGATAATCGCGGATTATTCCCGGAAGTTCATGGATTAACGAAATTGTGACAATTTTTTCTTTTAATAAAAGAGGTACGAGATCTCCTGATACAATAGTATTTGTTAACGCGATATGACATCCACTTATCGATAACTGATGAATGAGTCGTTCAAGAGCATCCCCGGTATTATAATCCTCCTGGAGGTCGTACACCTCAGCATACTTTTCAAACTCTTTTTTCAAGACACCGCCGGTTTTTAATAAAACATAAATCTTGTAATGAAATTGTTCTTCCAATCTTTTTACAATGTTTAATACAATCATCTGGGCGCCATGGGGGTGTGCATCATGTGAAACTATGATTATTTTTTTTTTAGGCTCTTGTTGGCTTCTCATCTCCACAAGAACCTCCTCTGTCGCTTGGAGGTACCCATATCCGAATTTTTTGTCAGGCTCCAAATATGCTCCTTCTGCCCACTCGTTCCAGGCATTGATAAAAACGATCCGTTCTTCTGGTGGGTGTGTATGCTGTGTCCAGATTGTCACATAATAGAGCCATTCTTGGTATAACTGAGGGGTTGCATGGTGAAATATATGCGAATTATTTGATCTTCGTGCCGTATTATCCCATCCCGGAGAAACCGTTTTAAAAAGGGTAAATGGGGTCTCTGTGAGAAATTTGTGTGATTGAACGAAATCGGCATAATCAAAGATCTTGCCGGTAAAATTCGGATTAAGGAGATCCATTTTATGAGTAATATCTTTACACCCGGTCATCGTATGTGGAGGAAACTCTACAGCAGCATCAAATCCAAATTTTCGGGGATCATCACATCCGAAAGAAAGGGTTGTGACAAGATAGATCTCACCAATTCCTGCGGTCCTGCAATATTCTCTCCACCGGTTAGTGGTGTTAAATGAGTCCGGTAATAACGTTGCCCGGTATACGATTACAAGGGGTTTTCCATCTATCCTGATATATCTGAAATCTTTTAAAATGGGCACCAAATCTTTAATGAATGAAATATCCGATTCGGGAGAATGATTTTGAGCAATCAGAATTTCATTCTCCATTCCATCCCATCGCCGGGTCCAGTTCTCATTAGCCCAGCATATACAGAACGGGAAACTGTGCTCTTTATTTTCGATAAACTGGTTTAATGGCCGATCCAACAATCTGTTTCCATTGAACCAGTAATAATGGAAACAGAAACCAAAAATCCCGTATTGTCGAGCAAGTTCAATTTGTCGTTTTTGAATCTCGGGCAATCGAAGATCATAAAATCCCAGTTCATCAGGGAGACGGGGTTGATAATGACCTTTGAATTGCGGGACAGCTTTTGTTACATTTGTCCATTCGGTGAATCCTTTTCCCCACCACTGATCATTTTCCGGAATCGGATGAAACTGAGGGAGATAAAAAGCAATGTATTTAATATCATCTTTTGTGAGAGTGATATGATTTTCAGAAAGTGGAACATATCCTGTAATATTTTTAATACGCATATTAGGAACAATATCTCTTATTTTATGGGAGAGATCGTCCCGATGCGTTTGCACTTTATTGGGTGCTCTTTTTTGGATTGATTCATATTTTTTAGTTTTCCGGTAGCTCTTGAACTCAGAAATAGTGTATCTAACACCTTCATTTAAAACGAGCCTCCCGCCTTTTATCCCAAGATCAAAGTATTCCCGTCTTATTGTTCCCTGTGGGAGGAGTCGCTCAACAATTTTTTTATGAAACGCCGTTGTAATTTTCCATACTATTGAGCGCTTAAGTGCTGTGTTTTCAAACTGTAATTGAATGACTTGAGTCTCAAGTTTCTGAAAACCAGCCTCCAGATTGGAAATCTTTGTTTGATAATCAGTGTTTTTTGCTTCCAGGTTGGAAATCTTTGTTTGATAATCAGTGTTTTTTGCCTCCAGATTGGAAATCTTTGTTTGATAATCAGTGTTTTTTGCCTCAAGCGTCTGGAGAAAACATTGGAGTCCGGATATCTTTGCTATTTGTTCCAACCTGACCTGTTCAAGATGATTTTGATATTTCTTGCGTTTATCATCCAATATTTCGCAGATTTCATTTATTTTTGGATCGTTCTTTTGGATTTTTCTTCTTAACGCTCGCTCCATCCCAAGCAATTCGGCATATTTTAAAACAGAGTCAAAATAATTATTTCGTAGTGTTGGATTAACCATTGCATCAATGCCAAGCCACCAATCTTTTAATTCAGGATGCAATTTGAAGAAAATGATAGCTGCTTCACCAACTCGGAACGATCGTTCGATAAATTGGGAAAGATCTGTTGGGTGTTTATGGAGAGTCACGGCATTTTGGTTATAAATTAATTTGAATCCTTTTTGGGATAATCGATACCCCAATTCGATATCTTCGAATGCCGCAGAAGGGAACTCCTCATCAAATCCACCAATTTCAATAATTTTTTCCCGGGGTAATGAAAGATTAGTGGTATAATAATACTCAAACGATACCTCTTTTCCATTTATTAATGAGGGATATGCAAACTGGTGTCCACTAATATAAAGATATTCAATAAATGGTGTTATTTCAATATCCGGGTGAATACCGGTGAAACCCAAAATACCCATATTATTATCTGCATTAAAATTTTGATAATACCGGTTATGTTCATCCAAAAGGTCGGGATTCGGAATACAGTCATCACCGGTAAATAAAATTATTTCTCCTGATGCAAGTTCTATCCCTTTATTTCTTGCAGAGGCTGGCCCTTTATTAGACTGTCTGTAACATGTTAGAGAGTATCCTAATGTGTGCGTAACATTTTCCAAAAATTCATTGGTTCCATCAGTGGAGCCATCATCAACTACAATTATTTCAAATTTTATCTTGGGGTAGGATAGCTTTTCAAATGATTCAAGAGTTTGTTTGAGAAGATCTTTCCGGTTGTATGTAGGTATAATTATACTAAAAAACTTAAACGGGCTGAAATCTTTCAAAATATCTGTTCCCTCAGAAGAGTTGGGAATTGGCAAATTTAAAAGATGAAGCATCGTGGGGAAAATATCCACCAATTCCACAGGACTATTAAAAATTTTCTGCTGTCCGGTTTCAAAGACAATAAAGGCTGCCCAGTTATCTTTAACTTCAGGCAGATACCCATGCATCCCAAGAGTAACCCCCGTTCTCTGGAAAAAATTGGGATAAATAATTCCCCCATCATTTATGACAAAATACAGTTCGCCGAATTTATTATGAGTATACCGGATGTGTAGTTTTGCGTAATCCTCGGTATTAAGGATTTTGCCATGAGTTTCAAATTTTTTTAATAGATCGATAATCTTTCGTTTTGCGGGTTCATTTTTAAACCAGAACCGAGCTTGAGTCGAATCCAAGAAATAAACAAAATCATCAGGAATGCTCAAACCTGATTTTAAAAGTTCAGACTCGATATTGATAGTATTCCCGATATTTACCATGCCATGATCCCCAAAGATAATCCCATTAAACTCCGCAAACTTGGCAGAAAATAGTTTAAAGATTTCTTCAACCGCGGAATCTATTTCTTTAAGGATTTTCTTTTGTTCTTTTGAACCAGGACCGAAACTGTGACCTACCCAGTCCAATTCAGCAAAATGTAGGAAAATAAAATTATAGCCCGATAGATCCGTTTGTTTAATCTTTTCCAGAATGCTCGTAGTCCTCTGATCATCGGTAGGATATGCAATCCAGAGCCATTTCATGTTATGGGATTCCAAGATATCAAATAGAGTGGTTCCTGGTAGAGCATTAGGTTCAAATGTATTCTTTTTTTCCGAAAAACTAAAATATTTTAACATATTAAGCGGGATTTCCTGAGTACTGGCATAACAAGCTGATGCACTATTACCACGCGATTTTTCTATTTTTTTTGCGGCTTCCGATATCTGTGCCCTATATTCCCTGTTCACAGTTGTGTTTTCCGCAACATCCACCGGAACTGCAATATCATCAATTATTTTAAATGGGGAGTTCTCAGGATCATACATATACAGGTAGGAAATATCGCACGATTCCGGATAAAGTCCAGCAAAGAATGCCGGTCTCAATTGAAAAGCGAACGTTTCTCTGACTGCTCCGTGAATATTACTTTTTTGCAATGAATAGAGAAACGGCGAGTCCTCTTTGGTAATATAATCATGACGGAGTGCATCAATAAGTATAGAGATCGTTGTCAACATTTCACCTTAATGATTCGATTCAAACCAAAGTCCGGTGCATTCTTTTCGGATTCATGCCCTCTTATATAGTATAGGTTTTGATCAGTACTACTCATAGTTTATGCTGTTATCACCTTTAAATAACCAAGGTTAATACAGGCATTGAGATGATGTGCTAATTTATCTCTGTAATCTGCTTTTAAAAAAACTTATTATGAATCGTATCGTTTGTGGTATCAAAAAAGACTGTAATGACATCATTATTAATGATAAGATAATAAAACGTTCAATTTATCTTGAACAAAGGTCTATAGAAGATTATTTCAGGAATGTACAATGAGCAATACAATCCATTCTACTAATAATTTTGATTTTTTAAGGATTGTCGCCGCAATTTTTGTTTTATTTACACATTCATTTTATTTACAATCAGGACAAAAAAATTTGCAACCTTTTGGGTTTCTCGGTGTTGGAATTTTTTTTATAATTAGTGGATATTTAATAACACAAAGTTGGAATTCAAATCCCGACTTTTGGAGGTTTTTATGGAAACGATTTTTGAGAATTTTTCCTGCCTTATTTGTAATGTGTCTTTTTGTTATTTTTATAATCGGTCCTTTTACGACAACACTTCCATTATATCAATATTTTACAAAGTCAACTACTTATGAATATATTGAAACGTCGAGCGTATTTTATTTTGAACATTCCACAATACCAAGTGTTTTTGAAAATAATCCCGTTAAAGATATTGTAAATGTTAGTCTTGGGACTTTACCAATAGAATTTGAATTGTACATTATCATTGCAATAATTGGAGTGTTAGGGATAATTACAAAGCGAAAATATCTTTTAATTGCGGGATTTTTCGGGATTTTAATTTATACTTGTTTAGTGCTTAATACTATCCCAATGTTAACTAGTATTTATGATTTTCTTAATAGTATCGGTATTGCATCCTTCATAATTCCATTTGTTAAATTTACAACTTATATCCCTCTATCATATCCAACGTTTTTCCTTTTGGGTTCAATTTTTTATCTCTATAAAGATAAAATTAATTTTGACTATAAATTAGTTTTATCCATGGCAACAACGCTTATTATTTGCTACTTCTATTTAGGTATGCAAAATCCAATTTTTTTGATATTTCTTACCATATTTCTTCCATATATTGTATTATTTTTCGGGTCTATTAAAACTCCGTTAAATAAATTCGGAGATTATGGAGATTATTCATACGGCATTTATATTTATGGAGGTCCAATTCAACAGATGATAGTATCTAAAATTCCAGGGATTGGATCTATTGAATTATTTTTTATTGCACTTGGGATTTCATTTATATTTGCTTTTATATCCTGGAATGGAATAGAGAGTCGTGCACTTAAATATAAATCGATAAAATTTCCAGATTTTGAGATTTTCAAAAAATTTATTAAAAATATCGAATGACCCTTCCATTTGAATCAGAACACACCCATAATGTGATCGAGAGGGTTACAATTAATATTGTGGAGAAATTTGACCGAATCATTTTTTATTAATGATTCAATTCAAACCACAATCGGGTACATTCTTTTCGAATTCTTTCCCAATCGGGTTCAACAAGGTTCTGATCTGATATAGTCATAATATGTTCTTTTGCAATCTTTAAATAATCAAGATCAATACCTTTAGTATTAATACTTAACAATGTGAAAATCTCTGCCAACTCAAGATTGGATTTTTTGCAGTTCAATGAATAACCTGAGTAAAATTCTCCGAAATCGATAAAATCTGAAAATTTTTCACTCACGATGAATGTATGATTCAGGTAGAACAAAAGGGTATCAAGATATATTTTTTTAACAGTAAACCAGTAATCAACCACGTTAAAGTCTATTCTTTTTGTAGGTGTAAGTTTGAAGTTTATCGCTCGGTTTACGGAATCCTGTAGTATCATATCAGAGAAAACTGAACTCTGGAATCTTTTGTTTTTCTCACGATAGCTATGATGATATTTTCCCAGTAAGATCAGATGGGCATCACAACATGCCAAAATCGCTTTATTACATTGATTAACCAAGAAAAATTTTTCCTCATTTGAGGGTGATCGTCTTAAAAAATCATAGTTGAAGCATTCCATAAGACAGATGAGGCGATTGAATAACAATACTTTCCCTTCAGGTAATGGCATTTTCGATGAATCCATATTAGGGATTTCATCAAGGATGCGTGCATCTCCATAAATAACTTCCCCACCATATTTCAAATCATAATTGAACATGGTAAAGGGAAGGGATTTAAGGTTTTTAAGAGGGATATTTATAAGGTCAATTAACCGTATCCCAACAGTATTCGCAATTTTTGCACTTAAAGATCTCATCAGTTTATGATCCAATGACTCTTCAGAAGTAATGATAATATCATAATCATTTACCGGTTGAACGCCAGACTCCTCATAAAGAACTGACCCTTCACCTCTGCTAAAGCCTCCTGTGAGGATAATATCTGCCGCATTTGGAATTGATTCACTTATCATTGTTACAATAATCGATAAATCTGCATAAATTTTCTCATTAATTGTGGGATCGTTCCATTGAGAAAAATTTTTGGATTTGATATGTGGTAACAACTTTGCATTTTTTTCTTTTTTAGATAAATACTCGGAGATTTCTCTTTCTGCACTACTTTTCAGATTAATTAATTCCGCGTCAGAAAAATTAGTCATAGTTATTTGTAACCTCATCAGGTTCTGTCAAGTTTTAGGGGGGGGACATCCATATCTTCGTTGTAGGCTATACTGTAACTCTTAAAGACTTGACAGAACCTTTTAATCCTAGAATTAATTAATAATATCTTCATTATCTTACCTTTAGGGAATTTCTTCGATTCGAGTATTCAGATTTATGACTCCAAAAAAATGTCTGTTGGTTGTTACTCTAAACGTTAATACATCGTGTCTTCGGTCAAGAATTTCATACACATTGTCTGATTGCGCAGTAGAGACACCAAACGTAAGTGAATAATACCCCTCGCCCAAATTTAGATTTTGCATAAATTTGAGTTTAATTACTTCATCACGGTTTATTATTCCAATTTTTTTCCCGAATATGCGGGTATTCGTACCATAGATAGTACCACTATTACCTGATATATAAAACCCAATAGACAAAAAATTTTCAATTTTTTTATGTAATTGAACATGCACAATTATTGTTGCATTTTCTCCTGAATCAAAAATCCTTTTTTGCATTCCTTCTTTATCTACAATATCCATAAAAATAATTTCAGCATCTTTGTTGCCATATCGAACTATTTCGCCATTACTCTTCATGGGGAAAGAGGAAATAGTGGCATTCATCTCATCGGAATTGTACGGTTGCAGATCATCAGGTAGAGATTTTTTTATTTGTACAACCTTTGCCCACCCCCATACACTCCAGCAGTAACTCAGATCATCCCTGGAACCTGAGGTACTAAATGTCAGGGAAATTGTCTCCCCCGAAAATTTCTTTAGCGGAAGAATGAAATTGTGCCACCCCCGGTCCCCGATATTCTGCTTCGGCTGGAGCACACGAGAAAATATATTTTCTGTCGTACTACCAGACGCGATCTCAATATCGAATTTTACACCTTGCGGGATCTTATCCCAAACCGCGGGTAAGATCCCAATCGCAAACGCAAGTGACGATTCCGATGCAATAGGAATCGTGAACGTAATCCGAGATGGTGGGTGCGCAAAAAGCACATGACGCGGAGTGGACCGGATCTCGACAGTTTGAGGTTGGACTGGAATACCTTTTGCACTTTCAATTTTTGCCTCAGAGAGGTTCCTTATGAAATCATACACCGTTTGATACTCATCTCCCGGGACTTCCCCGTGTTCGATCAGGTTCCCCTCGCTGTACGTCCGTTCCCGTTCGGCGATGAGTGCATGATATTTGTTTACGACCGTATTCGGATCGCCGCGCTCGATAATCCGCCCGCCATCCAATAGCAATGCTGACGTGCAGAGGTTCCGGACCGCTTCTGTGTCGTGGCCCACATAAATGATGGTCTTACCTGCCTCCTGCATTTCGCGGATCTTCCGGAAACACCGGTGCTGGAAAATCGCATCTCCGACCGCCAGTGCTTCGTCAACAATCAGGATATCGGCATTCACATTAACTGCAACGGAGAATGCAAGCCGGACGATCATCCCTGAAGAGTACGTGCGGAGCGGTTGATTGATGAAATCACCCAGTTCTGAGAATCTCACTATCTCAGCAAACCGTGCATCGACGTCCGCCTTTGACAACCCCATGATCGAGCCGTACATGTACACGTTGTCTCTGCCGGAAAATTCCGGATGGAACCCGGATCCCAATTCGAGTATAGCCGAGATCTTCCCGTTGATCGCAAAGGAGCCCGCACTGGGATATAGTACACCGGCAAGGATACTCAGGAGCGTACTCTTCCCGGAACCATTCTGCCCGACAATCCCAAGTGTCGTTCCGGCAGGAATTTCAAATGTGATATCCTGAAGCGCCCAGAAGTCAGTATGCCCGGTATACCTGCCGGCACTCAGGTATTCCAGGAATCGCATTCCCGGTGATGGGAACAACTTAAACTTTTTCCCGAGCTGGTGGACAGAAATTGCATTCACAGAAGCTCACCAAACCCGCTCTTGGTCTTCCGGAAGAACCAGAGACTTACGATAAAGAGCACAACCGAAAATACCGTGAAGGGGACAAGGATACTGAGCTCAGGAATCTTACCGTAGAACAATGCATCCCTATAGATCTCCAACATATAATACACCGGGTTCAGGGTAACGATCCAGTGGAACCGGGTGGGGATCAGGTTTACCGTGTACGCAATCGGGGTCGCCCAGAACCAGATCAAAAAGATCGCCCCCAGCATCTGGGGGATATCCCGGAAATAGACCGAAGCGCTCGACAGGAAAAATGCAAGTGAGAACGTAAACATTATTTGCAGGACGATAGCAAGCGGCAGAAAGAGAATAAAAATCGTCGGTACTCCTTTCAGGATCACAAACAGAACAAAGTAAATGCCAAGGCTGATAAGAAGGTTCACGAACTCCGAAAGTGTCACATAGATGGGGAAAATCTCACAAGGAAACGGAACTTTCTTGATATAGTTCTTGTTATCGACGATCGAACCAGCCGCCCTCATGACCGAAGTCTGGAATGCAGTCCATGGCAGAAACCCCGCGGCAAAGTACAGGGCAAAGTCCCAGATATCGGTATCATTGGGAAGACGTTCCTTCAGGAAAACCCCGAATATGGGATTTACTATCGACCAGTACAACCCTAAGAGCGACCCTACATACTTCTGGGAGATATCCCGTTTGATAAAATTCCAGATAAGTCCCTGATATTCAAAGATAGAGGTCATTTTGGAGTATTTCCCTTTTTGCCTGATCGTACATTATGTGTGATCGTGCATATAACATTACCATCCTTAATGACTAACGTAAAATCGAATGTGCATTCGTTTTTTAAAGCGTACCGGGACCATAGAGTCCGGATTGGATCAGGGTTTATAGATATGGCTCCAGATCAGGATCCATTTTTCGATCTCACCTGCAGGCACCCGTTGTTTTATGTGACGGCGTTTTCGTACCATGGATAAGAACCCTTTCATCATGTCAATTTTTGCCTTGATAATTGAACGGCCTCTCCCAAGAAGGATGTAATAAGGAATAGTTGCACAGTTTCTTCCGATGATCCACGGACTTGATAAAAACAGTGTTCGGAGGGGGAAATTTTTCACAACACACCAAACCAGATTCCGGTTTCCATAATAAACAGAAATGTCAGAGTTGAATCCTGCGGTCCCTTTATAAATATGCACTATCCGGGCCGTTGGCACATACATGCATTTCCAGCCAGCAAGTCGGCCCCGGAACGCGAGATCGACATCCTCATAATAAAGAAAAAAATCCTCATCAAAGAGCCCGATATCAACGAGCATAGCGCATCGGTACAGTGCTGCCCCGGCACAGGGAGCGAATATTTCTTCTGCCGTATCGTACTGCCCGTGGTCCGGCTCTCCAATCCCACGGTCCTCTCCCGCACCGCTGCGTGATATACAGAGTGCGGTTGAATTTATCCTGCCATCGGGAAAGAGTATCTTTGAACCGCACATCCCCACGCAACTATCTGCCTGCATCGGTTTTTTGATCTCTTCGAGCAGGTGCGGATCAGCGACCATATCATTGTTCATCGTGAAGATGAACTCTCCCTTTGCAACGCGTATCCCCGCGTTTGTGCCTCCGGCAAACCCGAGGTTTTTTCCGGTTTCGACAAGAATTACGGAAGGATAGCATTCCCGGACGTGATCGGCGCTCCCATCAGAAGATCCGTTATCGACAAGAATGATTTCAAAATCCCGGAAAGTCTGACCAACGAGGGATGACAGACAACCATCAAGGAATTTTTTTCCGCTAAAATTTACCACAACGACACTGATGAGAGGAGCCATATAAAAACCCGTGATTACAGGCGTTCCTGTTTTTGCCGGTATTCTTTTACCTGCACACTCGCCTTGAGCAGGGTGTCAAATGTCCCGGCATCACTCCAGAATCCTGATAGCAGGGAAAAGGTCATGGCCTCCTTCCGGATGTATGCATTGTTTACATCCGTTATCTCCAGTTCACCGCGCCCGGAAGGTTTCAACTCCCGTATAATCCGGAATACATCGGAGTCGTAGATATAGAGGCCGGTGACTGCAAGATTGGTTTTGGGAACTTTTGGTTTTTCCTCAATACCGATGATACGTTCATCCATCACCTCAGCAACACCGAACCGTTGGGCGTCGGCCACCTCTTTAAGAAAAATTCGTGCGCCGTATTTAAACGACTGAACGGCATCTTTGACAGAATCTTCAAAAATATTATCACCGAGAATCACCGTTACAGCGTCATTCGATGCCCAGTTTTCTGCAATCCCGAGTGCTTCGGCAATCCCTCCTGCTTTCTCCTGGATCTCATAAGTTAGCCGGACTCCAAACTCTGCACCGGATCCCAGAAGCTCAAGAAAGTGCCCTGCATGCCCACGACCAGAGACGAGCATGATATCCGTGATTCCAGCCTGGGTCAGCGTATTGAGCGGATAGTAAATCATAGGCTTATCATAGACCGGCAACAGATGCTTGTTGGTCACCTTCGTGAGCGGGAAGAGCCGGGAACCGGTGCCGCCCGCAAGAATGATTCCCTTCATATCAGATTCTCTCCATTAGCATGAATATAATCCAAAACTGCCTCACTCCAGTGCCGGAGAGCAGGTGTTTTTGTATTCACCAGAACGGAATATGCAGGCCGTTTCGCTCTTCGTGAGAATTCGGCTGTTGTGCAGGGAACAGCGTTGGGAATGAATGCACGTGCAAACTCGTACCAGCTGCACTGACCATCATTAGTGATATGGTAAATGCCTGGGGCACTGGAGATAATTCCCTGGGTGGCACGTGCCAGATCGACCGTATACGTCGGCTTTCCGATCTGGTCGTTCACCACGCGAACCTCCGGTATCTGCCGAGAGAGCAACAAGATCGTGTTCACAAAATTTTTCCCATGGCTCCCGAACAACCACGAGGTCCGGATAATCCGGTAATTCTCAAGGTTTTTCTGAATTGAAACCTCACCCAGCAATTTTGATTCCCCGTATGCATTGATCGGATTCGGATCGTCGTCTTCCCGGTAATCCTTTCTTGAACCATCAAAGACATAATCAGTACTGTAGTGGACAAGAAGTGCCCCGACTTCAGAACATGCCGCAGCGATATATCCCGGGGCCCGACCATTCACTTCCCGGGCAAGATCCCCATTCTCTTCACAACCGTCGACATCCGTGTATGCAGCTGCGTTGATAACGGCAAACGGGTGTTCCCGGAGAATCACTCTTTTTACCATGATCTCATCGGTAACATCAATGTCAGAATGTCCAAGGTGAACAGCCTCAGGCAAAACCTCACTAATGGCATGGCCAAGCATCCCGTTTGCGCCGAAAATTACAATTTTCCGGGAATTTATTTTTTTAATGGTCTCCACCACCACTCATTTCTGGTGTACCATACAACAGTTTCCCTGAGGGCATCATCAAAGGTGTAGCATGGTGTCCAGCCCATCTTCTGTAGTTTCGAACAATCAAGAGAATACCGGAAGTCATGGCCGGGACGATCGGCCACATACTGGATCATGGACTCATCTTTGTTGAGAAGCTGGATGATCTTTTCAGTGATTTCGAAATTGGTCTTCTCATTTCCGCCTCCGATATTATAGACCTCTCCGGGAACGCCCCGCTCAAGAAGGAATTCTACTGCCCGGCAGTGATCGTTTACGTGGATCCAATCCCGGACATTTTTCCCGGTGCCATAGACCGGTACTTTCTTACCTTCCATGAGATTTGTGACAAACAGGGGAATCAGTTTTTCCGGATACTGGTAAGGGCCGAAGTTGTTCGTGCACCGGGTAACGATGACCGGGAGATGGTATGTCATACCATAGGACAATGCCAGCAGATCCGATCCTGCCTTGCTTGCGGAATAAGGGCTGGACGGAGTGAGGATATCCTCTTCCCGGAATGATTTTCCCGCAGTGCTCCCATATACTTCATCGGTTGAGATATGGATGAACCGAGGGATCTCATGAAGGCGTGCGGCATCGAGAAGGGTATGGGTTCCCAGAACGTTGGTCCTGACAAATGCGGATGAATCTGTAATGGATCTATCCACATGGCTCTCCGCAGCAAAATGCACGATCGCATCCACATCGAATCTGTCAAGAGTAGCCATAACGATATCCCGGTCACAAATGTCTCCTTGAATAAACGTATATCCCGATTTGGTATCGACACCTTGCAGATTCTGGGGATTGCCAGCGTATGTCAGGAGATCAAAATTGACTATCTCGCAATCCGTATGGGAACTGAACATGTGGCGGATAAAATTGCTTCCGATAAAACCGGCGCCACCCGTGACAAGGAGTCTCATGAATTGCACCCGCCAAAGCAGTTATCCATGTTTCAGTCCCGGCACCAATCCCCAGTCATAGGGGATATCCGGCGTATCCGGAGGAATCCGGTATTCATCCGGTTCCGCATAATTGTATGGCAGAGTGGGAACACTCAGGAAATATGCAGTTTCCGTTCCGATCGCCTTGAACCCGTGGTAAACACCAGGAGGAACACTGATTAGAACCGGATTTTTCTCACCGACAAATAGCTCCATCAATGTCTTATAGGTCGGGGACTCCATCCGTGCATCATAAAGCACGACTTTCATCATTCCCCGGATACAGGTAAAATTATCGGTCTGTTTCTTATGGTAATGCCAGGCTTTCACTACACTGGGATATGCGGTAGTGAGGTACACCTGGCCAAATTTTTTAAAAAGCGGATCGTCACACCTCAGGATCTCCATGAGCCAGCCCCGTTCGTCAGGGATTACCCGCAGGTTTTTTAGAACGACGCCTTCTATGGTTTGTACCATGGGATCTTATTGGAGATAAGGATATAAAAAATCTTATAAAATGGTTTACCTGTTTTTATAGAACACCGATTAGGGCATTGTCATGATACTTATTTACCAGTGAGGCAGGTTTTCTGAAAATTATTCGCAGTCAAACTCGTGTTCACTGGCCACGCAAATCACATGATATCGATCCGAATCGCTGGAGATCAAATGAAAATGCACGAGAAAAGCTCTGCACTAATATTTATTGTCTCACAAAAAAACCCATTAGAGACAATCAATGAATGATCCCTCCAGAACCGGATATCCGGTCGAAGTTACGGTAATCCTCCCCGCCTTTGATGAAGAGCTTACCATCGGAGAATGCATCCGAAAGGTACAGTCCGTTTTAACCGCAAATTCTATCAGTGGCGAGATCATTGTCGCAGATTCCTCAACTGATAAAACACCCGACATCGCAGTCGCACTTGGTGCACGGGTCATCCGGCCAGAAAAGTGTGGGTATGGCAATGCCTACCTTGCAGCGTTCCGCCAGGCACATGGCCGCTATATTGTAATTGGCGATGCCGACAATACCTATGATTTCTCAGAGATCCCCCTGCTGATCGCCCCGCTTGAAGCAGGTGCGGACTTCGTCGTCGGTTCCCGGTTTAAAGGAACTATCCATGACGGATCGATGAATGCCCTCCACCGTCATATTGGCAACCCGCTCCTGACATGGATGATCAATGTTATCTTCCATACGCACTTCTCTGATGCGCACAGCGGGTTCCGCGCTATCACCCGTGACGCACTTGACAGACTCGATCTCAAGACCGGCGGGATGGAGTTTGCTTCCGAGATGCTCGTAATGGCCTCAAAAGAAGGACTGCGGATAGAAGAGGTTCCCGTTAGTTATTATCCCCGTATTGCACCATCCAAGCTACACAGTTTTGCCGACGGCTGGCGCCACATACGGTTCGTGCTCCTCATGAAACCACTGCCGTTCCTTGCCTTACCGGGTCTGCTGTTCTCGCTGGTCGGGCTTGTCCTGATGACCTTTTTTGCTTTTGAGGGAAATATCGAGTACTCTCATCTCCACACGTTCATCGTCGGCGCCATCTTGATTATGGGTGGTGCTCAGGTAATCCTTACCGCATTTTTAATGAAATCCTATTCGGTCATCCATGGGTATGAGAGAAAAACGGGCATTATCACGCTCGTAATGCAGTACAGCAATCTGGAAAAATGCCTTGTCCTGGGTCTCTTCCTTATCATTGGGGGCGTAATTCTCGGCCTCAATATCCTCGTCCAGTGGATATCAGTGAGTTTTGGGATTCTTTCCGAAATATCCACCGCTATCGTTGCCCTTGTCCTTATCATCACCGGTATGCAAATATTCCTCTTTGCCATATTCCAGAGCATGATGCTTTTAAACGAGAATAACAGCCATGCCTGAAACAGACCGGATGAAAATTGCCTTTGTCTATGATGTCATCTACCCATATGTTAAAGGTGGAGTGGAAAAACGGGTCTGGGAGCTGGCGGTGCGGCTGGCGAAGCAAGGCCATGAGATCCACATATTCTGCATGAAATACTGGGTCGGAGACAATATCCAGATACGCGACGATGTGATCCTCCACGGGATATGCCCAGCAAAGAACCTCTATGCCGGAAACAGGAGAACTGTCGGGGAAGCAATTTATTTCGCGATGCGCCTTATCGTCCCCCTTGCACGGGAACAGTTTGATATCATTGATTGCCAGCAGTTTCCCTTCATTCCCTGTATTCCTGTCAGATTCATCTCATGTGCCCGTAAGATTCCGCTGGTTATCACGTGGCACGAAGTCTGGGGTGATTACTGGCTGGAATACCTTGGATCCAAAGGGGTGCTTGGAAAGGTAACCGAACGGTACATCGCCTCCTTTGGATCCAAGGTGATCGCCGTATCGTCAACAACTGCCATCCGGTTCACGATGCAGTTTGGCAGACAGCCAGATATTATCATTCCCAACGGTATCGACATATACCATCTGGAATCGGTATCCCCTTCGCCAACGGTATCGGATATCATCTTTGTCGGCCGGTTAATCAAAGAAAAGAATGTCGATATACTGATCCGGGCGTTCCAAATTCTGATACGGGAGTACCCGGATATCCGGCTGACGGTCATCGGGAATGGTCCGGAGCAGGATTCGATTCGATCACTGGTCAGGAACCTCTCACTTGAGGGGCATGTAAAACTGTTAGGATTTCAGGATTCCCATGATGAAGTTTTTGCCCTGATGAAATCGTCAAGAGTGTTTGTCCTTCCATCGACACGGGAGGGGTTCGGGATCACTGCGCTCGAAGCGCTGGCATGCGGGCTTCCCGTCATAACGATCGATCATCCGGCAAATGCGATCCGTGATCTCATCAATATAAGAACTGGATTTCTCTCCACATTTTCCGCAGAGGACCTTGCAGGTAAGATCCGGGAAGCACTCAATCATCACGTCGAAATGCGTGATACATGTATCGCAACTGCAGCAGCATATGACTGGGATAGCATCGCAGTTGCATGTGAGGAGTACTATCGTTCGGTGATTGCAAAAAAAGCCGGTGGAACCGGCACAAGATCAGCGATCCGTAAACATGACGGTTAAGGAATTGATTCTGGTAACGGGGTCGGTCGGGAGGGGTTACATATAAGGCAGGAAACCATCGTTACATCGTCACCGTGAAAAAATGATGGAACAAGAGATCGATACCCGGAATCCAGAACGGGTAACCATTGAGATATATAAGTGGGGAAAGAAAAAGGATCTGCCTCAGCTGCCAGGAAAGAACAGTAATTACCAGCACAGGGATACAGAAATCTGACAGGGAATCCCCCTGGCGTCCTGTAATGTGATAGAAGGCGGTGAGTGCCGCAATAACCATCACTTCGGTAAGTATTAAGAATGAAAGGTCTGTGCTCCACATTGGATAGATAATCGCTATCAGAAAAAGCACAGGTACCAGAATAAGACCCAGAATGCAGGATTGTTTTACCAGAGTTTTTGGATTTGCCATCAGGATAGTCTTTTCGAGAGCCATAAGGCTCAATAATATTACTGGAAGATAGGCGGTCGAGAGATAACGAATATCCGGGCCTATCGTAGGATCTGTATTCATGTTATTCAGGATACGTAGGTAAGCGAGGAAAACCGAGAACGCTGCAACGAGCATGAGCATTGCAATCTCCGTGTTCTGGGAAAAGGCATTTTTTCCCACGTTCTTCTTGATGACAAAAAGTGGAAACAATATCAATGCGAGAAGAGCTATTGGAACAATGAAGAAGAAGCCCATACTGCCGGATTTTGGGAAAAAGAGGACCCCATAGAGATCTGCAAGAGGATTCGGTGAGATAGTAAAGATATATTGCCCGAGAGTTGAAATGAAGTCCCCGACAATTATGAGCGGATTCACCGTCACAACTATATGACTGGCGTTCGCAACAGGAGCGATCGGTACTACACCGACAATAGTACTACTTGTCCTTACCTGTTCTGACAGCAATAAGACTGGCACCAGCGGGTTTCCTGATATAACAAGATTATTGATGAAGAACGGGATGGCGCCTATAGCGGTGAACAGGATGGCACCAATATGGATAATTCCCGATTGGAGAAAGTCCTGTTTTTTCCGGATCCGAAGAAGAACATCTGCAATAAAAAACAGTCCAAGACAGAGGAGTGCAGTGAATCCTATTTCAGGCCGGATCCATGCGAGAATACCAATGAAGAAAAATCCACAGGCCGCATCCCTGAAATTCCTGGACCGGAAATAGCAGACAAAGAAATAGAGCGTAACTGCAAAGACCGCGGCGGTCATCATATGGTCTTTCGCATTTGTTCCCCAGAAGAGATAAGCCGAACTTGCTGCAGCTGTTAATGCTGCGAAAAGTGCCTTCCAGCGACTTTCAAAAATCTGGCGTGCAATAAGGAAGGCCATGACGACCGTCAACGAAAAGAACAAGTGATTGGTAAAGACCACAGCGGCGACTTCCACTGGGGCATCTGGTGCAGAGTAAACGAACGGGGAATAGACAAGGATATTTACCGCAAGAAGCAGGAAACCAACAACCGCTCCGAGCACGGTAATCCGGATCGACCCAATCTCAGCCTGTTCCGGATAGCACCAGCTGATGAACAAAGCGATTAGGAAAGGGAGAAACGCCCAAAGAAGGATCAGTGCAAACCGAAAATTATCCCCAAAGAGATCGATCATTTTCATCGCGGGCATCGAGGAAACTGAGAGAGCAGCTGAGTACTTCAGGATATTACTAAGGGAAGCAAAATAGGCCCCGGGAGTCCCGTTCTTGAATACACCGTATTTTCCCTCATTTATCGTAATCTGATGCCCGAGATTCAGTTGGTGCACTTGGTTTACCGTAACCCACTCGTCATTCATATACAGACCGGGGTTCGAAATGGTGATAATAATGAATAATGCCGAGAGGAATATCACAAGGCAGATTCCGGTATCCTTGAATTTGCCGCAGAATTGATTTCTGAGGACTTCCATCGTACCGGGGGGCATTCCTTCCGGAACTAATGTATTCCCTCGTCGGTTAGTCCCTTTTGATTTGACCGTTTTATTTTTAGAGTTCATATCCAAAACTCGTTTATTTTCTGGGATGTCTAACCAGTACTTAATCCCTGCCGGGACAGATCGCCCAATGCATTGTCCTGATCCAGATAAATATCATTTTCTTCCATTTTACGATCTGTTGATCTTTCAGAGTAAACCGCTATACGTTAATCTTCATTTCAATCCAAGCCATTTGTGCATGATATTCTACAAAGAGTTTCAACAAAGTCCTATTTTATTAACGTGTACTTTCCTGAAATAATTTCTTATTGATCTTTGTTTAGGATAACTAGATTTTTTCATCCAATCCCTGCCATAAACCACTGAAACCAATACTCTTTGTAGCACCTTATAGAAATCGTTTTCAGAATACGAGTTCCGGAGATTCGAGATTTATTAAAATCGAAGCTGTCGTCAGGTCAGTTATTGTACCATACTATGGATTCATCGAGAGAATATAACTCAAATCAGAATATTACAATTCCGGTAACATATAAAAAAAAGGATTAATAGAGGACGTTTACCGAATTTATAGCGGCTGGTGCAGTCCTCGTCACAGTGAACGCTGCGCCAACGGACGGCCTGACTTCAATATTAAACTGATCGTTTGCGATAATTCCCTTAGTCGGTGCGCAACTAATTGTGAACTGCTCGTCAGCCTGAAGCAGCGCTGATGCGCCACTAGCGCTACCGGTCGGGGAATTCTCGATATCGGTAATAGCCCAGTCCCCGCCACCAGCAGTGGGTTGGCCTACCGTAGTTGACCACGAACTCGGTGCTTTCAATGTCTCCAATGTGGTAGCATTACTAAATACTATAACCACTTTTGAAAAGTCGATAGGTGTTCCACCGGGAGCTAGCCCCAGGCTGAAATTAACAAACGTAATCGTACTACCGACAGCTCCGGTTCCAGTGCCTGAACCATAGACATTCCCAACGACCTCTAATGTCGAACTGGATTGCTCAACACCGGTGTGCACGGTCTGCTGTGCCTTCTGGGTCGTGAAGAACCCGGCACCCAATACTACATATGAGAACACCGCCGCAACGACAACGAATGCGATGAGCACAATCGCTGCCTCGA
>Ga0326727_10007063_pt1 | contig 30117 bp, 28 predicted proteins | sample MB2enrmetagenome_FD_207643 | JGI IMG/M metagenome (GOLD analysis project Ga0326727, IMG submission 207643) | Lab enriched peat soil microbial communities from McLean, Ithaca, NY, United States - MB29MY | ecosystem: Environmental > Terrestrial > Soil > Wetlands > Peat | place: USA: New York... | reverse complement strand
CTGTGGCGATGAGCAGCCACCGTCAGGTGGCTCAAACCCCGCGGGGCCGCGTCAGCGACCCCGCCTAGCCGCTTTGAGCGGCTCACAGTGTCTTAAAGCCCCCGGCTCTGCCGGGGGATATTTACTCGGCGACAAACATCTCTTCTGGGTTGAAGGTGTACATTTTTACAATCCGCCCGCGTATCGCATCCTCCTAACAAATAACGAGGCGCCTCTCGGTAAGTTACGGCTGTATGACCCGACTCGCCGAAGCGGCCCTCTGTATCACGACTTGGCGACAGACTCGTGGTATCGAAACGGCAGTTTTACAGGAGAGTTGCTAGTGGACGGTGACCTCAACCTCGAAGAGTGTCAACAGGTGACCTTTGTTGACCATCATGAGAAAATTTGCAGGAGCAAAGACTGCATTTACCGGGGCCAGAAACGAAACGTCGCGGGCGCGCGCCTACTTGCCATGTTGATCGGCAGCCTGGTTCCAAACGGCAGGGATTTATTTCTTCAACCCACAAACGGAGCCAACACCCTGAACCTCTCCGCTGAGAACGCCTTATCCCACCTTATCCGAAAAGTGATGCGACATCCAAACCGGCCGGGACCCATTAAAGCGAAGAGTTCTGTCAGCCCGTTCCTGGCCACGGCATTATTCGCGAGGGCCGGAACTGGTCATGAAAAGGGATTGGGAAGACTTTGCGGACTATTTACGAACGAGCGCGAAATGAGGGATGCTTTGCTCGCAAGGGTCAAACAATACTTCAACTTGACCACGCTAGATCAGTTCGAAGACTTGATTTAATGGGTGTAGACGCAAGAATTGAGTAGGAATTGAGGAGGCACAAAGATGGCGAAACCTACGCAACTGGTCTGCCAACATCTTGAAAACATCAGTGGCGACGTCTTGGAGGAATACCAGGACATTATTCGCACATATGTTTACCGCCGTCAGGGCGTGTATTCCCTTTACAGCGAGGACGATCTCTACTATGTGGGCTTAGCCAGCGACCTCCGGTCTCGCCTGAAGGTCCACCTCAGGGATAAGCATGCCGAGCGTTGGGACAGATTCAGCGTCTATCTAACGATCGGCGATAAGCAACTTAGAGAGCTTGAGACTCTGATCCTCAGGGTAATCAAACCGATGCCGGAAGGTAACAGCAAGGTGGGCAGGTTTGCGAGTTCGGAAAACCTGCTTGCACGTCTTGAAAAGGACATCAAACAACGGAACCGCGAAAAGCTTGACCACATCGTTGGAAGAACCGTCGTGAGAATTGGCAAGGCTTACCGCGGACGGATGCCAGCCCTCTATGACTACGTTCAGGAACCATTCAAAATCCGTGGACGATCAAAGGGTAAGACCTTCTTAGGGACGGTCACGGACAACGGCACCATTCGACTCCAACGCAAGATGTATCAATCTCCCACCGCTGCGGCAGTTGCCGTCACCAAGTACCCAGTTGACGGTTGGGTGTTCTGGAAGTACGAACGAGCGCCCGGTGATTGGGTCCGCCTGGATGAACTGCGAAAATAGCACGCGCGGACGGATTATTATGCCCGGATCGCGAAATCAATGAAAGTGCTTTACGGCAACATCGACGATGAGAACGAGATCATTGAATAATGACGCTAGAACCGTGGTAAATAGAAGAGCGTAGCGCAGACCGCCGCCTTTGCGGTCTGCGGCTCTTCCTTAGATTCACGCTCCCGCGCCCAAGGACCGACGCCGGCATTTGAGATTTGTGGTTTCCCCTAGGGAAGACCCGCGGAGTCCAAGGACGGGGGTCCGCGCTACACGTGCTACCCTCGCTCAGGTAATTTGAATTGTCATCAGCAGCTTGGTCTAATTTGTGGTGGGTATGGGGGGCTTGCTCTTGAGAAATGCGTCCAGCTCATCCTGCGCGAGTTTCCGGCTGATGTTGCACTTGCGGTCCACCTGACGGCACTTGAGCAAGCTATACTTACAGCCACAGGTGCATTGCTTGCTTGCCAGGATTTTTTTGAAGGCCTCTTTCTGATCGGCGTTCAATTTGCTTAGATCAATGCCCGGCACTTCGGAATCGATTGCCGCGGGGTTGCCCAATTCGATGTTGTCATCGCTAAAAACCTGCCCTACCTGGTGAAAACTTTTGTCTTCGTCCGTCGGGCTGGCCGCCAGCAACTCCTTGATCTCGGTCTCGAAGACACTGAGGTCATAGGCGCCAACGTGCTTGGCATAGATGCGGCCGTCGCGCCCGATCAGGAAGGTGGTGGGGAGTCCCGGCATGCCGCCATAAAGCTCCCCCAGCCGGTCGTTGCCGACGGCGACGGGATAATTCATCTGCAATTCCCTGTAGAAACCCACGACGGGTTCCGGGCTGTCGTCCATGGAGATGCCGATCATGGTAAAGCCCTGGGTGCCGTAGCGCTTTTGCAATTCAATGAATCCGGGAATCTCGAGCCGACAGGGCCCGCACCATGTCGCCCAGAAATCCAGCAAAACTACCTCGCCCTGGTGGTCGCTCAGCTTGAGCGGCCTGCCGGTGATGTCGGTCAGCGAAAACGCCGGCGCCAGGGGATGGGCCCCCTCGCCTTTCGTTTGTGCCCTCACGGCGGGGGTAATCCAATAGCGGTTCAGGTAATACAGGCCCACTACGAGGACCAGGGCCAGCAGCGCCCCAGCGAGTAACTTGGATTGGGGGGACGCATGTTGCTTGTGGGGAGGAGCTTCCGGCGCCCCTGATGCCTGGGGTGTATTCCCAATGGGAGTCTGTTCTTCCACAGCTTGCACCTCACGATAGTTTATCGCCTGGCACGCTTAGGGACGGGGGCCACGGCAACCGCCTTCGACTTGACGGCAGTCGCTCCTCCACCCGTCGTCTGCGCTGGGGCGAACCTGTCTTGTTGCGGCGCTTCGCCAGCTTGCGCAGCCCGCCGTTCGTTGCTGCTTCCCGCACCTGTACTCAGCCCCTTGCCGTCATGAACCCACCGCCAGATGAATACCGTGGCAATTCCGGCCAGCGCTAGAAGCGCAATGAACTGGGATGTCGAGAGCAGGTGGTGAAACACAAAGCCCCGGTCTTCGTCGCCGCGCAAGAACTCCAGAAAGAATCGCGCTACGGCGTATAGACCCATGTAACCGAGAAAGACGTCGCCATCCCGTTTCCTCCGGGGGAACCACCACAGCAGCAAACCGAAGATTACGAAAGTTGTGATGGATTCGTAAAGCTGCGCGGGATGCAACGGTACTCCCAACGGAACCCCCGTGACGTCATGCGCAAAGGGGTCGGTAAACACGACTGCCCACGGCGCGGTGGTGGCTTTGCCGTAATCACAACCGGCGCTAAAGCATCCCAGCCGTCCCACACTTTGGCCCAGCGCCACGCCGGGCGCCAGCACGTCCGCCAGCTTCCAAAAGGAAAGTTTCTGCACGCGCACATACCAGATGGTGAAGAAGAGCGCCGCCAGAAACCCGCCGTAAAAAACACCGCCCGCCATGAAGGTTGAGAAACTGAAGATTTCGCCGGGGTTAGCGAGGTAATAACTCCAATCCGTCAGGACCATCAACACTTTTGCGCCGACCAACGCCACGATGATCACCCACGTGCAAAAATCCAGTATCAGTCCGGAATCCAGGCCCACGCGCCGGCCCAAACGCACAGCGGTGTAAATCCCACCCAGGATTGCCAAGACCAGCAGGACACCATAGGTCTTAAGGCCGAACGAACCGATGTGTATCAAAATCGGGTGCAAACTTTTTCCTCTCGTCCCACTGCAAACGCCGGGGTCAACGATTGAGTGCAAATTATAGTGACAAGACCCCCTCACCCCCAACCCCTCGCCCCCTTGGGGGAGAGGGGCCGGGGGTGAGGGGGTCATCCGTAATACCCATGAACCGGTCAGAGCGAAAATCGGTTCAAGAATGAGAAATACCCGGAAATAATCGTCAGCTTGTTAAAGGCCATAAGCACGCCCAGCGCAATCAAAAGCACTCCTGATGCTACTTCCACCGCCTGCAAGTGCTTGCGGAATCCTCCGTAGAATTTCAAGAAGGTGCTCAGCCCAATACTCGTGAGCAAAAATGGAATGGCGAGCCCGGCGGAATAAATTGCCAGCAGAAACATGCCCTGCAACACCGTCTGCCGCTGGGCGGCAAGCGCCAGGATCGCCGCCAGAATGGGTCCGATGCAGGGGGTCCACCCGAAGGCAAACGCGAATCCCAACAGAAACGCCCCGCCCAAGCTGCGCTTTGGCGCGCCCGTATCCAGCCGCGCCTCACGATACAGCAGCGGGATCTTCACCAATCCTGTCAGGTGCAATCCAAAAATAATTACAATGATTCCGGCGATGATGTTGAAGGTCGTGCGCTCAGCCAGCAGGAATCGTCCCACCCACGTTGCCGAGGCGCCCAGAATCACAAAGACCACGGTAAACCCCGCTATAAAAGCCAGGGAATTGCGCAGCACCCGGCGCTGAACCTCTCCGCTGGCCTCTCGCTTCAACTCTTCGACGGTGGCCCCGGAGAGCATCGAAATATAACCCGGCACCAAGGGCAGCACACACGGTGATAGAAAAGAAGCAAGCCCCGCCAAAAACGCAATGGGAATGCTCAACTCGTGGGTCATGATTCGACGGCGCTCCTCACCTTATTAGACACAAGAGAACCTTTTGGGTGACGGAAAGGGCAGGGGATTTACACTCCGCCCTTGTACCCGCTTGCAACTCAAGTGTACCATAGCGCCGTGAATTGACGATTGCCGAAGGAGGATTGCCGATTGACGATGGAGGATTGCCGATTGTCGATTATCGATTGTTCTCGATTGCCAATCGGGCATCCGATGACCGGCCGTAAATTGCCGGATGATGAATTGACGATGGCCGGTGTCCGATTGTTCAATCGGTTTTCAATCGTCAATCGACAATCAAAAATCGACAATTAAGAAAGGAGCCTAACCCAACTTGCTGCGCGCGATTATCTTCGATTTCGATGGCATCATCGTGGACAGTGAACCCCTCATTTTCAAGTTGACCCAGGAGATGGCCGCCCTGGAGGGCTGGTCCGTCAGCGAAGAAGAGTATTACCGTGACTACCTGGCGTTGGACGACCGCGGGATCGTCGAACATCTGTACTCGAGCCATGGGCGAACCGTGGACACGGCGCGGCGCGACGAACTGGTCGCTTGGAAGGGCCAACACTATGAGGCGATCATTCGTGATGGCCTGCCTCCCATGCCGGGGGTTGTAGGGTTCGTCACTGAAATGGCCAGGCATTATCCCCTGGCGATTGCCAGCGGCAGCCTGCGCGCGGAAATCCACCACCTGCTCACCAAAATGGACTTACGCGATAAGTTTTCCGTTCTGGCCACTGCGGACGACTGCCAGCGCTCCAAGCCGGACCCTGAGGTCTACCTCACGGCCCTCATGGGTTTACGGGCCTTGCCAGATTTTCGCGACGAATCACTGCAATCGGAAGATTGCCTTGCCATCGAGGATGCGCCCATGGGAGTAGTCGCCGCGCAAGCTGCCGGCTTTAAATGCCTGGCGCTTACCCACAGCCGGTCCACCGCGGAACTCCAATACGCGGATTTGGTTGTGTCAGGGTTCGCGAACATTGACATGCGCGATATCCAAGCCCTGTTCTTCTGAACATCCATCTCTGACTCTGCTTTACTTCGAACTCGGCTTCCGCATTTTTCCGCAGCAGTTGAAGCCCCTCCTTTCCGAACCGGTGGTGGGAATTCCAGCTTAGGGCTTGTGCAAGAAATCATATGCCACCCGTTCTATACTTGGAGGGATTCAGCCAATGCCGGAAATCGGTTGCCCGGCTATCTTTCCGGGCCGGCAAGAGGTACGCTGGAAACTCCCGAAGGACGATGCAGGTATCCCCGAATCGAGAAGGTGAATAAGGATGAAACAACAATCCGCAATGCGAATTCTCGTGGCCATTATCCTGTCAAGTTGGATCGCTGAGGCTCGGGCGCAGACCACGGTGACCTCCAATGAGCAGGACCAGAAAGAACTGGCGGTCACGGTTTATAACTCCAACGTCGCCCTGGTGCGCGACGTCCGCCGCGTGCGCCTGCCCGAGGGCGCCATCGACTTGCGCTATATGGATATCGCCGCGCAGGTGAATCCGGCTACGGTCCACATCGTTTCCCTGACCGCGCCCAAGGAGCTTAACGTGCTCGAACAGGACTACGAGTACGATTTGCTGAGCCCGCAGAAACTCCTGCAAAAATACGTGGGCAAGGAACTGACGCTGATCCGAGTCATCACGGAAAACAATTCCACCAAGGAGGTTCCCACGCAAGCTGTGCTTCTGGCCGACAACGATGGGCCCGTTTGGAAGGTGGGAAATGAAATTATCACCGGCATGGGCGCGGACCGTTACGTTTTCCCCGACCTGCCGGAAAACCTCTACAGCAAGCCGACACTCGTCTGGCTGCTGGACAATCGCCACGCGGGTGAACAAACGGTGGAGGCATCCTATCTGACGAATCAGGTGAACTGGAATGCCGATTACGTGCTCACCGTCCATTCCGATGAGAAGTCGGCGGATTTGAACGGCTGGGTGACCGTGGTGAACCAGAGCGGCGCGTCTTTCCGGAACGCCCAACTCCAGTTGGTAGCGGGGGAACTGAATCGCGTCGAGCCAACAGCGGGCACGAGGATGCACATGCAGGCCATGGTGGCAAAATCCATGCCGGCGCCGCAATTCGAACAGGAGGCGATTTCCGAGTATCACCTCTATACGCTCGAGCGCCACACCAATATTCAAAATAACGAAACCAAGCAGATCAGCTTGCTGGCCGCGGCCGGCGCAGCGGTGGAGAAGGTCTTTGAAGTCGACGGCCAACAATATTACTTTCAAAACCCCCAAAGCCCCGGCCAGCCTGCCAAGGAGCCCGTCAAAGTTTTCATCAAATTCAAGAATGCAGAAGCGAATTCACTGGGCATTCCGCTCCCGGCGGGAACCGTGCGCGTCTATGAGGGGGATTCCAAAGGCCGCGTGCAATTCATCGGTGAAGATCGTATCGATCACACTCCGAAAGACGAGACAGTGAGTCTCCACATTGGCAACGCCTTTGACGTGGTGGCGGAGCGCAAGCAGACGGATTTCCAGCGTCTGGGCCCACGCTCGGTGGAAGTGGAGTACGAGGTTTCGCTCCGTAACCACAAGCCCGATCCCATCACGATCATTGTTAATGAACCCATTGGCGGCGATTGGACGATGCTCAATTCGTCCTTCAAATTCGAAAAGACGGCGGCCTTTGCAGCGCGCTTCACTGTCCCGGTGGCGGCCAATGGCGAAGCGCAGCTCAAGTATCGCGTGCGGATTCATTGGTAGAAAGCGCGTCAAAAGCAACCATGGCTTCACCTTCTCTCTCCCCTGACTCGCCGGTGGTAATCCGGCCGGCAAGGCTCGCGGACGCCCCCGCGTTCGCGAGCCTTGCGACCCAACTCGGGTATCCCAGCTCGCCGCGCCAAGTTGAGGAGCGTCTGGCCAAACTGCTGGAGGATGCGGAGAATCTGCTGCTCGCGGCTGCCGCGGGAGGCCGCGTCGTGGGCTGGGCGCACGCCTACGTGTGCTACACGGTGGAAAGCGATACGTTTGCGGAACTCGGAGGCTTGGTGGTGGATGAATCCCATCGTGGCCGAGGCGTGGGGGGCATGCTAATGCGACAAGTGGATGATTGGGCGCGCCAAAAGGGATGCTGCGCGGTCTCCGCGCGTTCCAATATCATTCGCCATAAGGCCCACAAATTCTACGCGGCTGAGGGGTACGATCAAATCAAAACTCAGTACGTCTTCCGCAAGCGGCTGTGACTTTCACGGTCGATCGGGCGGCGGCGATGTTTTCCCTTTGGTTAAATGAGCGAATGGCGAAGAGCAGGGTCGATAAAATTAATTGAAGTTGTGCGCACGGCGATTGCGGGCAGCCACATTTGGCGCGGAACGCAGCGTGCAGAGTTGAATTCTGCCCTGGCCTGTGGGGCGCGTCGGGGTTTTTACCAACTGGGACACGGGCGCGAGCTGGGGGCTGGCCCTCTCGGGATCCGCTGCCCGAGGCGTGAAATCGGAAAGCCAGGACAAGACGCGAAAATAGACTTCCACCATGCGTTCTTGCTCGATCGTTTGCATTTGCAAGGAATCTTGCCTGACCACGCCGGCCTTGGTGCCACGGTCAGCAATAATGCTAAAGAGTGACACGACACCCGCCAGGATTAATATCAGAAACGGGATAGGCAGAACTCGTTTATTCTTCATGACTTTCTTTCCACTGGATTTTGCTCCCTTGTTCGTAAACCTGAATTCTGAGATCAAACTACCCACACTATATCTGACGTTTCAAATTGAAATTGGTTACGCAATGGCCGAATTGTCGCGATTCAATTCATTAGACGCAAACACGCGCGGACTGGTTTTGCAGGGTTGCCTGCAAGCCCCCAACCAGCTACACAATCAACATACAATCTCCGTAGCTATAGAACCGGTAACGCGCCTCCACCGCATGGCGGTAGGCGCTGAGCAGGAAGTCCTTTCCCGCAAATGCCGACACCAGCATGAGCAGCGTCGATTGGGGAAGATGAAAGTTGGTCAGGAGCCCGCGAATGACCTGGAACTGGAATCCCGGAATAATGAAGAGGCATGTTTCACCACGGCCGGGCACGATTCTTCGGCCATGCTCGCGCGCTACACTTTCCAGCGTGCGGACACTCGTTGTTCCCACGGCGATGACGCGCCGGCGTTGCTCGATGGCCCGGTTGATGGTTGACGCCGCAGCTTCGGAAATCTCGTAGAGCTCGGATTCCATGCGATGGTCTTCGACCTGTTTCACTCGCACCGGCTGAAAGGTTCCCAGTCCCACGTGCAGGGTGATTTCGCAGGTTTCCACTCCGCGCGCGGCAAGCGCGCTCAAAACCCGCTGGGTAAAATGCAGCCCCGCGGTTGGCGCCGCCACGGCCCCGCGCACCTTGGCGTAGACGGTCTGATAAGTGGCGCGATCGCTGACCTCGTCGCCGCGGCGAATGTACGGCGGCAAGGGTACGTGGCCCAGCCGGTCAAGGGCTTCTGCAATCGTTCCCGTGCGCGCCCGCAGCCGCGCCCGGCGTACACCGTATTCGCCTCGGCCCAGAATTTCGGCTTCCAACTCGTCGTCGCCAAACACCAGCACTTCCCCCGTGCGCACTTTGCGCCCGGGATGGACCAACCCCTGCCAGATGTCTTCGCTCTCCTGACGGGTCAGCAGAAGCTCAGTTTCGCCGGTCAGGAAACCGCGCTGGGCGGGATTGTTTTTTCCTACCGGCTGCGCGGTTATTCCCCGTCGCCGGCCCAGCAGGCGGGCGGGGAAGACCTTGGTATTGTTGAAGACCAGCAGATCATCCGGCTGCAGCAGTTGAGAAATCTCGCTGAAAGCCCGGTCTTCCCATCGCGCAGCCGCACGGTTGAGCACCATCATGCGTGAAGCATCGCGCTCGGCCAGCGGCCTTTGGGCAATCAGTTCGGCAGGAAGCGCGTAGTCAAATTCCTCGAGAAGCATGCGGAAGCAATTATGAATTATGAATTCTGAATTTTGAATATGTTTTCTGGATCGCTCTTTATTATTGTCGGGACTCGGGGTCCGGACCTCTGACTCCGGACCTCGGACTCCTGTAATGTGCTAGAGTTACAAAATGATTGCGCCCACCGTCACCATTACTTCCCGCGGAATCGAGCGTCTCGCTTCCGGGCACCCTTGGATCTACCGCTCTGACGTTGTCGCCCCGACCGGAGTAGAACCGGGCGTTGTGCGGCTTATCGATAGGAAGAACCACTTCTGGGGGCAGGCTCTTTACAGCAACCAATCGCAAATCACGCTACGCTTTCTGACGCGCGAAGAGCGGCCCTTTGATGCTGCCTTCCTCACGGAACGAATCCTCGCCGCCGCTGCTTTCCGCCAGCAGGTGGCGCCCGGCGTGCAGGCGTACCGGCTGGTGGCCGGTGAAGGTGATCTGCTTCCCTCGCTGATCATTGACCGCTACGGTGATTGCTGCGTCCTTCAAACCCTGAGCCAGGGCATGGACAGGCTTAAGTCCACGGTGGTTGAGATCCTGCAAAAGGAATTCGCACCCCGCGCCATTCTTGAGCGCAATGATGCCGCCGTGCGCGCCCTGGAAGGTTTGCCGGAGCAAAGCGGCGCGCTGGCGGGCGAAGCGGTCCGCGAAGTCGTGGTGGAAGAGAATGGCGTGAAGATGTGCTTCGACTTGCTGCACGGGCAGAAGACCGGTGGATTCCTCGACCAGCGCGAGAATCGCGCCGCCGCCGCGAGTTATGCCCGCGGACGAGCGCTGGATTGCTTTACCTACACGGGTGGATTTGCCCTGACCCTCGCGCCCCGCTGTGAGTCAGTTTTGGGCGTGGATTCCTCCGGCGACGCATTGCGACAGGCGGAGCACAACCAGGGTCTGAACGGATTCACCAATCTGGAATGGAAGGAAGCCAATTGCTTCGATTTTCTCAAGGCCGCGGACCAGGAGAAGCAGCGCTTCGACATCGTGGTACTCGATCCTCCGGCTTTCGCACGGCAGAAATCCAACCTGGAATCGGCGTTGCGCGGATACAAAGAACTGAATTTGCGCGCCATGAAAATCCTCAACCCCGGCGGTTACCTCATCACCTGTTCGTGCTCCTTTCACGTCAGCGAAGCCGACCTGCTGGAAGTGATTGCCGAAGCCGCGTTGGACGCCCACCGCACCATGGTGGTCGTCGAACGCCGCACGCAGTCGCGTGACCATCCCATTCTCCTCACCGTTCCCGAAACGCATTACCTGAAGTGTTTAATTCTGCGGGTGCTGTGAAGACGTTATATAACGTCTTTCAGGGGGATGGCCCGCTGCGCGCCGCCGCGGATGCGTTCAAGTGCGGCTTCGGCCAAATATAAGTCCTCCATTTCTTCCAGGTGCTCCAGGAGGGCTTCACGAACATATGAGGTTTTCGTGCGTCCAGCGCGGCGGACCAGCCGCTCCAGGCGCTTTTCAATGGGCGGCGGAAGTCGAATCGCCAGCATGATCACCTTGCTATACAGGTATAGCACCTACGGGTTATGATGACCAAATGTAGTCTGAGTTACACCTGCTTTTTTCCAGACCTTTTCAGGGTTAGACTATTGAGGTGGGAGGAGGGTGGCCATTGTGAGAAGCTATGTATTCAAAGTCGTCGTCGAACCGGATGAGGATAAGTGGCACGCGAGTATTCCGGAACTTGAGAACCGCGGGGCGGCGACCTGGGGAAGAACTCGCGAAGAAGCGCTCCAGAACATCCAAGAGGTGGCCCAGATGGTCATCGAGGAAATGCTTGAGGATGGCGAGCCAGTCCCCGCCGGGGTGGTGATGTATGAAGAACCGCGCGTGGCTGTAACCGTATGACGGCAGTCGATTACAGCCATCTGCGGTCGCTCACAGCTCGGCGTCTGGTGGCTGCCCTCCTGCACGATGGCTTTGTCATGGCCGCCAAACGGAGAGCCACCGATACTACAAGCAGCCGGACGGCCGGCGAGTGACGGTTAGCTTTCATCATCCCGCTGATACGTTCCCACTGAAGACACTTCGAAGTATGATCGAGATACAGGCCCGATGGCAAACAGAGGATCTGGAACGACTCAAATTATTGTGATGTCAGTTTGGGTTGGAGTTTTGTTGCTTCTGCCGTTTGCACGGGCTCAAGGGCAGACAAACGCCCCCTCCCTGCGCACGCAAAACGCTCCAGCGGCCGCATCGCCGCAAATCCAACTGCTCATTTCCGTCAAGCAGCCATATGTGGCGGAGCCGGAAGCCGTGCGCATCCTGCTTCACATCCACAATCCCACAGCGCAAACGTTGTGGCTTTATCGACGGGCTCGCGCCAAGCGTCCGCCCGAAAAACTCGTTGAGGAGGAAAATCAACCTACCAAGACCGTGGGGGGCTCGGCCGTGGAAGTCAGGTTACAGCCCGCCGATTCCCAGGCCATGAAAGCCGTGATTTCGCCGGGAGTGGCAACTGTGCTCGAGTATGTCAATATGCCGAAGCCGCGGCTGGTGAAGCTGACGGCCGGCGGCGATTACGAGGAGACGTCGATCGTACACTTGCAGCCTGCGCTGGCGGAGGGGCAGAAAGCGATTTGGGGAGCTTACCGATTAGCGGTGGTTTACGGAGCGAGTTACTCCAATGGAGATCAATTCCAACGCAACCTCGGCACTCTGCTCTGGCAAGGTGAAGTGACCAGCAATACCATTACGATCGATTTGCGTCCGCCTCTTCCCGACTCCGTGGGAGTAGTGAGTGGATCGGCGGTGGGTCCGGACCTCAAGCCCCGCGCGGGCGTGCGCGTTTCGCTCAGCGACGAGCAAGGGCAGTTGATCAATCAGCAAGTCACCGAGGCGGATGGAAAGTTTTCCTTTACCCAATTGCCCATAGCCCTCTACTGGGTCATCGGACGCCGCGAGGATGCCACGGAAGACACCGTGACCTTTCATCATGAGGAGCTAAGCAGCGCTACTCCCAGCGTTGACACGCAACTCGCTTTTTTCGCGTCCGAGATTTACGAGGCGAAGAAATTAGTGCACAAGCCGGTGTTGCTCAGGGTTTTTGATGCCGGCGGCCAACCCGAAGCCGGGATTGAAATAGATGCCGTTTTTTCCAATGGGGAGATCGTCGATGACGTCAAGGCCGTTGCCGGTGACGATGGCACGGCAGCGATGGAGTTGCTCCCCGGCCGCAGTTTCTTCTCGCTCAAACGGCGCGGCTGCGCGCAGCAGGCGGAGCGCGCCGACGTCGCCACGGGCGGAGGAGTCGACAACCTTAAGTTTGTCTTTGATTGCGTGAAGAAATGAGCGGGGCGGCATTCCCTTGGTAGTTGCCCGCACCGCGCGATTCTCGATGAGGTGATGGGGGAGCAATAGGAAACTCATGCGCGATATCGATCAAATCATCCAGTCGATCATGAACAAATGCCCGGCAATGAAGGTTCGTCAACTCATTGTTTCGCACCCTGGGGCAGATGATGACGGGCTTTGGTTCTTCAAATGGCCAGGAAGTGAATTCGAAGTTCAGATCGAATCACCTCAGGGGATGTGCCCCTTTTTGATCGAAACAGATGAGGATGTTGCCAGGTTTGCAACGAAATCGGTCGACGAGACCGTTGAAATCCTCACTAAGCTGCTTCATCTGGAGCCGCCAGGCGCCGTACCCACCGATTTGAACCTGTAAAGAAACCCAGTACTTTTCGGCGGGCTGGTGCAGACGGCCGGTTCAATAATATTGCGATCTGGACTCCCTTTCGGCAAGGTTTGGGCCCGACTATATTCGCTGAGTGCAAGCCGCTCAAAACGCTGACTGGTGTACACCGTTAATTCCCACAAATCCCTTTGGGAAATCGCGTACCCCAACGAACACGGGTCCACGCCAGTCGGGACGTGCAACAGATACGAAAAGCTAGAGAGGAGAAGAACCATGCGGAAACTAGCGGTTTTCAATCAGGTGACGCTGGATGGTTGCATTGCCGACGAGAACGGCGACATGAGCTGGGCCCGCAAGTACGATGCGGAGTGGAATGAGTTTGTCCAGGGGAATGCCAGTGGTGGAGGCGAACTCTTGTTCGGCAGGATCACCTACGACCTTATGGTCAGCTACTGGCCGACACCGCTGGCGATGAAGAATAACCCTGCGGTGGCCGAACGGATGAATAATCTGCCCAAGGTGGTGTTTTCGAGGACCCTGGAAAAGGCGTCTTGGAACAACACGAAGCTGGTGAAGGGCAATATTGCGGCGGAAGTACGCAACATGAAGCAAGCGCCCGGACCGGGCATGGTGATTTTGGGGAGCGGCAGCATTGTTGCGCAATTGGCGCCGGAGCGTTTGATCGATGAATACCAGATCGTAGTGAATCCCGTCGCTTTGGGCAAGGGGAAGGGAATGTTCGACGGCATCAAAGAGAAGCTGACCCTGAAGCTGACCAAGACGCGGGTCTTCACCAACGGGAATGTGCTGCTGTGTTATGAGCCGATGGCGTGAAAGTGGATCGCCATAGGGTGAAGGAATCCCCGCAAAGCGCGGCACGCCCCAAGCCTGTTTCCATCCGCTTATCGGTCCTGGCGACCGCTGGGCGAATCCATAGGATGGCTCACAAACCCTCTGTGCTATGCTGACGGTGGATCACCAAGAGGATTCGTGTCCATTCGCCGAACATCGCTGCTGATGCCCCTCACCCTTGCGGCGGGGTGGCTTCTCTGGACCCTCACCAACGTGGCGGCGTGGGTCGCCATGAAACCTGCTGACTTCCTTAATATCGTACGCTGGGAAGCGGTATACAGCGGCATTGGTTTTCCGGTCTGCCTGCTGCTTTTTCTGGTGTACGCGCAGGTGCGGACACGATTGCGCTTTGGGCCTTTCGTGTTTGCCGCCGTCCTGTTGTGCGTAGTTTCTGGAATGTTATGGCGAGTCCTCGTCGGATGCACGACATGGTGGCTCGGGTGGGACAAGGGTTTTGAGCCCGGTCTCAGCGGCGTGCTGATTCGCGGTGGTTTGGTGGATGGGACCCTGCTGGGATTCTTCACGTTGCTCTTTGTTGCCATCGACCACCGGCGGCAACTCGCCGAGCAAAAGGAAAAGGTTCGCGAAGCCACGGCTCTCGCCAACCAGGCCCAGCTTCAGATGCTGCGCTACCAACTGAACCCCCACTTCCTTTTCAACGCATTGAACTCAATCCGCGCCATGATCGTGGAAGACCCAAGTCGCTCGCGGCAAATGGTGACGGAACTCGCGGATTTCCTGCGCTACTCCCTTGACAGCGACGAACAAGAGAGCACGATCGGAGATGAAATCCAGGCCATCGAGAATTACCTGGCCATCCAACGCATTCGCTTCGAGCAGCGCTTGGAGGCCACCATGCAGGTAGTCCCTGCGGCGCAGGCCGTCACCGTACCCTGCTTCCTCATCCACCCCTTGGTGGAAAATGCGATCAAGTACGGCATGCAGACGAGCGCCATGCCCCTGCGAATCGAGATCGAGGTCACCTGTCATGACCAAGAGCTCGCAATCCGTGTTTCGAACTCCGGCCGCCTGCTGGCCAATTCAAAGGATTACCCTCGTGGGGGAACGCCGGACGGCACGGGGACCGGCCTTAAGAACATTGCCCAGCGATTGAACCTGGTTTTTCCGGATCGCCACACGTTCCAAATTCAGGAAAGGGATGGCTGGGTCCATGCCAGCATCCAGCTTCAGCTTGGGGCCCGAGACGCACATCATGAATCCGCACAAAGCCCTGATCGTGGATGACGAGCGCCTGGCGCGGCGCGAGCTTGCCTACCTGCTTCGCCAGCATCCGGAGATCGAGATTGTGGGCGAGGCCGGATCGGTGGAGGAGGCGGCCGAATCCATCAAGCGCCTCCATCCCGACCTCGTCTTCCTTGATATCCAGATGCCCGGCGCGTCGGGGTTCGACCTCTTTGACCGGGTGCCCCTCGCTGCGCACGTCATTTTTGTCACCGCTCATGACGAATTCGCCCTCCGCGCCTTCGAGGTGAACGCCCTCGACTACCTGATGAAACCCCTCCATCCACGGCGGCTGCACCAGGCGATTGAGCGGTATTTGAGGCGTTCTGATGGCAACCCAGCTCCCTCGAAGCGCCTCGCCCTTGAGGATTCCATTTTCGTCACCGTCGGTCAAACGCCCCGCTTCGTGAAGCTGAATTCGGTGGTGTGTATTCTGGCCGAAGGCGATTACACGCGCGTGATCGGCCCGGCGGGATCCATCGGCCTGGTGCTGAAGCCCCTCAAGGAATGGGAGCAGCTTCTTCCCGAACGGCATTTTTGCCGGATCCAACGCTCCGCCATTATCAACTGCGAAAACGTTCTGCGCTTTGAGCCGTGCCCCCATGGCGGCTATCGAGTTTACATGAAGCACCTGGAACACCCGCTCTTGATGAGCCGTCGCTACGGCAGGTGCTTCCGGGCCAGGTTTGAGGTGTAGTTCGATGTCGCGCTATGGACAAGCCGGCGGCCACGGATTCCGCACATCCTGGCCGGAGTCGCATCCTCTGGGTTGCCTCCAGACGATGGGAATGACCGCTCGTCGGAATTTGCGACCACCTGTCGAAAGGCGCGTGACAAGCAGTCCTGCCCTCCGTCAAACTCCCAGTTTGCCAGGTTTCTCGGGAAGCACCGGGGTATCGCCAGATTTGCCGGCGTTTCCCACATACACGGATCGAGAGGAGAAGCAATGAACAATACCCGTAGAAATTTTCTTCGTGTCGCCGGCCTCGGTGGCGCCTCATGTGTGACCGCGGCGACGGCTGCTTCCGCCGCCCCCGACAACGATTCCGGCTTGCTTGCCCTGTTTGCGAAGCGGCAGTCCGTGCGCCGTTACAAACCCGACCCGGTTCCGGAGGAACATCTGCGCCTGATCCTCGATGCGGCGCGCCGCCCTCCCACCTCGGGAAATCAGCAACCCTGGAAATTCCTGGTGGTCAGAAAACCGGCCACGATCGAGCGCATGCGGGCTCGATGCCTGGAGCTGGTGGAAGGGTATGGACCCCAGGACTTGGCCCCAGCGGAGAAGGCAGCTCGCCGAGAGGCGATAACCAAGAGGATGGCGGGTTACTTTTCCGCACCGGTTTATATCGTGGTCCTGACCGATTCCCAATCCACTTATCCCTCCTACAACCACCACGACGGCCCCTTGGCAGCCGGTTATTTGTGTTTGGCGGCTCGGGCCCTTGGTTACGGAACCGTGTATGTCACCGACGCGATCCCGGAACAGGTCACGCGCGAGGTGCTGAACATTCCCGAACGCTACCAGCGCGTCTGCATCACACCGCTCGGAGTCCCCGACGGATGGCCCGAACCTATGCCTAAGAAGAAGCTCGAGGAATTTGTCGTTTACGAGTCGTTTGGCTAGGACATCGGACGCCGCCGCGGCCGACTACGGCCCGGCGGCTTTTTCAGCGGCGTGGGTCCTTGCCGTATGGCCAACGGAATAATCCGAATTTTCACCTGCGGCGCCGCACAATGCGCGCGGCGGTGGAAAAGCCGTCCGCCATGAAGATGGGCGGATATGCGCGCGAGCCTGGCGCCAACTCTCTTCTGGCGTGTTTTTCCCTTATCAGCCCCCTCCCAAAACTGTTTCCCCATCGGCACGGAAAAATCGTAACGATATGCCGCCATCCATCAACTTCAAAGTGTAGCCTCTTAGGTATTGACAAGACAAATGGCTCTTGTATACTAGCTTATGAGTTAGTGGCCCCCCGGCCAGGGCGGCGGGCGGAAAACGATAGACGGCAAAAGAGCGTGCACGGGAATAGGCAACCCGGGGGGACGGCGTAATCAGTATCGAGCCTCCTGACTTCCAGACGCGACTAACCAACCTACTACTGAAAATGAAATGCCGGGAGCGCAGAATGGAAGCCTTGGAATCGGCCGGCAAGGACCTTGTATGCCACGATCTGTCGGAAAACAAAGAGACTTAGCGGTCGGAAGGCAGAAATCCGTGGCGAGCTATGTGATTGAATTTAAATTACTTAACGGATAGACCGGGCGCTGGCGCGGGAAAAAAGGGGATTCAAAATATGCAACCTTCATTCGCGATGTTATTGAAAACAAATGGAGAAGAAAAGGCCATTTTTTGTCTGGCCAGGATGTTTATGAAAACAGGCTCCTTATGTGACGCAGGCCAGGATGTTGATGAAAGAATAGGTGGTTACGAAGAATTGAGTCGGGGGTCCGAAGTCCGATGTCCGAGGTCTCAAGGGCAGCGGTGGGGGACAAGAAAGAGCGTCTTGCAGGCTGATGAAAGAGCCTTTGGATCGCCGCCGTAGCGCTGGGTTTCAGCCGGCAACTCATCAAAAGCCGACAGGATGCCGGCGCTGCGAAGGGCGGCGCGGCGGCTTTTTCATCAGCCGGCTAGACGACGGGTGGGCAGTCGGGCATCTGGCGCGTCTTCAAACCGTAGGGCGCGGGCAGCGCCGACGACGCCCCCCGACTGAACACTTCCCCGCTTCGGTTATTGGCAGTCCCAGGGTTGGAGGTGAACCAAAATGTGGCAGAGAGATGCGAAAGGCGAAAATCGAAACTGGAAACTCGAAATTCGAAACTCGAACTCCGAGAATCACAAATCGCCAATCGCAAATCACCATTGATCCGATGGTCCGATGGCCAAATAGCCCGATGATTCGCTCACATCAGCGACTGCATGACCTGGTCCAGGACTTCCTTGGGCGGGCGCACCTTGGATTCCGGAAGCGTAGCCAGCGGTTCATCCATCACATTCAGCAGGTCGATGAAGTTGGGCCGTTGGGGTTCCACGTAGAAGAGCCCGGTCACGATCTCGCCCTTGTCGTGGGATTCGGTGAGCATGCGCAAAGCTTCGCCCTTGTTGGTGGGGTTGTACTCGGCGGCGAGCTTGCGCAGGAGCACTTTCGAGCCGTCGTGCATGGTAATCGTGGTGGTTGTGCCGGGGTCATAGTCAACGGAAATATCCTCGAAAAACGGGACGAAGCTCACATCGGTGACGGGAGAGTCGTGGTCTTTAACGTAGCTGTAGGATTTGGTGGAGCCTTCGTGGTCATTGAAGGTGACGCAGGGAGAAATGACGTCGAGCATGGCGGTGCCATTGTGGGCGATCGCGCCTTTGATGAGCGCGAGCAGTTGCCGCTTGTCGCCGGAGAAGGATCTGCCCACATACGTGGCGCCGAGCTGAATGGCCAGCGCGCAAGTGTCAATGGGTGGCAGATCGTTCACGACCCCGTTCTTGAGTTTGGAACCGATGTCGGCGGTGGCGGAGAATTGGCCTTTGGTCAAGCCGTAACATCCGTTGTCTTCAATGATGTAAATGAGGGGAAGGTTGCGCCGCATCAAGTGCACGAACTGCCCCACGCCGATGGAGGCGGTGTCGCCATCGCCGCTCACTCCCATGGCGATGAGGTGGCGATTGGCCAGCAAGGCGCCGGTGGCGATGGAAGGCATGCGCCCGTGGACGGCGTTCACCCCGTAGGCGGTGTTAAGGAAGTAGGCGGGGCTTTTGGACGAACAGCCGATGCCGGAAAGCTTGGCGACGCGATGGGGTTCAACGCCCATTTCGAAGCAGGCTTCAATGATGCGCTCGGAAATGGCGTTGTGGCCACAGCCCGCGCAGAGCGTGCTCTTGTTGCCCTTGTACTGGGCCATCTCCAAGCCCACGCGGTTGGTCTTGGCGGACGGTGAAGGGGGAACGGTGGTGGTTGCCATGTTAGTTTGCCGCCTCCTGGGAAACAATTTCGTCGGTTACAGAACGCGCGTCAATCGACGAGCCGTCGTAATGGCGGACGCTGCGGAGCTTGGCGATCTGCCCGGCGCTCAATTCCAACCGCAGCAGGCCCAGCATCTGGGCGTCGCGGTTTTGATCCACCACGTAGACGCGCTGGTAACGATTAATAAAGTCATGAACTTCAGAGGTAAAGGGGAAAGCCCGCAAGCGGCAATAGCCGGCGTCGATATTTTGCTTGCGCCGCAACTGGTCAAGGCTTTCCTCGACGGCCCAGTGGCTGCTGCCGTAGGCGATGATGCCCACTTGGGGTTTCTCTGCTTCCACGATGACGGGGCCAGGAACTTTGTGGCGAGCGGTTTCAAATTTGCGCGCCAGGCGGTCCACGTTGTTCACGTAAACGTCGGGACGCTCGCTGTAAATGGCCTTTTCGTTGTGGCCGCTGCCGCGGGCAAACCAGCCGGCCAGGCGTTCCGGGGTTCCGGGCAGTGTCCGGTAACCAATGCCGTCGCCATCCACATCCTTGTAGCGCTCAAAGCCTCCCATGCGGCGCACATCCTCGGCGCTCAGTACCTTGCCGCGCGCAATGGGCTTGGTGGGGTAGGGGAAGGGGTCAGACATCCAGGTGTTCATGCCGAGGTCGAGGTCGGTCATGACGAATACAGGTGTCTGCAACTCCTCGGCAAGATCGAACGCATCGATGGCCATGGTGAAACATTCGCTCATCGAGCAAGGCAGCAACATGGGGTGCATGGTGTCGCCATGGGAAAGGAGGGCGGTGGAGATGATGTCGCCCTGCGCGGTGCGCGTGGGGAGGCCCGTCGAGGGTCCCACGCGCTGGATATCAAAGATCACGGTGGGGATTTCCGCGTAATATCCGAAGCCGGTAAACTCCGCCATCAGGGAAATGCCCGGTCCCGACGTCGCGGTCATGGAGCGCGCTCCGGCCCAGCCGGCGCCCAGAGCCATGCCGATCGCCGCCAGTTCATCCTCCGCCTGCACGATGGCAAACGTCGCTTTGCCGGCTTCCTTGTCGATGCGATAGCGCTTCATGTAGTCGGTCAGCGTCTCGCAGACGGTGGAAGAGGGAGTGATGGGGTACCAGGTTACCACCGTGACGCCGGCAAACATCGAACCCAGCGCGGTGGCGGCGTTACCTTCAATCAGGATTTTGCCCTGGGTGGCGTTCATGCGCTTCAGGGAGTAGGGGTCCGCTTTCACCAGGTTCTTTTCAGCGAATTCATAACCGGCGAGGGCGGCGTTCCAGTTCAATTCCGCGGCCTTAGCCTTCTTACGAAATTGCTTCTGGAGCGCCTGGTGGATTTCCTCCATCTCGATGCCTAGCAGCTTGGCCAGGACGCCGTCGTAAATCATGTTGCGGACGAGTTTGCGCAAACGCGAGTCGGGGCACACCGGCGCCACCAGCGGATCAAAGGGCACGGGGTAGAAAATCACGTCATCACGCAGCCGCTTCAAATTCAGACGCTCATCGTAAACGCATGCCGCCCCCGGCTTGAGGCTCAACACATCTTCTTCGGCGGTCTCGGGGTTCATCGCCACCATATATTCGCTATCCCGGCGGCGGGCGATGTAGCCGTGCTTGGAAGCCCGGATCGTGAACCAGGTCGGGAGGCCGGCGATGTTGGAGGGGAACAGGTTCTTTCCGGAAACCGGAATCCCCATTTGAAAAATCGCGCGGAGCAAGACGAGATTGGCAGTCTGGCTGCCCGAGCCGTTTACTGTCGCCACCTGCATACTGAGGTCGTTGACAATCTGTGCTTGTCCCGCGGGTGGCGCGGCTTCTTTCGGCTCAACGTGAGTGGTTGCCATCGGATTCCCCTTGAATTCCCTTTGAGAATGGGAGGTAAACTGGAATTACCCCTTGCCGCGCGCATTGGGAGCAACCCACGAGGTTTCGGCCGCGACGCGCCCCCATGCGGCGGTTCTGCCGGGAAGAGATGTACACGAAGGAATAAACATTCCCTCCGGAGCCCGACTCCAGACCCAGGGGAATGTCGTGATCCAGTGACTAACAGCCCTCTCCCACAACCTTTTGATTATATCAAATCTGAGGCAAAAGCTGGCCCAGAAGATGGTGGTGCACCCTAGAGGCTCACTCCCTCCGCGCGGGAGCCGCTCTGAAGACCGGGGTGCCGGCCACAAATCCCGTGGGTAGATTGCAGGCCGCGCGGGGCGAGGCCCCTTCAGTTTTCCCTTGCCCGAGGGACCATTTTGGAAACGCAGCCATAAGCCGCAGCATTTAGGGCCAGCAACGCGCTCAGTATTGAAGTTTGCTCATACCAGGGTGCTCCGCGAGAACAATGGAAAGCCACAATGCCTGCCGCGGCGTTCAAGGCAAGAAGGGTGATGACCCGGGAGCGGTCGTACGTGAGCCCCGGGAGCAACTCAGGCAGGGCCAGCCAGAACAGAGGCCACGCATAGAGAACGTAACGCGCCGGGTCTATTCCAATCAGGGGCGCAATAATCAGGCAGGTTGCTCCATAGGCACAAACGGTCTGGAACACAACGCCCTGCTGCGGCAAAGCGCGCCAGCGTTCACGAACCAATCGCGCCAGGATCGCCGGCTCGACGCCGAAGGGTACAAGAAAGGCGGCAAGGGTATTAAGAATCAAGCCCGGCTGGAAGCCGCAGAACCCGACTTGGCGAATTGAGCCTAGGTGCCCTGCCACGCTTACGATCCATCTCGCGGTACAGCTCGTCGAGCGCGCGTTGGTATCCGACCAGAAGACAAGCCCGAGAATGTTGTAGCAGAAGCCGTAGGGAACCTTCAGGAGGTACATCTCGAGAGGGTTTATTCCATGTTTGTTGGGAAGCGCCGCATGAACAGTGGCGTTGGTTATTCCCACCCCCAAGGCGGCAACGGCCACGACGCTGAGTGCATACGTCCAATCGCGCCGGCGCAAGCTGATTACGGCCAGCCACGCGCTGAGCAGGATGGTAGATTCGCGTGTCAGATGCAGAAGAAACAGGATGGGAAGAGCGGCCCAGGCCGAGTAGGAATAAAGCACAAAAAACCCAGCCAAGAGCATGGCATGGAAGAGATCATGGAAGTAGTAGCCACGAAAGAGCGCAAATGTAGCCGGTACACAGACCAGCGGTATGAGCAGCGCCGGGTTGAGGTTGAGTTTGCGGATATACAGACTGAGGAAAACACAGAACGCCAAAAGCGCAATCCATGCCGCTATGAAGAAGGCGCGATGCAGGTCTATAAGGAGTGCTTTTGCCAGCAGGCGGGCGGCAAAGGGGTGAAGCATGCGTCCCGCATAGTAGTTATACGCCGTCTCCGGATGGCCCTGAGCCATGCGGAAATAATCCTCCCCCTCCAAGTAGGGTTCGTAAATACCGGGATTGGCGATTACCGAGCACGATACGGCTATAGCCGCAGCGACCAGCACGTAGACGTAAACTGGGGATCGGGATTTCATGTTCGAGGTGATCGCCGGAACGCCGGTTCATCAATCGCCCGGGGATGGAAGACAAATCCCCAGCCCACCTGGAAGCAAATCGGCAGGTCACTTATTCAGGGGTTGTTCAGGAGGCTCTTCCGGGGCCGTCCTGTTTTCAACGGCCGACTGGCTGCGGAGCCGGGTGCGCATGCTATCTTCGGTGGAGCGAATCAATTGCGCCCCGCGCGATGCCAACTGGTCCATCAGATTGGTTCGCAGGTCCATCAACGAAGCCGCCGAATCTTCATACGCTTGCTGGAGGCCGTCCCGCATCCGCCCTTCGGCATCCTGAATGATGGACTCCGCCTTCTGGTGGAATTCCTCCAAGCTCTTGCGGGCAAGTTCCTCCACTTGTCCGCGCAGGGTTTTGAGAACCGATTCCACCAACTGGGTGGAGCGCTGCTCGAGTTCGGCAAGCCGCGGTTCGATGGTCGGGCCGGCATGGGGAGCTGGCCGCACTGGCGCCACGATAGCAGGCACCACAGCGGGTGGCGGCGCCGGCGCAGCCACCTGACCCGTTGGGGGAGCGCCTGGGAGGGCCTCGGGTGCGGGGCCGCCGGGCGCTGCCGGGGCCGCCATCAGCGCTGTCCGTTCAGTTTGAGCTGTTCGCCCACGCAGCATCTCCTTGCTGGCTTTTTCCCAATCTGCGGGCGGGTTGGGTACGCCCCACAGGTTCTGAGGTCTTATCAACTGTATGGCAATCTCGTGCCCGGCAGCTCCCGGGGCAGCATCCCAAACTCTGGCGCAGACGCCTTTCGCCGATGTCCCGGCTTGGGGACATTCCAGTGTGACGAGCATGCCTACCAGGATTCGATATGTGGTGTGGACTCTGCAGCCGTGCAGGTTTACGGCCAAGGTCTGAGTAAACTCGCGAAAAGGGGCGCCGGAAGCATCCTTGCCGGAAAGGAGCAGCGTGGTGACGTAGTCAACCCGCGAGCTCCGCCTTCGGCCGCCCAAGGGGTCTTCCCATTTCGCTGTGCGAGAGAAAGGGTTGTCATCCATATACGACCGGCCATCCGCCAGGCGTTCGCTACCTGCTCTGCCGACCGGAACCGGATGACTCACCACTGGGAAGTCCGCACCGGGTTGCGGCCTTAAATCCATGGCTCATGTACCAGTTATATTCCAAAGATTATGGGCGCTTCAAGCAATTATTCCAGGAAGGCCCAACACGCCATTCTCCTGGGCCGGTTATGGTGCTGAGTCCGCAAGGCAGAACCGGCATGGAGGTGTTCTTCCCACCGTCGTTGACCACAAACTCGCGGCGCATACTTCCCGCTCCTCCGCGAAGGAGTTAGGTGTCTACCCCACATAGGGGCGAAAGAACCTTGGGGGTTAGGGTTCATGTCGGAATTCGGCCACCCTGAAGTCCACCATGAATTGGGTTTGTTCGCCTTGATGGTCATTTATGCTTCGAGGGCAGTTCCGGGCGCTGCTTAGGCAAGTAATTTGCATAAGATTCAAACCTGGCCGGGCCGCCTTTGAAAACCAGCCTGGCGTGGGCTAAATCATTTCCCACAAAAAGGTGTTCGCCACCCACACTCACGGCAGACAGGAATGTGTCCGTACCCACCGCAGCAGTGCTATTGCGAATCGAGACGCCAAAACCACGTCGCAGAGAAATGGCCGCTCCTTGGGAGGAACCGGGGGCTTGCCGCCCTACAAATCCGTCGATGTCGAGTTGTTTGAAGTCTTCACACTCGATTCCGCTTGAAAAATAAGCGGGACTCTCAGCGCTCCACTCGATCGTCAGATTGTGGATGTTGAGCCCGTTGACGTAGCGTCCGTACAAGCCCGCAACATCATGTTTAAAGACGGCCTGGCTGAGATCTGTGGCGGTCCAACGGAGATCAAAGTTTCCTCCCACTGCCTCGCTCGCTTCTTTTCGCGTCATCCGAATCTTGAACTTCACGTTATCGAATGAAACATCCTGAATAACCGCTTGCGGAGAGCCGTACAACACGATACTGCTTTCAGCCTCACCGCTGATGTTGGAGAATTTGATGTCGCGAACCTGCCCCAATTCGCCGCTGGAAGCAGGTTTCGCGGCTACGATATAGATGGGCTCGCCTTTTCCCCACCAGTGCCCGGTGAACAACTGGGTTTCTATGGCAATTCCTGAAAACAGCAAGTGATCTGTGACGCCAACACCACGCTCGTAGATTCCAATGCCCCGGTTGGCATGAATTACCAGGTTTTCGAACGTACTGTAACGAGTAGCTTCCAGGCGTATTCCCGAAGACCGGGAAGTCAACGAACAATTGGTGATGGTGACGCCTTCACTGTTCAGAATGGCGAAATCGTCGTCCCCAGCATGAATATCACAGTCGGAAAAGTAGACGTCCTTGCAACCAAAACAATCGAACCCGTCGTTATTCGGAAGCAACGGGTCATTCCAGATGTGGATGCCGGAGACCACGCCTCCTTGCGTGTTGTTGAAGTGCACCGTCCAGTTCGGCGCGTTCCGTAGGGTCACATCCCGGATCAGTACGTTGCGGCAGTTCGAACAGACAATCATGGTGCCAGGCCGTCCTTCCGGCCGCACTTGGACAGGGCCATCGTCCGTCCGGCGCACAGCGTTCATGAAGTCGTTGCCCTGGCGGGTGTACGCGGGATCGAAGTCCATGGAGAAGTGTGGTTTGGTGAAGTCAAAAAACGCATCACCACTTCCATCAATTGCACCTCCCCCCACAATCGCAACGTTGGATACATCTCGTGCCACGATGATCCCAACCTTGGTGCCTTCTCCCGTACTATTGACGCCATAGACGCTTCCGAAACCGAACGCTTCCGTCGACGCGTAATCAGCGAGGTTCTTGCTGCCCTGGATCACAGCTCCCGATTGCAGATCAAGAGTAACGTTGCTTCGCAACTCGACCGTGCCCGTAACATAGACGCCGGCCGGGAACATTACTCTTCCGCCGCCGGCCTTATTTGCGGATTTGATGGCCCTATCAATCGCTTCTGTATCGATCGTTTTGCCGTCGCCTATGGCGCCAAAATCTCCAACCTTAAACACCCCCGGCTCGGGAGTTTGATTTGCGGCATTGGCGCCATCACCCTTTGGAGCACTGAGAATCAACGTGACAATCAATACCAGAACGATGGATCTTGTTTTGTGATTCACTTTTGAGTCCCCCGAGTAAGCCGGCCGGATATCAAACCTGCCGGAGTCTTTGTACCTGTCGCCTTGAGAGTTTACATCACACTTCGCTGCGAGAATATCCCCGCTGAACTGGGTGCGTCCAGCCGGAAGAAGCAAAGGGGCCTTTTGCAGGTCAGGGATATATGTCACAATGCAGCCACCATGAAACCCGCCATGAAGATAGTGCCCCCGGAGAATACCCTCGCTGAGCTGGAAAGGAAAGCTGCCGAATACGAGGCTAAGGCCATTCAGGAACCGGAACCTGAGGCTACGCGGCTCAGGGAACAAGCCAAGGTGTGCCGTCAATGGATCACTGCGCTCAAGAGTGGAGGATGGATTCCATAAGGAAACCGCCACACCGACCCTCAAACTGAACTTCCCGCCGCGAGGGGTCGAGAGCCAAATGTCCAGTGCCTTTCATCAAGTGCATGGGTTGACGCTTCTGCCCCCCTGAGACATTCGGATGGGGCAAAAGTCCCTCTCCGGACGCATGCCGGTTTATCCCAGCCCCTCTAACCGAAGATAATAGGCTTATTTTCATTGGATTAGAGGAAGTCGTGCGGTTTTGCCTGCAAATTTTGTTTGTGGCCATTTGCATGCTCAGCGTGTACCTAGGGAGATCCATGGAGCAACTCGCCACACACTTTAGGGCTCTAATTGAACCAGTGCAGACAGCGGCCTCAGGAGGATTCTGATGAAGGTCAAAACCTTGGTTTGCAACTGCAAAGGCCTGGATCCCTTCCGCTATGCCGATATGAACTCACTGGCGTTTGAGATTGAATCCGAGTTTGACGTTTCCTACGCTGCCGTGCACCCGCAGCTCTGCGCCGAGGGTGGAAAACAAATTCTCCAAGATGTGCTCCGCGCTGCCGAGGATGATTCCGATACCTACGTGATGATCTGCGCTTGCGCGGAAGAGACGCAGATGAAGCTCTTCAAGAAGGCTCTACGCAATACGGAGTTCGACGAGACACATTTTGTGCCCTTGGACATCCGCAACACGACCAATGACGGCATTCTGGACCGAATCCGCGAGCGGCTGAAGGAGCTTGCCGATCCCAACAAGCCTCGGCACTGAGGGCCGCTTGGTCATAACCGGTCCGGTTATTCGTGCGATGTCTGAAGGAAAGAGGAATGCCCTTGCTGAGTTATCTTCGCGAAAAATTCCCGTGGTTTCCCATCATTGACTACGACGCCTGCCGCACCGACCTTCAATGCCTCAACTTCTGCCCGCATGAGGTCTTTGAATGGGATCCCAAAACCGGCCGTCCTATCGTGGCGCATCCAGTTCGCTGCCTTCCGGGCTGCGAGATGTGCCTCCAAGGCTGCGACACCGGCGCCATTTCCTTGCCCAGCAAGAGCGAAGTTCAGCTCACATGGAAAAGGCTGCGCCAGGCGGATGACAAGCCTAACACCCCATCTCATTTATAGGCGGGTCGAGACCTGCTGACTGCGCATCATCTTCAAGCCCCATCGATACGCATCCAGAAGTCGTGTCATCTTCAGAGATCTCCGGGCGCCAAATGCACGTGGAGTTGCCACATCAGGAATTCCGCGGAATCCGTGAGTTGATCGATGCGCTTGGAAATGGGCAGGCCCGTCGAATGGCCGGCCTGCGTGTCGTAGCGGAGGAGAATGGGCCGATCCGACTTCGTAGCCGCTTGAAGCCGCGCCGCCATTTTGCGCGCGTGCAAGGGGGCCACGCGGGTGTCGCCGTCCCCGGTCATCAAAAGCACGGCGGGGTACTTGACGCCGGGCTTCACGTTTTGATAGGGCGAGTAGGCGGCGAGATACTTAAACTGCGCGGGGTTTTCGGCAGAGCCGTACTCGGAAACCCAATACTGCGCCTCCATGAACTTGTCGTAGCGCAGCATGTCGAGAAGGGGATGCGTGCAGACCACAGCTTGGAACAGGTCAGGGCGCTGAGTGAGCGCCGCGCCCACCAGCAATCCGCCATTGCTGCCCCCCATGATCGCCAGTTGGGAAGGATGGGTGTAATGGTTCTGAATAAGCCACTCGGCGGCGGATAGGAAATCGTCAAACACGTTCTGCTTTTTCTCCATCATGCCGGCGCCATGCCACGCCTCGCCGAATTCTCCCCCGCCGCGCAGGTTGGCCACAGCGAACACTCCTCCATTCTCCGCCCATAGCGCCGCCAACGCCGAAAAACGGGGTGATTGCATAAGGTTAAAGCCGCCATAACCGGTGAGCAGCGTAGGCCGCGCGCCATCAGACTCCATCCCCTTTTGGCCCAGCAAAAACATGGGCACACGGGTTCCATCTTTCGAGGTGCACCATACCTGTTTTACTTCCAGCCTTTCGGCGTGGATCGGCACCTTCACCTGCGCCCACATCTCTTGCTTGCCTGTGGCCACGTCGTACTGCTGGATCAATAGGGGAATGTGGAAGGAGGTGTAGCCGTAGAACGCCCGCCCACTTTCCCAGCGGCCGCTGACTCCGGTTACGGAACCGATGGCGGGAAGCGCCACATCCTGAAGGTGTTTTCCTTTCGTATCGAAAACCCGAATCCGCGAACTGGCATTCTCAGTGTAAGTGACCACCAGTTTCCCGCCCGCCAGCGCCAGCGAGTTGATAACCGATGAGCCTTCCGCAACCACTTCCTTCCAGTTTTCGCGTGCGGGATTCTTCAGGTCGATCGCCAGGATCCGGTTCTTGGGAGCGTTCCAGGTGGTCTGCACGAAAAGCGTGTCGCCACCCACCTGTCCGAAGAACCGCGCGGCTACGTCATTCACGATGGGTTTGATGGGCCCGGGCACTTGCAGATCCTGCCAATAGATCTCGCTCTTGTCCGCTGCCGACCCATACATGACATGAATGACGAGATAACGCCCGTCCTCGGAGAGGTCAGCGACAATGATTTTGTCCGCACCGTAACCCTCACCGAAAATGAGCGGGTCCTTCGCCGGGTCCGTGCCCAAGGCGTGATAGTAAACCCTCGGCGCCTTTCCACCGCGCGAATAGTAAAGTCCGCTCTTGTCGGGCTTGATGGAGATATCGAAATAATCCGCCTTGGGGAGCACGTCGGGCAGCTCGGCGAGTTTGTCGACGTCCAGCAGGTGTACGGTGACTTCATCTTCGCCGCCCTTACGCATGCCGTATGCCACCAGCCTGCCGTCTTTGGATACGCCTTCCAGGTGGACGGAGACCGTGTGGTCCGCGCTCATGGGATTAGGGTCGACAAGCACTTCGTCCGCCCCGCCCGGGCTCTTCCTCACGTAAAGAACGCCCTGGTCCTGGTCCGCCCCTCGCTTGAGAAAGAACAGGCGGCCGTTTTCCTCCGTGGGGACTTCGATGCTATCGATTTTCAGCAACCCCGCCACGCGGCGCTTCAGTTCCTCCCTCTCCGGCCACGTATCGAGAAGCGATTGCGTGTATTTGTTCTGTGCATCAATCCAGGCGCGGGTGGCAGGACTTTGTTGATCTTCCAGCCAGCGATAGGGGTCCACGACCTCCACGCCGTGGTAATTATCCGTCACTTGCTCCGTCTTGGTCATGGGGGGACTCGGCTCCTTCGATGATTGCGCCCACAGGTAGCACATCCGGAAACCCGGGGCCAGCAGGCTCAAGGCAACGGCTGCGGCCTGAAATCCTCTCAGCGTGGTTTTGATAAAGATCGGTTGCATCCTCCCATCGCCTCCTCAAAGAAGATTCTCCGGTTCAATCTGATTGGGGTTTCCGCCCGTAAACACTATACACCGAATTGCCTTTCAATCAGCGCAACGAATGCGTGGGGTTGCCCATCTTCGCGGGTCCGATTTCACCCACCGACATCGGGCTTCCGGCTCGGCCGGTTATTGGTCGCTACTCTTCCACCACCAGCTTGCCCTTCATTTTCCCGTGGCCCTTGCCGCAGTACACAGAGCACTTGAATTCGAACGTACCGGTTCTATTGGCGGTGAATTCAATGGTTTCGGGGTCGCCCTTTTTGAGGACTTGATTGATGTCGAATGCGTCCAGCCTGAACTCGTGCTCACAATCGACGGCGGTAATGAGCAGCCGAACTTTCTCACCCTTTTTCACGGTGATCACGCCCGGATCAAATCCCGCGTCTTTCGCGGTCATGGTGAACACGTGGTAGCCCGATGACGCCCCCTGCCCGGCAGCCAGAGCCGGGCCCGCCAGGCACATCACCAGCGCCGCCACCACCAGAATCGAACTGCATCGATGCATCATGACCATTCCTCCCAGGGGCGCGTTGTAGGGGCGGCTCGCGAACCGCCCCTGTCAACAATTTCGCGCAGTTCCGCGCGGGCGGTTCGCGAACC
>Ga0326727_10007062_pt1 | contig 30118 bp, 20 predicted proteins | sample MB2enrmetagenome_FD_207643 | JGI IMG/M metagenome (GOLD analysis project Ga0326727, IMG submission 207643) | Lab enriched peat soil microbial communities from McLean, Ithaca, NY, United States - MB29MY | ecosystem: Environmental > Terrestrial > Soil > Wetlands > Peat | place: USA: New York... | reverse complement strand
TCGTATTCAATCTCATGGCGGTCCAATAGCGCCCGGTACTCCTCTTGGAAGTTCTCTTTGCGGTGGTGTTGCCGCTGCTTGGAGATATACGCCTTGACCCGGGCGTCCTGCGATTTGCTCACAGTGAAGGCCCCGTAGCCGTCCTGCCAGCCGAAGCCGCCGCAGCCACTGATGTTCTGCTTGATCCACCCGGAAGACCCGCCCTTGATGCGCTTGAGCGCCTGCATGTCCAGCCGCAGCCAGGGCTCGCGGCCTTTGGTGCTGAAGACAACGTGGTAGTGGAGACTGGTGAAGGTATTGGCCATAGTGTAATTGACGCGGTTGGGTTGCGTGAACGCGCTGGGTGTAGCAGGCGTCGCTCCGCGACGCAATACTGATTCGGGGCGCACCAACCGTGGGCTGAAGCCACACGGCTACCTTCAAGACATCGCTCCGCGATGAGCCCCGGGCAACCAGCGCGAACCCGGGAAAAAGCCGGCGAAAACGTCCAAACTCCAGGCCCGCGGCCACCCCCGGCTACCACCTGGCAGCCCTCCGGGTTGCGAAAAGCGGCCCAGACCCTCTTGGTATCGGTCAGGCCACAGGTTGGGGTCGAATCACCTTGGGCCCCCGAAGGTCCGTGTAAGGAGCAGGCCCTGCCCGCCTCGACTGAGGCATTGCTTTTTTTTGGCTTTTCCTGTTGACACTCTACAGGAGTTCGCGCTATTCTCCTGTCGAACGTCTAGGATAAATATGAACAAAGAAAAAATGGACCTCTTGCAGGGGACCTTGGACCTGTTGATTCTGAAATCACTCAAGCTGGGGCCGATGCACGGCTTTGGCATCTCGGTGCTGATACGGCAGATGTCCGAGGAGGTATTGCGAGTGGAGCAAGGCTCGCTTTATCCCGCCCTCTACCGCCTGGAACGGCAGGGCTGGATCGAATCCGAATGGGGCGTCTCGGAAAACAATCGCAAGGCCAAGTTCTACAAGCTGACCCCGGCCGGGCGCAAGCAGTTGGTCGAGGAGACCTCCAACTGGGAAAAGCTCTCGAGGGCGATCAACCTCGTCCTCAAACCGGCTTGAGGGGCCCATGAGCGCCGTTCCACCAATCCAGCGCCGGTGGCTCAGGCGGGAAACCGTCGGTCGAATTCCTGGTGGTCTCCGATCCAGATCCATACCCACTCGTCCCCCTGGCGCCAAGCCACTGCGCGATAATCCGGCGTTATCCGGAGCGACCATGCGCGTGAGTCACTCCGCAGTCGTTCCAGGTGCAGGCTGGGATGCGCCGGGTTTTTTCGGAACTTGCGATAGGCCGCGCGCGCGGCGGCCTGAATCCCGCGGGGTAGTTGCCCATAAAGCTGCCAAAAGTGCGAGGTGCCGCGCGAGGTCACGACGTGCGGCCGAACTCCTCCTCGGAGGTTTCGCGGAGGAGTCCCTCCCTCCGCCGGGATTCCGTTTCAGCTTTGTCCAGGAGCGCGCTCAGGGCGGGGCGCAGGCGCGGATCGTGGAGGATGCGCTCCCAGGCGGCGTCGCCATTCAACTCGGGCAGCAACGCCGGAAGCTCGGCCATGAGTTGCCGCCGCTCGCCGGCGGAGAGTTCGAGGATTGCAGCTTTGATTTCCTGCACCGTGCTCACCCGGAGAGTATACCGCTTGGGACTCGCCGAATCAAGTTCGGCGCCGTGTTTCCGACCGACCCCTCCGCGTTGGGGCCGGTCGCGCGACGGCCTCGTTGCGCGGCGACACCGCGAGGAATCCGGAAATGAACTGGCTGCGAGCAGTCTGGCTCCGACTGCGCGCGCTCTTCCGCAAGCGCCAGCTCGACGCTGAAATGGACGAGGAGATGCGCGCGCACATCGAGATGCAGACCCGGGAGAATATCAAGGCCGGGATGGAGCCAGAGAAGGCCCGCCGCGCGGCGTTGCGGCAGTTCGGGGGGGTGGAGAGCATCAAAGAAACGTGCCGCGAGCAGCGGGGGACGTTGTGGCTCGAGCAGGCCTTGCAGGACCTCCAGTATGGCTGGCGGACTTTGCGAAAGAGCCCCGGTTTCGCCGCAGTAGCCGTGCTAACGCTTACATTGGGCATCGGCGCGAATTCGGCGGTGTTCAGCCTGGTCAGCGCGATGCTATTGCGCCCCTTGCCTTATCCGGCCCCGGAGCAGTTGGTGCAGGTGCAGAAGCTGGTGCGCTATCCCTGGGAGACCAAAAGCACGGTAATCGACTACCTGGATGCGTCCGAACTGTCCGATTGGCGCCGCGAGAGCCAGGACGTGATTGAGTTGGCCCCGTATAGCGGAGACGAAGTCAACTTGAGCGGGGCGGGGGAGGCGGAGCGGGTCGAGTGCGGCGCCATCGGGGACTCGTTGCTGCCGGTCCTGGGGGTGCAGCCGATGTTGGGGCGGAACTTTCTCGCGGAGGAAGATCGGCCTGGCGGCGCGCCGGTAGCCCTTCTGAGTCACGGGCTCTGGGCGCGCCGTTTCGGGGCCGACCCAGGCGTCCTGGGCAGGTCGATCGGTTTGGACGGCAAGCCCTATACCGTTGTCGGAGTGCTGCCGCCCGATTTTCGCTTTCGCGATCAATACGACGTGTGCATACCGTTTGCCACGTGCCTCCAGCAGCAGAAAGGGTTCCACTTTCACGCTGCCCAGTATTCGCTAGGGCGGCTGAGGGCGGGAGTGACCAGGGCACAGGCCCAGGCCGCCCTCGATAGCCGGTACGAGGCCGAGCAGAAGCGCGAGAAGAAAGACCACGTCCTGCTGGTGGGCTTCCAGCAGAACCTGGTGGCGACTATCCGGCAGAGCATGCTGGTTTACCTTGGCGCCGCGGGTTTTGTGCTGCTGATTGCCTGTGCCAATGTCGGCAACCTGCTGCTGTCCCGCGGCGCCAGCCGCCGGAAAGAGTTTGCCCTGCGGTTGGCGCTGGGGGCGGGGCGGGGACGGGTGGTGCGCCAACTCTTGACCGAGAGCCTGCTGCTGTCCTTTGTGGGCGGGCTTGGCGGGTTGTTGCTGGCGCGCTGGGGTTGTGCCCTGCTGCGGCCTTTTGCCTCCGGAATGTCCGCGCTCCAGGAGGTCGCTGTCGATGGCCGTGTGCTGGGTTTCACTTTTCTGGTCGTGGCTGTGACTGGAGTCATTTTTGGCCTCGCCCCGGCGCTGTCGTGCTCGCATTCAGCGCCGCACGAGGCGCTGAAGGAGGGCAGCCGGAATGTGAGCGAAGGTCGCCGGCAGCGTCGCACGCGAGAAGGGCTGGTGGTGCTGGAGTTTGCCTCGGCGATGGTGCTCTTGATCGCCGCCGGATTGATGGCCAAGAGCTTCGTGAGCCTGCTGGGCGTCAAGCCCGGATTCCGGCCCGACAGGATTCTCTGCCTGACGATCAGCCTCAGCGCCTCCAAGTATCCCGATGCACGCTCGCAAGCGGCGTACTTCCAGCAGGTCATCGAGCGGTTGCGGACCCTGCCCGGCGTGCAAACCGTGGGTGCCAGCGTGTGTCCGCCTCTCAGCAATGTCGGGATGAGTGCCATCGGTGTCGAAGTCGAGGGCCATCCTCCCCCGCCCGGCAAAATGGAAATGATGGACTACGACGTCGTCGCCTCGGACTACTTCCGCGCGCTGAGCATTCCCTTGCTCTCAGGGCGCGCGCTGAGCGACCGGGACCAAGGGGGCGCGCCGCGGGTGGCGGTGGTCAACCAGAGCTTCGCGCGAAAGTACTTTTCCAACGAGGATCCCGTGGGTCAGCGCATAAACTGGATCGAGCAACAGCAGTTGACGATCGTGGGAGTGGTTGGCGATGCGCGGCACAGTCTCTCGGACGCGCCCCGGCCTAAGCTCTATCTGTCCTATGTCCAGTCGGGCATAATGCGCATGAGCCTGACGCTCCGCACCACGGGGGAGCCGATGGCCTTGGCCGGAGCCGTGCGCGCGCAGATCAAGAGCGTGGACCCGGACCAACCGGCTTTCAGAATGCTGACCTTGGAGCAGCAGTTGAAGGACTCTCTGGCGTCTCGCCGGGCGACACTGATGCTGTTTGGGGCCTTTTCGGTGTCGGCCTTGCTGCTGGCTTTGGTCGGGATTTACGGTGTTGTCGCCTACTCGATTTCCTTGCGCACGCAGGAAATAGGCATCCGTATGGCGATGGGCGGCCAACGAGCGGACATATTGCAACTGGTGCTGAGGCAGGGCCTGGGGATGGTCCTTGGAGGTGTGGTGCTGGGCCTGGCGGGCGCGCTGGCCCTGACCCGGTTCCTCGCCAGCCAGCTTTTCGCCCTCAGCCCCAACGACCCCGTCACCTTCACGGAGGTTACGCTGGTGCTGGCGGGGGCGGCACTGCTCGCCTGCCTCCGGCCGGCCCTCCGGGCCTGCCGAGTCGATCCCATGACGGCGTTGCGTTGCGAATGAAAACCCATGCCTGAACTCATGAGCCGGCTAAGAAAAACCGAAGTTCGACTTCGCGCGCTGTTCAGAAAGCGCAGGCTTGATGCCGACATGGCCGAGGAGATGCGCTCGCACATCGAGATGCAGACGCAGGAAAACATTGAGGCGGGGATGAAACCAGAAGACGCGCGCCATGCGGCGCTGCGGCAGTTTGGGTGGGTGGAGTCCATCAAGGAGACGTGCCGCGACCAGCGGGGCGTGAGTTGGCTGGAGAGCCTCATTCAGGACACGCGCTATGGCGTGCGGATGCTATGGAAGAACCCAGGCTTCACGGTCGCCGCGGTCACTACAATGGCTTTGGCGGTGGGGGCGACGACTGTGATTTACAGTTTCGTGCATGCCATTTTGATGCGTTCTTTGCCCTATGATTCTCCCGACCGGATCGTCCAGGTTTGGGTGAAAGAGGGCGCCCAGACTGACCGTGGCGCGATCTCGCTTACGGATTTTGCCGACTGGAAGGAGCAGAACCGCGTCTTCGACAGCCTGGCACTTTACCAGGCCGCGTCCTTCAATCTCTCCGGAGTGGCCGAAGCCAAGCGCATTCGCGGCGCGAAGGTATCCGAGGAGTTCTTCCGGGTTTTCAGGGCGCAGCCCGTGCTGGGGCGGACATTCCAGGCCGAGGAGGATCGGGCTGGCGGGGGAACGGTGGCGTTGGTCAGTTATGGCCTCTGCCAGAGCGCCTTAGGCGGTCAGGCCAGTGCTTTGGGCAAGGTCCTCCACCTGGATGGTCGGAGCGTCACGGTCATCGGCGTCATGCCCGCCCAATTCAGTTTTCCGGCCCAGACGGAGCTTTGGGCGCCCTTCGCCGCCCCGGCCGAGGAATTCACCCTGCATCGGCACGATCGTTTTTCTCTGGCTGTGGCGCGATTGGCGCCGGGCGTCACGATCGAGCAAGCGCAGACGGATATGGATGGCGTGGCGCGCCGGCTGGCCCAGCAATATCCAGCGACCAACCGCGACCGGGGCGTGCGCCTGGTCGGCCTGCACGCTGATCTGGTCCGGGACATTCGTCCGGCGCTTCTGATTTTGTTCGGGGCCGTTGCGCTGGTCCTGGGCATCGCATGCGCGAATGTGGCAAACCTGTTGCTTGCGCGAACGGTTGCCCGGCAAAAGGAACTCGCAGTTCGGACGGCGTTGGGCGCCGATCGGGGCAGAGTCATCCGCCAACTTCTCACCGAGAGCGTCTTGTTGGCGCTGGTGGGAGGCGCCTTCGGGGTGTCTTTCGCCTATGGTGGAACAGACCTGTTCCGCGTGATTGCGCCCGCTAGCGTTCCCCGGCTCCAGGAAGTCAGATTGGATGTTCCGGTGCTGTGCTTTTCGTTCGGGCTCTCGTTGCTCACGGGGCTTCTGTTCGGAACCGTACCGGCCTTCCAAGCCGTCTCGGGCGATTTGAATGGGCAGTTGCGGGACCGGGGAACAGCCGGCGCCGGCGCCAGCCTGGCTCGCAACGGCTTGGTCGTGGCTGAAGTATCGCTCTCGATGCTCTTGCTAATCGGCGCCGCCTTGCTGGTGAAGAGTCTGTTGCTCTTGGAGCACGTCCGGCCAGGTTTTGACCCGGAGGCAGTTGTCAGCGTTGAACTCCATTTGCCCGAAGCGGCTTATCCGGGCGGGGCCCAAAGGATCGTGTTCAGTCAAAAGCTGCTCGAACGCCTGACGACCCTCTCGGCGGGAAAAACTCAAGCCGCCCTTGTGCGCTTCGAGCCTTTTGGCGGCCGGGGGGTTGCGGTCTGGTTTGCTGTCGAGGGAAGGTCCCCCGGCGAGTCGGGCCAGCAGCCCACCACCATGTACAACGCGGTGACCGGCGCCTATTTCCAGATAATGGGCATCCCACTCCTTTGTGGGCGCTCCTTCACGGAACAGGACACGCCGGACCGCCCGGGGGTCGTCCTGATCAACGACGCTTTCGCCCGGCGCTGGTTTCCAAATGAGGACCCGATCGGCCGGCGAATGCGGATCGAAGCTCAGGGTGACAAGCTGTTCAGCGTTGTTGGAATCGTCGGCGATACGCACCAGCGTTCGCTGGCGAATTCGCCCGAAACTCAGGTCTATCTGCCCTACACGCAACTGCCGAAACCAGACGTCGCGCTGGTGGCCCGTGCGCAGTCCGGCGCAGCGCAAGCCGCGGCACTGGTCCGCCAGGCGATCCGGCAGGTGGATGCTGACCTGCCGATCGGCGAGGTGAGGACTTTGGGGACACTGATCGGCAAGTCGGTGGCCGAAGAGCGTTTTCGGACCTGGCTGTTGGCCTCGCTGGCCCTGCTGGCGGTCGTTCTTGCAGGCGTGGGGATTTACGGCTTGCTGGCCTATGCGGTCAAGCAACGAACCCACGAGTTTGGCATCCGGATGGCGCTCGGCGCGCGACGGTGCGATGTGCTGACGCTGGTGCTTGGTCAGGGGATGCGCTTGGCGATGATAGGCATTGGGATTGGGCTCGCGGCTGCGCTAGCTCTGACGCGAGTGATGAGCGGTTTGCTCTATGCGGTCAAACCCACCGACCTTTTGACGTTCGTCGGCGTTTCGATGCTGCTCGCCGGGTTTGCGCTGGCGGCCTGCTGGCTGCCCGCCCGACGCGCCGCCCGAGCCGAGCCCATGGCGGCGCTCAGACATGAATGAACCGGAATCCATGAACTGGCTGCGAACAACCCTGCTTCGGTTCCGTGCTCTGTTTCACAAGCGCAAGCTCGACGCCGAGATGGCCGAGGAGATGCGCGCGCACGTCGAGATGCAGACGCAGGAGAACCTGGAAGCAGGGATGGCTCCCGACGAGGCGCGGCATGCGGCGCTGCGGCAGTTTGGGTGGGTGGAGTCCATCAAGGAGACGTGCCGGGAGCAGCGGGGAATTCGCTGGGTTGAGGGCCTCCTGGGCGACCTTCGCTTCGGCGCGCGAATGCTGCGCAGGAGCCCCGGCTTCACGGCAGTGGCGGTGCTGGTCCTGGCATTGGGGATCGGGGTGAACCTGGCGCTGTTCGCGTTGCTCGACGACCAATTGCTGCGCCCGCAGCCCGTGTCCCACCCGGAGGAACTGTGGGCCATTCGCCCGTCGGATTCCTCCGGGCGGCCGAAGTTTCTCAATTTATCCACGCCGTATTACGAAGCCATTCGCGAGCACCATCCCCTGCTCAAGGGGGTGATTGGTTTCGGCGGTTTCGGCGCCAAACTGCGGGAACCGGACGGTTGGGACGACGTTTCGGGGCTGATGGTTTCAGGAGACTATTTCAGTTTCCTCGGCGTTCAACCAGTCATTGGACGGGGTTTTTTGCCAGAGGAAGACGCCCACCCGGGAGCGTCCAGCGTGGCGGTGATAAGTTACCGCTTCTGGGAGCGGCGTTTTCAGAAAGACCCGGCGGTCGCGGGCAAAACGCTGATTCTAAACGGCCAAGTGGTGGAAGTGGTGGGAGTGGCGCCGCCGGACTTTGATCGCTTCAGCAGTTCACGCGATCTGTGGGTGCCCCTGAGCATGAAATCGCTCTTCGGCTACCCCCCGCCTTACTCTCCGGTTTACTCGCTTCTTGGACGGTTGCCGCAGGGGGTCAGCCCGCCACAGGCCGCTGATTCATTGGCGCCGGTCGTGCAGGACGTGACGAAATCGCTCGCCCCTGAAAGACAGAAACCGGGCCACTTTGTTCCTTACGCGGCCAACAACGCGAACTTCACCCGGGTCGCGGTGGTTCGCGCGGGATATGGCGCCCTGGCGGCGGAATGGGACCGCGGGCCGCTGATCCGAGGCGTCGGCCTGGCCGCGATCGGGACGTTGCTGGTGCTGCTGATCGCGGGTTCGAACCTGGCCAATCTGCTCCTGGCCCGGGCGCTGAGCCGGCGCAAGGAAATGGCCGTTCGCCTCGCGCTCGGCGCCAGTCGCTGGAAGCTGATTCGTCAGACAATGCTGGAAGGCTTGCTTCTCGCCGGATTGGGTGGCTTGGCGGCAGCGCTCCTGCTGGCGTTGTTCGGTCGAGCCCTGCTTCCCGTCATGTCCGTGGCGGGGTACTATCCACGCAGTCTCTTTCCCGACGTCCGAATCCTTGCGGCCGCCTTGGCTGGTGCGCTGGTGACCGGCGCTGGTTTCAGCGCGTTCCCCGCTTTTCAAGCCACTCGTTTCGATCCTCTGGCTGCGCTGAAAGGCAGCGGTGTCGGGAGGCGGTTGCGCCGGTGGTGGCTGCAGAGGGCGCTCGTGGTCGCGCAGGTGGGCGGTTCCCTGGTTCTGCTTTCGGGCGCCTGCCTCTGTCTGCGCGACATCGCGCAAATGCTTCGCACCGACGTCGGCTTCCGACCGGAACCGCTGGTCGTGGCCTGCGCGGACCTGGAGAAGGCCGGCTTCACGACCAGCACAGCGCCGATCGTGGCGGCCGAACTTCGTCGGCGCTTCTCGGAACTGCCCGAGGTCGAGGTCGTCGGCATGACAGCGCATGCGCCCTTCGAGGGATGGCATGGACATCAGGTCGCCGGTAACTTTGAAGGGTACAGCGCGCCGGAGGGCAGCAAAACCACGTATGGTTTCGCCTTCGCGGGGCCGGACTCCTTCCGGGCTTTAGGCATCCCCATAATCGCGGGGCGTGACTTTTCGGACAGTGATTTCGCCGTTCGCCGCCCCATCGCTGTAGTCAACCAAAGTTTTGTGCGGAAATTCTGGCCGAACCAGATGGTCCTCGGCAAACACCTTGAATTCCGCTTCCTATACGAGGTGGTTGGGATCGTGGCCGACGCCCGCCTGGACACGCCCGCCGAGCCGCCCGGACCGATGGTGTTCTTTGCCGCGCTCGATCACGATTCCGCCCTAAATCCGGTTTTCATCATCCGGGCGCGCAAGAACGCGCCATCGTTGGTTGGGCCGGTCCGAGCGGAGTTGGCCAGGGTGAGTCCCCGGCTGGCGGACAGCCGCGTTTTCACCGCCGTCCAGGCGATGCGATTTGTTCTCCACGACCAACGCAACGCGCTGAATCTGCTCGCTGGGCTGGCTTCGTTGGCCCTCGCTCTGACCATTCTGGGCGCCTACGGAATCATGTCCTGCCTCGTGGCGCAACGGACACAAGAGATTGGGATTCGGATGGCCGTCGGGGCGCGCCGCACGGACGTGGCGCGGCTGATTCTGTGTTCCGGGCTGGGGATCGCCTGGACCGGCATCGGCCTCGGATTCCCTGTGGCCCTTTGTGGCTCCTCGGTTTTGCGGCACGCCATTTACGGAGTCAGCCAATTTGACCCGGCGGCTTACGGGGCGGCTGCTCTCGCGGTCCTGCTGGCGATTCTCCTGGCGTGCTGGCTGCCCGCACGCCGCGCCGCGAAGCTCGATCTGATGACCGCACTTCGATACGAATGAAAACCCATGCCTGAACTCATGAGCTGGCTAAGAAGAACCGAGGTTCGACTTCGCGCAGTATTCCGGAAGCGCCAACTCGACGCGGAGATGGACGCGGAGATGCGCGCGCACGTCGAGATGCAGACGCAGGAGAACCTGGAAGCAGGGATGGCTCCCGACGAGGCGCGCCATGCGGCGCTGCGGCAGTTTGGGTGGGTGGAGTCCATCAAGGAGACGTGCCGAGAGCAGCGGGGCGTGAGTTGCCTGGAGGACTTGGTTCAAGACGTGCGATTCGGCCTGCGGATGCTGCGCAAGAGTCCGGGGTTTTCCGTGGTGGCCATTGTGACACTGGCGCTCGGCATTGGCGCCAACACAGCGATGTTTAGCGTGGTCAACGCCTTGCTCGTCCGCCCGCTCCCCTACCCGGAGCCGAACAGGATTGTCCAGGTTTGGAGTCAAACGCAGAGCAATCCGCGGGTGCGTCCATCCAAGCCTGACTTCAAGGACCTGAAGGAGCAAAGCCGCAGTTTTGCCAAGCTCGCACTTTACCGGCGCGCGGACTTTCACTTCACCTCCACCCGTGAGCCCCAGGAGGTGCGAACGGGCAGAGTCTCCTCGGACTTCTTTGACGTGCTTGGCGTTCCGGCTTTATGGGGGCGGACGTTCCGCCCAAACGAAGCGACTCCCGGCCAGGACCAGGTGGTCATCCTCAGTTACGGTGTTTGGCTGACACGATTCGCCGGCGACACGAACGTGATTGGCCGCCCGATCGGCCTGGAAGGTAAGAGCTGCGTTGTCTGCGGGGTGATGCCTCCGAAATTCGACTTCCCGGATCGGTCGGAAGTGTGGGTGCCTTACGGCTCGGAATCCGAGTTTCGCTACCTGAAGCGGGATGATCATTTCGACTTTGTCATCGGGCGTCTGGCGGAGGGAGCGACGCTATCCGGCGCCCAAGCCGAGTTGAGATCGGTTGCCGCCCGCTTGGAACAGGCATACCCAGGGACGAACAAGGGTTTGAGCGCCGGGTTAATCCCGCTGAGCGAGGAGTTGGTCTGGACGTTCAAGCCAGCTTTGTTTTTGCTGCTGGGAGCAGTGGGAGCCGTGCTGCTGGTCGCCTGTGCCAACATAGCCAATCTCCAACTGGCGCGCGGAGTTTCGAGGGAGAAGGAAATTGCGATGCGCTCGGCCCTCGGCGCCAAACGGGGCCGGGTCATCCGCCAGTTGCTGGCGGAGAGCATCCTGCTCTCGGGGTTGGGCGGCGCCGGAGGTCTGGTAGTCGCCCATTTTGCCTGTGGTTTCCTGCTGGCGGTCGCGCCGGGAGACATCCCGCGACTCCAGGAGACACGTCTCGATGGCATCGTGCTGGTTGTGTGTTTGGCTGCCTCGGTATTGGCAGGAGTGCTCTTTGGACTGGTCCCGGCCGTCAAGGCCAGCCGGGCAAACCTCGTGGAGTCTTTGAAAGACGGTGCTCAGGGAGTCACCGACGGGTCGCGGCGTAATGGCTTCCGCAATGGCCTGGTCGTGGGCGAACTTGCCACGGCTGTCGTCTTGCTGATAGGCGCCGCCCTGCTCCTCCAGAGCCTTCACAAACTCAGCCAGGTTCCCTTGGGTTTCAACCCCCGCGATCTGGCAACGACCCGCATCACTCTGCCGTGGTGGAAATATCATGCCAAGGGGAAGGACAAACCGTTCCTCCGCGCTTTGTATGACCGCATCCGCAGCATGCCCGGGGTCCGGGATGTCGCGATGGTCGCAGCGCTGCCGATTGTGGACCGCCAGACCCAGGTTTGGCTCAAGCTGGTCGGCGACGCTGTGGAACCCGGGAGGGAGTGGATTGGCGGCTTCAACTACATCACGCCGTCTTATTTCGAAACCATGGGCATTCCGCTGCTGCGTGGCCGCAAACTCGACGACCACGACGGCGCCAACTCGCAGCGTGCGCTGGTGATTGATGATTCATTGGCCAGGCGGTATTTCCGCGACCAGGATCCCATCGGCAAAGAGGTCTTGATCGAGGGCCAGGGCGAGGCGCCGTTTTCCATCGTCGGTATTGTCGGCGGAGTGCGCCAGCGCAACCCGGCGCAGCCCCCGGCGCCGCAATTATATATGCAGTACCAGCAGATCAATGAAGGCAGCATGTGGTTGGTAGCGCGACACGCCTCAAATCTGCCTGGCCTGGAAAAGGCTGTAGCCCGGGAGGTGCAGGCCCTGGATGTGGATCAGTCAATCGGTCCGGTTCGCACAATGGAAGAATACCTGGGCGAATCCTCCCGATTGCCTCGATTTCGCACGTTTGTCCTGGGGCTCCTGGCGTTGCTCGCGGCCACGCTGGCTACGGCGGGCACTTATAGCGTGACGGCGTATTTCGTCAGCCAGAGAAATCGAGAGATGGGCTTGAGAATGGCCTTGGGCGCCGGCCGCCGTGATATTCTTAAGCTGGTGCTGCGGCAGAACGGAAGGCCTGCCGCGCTAGGCGCTTTGTTGGGAGTGGCCCTCGCCTTCGGGATCACGCGAGTCCTGGAAAACATGCTCTTCGAAGTGAGCCCTAGGGATCCGGCAACCCTCATCGTTATCCCGGCAGCGCTCACGGTAGTGGCGCTGTTGGGTTGCTACCTCCCGGCTCGCCGCGCGGCCCGGGTTGATCCCATGGTAGCGTTGCGGGATACTTGAGCAACATCACCCTCTCTCATGAACTGGCTGCGAACAACCCTGCTTCGGTTCCGTGCTCTGTTTCACAAGCGCAGCCTTGAGGCCGAGATGGCCGAGGAGATGCGCGCGCACGTCGAGATGCAGACACACGAAAACACCGAGGCTGGGATGGAACCGGAAGAGGCGCGGTTTGCGGCGCTGCGGCAGTTCGGTTGGACTGAAAGCATCAAGGAAGCGTGCCGTGACCAGCGCGGGATTCCGTGGCTGGAGCAGGTGCTGCAGGATGTGCGCTACGGCCTGAGAATGCTGCGCAAGAGCCCCGGCTTCACGGCCGTGGCGGTGCTCACACTCGCCCTGGGCATCGGGGCCAACACGGCAATCTTCAGTCTCATCAACGGCCTGCTGCTTCGTCCGCTGCCTTATCCCGAGCCGGAGAGACTCGTCACGGTTTGCGAGAGTAACTTGAGGCGCGGCTATCAACAAATCCTGGTTGCGCCCGCCAATTTGCGTGACTGGCGCGAGCGGAATTCGGTTTTCGAGGAACTGGGCGGGCAGATGTACTCCAGCCTGTCTTTGACCGGCGTCGAAAAACCTCAACAACTAAATGCGGCGTACACCACCGTGAATTACTTTTCCGTCCTCGGGGTTCCGCCCTTGCTGGGGCGAACCTTCGCTGCCGAGGACTTGCCGCCCGGCCCTGCCGTCGCCGTCTTGAGCTATGGGCTATGGCAGCGCTGCTTCGGAGCGGATCGCGCCATTATCGGCAAGCCGATCACCCTCAGCGGCAAGCTCCACACCGTGGTGGGCGTCATGCCCCCCGGCTTCAGGGTCTATCCGCCTGCGGCCGTCTTTGGACTGCCCACAGGCAAGGTGCAGGCGGAACTTTGGACGCCGTACCCGAGCCTGATGAATGACCGGACAAACCGATATTTCCTGGGATTCGCCCGCCTCAAACCCGGGGTCACGCTGGCTCAGGCTCGAGATGACCTCGGCGGCATCGTCGACCGGATTAAGCGAGAGTACCCCACGCAGAAGGATTGGGGTTCAAGCGTGCAACCGCTCAAGGAGCAGATCGTCGGCAGCGCGCGGGCAGCCCTGCAACTCCTCCTGGGTGCGGTGGGTTTTGTGCTCCTGATCGCCTGTGCCAACGTCGCCAATCTCTCCCTGGCCCGTGCTGCAGGGCGCCGGAAGGAGTTCGCGATCCGCTTCGCCCTGGGCGCCTTGCGGTTTCGCCTGGCCCGCCAGTTGCTCGTTGAGAGCCTGCTGCTCGCCCTTTTGGGAGGCGCCGTGGGCGCCCTGCTTGCGTATGCGGGCCTCAAAGGTTTCCTGGCTTTCCAGTTCGCCAGTTTTCCGCGCCTCGATGAAATCCGGCTCGATGGCGCCGTGTTGGGGTTCACCCTGCTGATTTCCGTGCTGACCGGGGTGATCTTTGGCCTCGCCCCGGCATTCCAAGCCTCGCGGCAGGATTTGAATGACTCTCTTAAGGAGAGCGACTACGCTGTCGGCGAAGGGCGGGGCCGGCGCCAGGTGCGGTATCTCCTGGTGGTCGCCGAGGTCGCCTTGGCGATGATCCTCCTGGCGGGAGCCGGGTTGCTGATAAACAGTTTTGTCCGGCTCGCTCACGTCAGCCCGGGATTCGAGCCTGAGCACCTGCTCCTATTCGATGTCGTCCTCCCAGGCCGCGAATACCGGGAAGACGCCAAGCGGATGAGCCTCGTCTCACAAGTCCGCCATCAACTCCAAGCACAACCGGGCGTCAAGTCGGTTTCCACTGCCTATGGACTGCCCTTCGGCACGATGCTCAACTCGCTCATCGGAGTCACCGTTGAGGGGCGCCCGGCAACCGAAGAGGAGCGACTCTCCGCGGGCTGGCGAGTGGTCAGCCCCAACTACTTTGAGACGATGCAGGCGCCGGTGTTGATGGGACGGACATTTTCCGAGAAGCTGGATACCGCCAACTCCACGCCGGTGGTGATCGTCAATGAGGCCTTTTTCCGCAAAAACCTTGCCGGCGAGGACCCGCTCGGAAAGAGAATCCGGTTGTTTCCGCTGAGCACCAATTGGCATGAAATCGCAGGCGTCATTAAGGACATCAAGCTGACCGGGTTGGATCGCCCGGCGCAAGGGGAGGTCTATCAACCCGACTCGCAACGCGGCCCCTGGATGTTCACGATTGCTGTTCGCTCCTCCCTGCTCCCCAGGGAAATCGAAAGCATGGTGCGGCGTGAAGTCGCCGCCTTGGACAAGGACTTGCCGTTGTTCAACCTCCGCAGCATGGATGAGGCGATTACGACCTCGATGGCCTCTCGCCGCTTCGTCATGATGTTGGTTGGACTCTTTGCTGCCCTGGCGTTGATGCTGACGGCCGTAGGGATCTACGGGGTAGTGGCTTACACCGTCAGCCAACGGACCCGGGAAATCGGGATCCGCATGGCTTTGGGAGCCTCCCGCAACGGGGTGCTCCGCCTTATGCTCCGGCAAGGGATCATCGGCGCCCTGGTGGGCGTCCTGCTCGGCTTGGCAGGAAGCTTGGCCCTTGCGCGTCTGATCGTCAGCCAGCTTTTCGGAGTCACCCCCGCCGACCCGCTCACCTTTCTCCTGGTCGTCGTTCTCCTGATGCTGGTGGCCGCGGCGGCTTCATATCTGCCCGCGCGCCGTGCTGCCAAAGTCGACCCGATCGTCGCCTTGAGAACCGAATGAGGAGAGGCGAACTGAACCCATGAACTTATTGAGAAGGCTTCAACTTCGGCTCCGGGCGACATTCCGGAAGGGCCAGTTCGATCGTGAGATGGACGAGGAAATCCGCGCGCACGTCGAGATGCAAGCGCAGGCAAACCTCGAAGCCGGGCGCCTGGCCGCTATCGGAGTAGTTGGCGGACTCCTGCTGGCGCTCTGGATGACACGGCTCCTGCGGAGCCAGCTTTATGAGGTCAGCCCGACTGACCCCGCCGTCTTTGCCGCCGTGGCTTTGCTGCTGTTTGCCGTCGCGCTCCTGGCCTGCCTGCTGCCCGCCATTCGAGCCACCAGGGTTGACCCGATGTCCACATTAAGAAGCGAATGAGAGCCGAGGAACCATGATCAAACTGCGAAACATCGAGAGGTGCTTTAAGACAAAAGCCGGTTTCACCTACGTCTTGCGGCAGATCACGCTGGATATTGCCGAAGGCGAGTTCGTCACGATCATGGGGCCGTCGGGCGCCGGGAAATCCACCTTGCTGGGCATCCTGGGCATGTATGATCACTCTTGGGAAGGCGAGTTTCAGTTCCTCGAATACCCGGTGCATCGGCTCAACGCCAAGGAGCGGGCCATGCTCAACAAGCGCTTCGTCGGCTTCGTCTTCCAGCAATTCCATTTGCTCGATGACCTTACGGTGGCGGAGAACCTGGACATCCCGCTTTCCTACCGGAACATTCCCAAATCCGAACGGCAGGCGCTGGTGGCGGATGTCCTGGACCGTTTCAGCATCGTGGCCAAGAAGGACCTCTATCCCAGCCAGCTCTCCGGCGGCCAGCAGCAGTTGGTGGCCGTGGCGCGGGCACTCATCGCCAGCCCCAAGCTCCTGCTGGCCGACGAGCCGACCGGCAATCTGCACACCGACCAGGGCCGTGAGATCATGGAGCTGTTCAAGAAGCTCAATCGGGAAGGCACGACCATCGTCCAGGTGACCCACAATGAAGCCTGGGCGGCTTACGGACAGCGGATCATCCGGCTCAAGGACGGGTGGATGGAAAAGCGAGAAACGTGAAACGTGAAACGTGACGATGACAACCGACAACCGACGACTGACAACCGACAACCGACAACCGACAACTAACAACTGACAACTGACAACTGACGACTGACAACTGACAACCATGGACATTCCTCGCCCAGACCAGGCCCGCAAGATAAGACGCCGGCGGATTCTTTTTCTTCTCACCGGCGTGGTTGTCATCTCGCTCATCACGGTGGGCCTGGCCCGCTTGAAACCGGCTGCGCCTTCGGTGGAGAAAGGCTCGCTCTTGATAGACACGGTCAAGCGCGGGGATTTCACGCGGGAGGTGCGGGGCAATGGCACACTGGTTCCGGAAGACATTCGCTGGATCCCCACCATCAACGCCGGGCGGGTTGAACGCGTCCTGGTTCAGCCCGGCTCTCCCGTCAAGGCCGACACCGTGCTGGTCGAGCTGAGTAATCCCGATGTCCAACAGGCGGCCTTCGACGCCGAGTGGGCTCTCGCTGGCGCCGAGGCCGAGATGACAAACCTGCACGTCACCGTCGCCACACAGAAATTGTCGCAACAATCCACGGTGGCGAGCGCGGGCTCGAGTTACAGCACGGCGAAACTGGAGTTCGACGTCAACGAGGATCTGTCCAAAGGCGGACTCGTCCCCGCTCTGACCTTGAAAGAATCAGAGGCGAAGATGAAGGAGACGGGCGAACTGTTCAACATCGAGAAGGAAAGACTGCGGATCCAGGACGACGCCGCGGCCGCCCAAATCGCCGTGAAAGCAGCCAGCCTGGCTCAGCTTCGCGCCCAGCTTGCCCTCAAGCGCCGCTTGGTCGATGCGCTCAAAATCCGCGCGGGCATGGAGGGTGTGTTGCAACGGTATGGCGACCTGACTCAGACCACCCCATTGCAGACGGGACAGCAACTGGCAGCGGGTGCCATCGTCGCGCGCGTCGCCAATCAGGCCAAGCTCAAGGCGGTGCTCAAGCTCCCGGAAACGCAAGTCAAGGACATCACGTTCAACCAACTGGCGCAAATCGACACCCGCAATGGAGTGGTCCCCGGCCACGTCGTCCGCATCGACCCCGCATCGGAGAATGGAACCGTCACGGTGGATGTGGCCCTGGACGCGCCGGCGCCCAAAGGAGCCCGGCCCGATCTGAGCGTGGATGGGACCATCGAGCTGGAGCGGTTGGAGAACGTGATGCACGTCGGCCGGCCCGTGCAGGGCCAGCCGGAGAGCCAGGTGGGCGTCTTCAAAGTGGTGGATAACGGCCGGGGCGCGGTGCGGGTGCAGGTCGGGCTGGGCCGCAGCTCGGTCACCACGATCGAGGTCCTCGAGGGATTGCAGGTGGGCGACCAGGTCATCCTCTCCGACATGTCCCAATGGGACGCATTCGAGCGAGTAAGGCTGAATTGAGCTATGAGAGTTGCCAGTTGTCAGTGGTCAGTTGAGGGTCGGCAGTTGCCAGTGGCCAGTTGTCAGTGGTCAGTTGAGAGTCGGCAGTTGCCAGTGGCCAGTTGTCAGTGGTCAGTTGGCAGTTGCAGTCGACGGTGGTCCCGCCACGGGGGCTCGGCGTGTGCCGATGGCTTTCAGGTAGTTGTTGAGCCGCGGCCCGAGTTCGTCTGCCAAGGGTTTCAAGGCATCCACGTCGGCGCTCTTGAGCAGCCGGCGCCGATAGGCTCGTCGCAGGAAATGCTTGGTCTCGTTGAGGGAGCCGCGCGCGATCCGGACGAAGCGCCGATTTTCAGCAAACGTGCCGCGGCCGTCGCCTTCGGCGATATTGGCGCCGACGCTGTCTGCCGCCCGCACCAGTTGCTGTCCGACAGTACCCTTCGCAAACGAATCCCATTTCCCCACCAGGTCCCAAATCTGGTCAGCGATATCCTCGGCGAGCTGATACACCCGCAGGTTTTCGAAATTCGACTTCATAGGCGAGAGAGCGTTGCCATTCCCACACGCGTTGTCTATCCCAAAACTACCGCCCACTGCCTACTGTCCGCTGTCCACTGTCCACTGCCCACTGCCCACTGCCCACTGACAACTGCCTAAAACCATGACCAACCCAATCTTGATCCAACTGTCCGACATCCAGAAGGTGTTCCTCACCGACGAGGTGGAAACGCACGCCCTGGCAGAGATCAGCCTCGAAATCAACCGGGGCGAATATGTGTGCATCGCCGGGCCTTCGGGCTGCGGCAAATCTACGCTGCTCTCCATCCTGGGCCTTCTGGACTCGCCCACCGGCGGCAGTTACACACTCAACGAACAGCCCGTGGCGAACCTCGATTTCGCCCAGCGCGCCCGCATTCGCAACCGGGAGGTCGGCTTCATCTTCCAGAGCTTCAACCTCATCGGCGACCTGACCGTCTTCGAGAATGTTGAGTTGCCGCTTACCTACCGCGGCATGACCGGCGCCGAACGCAAAGAGCGCGTGCGGGAAGCCCTTGAAAAGGTCCAGATGTCTCACCGCGTGAAGCATTACCCTTCCCAGCTTTCGGGTGGCCAGCAGCAACGCGTGGCCGTGGCGCGCGCCCTGGCCGGCCGGCCAGCCATCCTGCTGGCCGATGAGCCGACGGGCAACCTGGATTCGAAGAACGGCGAGGCTGTCATGCAACTGCTCCGGGAACTGCACCGTGAAGGCGCGACCATCTGCATGGTCACGCACGACCCCCGTTTCGAGCGCCATGCCGAGCGCATCATCCACCTCTTTGACGGCCGCATCGTCGAAGAGCCTGGAACCTCTTCAGACACCCCTGCATTCCGCGGGTAAGATCAGGCCGCGGAGCAGCATTCAGACACGTTCATTCTCGTATGATGGAGCCGCGCCAACCGTGCCGAAGTTGTGGAGCCGTGCTGTGTCGTAATCCCTTGCCAGGTTCATCGGGCGCGTGCCGCTCCTTTTTGCCGGCTTTGGCTTCGCTGCTGGGCCGCCGCTGTCCAGTCGCCCTGCTGTTCCTTTGGGCCGTGACGACGCTGGCGGGGCCAACAAACGGGGTGGTTCGGCCTCTGGCGTTGTCGGACTGTTTTCGCATTGCCTTGGAACACAATTTCGATGTGAGCATCGCGCGCTATAACCCGGAAATCCAACGGCACAACCTGAGCGCGGATTATGGGGTGTACGAGCCAAGCCTGGGGCTATCGGGCGTCCGCAGTTACAGCGAGACTCCCGGAGGTCTTGACGCGGAGAATCGTCCTTACAGCGGGACTACAACTTATGGAGACGCCTTCAACACGGGGCTGAACGGCCTGTTGCCGACCGGATTGTCATATAACTTCGGCGGAACCTTGAATGGAATCAGCGGCACAGGTCCGGGTGGGTCGCTCCAGAGTGACAGCGCGGCCGCTTCCGTCAACCTGATCCAACCGCTGCTCAGGAATGCCTGGATCGATAGCGCGCGCAGAGCAATTCTGGTCGATAAGAAGCAACTGAAGATCACCGAATTGGCCCTGAGACAGCAGATCATGTCCACACTCACCAGTGTCGAGCTGGCTTATTTCAACGTCATCCTGGCCCAGGAACAGGTGAATGTGCAGGAGCAGGCCTTCCGATTGGCCAAACGTCTGGTGGACGAGAGCAAGAGCAAAGTCAAGGCGGGCTCCATGGCCCCCTTCGATGAGAAGCAAGCCGAATCGCAGCTTTCCAGCAGTCAGGCCGACCTCCTCGGCGCCCAGGGAACGTTGCTCGCGCAGGAATACGCTCTGAAGAGCCTGTTGAGCGACAAATTCGCGGATTGGGATGGCGTCCGGATTCAGCCGACGGAAAAGCTCGCGGTCGGGCCGCAAGGTTTTGACCTGCACGAGAGCTGGCGGCGAGGACTGTCACAAAGACCCGACTTTTTGCAGGTGAAGCTTAGAGTCGAGCAGCAGGGCGTTGTTTTGAAATACCTCCGCAACCAGGTCTATCCCGAACTCGACCTGGTGGGCAGCTACGGTCAAGCCGGCTCCGGTCTGACATACGGCACCGCTCTCTCGGGCGTGCAGGCCGGGACCAGTCCCTCCTGGAGCTTTGGCGCGCAACTGACGTTGCCATTGATCGGGAACCACGCCGCGCGTGAAACCTATCGCGCCAACAAGGCCCAATTAGCGCAACAGATGGTGCAACTGAAGCAACTTGAACAGAACATCATGGTCCAGATTGGAGTGTCTGTCGAACAGGCCAAAACCCGGTTCGCCCAGGTGGACGCGACCAGGCAGTCGCGCCTCTTCGCGGAGCTGGCCCTCGAGGCGCAACAGAGGCTTTTGGACAACGGGCGGACCACAAGCTTTGTCGTGGTGCAACTCCAGCGCGACCTGACTACCGCCCGTTTGAACGAACTGACTGCCATGGCCCAATACAATCAGGCCCTGGCTCAACTCGCGCTGAACGAGGGCGCCACGTTGGAACGAGACAAATTGGAACTTCAAGTAAAGTGAGCGGCGCAAAACGGACATGAATGCGAAGCTCTCCAACCGGCACGAGAGAGGCCGGCAACACTCTAAACCAGTGATGAGCGCCGACGGCGGTGATGTGCTTTTGCGTCCTATTGCCAACCTTATGCGCCGGCGCATTCCTTGACTGCCCCTAGGCAACGCCCGCAGAGGGCCGGATGCTCGGGATGGGAGCCGGCGTCGGTTTCCCAGTGCCAGCAGCGTTCGCATTTCCGGCCGTCGGCGTGCGCGACGTCGAAGGAGACGGCACTGCCGCTTTCGGCGGGCATGAGCGTCAGGGCAGAGACATTGAGAAGTTCCTGGAGCATGGCCTGGTTCTCCCGGGTCCAGAAGTCGGGGCGGAACCGGGCGCGGCTTGCGCCCACTTCAAGAGGGGCTTCCCAATCGGGCTGGGCGTTGGGAGGCGGGGCCAAGGCAGAGGCCGGAACCCTGATTCGAGCCTTGGCTTCAAGGGCCTTGCCGATGAGTTTGGCCTGCCGGGCCTTCTCCAGTTCGGAGAGGCCAAGTCCGCGCAGGGCGAACAGATTTGCCCACTTGCTGCGCTCCGCCTCCGGAAGGTCGAAATGGAGGGGCTGCCATGCAAGCTGGTGGGCGGAAGCGACGGTTTTTCCGGGCACGAACTCCCAGGCCTCGTCGGCGGTGAACGAGAGGATGGGGGCCAGCATTTTGCAGAGGCTCACAACCATGCGGTGCAGGGCCGTCTGTGTCGAGCGGCGGCGGGGCGAATTGGCCGGGTCGGTGTACAACCGGTCCTTGACCACGTCGTGATAGACCGCCGAGAGCTCGACGGCGACAAACTGGCTGAGCCGCTGATAGACGACGTGAAACTCGTAGTTGTCGCAGGCGCGGATGATGTCCTGTTCGAGCCGGGAGAACCCGTCGAGCGCCCAGCGGTCCAGGCCGCTCAATTGGCGGTCCGGGACGCTGTGTTTTGCGGGGTCGAAATCGTAGAGGTTGGAGAGTTGGTAGCGCAGGGCATTGCGGATGATGCGGTAGGTTTCTGCGACCTTCTCGACGCGTTTTTCGCTCACGACCAGGTCGTTGCGGTAGTCCTGGGAGGCGACCCAGAGCCGGACCACGTCGGCGCCGTACTTGTGGACGTAGGCCTCGGATGTCTGCGGTTTTTCGTAGCCGCCCCGGCCTTGCCCGCTCTTGGAAATCTTGGCGCGGTCTTCATCGACCATGAAGCCGTGGGTGAGGACGGTCCGGTAGGGGGCGGCGCCGTTGGCCGCCAGCGAGAGCAGGAGCGAGGACTGGAACCAACCGCGATGCTGGTCGCTGCCCTCGATGTACATGTCGCATTGGAACGGGCGCCCGGCGCCGCGCAACTCGGGGCGCTGCGCGATGACGGCCCTCGAGGAGGAGCCCGAGTCAATCCACACGTCCAGCGTGTCGCTGGACTTGACGGCGGCTTCCGGGCCCTTCCAATCGCCCGGCTTGAGGGCGGCCCACAATTGGGCGGCGGATTGATCGAACCAGACGTTCGAGCCCTGTTGCCCGATCAAATCGGCGGCGCGGCGCACGATGCGGGCATCGAGGATCGGCTTGCCCTGGGCGTCATAGAAGGCCGGGATGGGCACGCCCCAGGCCCGCTGGCGGGAGATGCACCAATCAGGCCGGCTCTGGACTGCCGCCTCAATGCGGTTCTTGCCCCAGTCCGGCACCCAATTGACGCGGTTGATTTCCTCCAGGGCCTGCTGGCGGAAGGTGCGGGTTTGCGCCGGGGCGGCCCCTGCCGCACCGGGGCGGGCAGGAGGGACGTGGTCGATTTGTATGAACCACTGGTCCATGGCCCGGAAGATGATGGGGGTTTTGCTTCGCCAACAGTGGGGGTAGCTGTGCGAATAATCCTCCCGATGGAGCAGGGCGTTGTGGAGGCGCAGTTCCCGTAAGACCGCTTCATTGGCCTCGCTCTTGCCGTGCTTCTCAAGGATGGCCTTGCCGAGCATCTCCGCCGGCATCTGCTGCTCGAGCGGCAAATCGGCGGTGTGCGCAAAACGGCCGTCATCGTCCACGGGCGAGTAGATGGGCAACCCGTGCTCGCGGCCCAGGAGATAATCTTCCAGGCCGTGGCCGGGGGCGGTGTGTACGAAACCGGTCCCCGCCGTGTTGTCAACGAAGGAGTCGCCGGCCAAAAGCCGGCCCGTGCGGTGGCAGAACGGGTGCTGGTACTCCAGCCCGCTGAGGTGGCCTCCGTCCAGGCTGCGGACGATTTGGTAACTGTGCCAGCCGCACTTTTCGGCCACAGCCGGCAGCAGCAGGGCCGAGACCATGAACTGTTCTTGCCCCACCTGGACCAGCGAATAGCTGAAGGTGGAATTGTAGGCGACGGCGAGGTTTGCCGGCAGCGTCCAGGGGGTCGTGGTCCAGATCACCAGCGAAACCCCAGGCCGCCCCACGACAGGGAACTTTACATAGACGCTCTGGCTGACGTGGTCTTTGTACTCGACCTCGGCCTCGGCCAGGGCGGTGCGGCAAGGGATGCTCCAATAGACCGGTTTCTTGCCGCGGTACACAAAGCCCTGCTCGACCAGGTCGGCCAGGAGCCGCAACTCCTCCGCCTCGTATCCCTTGTCGAGCGTCAGGTAGGGGTGGTCCCAGTCCCCGAGCACGCCGAGCCGCTTGAATTGGGCGCGCTGGATGTCGATATACTTTCGCGCATAGGCCTCGCAGGCGGTGCGGATGGCGACGGGGTCCGAAGCCGTATCGCCCGTCTTGCGCATGTCCTGGGCTACCTTGAATTCGATCGGCAGGCCGTGGCAGTCCCACCCCGGCACATAAGGCGCATCGAAACCCCGAACGGTCTTGTACTTGACGATGATGTCTTTGAGGACCTTATTAAGGGCGGTGCCGATGTGCACGTCGCCATTGGCAAAGGGCGGGCCGTCATGCAGGACGAATTTGGCCGCCCCGGCGCGCTGGGCCCGGATGCGCTCGTAGAGCCCGGCGGCGGTCCATTTCTTCAACCGCTCCGGCTCCCGTCGGACCAGGTCGGCCTTCATCGGGAAACCGGTCTGCGGCAGGTTCAAAGTACTCTTGTAGTCCATGACGGTCTGGGAGCGCTGGTTGAGGGAGGCGCCCCGGCTCAGCCATCCAGGAGGATGCGCTTGGGAAAGCCCGGGCAAAACCGGGATTCGGGGATGCGCCCGGCAGGACCAAAGAAGGTCATGTCCCCGTCGAGGGAGCAAAGCCAAACCTCCTGTGCGCCTGCTTGGAAAAACAACCTCTTTCGCTCCTCGAGCTGAGCTTGGATGTTGGAGGAGGAAACCACCTCGACCGAGATTTCAGTCTGGTATTCGGCGTGCCGGCTGCGTGGCGGCGGACTCATAACAACATTGCCCCAGCGATCGCTCTCGATGCGGTACGGCAGCGTCGCCAGCAGTTTGTCCTCACAGATTTCGGACCAAGTCATGCCGCATACATACCCCTGCGGAGGCCCCTTGGCAAGACGGGAGTCGCCGGTGCTGCAACCGGTCACTGATCGAAGATTGTTCAACCACGGATTTCGGGGATGGCACGGATGGAAGAAATCCGTGTTGATCCGTGGCATCCGTGGTTCATCTTTTTCCTCGGTTCCGGCTTTGCCGCTCCAGGAGTCAGAGGAGCGGGTGACACGCCGCTGGACCGTCTGCAACCCCAGCGGCGGGGCAAAGGGCGATTCCCCCTCGGAGGAGACAGATGTCCGCTGCGAGATTTTTCGGGGTTGCAAAGCGGCGCTGGGCGGATCAGATTACAATTATATGTCGCTAGCAGAGACCCCTCCTGAGATTCTCCAACGGGAGTTGGAGACGGCCCCGCATCACTGAACCGATGCTCTTGCCGCATGTTTACCACGAGTACTCTTTTCGCCTCGCTTTTCTGGGGATCGGTCGGGTTGGGCTATTTCATTTATGGCAAGAAGCAGGCGTCGTGGCTGCCCATGGCTGGCGGAGTCCTGATGATGGCCTTTTCCTACTTCATCGGCTCGGCCCTCCTGATGTCGCTGCTCTGCGGCGCAATCATGGCCGCCGTTTATCGTCTGCTGCGGGCAGGCTACTGACAATTGGGACTTGAAACCCTGCAGGCTTGGTGTTCTCATCTGGTCGATGGTGAGTCCGGGGTCTTGACTTTGAGGCCCCGGATTCAGGATGACACTCAGGACTATGACCACGGCCAAACTTATGAGCGCGCCCAAATTGAAGACTGCCTTGCCCTCCAGGGAACGAATTCAGGCGCACTGGTCGGAACTGTGCGCCCGCATCGGCGAGCGCCGTGCCGGGAGCGCAGGCGAAGAGGCTGCGGCCGATTACCTGCTCGAGCATTTCCGCCAGGCCGGCTTGCAAGGCGTCTGCGCCGAGCCTTTTCCATGCGTGTCGGTCGTATCGGCTGAGGCCGAGGTAGCCCTGGGCGAGGACGCCGCGCTCCAAAGGACGCCGGCCCGGGTGCTGGCGGGTTCCCCGGGGACGCCCGGCACGAAAGCGGTCGAAGGCGAAGTCGAATGGGTGGAGATGCCTGAGCAAGCCGAGCGGCTGTTCCAGCCCCGGTTGAAGGGCAAAGTGGTGGTGTTGTTTGGACCGATGCCCACGCGGGCGGACCTGCACCAGAGGCTGGTGAAATGCCGGCCTGCGGCCGTCATTCACGTGGATGACCGGCTGCCCTTCGAGTGGGTGAAGGACGACGGAGTCTATCCTGCCTGGGTAAGGAATTATGGCATGCCTCCGACCGTGACGATTGCCTACCGGACGGCATGGGAGGCGCGAAAGAGCGGCGTCCGCCGGGCCAGTGTGCGCGCCATTGTGGAGCTCAAGAAGGGCGCCTCCCAGAACGTGGCCGGAGAAATTGCCGGCCGCCGCCCGGACCTGCCGGTGGTCCTGCTGGGCGCCCATCATGATACCCAGTGCCACAATACGGGGGCCGACGACAACGGCTCCGGGGTGGTGGCGCTGCTCGAGTTGGCGGTCCTGCTGGCCCAGACCCGTCCGCTGCGCACGATTCGCCTGGTTTCCTTCGGGGCAGAGGAGCAACTGTCGGTCGGCTCGGCGTGCTACGTGGCGGCGCACAGAAAGGAAATGGCACGCGTGGGGGTGGCGCTCAACATTGACAGTGTGGCCTCGCCGCTGGGTCATCACTGGCTGTTCCGCGCCGGCACCGGAAGATTTGGGAACTGGCTCTTGCGGCGCCTGGCGCAAGAGGGCCTGGATGCCGTAGAGAAGTCCGCCCCCATGCCCTTCGCCGACCATTTCCCCTTTTCGGTCTTCGGCGTGCCCTCGGCCAGCTTCATACGGCCAAACATGGATAACGGTCTGCGTTGGCAGCACCATAGCGCCCATGACCGGCTCGACAACGTGTCCATAGCCGAACTGTCCCGCGTGGTGCATGCGCTAGGCGCCCTGGCAGGGGACCTGGCGGCCAAGCCGCGCTGGCCCTTTGGGCGGGGTTTGGCCCCCGAGCAGCGGGCTGAAACCGCCCGGCTGGCACGGGAGTTGTTTGGCTTGCGGGCGCCGGTGTGAGACCGGAGGGACTTGTGTTTTCAAGCCTATAGCATAGGGTTTTAAAGTCATGATTGGGTTCATCTTTAGGAAGATCGTTGGCTCGAAAAACGAGCGGGAAGTCAAGCGGTTGCGCCCGCTCGCGGCCAGGATAAACGCCATCGAGGCGGAACTCCAGAAACAGCCCGAGGAGGTTCTGCGGCAGAAGACCGCGGCCTGGAAAGAGGACCTGTCCAAGATCACGGACAATGCAGCCCTGGCCGCGCGGCTCAACGAGATTCTGCCCGAGGCCTTCGCGGTGGTGAAGAATGCCTGCCGCCGCCTGCTGGGCGCCGAGATCGTAGTGCGCGAGCACGCCTGGAAGTGGGACATGGTGCCCTTTGACGTGCAATTGGTCGGCGCCCACGCCCTGCACTCGGGCAAGATCGCCGAAATGGCGACCGGCGAAGGCAAGACCCTGGTGGCTACGATGCCCGTGTATCTCAACGCCCTGACGGGCCGCGGCGTGCATGTCGTCACCGTCAACGATTACCTGGCGGCGCGCGACAGTGAATGGATGGGGGCCATCTACAAGTTCCTGGGCCTGACGGTCGGCTGCATTCTGCATGACCAATCGCCGGAGGTCCGGCGGGCCCAATACAATTGCGACATCACCTACGGCACAAACGCGGAGTTCGGGTTCGATTACCTTCGGGACAACGGCATGGCCCAGCGCAAAGAGGACCAGGTCCAACGCGGCCATTATTACGCCATCGTTGACGAAGTGGACTCGATTCTGATCGATGAGGCGCGCACGCCCTTGATTATCAGCGGCCCCGCCATGGTCACCTTCGACGAGCAATACGCGGCCTTCAAGCCGTCCGTCGAGTCGATTTACCGAGCGCAGGAGCGGCTCTGCAACCGCCTCCTGGCGGATGCCGGCGCCTTCATCGCCAAGCTCCACCCCGAAGACGAGTCCGCCCCGAAGTCCAACGACGGGCTGGAGCGGGAGCTGGGCCTGCTGCTCTACCGCGTCAAGCTCGGCCAGCCCAAATCCCCCGGCCTGCTCAAGCTGCTGGAGAACCCGGAGAACGGCCGGCTCATGAACCATGCCGAACTGCAGCTCCACGCCGACCAGAAAAAGACCGAGCTCTATGCCCAAAAGGAGGAGCTGCTCTTCGCCATCGACGAAAAAAGCCACGAGGCCGACTTGACCGAAAAGGGCCGCAACTTTCTGAGCCCCAAGGACCCGGACGCGTTCATGCTGCCCGACCTGGCAGTGGCGTTGCACGAGATTGACAGCGGCCCGGAGCCCGACGCTCGCAAGCGGCTGGAGGCCAAGACCAAACTGCAGCAGGACTTCGAGGTCAAAGCCCAGCGCATCCATGCCATCTCCCAGCTTCTAAAGGCTTACTGCCTCTATGAAAACGACGTTGATTACGTCATCGAGAACGGCAAGGTCATCATTGTGGACGAGCACACCGGGCGTCCCATGTACGGCCGGCGGTGGAGCGACGGGCTGCACCAGGCGGTCGAGGCCAAGGAAGGCGTGGCCATCGAGCGCGAGACCCAAACCCTGGCCACCATCACCATCCAAAACTACTTCCGTCTCTACCGGAAGCTGGCCGGCATGACCGGCACCGCCGAGACGGAGGCCTCGGAGTTCTTCGACATTTACAAGCTGGGCGTCCTGGTCATCCCCACCAACCGCCCCGTGGCCCGCAAGGACGCCAACGACTCGGTCTATAAGACCCGGCGCGAAAAGTTCAACGCGGTCCTCAAGGAGATCAAAGATGTACACGCCAAGGGCCGGCCCATCCTCGTCGGCACCATCTCCGTCGAGGTCAGCGAGAGCCTTTCCCGGATGCTCAAGCGCGAGGGCATTGTCCATTCGGTCCTCAACGCCAAGTACCACGAGCAGGAAGCCGAGATCGTCGCCCGCGCCGGCCAGCGCAGCTCCGTGACGATCGCCACGAACATGGCGGGCCGCGGCACCGACATCAAGCTGGGGCCGCAGGTGGCGGAATCCGGCGGCCTGCATGTCATCGGCACGGAGCGTCATGAAGCCCGCCGCATCGACCGCCAGTTGCGGGGCCGCTGCGCCCGCCAGGGCGATCCCGGCTCATCCCACTTTTTCATCTCCCTCGAGGACGACCTGATGCGGTTGTTCGGCTCCGACCGCATCGTAAAGATGATGGAAAAGATGGGGCTGGAGGAAGGCCAGGAGCTCGAGCATCCGTTCCTCAACCGCTCGATCCAGCAGGCCCAGAAACGCGTCGAACAGCACAACTTCCAGATTCGCAAGCGCACCCTGGAGTACGACGACGTCATGAACAAGCAGCGCGAAGTCATCTATGGTTTCCGCAACGAGATCATCCTGGCCCCCGAGGTTCGCGACCGCCTCATGGACATCATGGAAGAAGTGGTCGTCCAGAAAGTCGAGGGGTTCACCACCGCCGAGTTTGACCCCCAGGAATGGAAAATCCGCCCGCTCTCAGACTGGGTCAACCTCAATTTCCCGATCGGTCTTCCCGAGGGGGAGATTGCCAAGGCCGCCCGTTCCGGCCACGAACTGCCGGTGCCGGGGTCGCTCTACGACGGCCTGAGCCCGGCCCAGTTCGCGGTCTGCACCTTCATTTCTGAGAACGTCCGCAAGGCCTACGAACTGAAGGTCAGCTTCGAAAACCCGGACGCCCTCAAGGAGATCGAGCGCTGGAGCATCCTCACCGCCATCGACCAGCTCTGGCAGGAGCACCTCTACGAGATGGACAGCCTGCGCTACAGCATCGGCCTCCGCAGCTACGGCCAGCGCGATCCCCTCATCGAATATAAGGCCGAGGCCTACAAGATCTTCGATGAATTGATGGTCAACATCAAAACCGAGGTCTGCCACAATATCTTCCGCAGCGCCTCCAGCCTGATGGCCTTCGAGAACTTCTTCCGCAATGTGCCTCGCCAGACAACCCATCAATCCGCCAGCGCCTTCGGCGGCGCCGCCTCGGGCCCTGCCGAGGCCGGCGCCTCACCCGCCGTCGGCGCCGGCCCGGCCCGCAATAAGACCAGCGACATCGTCACCGAAGCCGCTGCCGCCATGGAAAAGGCCAAACCCGTCCGCGCCGGCCCGAAAGTCGGACGCAACGACCCCTGCCCTTGCGGCAGCGGCAAGAAGTTCAAGCATTGCTGCGGGAGGTAAGGGGCGGCAGGGGCGCGTAGAGCGTGGCCGAGAAACCTCCGCAACGTGAGCGCGGGAGGCCGGACTACAGGCAGGCCAAGGACATCGCTTTGGGGCTCTGCAAGGATTTCTTGACGGCAGCACCTTGCGAGCGGGCCTTGTTGCCGCGAGCGGCCTTGGCCTGCGCTCCTTTGCCCTTGGCGCAACAGGGGGCCTGGGCAACGGCGGCGCGGGCCTGACAGCAGCCCGTACTGCCGACGTTGGGGTCGCCCGCCCGGGCGGCAACCGCGAATGCCATTAACGCAGCCCAAAAGATAAGTCTCTTCATAACGGCCTCCATGCTACTCCAAGCCGCTCCCATTTCAAGCACACAATTCGGAAAATCCGATTCCCTTTATTTACCGACGCTCCCTGGGCGTTCATAGACAATCCAAGGCCGAGGAACGCCTGTTGGCCTACCCGTGGAGCAGTCTGGGTTATTATCTGGCCGCCCCGGAGCATCGCCCGCGATGGGTGCGGGTGGACCGGCTGCTGGGCGAGCACGGCCTGCAACAAGACACCCCGGCCGCCCGGCAGGAATTCGAGCGGCGGATGGAAGCGCGGCGGCTGGAGAACGGCGACGAGGAAGGGCTGAAGGCTCTGCGGCGGGGCTGGTGCCTGGGCAGTGAGGACTTCAAGAACCGGATGCTCGAAGAAATGGACGGCAAACTCGGAGAACACCACTCGGGAGAGTTGCGCTGGGAAACGGCGGAAGCCAAGGCGGAGCGTATTATCGCCGAGGAGTTGGGCCGACTCGGTTGGAAAGAGGCTGACTTGCTCGGGCGGCGCAAGAGCGATCCGGCCAAGCTGGGGATCGCGGCGCGCCTCCGGCGTGAGACGACGTTGCCGATCAAAGCGATTGCCCGGCGCATGCACTTGGGCACGTCCAAGAGCGCGAATATCCGCTTGCACACGGCGATGAGAGCGCGTGCGCCTGCGGACGCAGCCCAAGGCCGCCTCGGAATATGAAGG
>Ga0326727_10007061_pt1 | contig 30120 bp, 14 predicted proteins | sample MB2enrmetagenome_FD_207643 | JGI IMG/M metagenome (GOLD analysis project Ga0326727, IMG submission 207643) | Lab enriched peat soil microbial communities from McLean, Ithaca, NY, United States - MB29MY | ecosystem: Environmental > Terrestrial > Soil > Wetlands > Peat | place: USA: New York... | reverse complement strand
AGGCAGGGAGCAGAGAGGGGGCTATGCCGGATTCATACGGGAGCATATGTAGGGAAGGGATTTCCGTGCCCTTCCGTGGTTTGGAGTTTGAACACGGTTTTGGGGATTGAGGGATTTTCCGGATGCCCTCACCCCTCCCTCTCCCGCCTGGGAGCAGGAGAGGGGGATCGTTCCGGGACAACCGGGATGGACAATGATTTTGTAGCTTGGGGTCCTTGAGGGCGTCCGGTTTGAAATTGGGGTATTGGGACTGTTTGCATCGATGAGGGTTGGGTCTTCGGAACCTCCCCTAACCCCTCCTTATTGAGGAGGGGAGCCATGGACCGGAAGTTCGATACGTCGGTCGCTCTGCTACCGAAGCACGGTGTCAGGAAGACCCATGCTCTCAATGCTTCGGGAGGCACGGGAACCGGCGTGGTCATGAGGCAGTCAGAATAAATGAACGGCGTGCTTGCACGCCGATCGAGACCGACTCCAAGAGGAATCAACCATGAGCCTCAGGCTCACGGCGATGGATGAAGGTAGAGGGAAGCGGTGTAGCCCGTTCCGGTATTCCGGCCCTGAATCCTGAATCCTAATTCCGGTTCGTGAGGGGGCGGAGGCAAGAAGAAATATGAAGAACAAGTTTTTGATATATTCAGCGTTGGTTTTGTTGATCGCGGGAATTATCGGTGTATGTGCGCCGACTTCAGCCGCTAACGAGCAGGTTCCGTGGGATATGTTTCATTTCGACAGCCAGAGAACGGGTAACGACACGGCGCCCGTTGCTTCGGCGGGAACGTCTCTGCTGCAAATAGACCTAGCACCGATTTGGTATTACCACCCGGATATCAAAATTGAGACTACTGATGCGACTAACGAGACGCCCCCTCCGGCGTTCGCGCCCGGCAATGCATACACTTATACGGGAACGTGGACAACAACCTCTGTTGGCACTGGGAGCAGTAGCTACGGAAACAGCTATCAGTTTACGACAGTCTCGAATAATTCCGCGACAGCCACTGCAACAGGCACATGGACATTCGCCTTCCTGGATACCGCGGATTGGGACAAGCAGTCCGCGCTCCGTACGGATCAGACCCAACCAGGTTGGGCTTCCTTTTACAATGTCTATATCTGGGTTCCGGTGATCGGGAACTCAAATATCCTACCGTGGACGCCGAGCACGCCATATAGTGTTGGCGATGAGGTCATTACCACCAACACGGTCACAAACAACCATATTTATCGCTGTTACACTGCGGGAACAAGCGGCACTGCTGACAATACAGCTAATTGGCCTACGGACGGTTCCACGGTTACAGACGGCTCTGTTACGTGGCAGGATATTGGGACCAACGCTCAACAAACTAACGTCCAATCCATTCCGGATGCGCATTACACCGTTACGGTAACGCACAGCGCTCCGGACCCGACCACCGGCATTATTCCATCGCCCGATGTGTATTATCCCGACCCGGTCGATCAGACTTCCGGAGGTCGCTGGACGCAGTTGAGCCTTCCGGATTTGCTCACCGGGTTCCAGGATTGGCAGCCGGACACCAATTACAACGTCGGCGACGAGGTGTTTCCGGGGGTCGATAGCTCTAATCCGGCATACAACCATTTGTATCAGTGTACGCAGGCTGGGGAAAGCGGAGACACTAATCCGGGCTCCGGCTGGCCGATTGACGGGAGCAGCATACAAGACGGCACGGTCACCTGGGAGGATATGGGAGTAACAAGGACGTCGATCGTGGTTCGCCAGGGCGATGTTCTGACGGTAACATTGAGTAATCTCAGCCAGTACACGGATAGTGCGCACATTGTGTTCGCGGACGGGTGCAAGCTCGAACGCGATGCTGCGGTTGAAGGATCACCGGTGGCTTCCCTTGGCGATTCGCCGGTACTTAGCGCAGACAACAGACTTCTTTCCAGCGTGACTGAGACGCTTGCGCCTTCCAGTTCTTATGAGGAAGGTATTTACGACTCTTTGACGGCGGGAGGCTTTCCCCCTTCAAAGACAACGATTTACAGTATTGCCACTGAGTCAACGAGCGGGTTGGGGTTGACTTCATCGGATGACCGGGGCAAGAAGAGATGGCAGTTCCCGGCGGATCCTGGATCGTGGATATCGGGAATCCAGAGTTCCACTCCGACTGTTTTCGACCTCGGACAGAATGTGAGCTGTCCTCCCACATATTACTCTCCACTCGGCGGCTCCGCGAACGCAGGCAGGGAATGCGCAGCCTTCGCCTCCGCGGACGGCATGGTTTATGTGATCGACACTCAGCACGGCAATCTCATCTGGCAGGGGCCGGGATGGGTCGCGGATACGGATGATAACATCGATGCGCCGGCCGCATATCTGTCCAACAATGGATTCAGCCAGGGGCAGAACGCGGGTTATCACGGTCTCTTTGCGCACGGAACCACGAGCTATCTATCAGCGCCGGCATCAAGTTCGCCGAATAAATCGGTGACTTGGACTTTCAATACCGGCACGATCAACGCCGGATCGGATAAGGGCAGGCAGTATGCCCTGTACGCCTGGATTCCAAAATCATCTTACAAGGAATCGTTTGTACCGGATGCTACTTACACCATAAGCGGCTACGGAACGGTACAGATCGATCAAAGGCAGGGAGGAGTTTGGGCCAGACTGGGAAGCTTTCTGACAAGTTCTACTGCCACCAGCATAAATAATTTGCAGGTGAAGCTGAGTAATGCCTCAAACTACTACACGGGATCGGGCAACGGAACAGCGAGCGTAAACTGGTACGTTGCCGCAGATGCGATGAAGCTGGTTCCGTCGGAACTGCAGAGCTTTGACTTCTCTTCGCCGGCAGTGAATGCGGCCAACGATATGCTCTACATTGGAGCGACCGGCGGATTTGCTTACGGTCTCCAGATCGGCAAGCAGGAGCCGGTATGGACGTTCCCGATTGTCGGGTCCGCTCAAGCGGCGCAGTCTGTAGGCGCGTTTCAGGCCTCGCCCGCGCTTAGCGCGGATGGAAGTTCCCTGTACATCGGTTCAACGACAGGACATGTTTACAAGCTAAATGCGCTAACCGGCGTGAATTCAACCGGCGGCCCCATCTGGGATTACTACGGAACCGATTCCACCAACGGCGGTGGATCGAACATTAGCCAGTGGGTCACTCTCGGTCAGATAACCAGCACCACGGCAACGGAGGTCGATACCTCCGGCAAGGTGAACATCGTTTATGTTGCGGTTGGCCCAGGGCAGGACAACCCACCGCCAGGCGTAGAGCTTTCAGGGGCGGTTTTCGCGCTCCAGGATAACGGAAACAGCGCGACCCCGTACTGGAATGGAGGCAACCTGCTTGGCGCGTATCCCAGCACCGCCCAACTTGCAACTCCACCGGGCAGCGTTATGGATCCCAACTGGACTTCTAACCAGGACGATGTGGATGGAGTCGGCGCATTTATATACGGATCGCCTACGCTGCTTTCCTGGCACTGGTACGACAATAGTACGACTTTGCAAAACGGGCTGGTGGTCGGTTCCACGGACGGATATCTTTACGGCATGGATGCCGTGACGGGTAAGGGATTCAAGACCGGTACAAGCACTGACGGCACTGCCACGGGAAGGCACTGGCTGGAGACGACGAGCGCGAATCAATCCGATTGGAACTCGGATTATCCGGATGCGGGCGGCGTGGTTCACTCCAGCGCGGCGGCGACGGTAATCGGTAAGGGGAACGTAACTACGGGGGAGACTCCTGTTGCTTATGTAACGACGGAGCAGGGAGCCGTGGACGGGTTCGATTTACAGAGAAATCCGGGCACGACCAGTAATGCGATCAGCGAAACGGATGACTGGTCGTGGGATCTTCAAGGCCCGGCAATGGCGTCGCCTGCAATCTATTTTGGACGGCTGTATGTTGCGGATGAGATCGGGTATACTTACGCGTTCTCCGACGCGGCCAACGGAGGTTCATCCCACAGCGGGGAAACCTGGAATAACACCATTTCGCCGAAGCCGCCGACAAGAGGCGGCAGCACGATCGGCTCCGACCAGCGACTTCCATATCCCGAAATTGACATATTCCCGGCAAGTATCTACAACGACTTCGTTGTTGACTCCACAGGTAAGGCGAGTAAGGCGGCGACCTATTGGGGCAGCGGTTGGGACGGCGGTCTGCACGGTAAGTCGCTGGGGAATCAGCCATGGGAGTGGGGCGATCAGGTTTGCTTCATCGCGTGGAACTTGCGCAATCCCAATACCACTACCGGCTATGACAGTTCGGGTAACCAGATTACCGTGGAGCTTCCTCCCAGCGACCCGAACTTTACGCTGCACCAGACTCCGGATCAGTTGACGCTCAATATTAGCGCCCGTGCACCGAGAGAGCAATCCGATATCACTTATCCGGCTCTGACCATGACGGATAAGGGCTATTTCATCGTCAGCGACACCGACTCACCTACCGGGCAGCGGGCGGTATTTTATGCCAGATACCAGTACACGCTCGGCAATGCCAGCCGGAGCAACCCGCAGGTTCCAGGGAGCAGGTTACAGGTAAGTTTGAGGGAATCGCCTGTCAGCATGGCAGGAATGACGGGCACGGTGTTGTTGCCCGGCAATACTCCGGTATCGGTAAAAAATATTGCCAATCCTTTCTACACATCCAAGCCCGCTAATGGGAAAAACCCGACGATTTCGGTACCCGACCACAACTTGTATCGCGCTCAGAGGTTTGTGATAAACAATCCGCTGGGATTGTCGTATACCGATCCCGATTATGGCAACATATATCAGATCGGGGCGGACAAAACCTTCGGAACCTCGCGCACATACTACATGGCGGGAACGAACGGCAACCGGCGCAACATGCCCTACATTCGTCCGGAAATGGCAAGCCAGGGAGCTTACCCGGGCGACGGCCTGACCAGTCCAGTTCGCAGCCTGTATGTGTTGAATCGAAGCCTGATGGCCGACACGTCCAGTTCCGGCTTGACTGCCGGTCTGCCCAGCCTGAAGTTGAGGATCGATAGGAATGACCTGAAGTGGGTTGGGCCGAATGTGGTCAATCCTCTGCCCTGGGAGATTTCACCGCCGAACCCGGCATACCAGAACCTGCCGAACTTCAGCCTGGATTATCCGGACATCGATTCCGGCCGCGTTGCATTTGCGGCATATCAGACAGGCATAGACCCGAGCCAGGTGCCGACGCACCTGATGTCGGCGTCCAACATCAACTCGTCCGGGACGTTCACAACCTGGACAGCGGGACCGACTCCTGTCAATTTGTCAATCAACATTCCCAAGTACCAGCCTGCGAATCTGCCCTACCCGGTGTTGGCGAACGGCGGAGCGCTGCCGCAGGAGCAGGACCTGGAGGCCTCGGGATACAGCGGGAGAACTTTCGCATACATAGACGTGAACAATACGGGCCACATAGTGAGGCCCGGCGCGACGGGCGGCGGCTCCATCATGGTGCGGAGGCGCGCCGGGTCGCAGGCGGATCCGTATAGAGAATGGTATACACAGGTTCACGTGCCGGTAAACGAGAAGGCGCAGATCGCGGAGACGACGCTGGATATCGGCGAAGTTCCGCAGGGCTTCGGCCTGACGCCCGCCAACAGCAGCAGCTTCCCATCACTCTTTTACACCACACTTGGGTTTGGTGCTGATGCGGTCTATAACCCGAGCATGGTGCTGGCGCCGTGGAATGGAACGAACGGCGGCTTCCTGAACAGCTTCGGAAGGTGGTTCGTGCCGTTCACGGCGACCAATGAGGGTAACACCAACATGGTTGATGTTCACCTCGGCCCGGCATATCCTTCCAATATCTACAATTACATGATCAGCGATGACGCTCAGGATACCGTTTACACGAGCGCATACTCAAGCTCCGCATACGGAGTGCTTCCCATGAGTTCCTGGCTTGTGAGCACGCTTTGGGGCGGTTTCGTCAATAACTATGACACCGCGTTTAATCCGGTGTTCAGTTGGCCCAGCACACAGGCCTCATTCTACACGGTGCCTTACAACACTCTGTATAACCCCTTAACAAACAGTATGTCTCGGACATTCCATAAGGCGAGAGTGGGCGACGTTGCGTCTCCGCAGCTCAGAATTCCGGATTTCCCCGGTTATGCCGTTACATCCTATTCACTTTCGACTTTGGATACCGGGTATCAGGGCAAGCCTGCCGTCTCGGTCGCTGTGCCGATAGGTCAGCCGGTGGGATCCTATAACGGGTACTGCCAGTTGTATGACGGGAACCCATTACTGAACGCCTCCTTGAGACCTGCAAGCAACACCGTGAAACTCTCTTTGACTGTTACGGAAGCTCAGTTGACGGACAACACCTCTCCCGGTACGGAGCCGCATCTGGACACCTATACCGGCGTGTACAACGGGACCGGGGGCGTGATCAAGAACTTCTCCGCGGGGGATATGGCTCCGGCGGCGTATATCGATCGAAACACGCATAATATGTATCTGTATTGGTCGAGCTCCAGAATTGACACGACTTCGACGAATCCGCCGGGCCCCAACGATCCTTGGCGGCTGTACGAATCCCAGCTTTCATGGTCGGGAGGGACATCCTCCAGCGCAGGGTGGGTGTTCAATAACACATCACAGGTGCGCTGGTGGAACCCCGTGGCGCCGAGCACGGCTTTGGTGGGGGATTCCCAGACCAACTCGCTGTTCCAATACGGTGGTTCCATAATCGGTCATGCCTGGAAGTTCTCTAGTCCCAATGTGACGGTATACCGGCCATCCAGTACGGATCCCACACAGGATAAAGCCTGGCTCTTCTTTACAGGTCAGGGCGTAAGCAATATCACGGGCAAACCGGAAGCCGGAAGCCAGAGTGAAAACAGGATCTTCTTCACGCCGATTGTGAACGGCACGGCCTCAGTCTCACAGATCGCCGCCGTGGGTTACGTCGGGACAGCGTCCAATGGCGGGTCTTTGAGTGGAGACTGGACGATGCCCAAGTACGGCGTCCGGGGTCTGGCCACGGACAAGAAATTGATGGCATTCTGGTACGGTGGAAACAACAACAAGTGGCGAATCTACTTCACCGGGAATCCAACCGAAAACGCGGGAGCGTGGACCCCCGATACGCAGCTTGCGCTGCCCAAGGGTTTGGCATCCGCCGCCGAGCCGAGCGCCGCCTTCGAGAGTATCTACGATCCTGTTCCAGCGAACGATCCGACCGGCGCAGGGGTAAGGAATGCTGTGGTCGATGTGATCTATTCCGGCTACTCCAACTATTACAAGAACAGCGATATCTATCTGAGCAGATATCTGCCCGCGTGGTCTGCCGGCGCTACATCGACTGGCTTGACGCTGACGCCTATGTATCTGCCGCCGGCGCAGAGTGAGGTGCTTCAGCGTGATCCGGCAAGTCCGCTCTGGTATTCACACGACGTCGATTGGATGGCCAATACCACAAGCGCGGCAGGCACGTCACTCACTGATAAGTACTTTGCGGGCGACTTCGGCGTTCAGGTCGTGGACACCAGCATTGTCAACGGAACCACCATACCGCTGCTTAACAATACTACGCAGACATTCAATTACAATGGAAAATCCTACTCCGGAGTTGTGGTGACCAATGACGCTACAACCGGCTCCATATCTTACGAGTATACGAATCCCAGCGATCCCAGGATGGCGCTGTTCAGGGCTGTGGTTATCAACCCCACGGCGGGTTCCGTGAGATTCATGCGAACTCCCGGCAAGAGCGCGGTTGTTTCGGCCTCCTATTTCGCGAAGGCAATGCGTTTGACCACCGATCCGGCAAATGACGTCTCGCCGTACGCTTTCTGGGATACGGATCAGAATCCTCGATACTTTACCGACCCGAGTGGGACCAATCATGCCAGGTTCTACAATCTCACCAACAACGCATCCAGCCCTCCAACGGATCGCCTGTGGGTTCTGTGGCGCAGGGCCACACTCGAAAAGCCTGGTACGGGGATTCACTACAAGACGTTCAGGTACATGATCGACCTGACGGCTGCCGGCGGGGCGCAGATAGGGCGTTATGGATCAGGGACGACGTGCCCTATAGCCAACATGGCGGCCGCAAATGGTAGCCCGGCGCTGACTGGGCCTGTAGAGATCGACTGGACCAACAACAGACTGTATTTTACCAGCCTGGATGCTGAGAAGACGTTTACGATCAGCTATTACGGAACTGACGGCAAGGAAGTCGCATATACTCCCACGGCGACGGTGGCACTGACTGAGGAGGCCGGGGCAGGCGGAAGCAGCTTCGGAAACCTGAGCCGAGTGATGATCAACGAGGGCCAGGTGAACGCGTTCAAGGATCCGTTTGAGAACAAGGTCTGGGTCTTCTGGACGAGCGCGCGCACCGGCAATCCCGATATCTTCTACGAGGCGATTTCTCCGAGGTTCTACGGCTCGGAAATGCCTAATTAGGATTTAGGGATTCAGGGACGGAAAAGGATTCAGAATTCAAGGTTCGGGGTAAAATAAAAAATTCGACTCCGATCCCTGGGCAGTATAAGTCGTAACACAATTACCGGGCTGCCTGAAACGGCCTGCTTGTGATTGCTTTTTCATTGTAAGTATCAGTGGTTCAGGTTTCAGAGACCAAATCCTGAACCCTGAATCCCAAATCCTATGAAGAATGAGTTGACAAACATTCATCTGAAATGATAACATCTATGGTGTGCGCTTTGGCGTCTACGGCTGAGTATCCTCGTTGCCGGTTTCAGGACGCACGCGCAGGTGGATTCAGCAATGGACTGAGGATTCATGCTTGTGGTGTTTCGCTCTGAATCCTCAACCGCATACCTCGAATCCTGTAAATGGAGTTTCCGGATGAGCGCAAAAAGTAAATCGGCAGGCGGGTCCGCTGTAGGGATAGATATTGGAACCAGCCTGATGAAGGTAGCTGAGGCTAGACTGGGCAAAGATGGCCTACAGATTACGGCTCTCGGCGTAGCCCCGACACCGGCAGGGGTCATTGATAACGAGATTATCGTGGATCCAAAAGCATTGGGGCAGGCTCTCCGTCAGCTTCTTTCGGAGAGCGGTGTTTCCACAAAGAAATGCATTTCTCAGATATCGGGCCAGTCATCCATCATCGTTCGAATCATCGAACTTCCCAGAATGACGCATTCGGAACTTCAGCAGAGCATGAAATGGGAGATAGAGCGGCACGTTCCGTTCGCTACCGACGAAGTGGTGATGGACTTCGTGGCGATTGAGCGCCCGGAAAACCCCAACGATCAGAATATGGAAGTTCTGCTTGCGGTAGCTCAGCAGGACGCCGTGAAGAATCATATAGCAACGCTTTTTGAGGCCGGATTGGAGCCGACAGCCATCGACGTGGAGTCACTCGCTTCCTGCAGGTCGCTCATAGACAACGCGGGCGACGACGTGAAGAGTGAGACGGTTGTCATCGTGAATATCGGCGCATCCATGACCGAGATCGGCGTTTATCGCAACGGACTTCTGGCGTTTCCCAGGACTCTGCCGATAGCGGGTGAAGCGATCACGCGCGGGATTAGCGAGCATCTTGGAATATCCATGGAAGAGGCAGAGAGCCTGAAAGTTCAGCGCGCGACGATTCTGATGGACAGAGTGCAATCGATTTTGGACTCCCATGACGACAACACTTCTCAACCGATCGTCATTCAGCACAGCGCATCGGGCTACTCCGGCGCAAGCGGAGCTGCTGCTCAGGCGGCAGCGGCGCATCAGCAGGCTGCACAGGAACCGGCAGTACCGGCCAACGATAATTTTGGATTCATCCCCGGTTTGGGCTATGGTATGATGGACGAGCCTGCGGCCCAGCCCGCAGCCCCCGTGGCGCCGTCCGTACCGGATTTTGACATCGACCTGGGTGATGTGCAGCCGGCCCCGGTTGAACCGGCGGTCAATTTCGATCTCGGCGGTGACGATGTTCAAGTGGCTCCCAGGCAGCATTTCGATCTTTCCGATCCTGGCCCGGACGCACAGAGTACTCAGCAATCGAGTGCCGTGACTCCTGCCACAACGGTCGATGCTTTCACCGGCGCTCATGCCGATTCGACCCAGGTTACCGATGAACAGCTTTATGATGCCATGTCCGCGGTACTCGGGGACCTGATGTCCGAAATCAGGCGTTCGCTGGAGTACTACATGACCAGGAACCAGGATCAGCCCGCAAAGGTCCTGATTTGCGGCGGTACGGCCAAGATGAAGAACTTCGACAAGCTGATGGAAGCCGAACTCGGTATTTCCGTTGTACTGGCCGATCCTCTGAAAGACATGGGAGGCTTGGCTGAGGCCGGAAGCGCCGTGCACATTCATGATCAGGCAGCAGTTTTTGCGCCGAGCGTTGGCCTTGCCCTCAGAGATTTGATAGGAGACTGACACACCGTGCTGAAGATTAACCTACTTCCGAAAAGCATATACGAGAAACGGAATGTAAAAAGGACAGCAGTGTTCGCGGTAATTCTTGTGGCGCTCGCTGCCGGGATGTTCGCCTGGAAGATAGCACTTACCAACCAGGTCAACACGCTGACTCAGCAGGTTACGACCATGGAAGCTTATGCCGCACAGGTTGATCAGGTTGCCGGGCAGGTGACTCAGGTTAAGGGCCAGATTCCCGATATCACGAGCAAGGTTCAATACTTCGAGGCGCTCGATAAATACAACGCAGCGGCGCCTGATCTTTATGACAAATTGGTGAAGTATACCTACAACAAAATTATCTACACTTCAGTCGCAACCGACGGCAAGACGCTCACGATCCATGCGCGCGCCAAGAGCACCCGCGACCTAGCGCAATACATGATGTATATGTATCAGGCTACGGACATCTTCACGCTGGTGTCGATAAGCGATAACGCGGTACCCGGTTTTCCTGAGAATGGAAACAGCGGAACTCAGGCGTCCAATCCACGCATGTCCAGTCCCGTCGGTATGTCCGGCCCTATGGGTATGCCTGGAGCGCCCAATGCCTCCGGCCCGGTAGGGGGCTCTTCGGGCATGGGCGCCGCCATGGGCAACCTGGGTTTCCCTATGGGGGCACAGATGATGGGTGGGATCAACGGAATCGATTTTACAGTTACTTGCACGCTTAAGGATCCCATTGTTGCGCCCAGTCTGGGTGGTGCAGGTGGTGCAAGCGCACCGGCAGCAGGGGCTCCTGCATCAGGCCCGGTTTCCGGTCCTCTATCAGGCCCAGTATCCGGTCCGGTATCCGGACCTGTCGCCCCTCGAGGAGCGGTCAGTTCGCCGGGTCCGGCGTCGGCTCCTGCTCCTGCTCGAGGTCGTGGAGCCGCGGGCGGAGCATCGGATGACTCAGGAAGCGGCACTCCCAAGTTAGGTCATAAGGGTGGCGCAGATAATGCGGGCGAGTAACGAGATTCGGATCGATGTGAACGGTTTGTCGGCAACGCTTGGCTCCGAGTCTTTGGGATAAAGGAAGTTTTTCATAAATGGGTGAATCAAAACTCAAAGTACTGCATGTAATAATAATCGGCTCATTCCTTTGTGTAGCGGCTGTGGTCGGGTTCTACATGGGTGTGGTAAAACCTGAGAACGAGGTTTTGGCCGGTTTGCAGTTAAGATTGCAGACTGCTAACGAGAAATACGGAGTCAATGGAGCAAACCTGAAAGCTGCTCAGGCAGAGCTCGAGAAGGCGCAACAGGATATTGCCAAGCAGAAGGCCGACTATGCGGACCGCATCGCCCGAAAGATGCCGGTCGAGCAGATTAAGATAACCGATAACCCCAGCTTGCAGCGAATGAACGTGCTGTTTGCCAGATGGAAGGAACATTCGGCGGGACTAGGTCCTCTCTTGATCAGATGGCCGTATAAGACCAAGGGTATTACTCTGCAAAGCAGTGTCAGCATAGATCCTCCGCCGATCAATCCCAACTCCTTGAACAAGGATATGATCGCATTCAAGAGCCAGGAGTTCAAGGTTGTGGGGAGCTATTCCGCCATCATGAACCAGATTCGCAATTGGAACAACTTTCCAAGGTTTGTTGAGGTAAGCCCAGTGCAACTGGAGGGCGTAAGTCCCTTCCTTGTGGGGACTTATAACGTCAAGGTTTATGAATTCCCGCAGTTGGATCCCGGTCCAACCATTCCGATGGCTGGTGGCGCTGGCGCGGCTTCTCCGTCCGGTGGCGCCGGCGGACCCGGCGGGCCCAATATGATGATGCCGGGAGGGCCTCCTGGTATGCCCGGTATGCCGGGTGGAATGCCCGGGCCTCCTCCCATGCCCGGCGGTCCACGAAGGTAGCGCGGAGTAGCAGAATTTGTTTTGTCATCGCAGTTTCTTGTGGAATTGCGATTCGTATAGTGAGGGTTTAGAATGAACCAGTTTAGAGCTTGGATACAGGACAAGAAAAACCTGCCTATTGTTGTCGGCGGTCTTGTGGTCATACTCGCGGTTGTCGGCTTCGTCATCTGGAGAACCAACGCGGGATCTGCCCCACAAGCGGCCCAGATAGGCATGCCCGGTCAGCCGGCCATGCCTGGTCAACCAGGTGTTCCTGGAGGTCCGGTCGGACCTCAAATGCCAGGCAGACCAACTGGCATGCCGTCAGCTCCCGGGGCGCCGACCGCTCCCGGAATGCCGGTCGGTCCAGGTGCAACTCAGACCGGGACAACTCCCGGCGCTCCCTCAGCAGCAGGCAGTCCACGGACGCCGGCAGGAAAAGATCAACAGGCGTCCGCAGTCACTGTCCCGCACAGAGCCGATCCGTTTGCGCTCTTTCCTGTGAAAGCTCCTTCCAAGACGGATATTTTGATTGCCATGTTGCCGACTGTTTCGCATATCCGCATTGCTCCGGCCCCTGTATATCATGAAAAGAACACAGAGTTCGCCGCGGCTCAGGATGAAGTGATGCCACCTCAGCCCCAGAGGCGCATGGCGGGAGTGATGCTGGACAGCAAGATCAGCGCAATCCTTGAGACTAACGGAGAGGACGACATCGTTACTCCCGGAACCGTGGTCACTCGCGGTGGATCAAAGGTAAGCGTTGAAAGCATCAGCCCTGATCAGATCGTCTTGAAAACTCTGGATACCACGAAGCCCTTCATTATAAGGGTGAATATGGCCGGTTCCATGTCGGGTGAGGGAATGCCCGGAGGCGGCCCGATAGTTCCGAATATGTAGTTAGAAGACCTGTAATAGACGCTCGCTTGAGAATAATGTGAACACTCGGGGAAGTAGCGTCGTCAAACAATGTGATGATTGAGTGAATCGAAAGGAGTCCGTCCAAATGAAATCTACCCGATACGCATTGGTGGCCGGTTTGGCCATTATTGGAATCGCAATGTCTGTTTGCCTGGTTAGCGCACAGACCAGCACTCCCTCGTCCAGTGGTGAAACGTCCAAGCACGTTACCATTCAGTTTAAGGACGTTCCCATCAAGAGCGCAATTCAGATGCTGTTTGATGGTACCGGGCTCAACTATGCGGTTGATCCAACGGTTCAAGGAACGGTAAACGTAAGCCTCGTGGACGTGCCGTTTGCGGATGCGCTATCGACTATCTTGAAGATCTCCAATCCTCCGCTAACCGTGCGAAAAGAGAATGGTATCTACATGATTGCCCCGCAGAAGGAAGAGGTGGCTGCGGTTGTAACGGCCCCGCCCGCGGTTACCGCGGAGGCGCCGACTGTAGAGCGCAAGAAGACTTTGGAGAAGATCTCCATAGGATACGCCGATGTTTATGACATCGCGACGATTTTTGGTGCGCAGATCGTGCAATCCAGGGCTACACAAATGTCCGGCGGTAGTGGCGGCATGGGTGGCGGCATGGGCAGCATGGGTAGCAGCATGGGCGGCGGAATGAGCGGGTTTGGCAGCAGCGGCGGATCGAGCTTTGGTGGTGGAAGCACCAGCTTCGGAGGCGGCACTACGGGTGGAAGCAGCGGCGGACACTGGTAGTTACATTTTTTCGCCAACATGTGTTATAATCACGGGTACCTCAGCAGTGATCCGTGTTGTGTGTTGTAATTTAGATAGTAACAACCATAGTTACTGATAGTTAATCCGGGGGAGGATATTCGATGGACTCGGTTCAATTGAGACGAGCCTGGGCGCGAAGAATTGCGCTTTCGGCACTCGTCCTGACATTAGGGAGCCTTTGGGTTGCAAAGGCTGCAAGAGCGCAGGATGCAAGTCCTAAAGGGACACAACCACTGATATCTCTGGATGTAGTAGATGCAGATCTCAGCAAGGTCGTGTTGATGCTGGCCAGAGAGAGCAAACAGAGCATAATCGTTGCTGATCAGAGCAAACTGAACAGCAAGGTTACAGCGATCCTCAGGGATTTGCCGCTCGAGACGGCTCTGAAAGACGTGGTTGAGAGTGTTGGATGCTCATGGCATAGAGATGCCACAGGCGCCTACGTTATCAGCAGCGCTCCTGCTGCGCCTGTCCAGGCTGCTCAGCCTGCAATACCTGCGGTTGATGCCTCCGCAAACGCGGCGGCGCGAGCGGTACAGGCCGTGGAGTCGCGCAGGACCTCCGGCGTTGACACTATAAAGCTATACAATACCAACCCGGTAGATATGATGTGGCTGCTTGGATTGTACGATATTCAGCACGCCTCACAAGCGGGCAAACCTTTTGTTCGGCAGGATGTTTCCGATTTCCATCCGGGACCGAACCCTGCAACGATTACCCCCGGTGTTGCGCCTGGTCAGTCAACTCCTCCTCTGACTGAATCTCTCAGAGATGATTCTGCTGCCGGGCGCACGGTTTCAGAAACCGGCGAGGCAATGCAGTTCGGCGGCGGTGGCGGCAACTTTGGTGGTGGCTACAGACCGAGTGGCGGCGGAACTACCGGCGGCGGGCCTGGCGGAGCGGCTCCAGGAGCTGCTGGAGGCGCAGGTGGCGGCACAGGCAGCAAGCTGCTTCCATCCGGAATCGATTTTGTTATGCCTTACGAACTTGACAACTCTCTGATCGTTCGAGGAGATGAAGACGGCAGAGCGGAACTTAAGGAGATCATCCAGAAGCTGGACATCGCTCCCAAGCAGATCATGATCAAGGCCGAGTTTGTTGAGATTGATACCGATGACGAATCTTCCCTGGGTATCGACTGGCAGTTGACCAATCTTGGCGCGAGCTTCGCGAATCAGTTCGGTACAACCGGTAACGTGACACTCGGTTATGCTAACGGAAACGTCATCGCTACCCTCAAAGCGGAATTGACCCAGAATCACGGCAAGGTGGTCAATGGTCCTATCATTTCCACTCTGAACAATGTTCCTGCGACAATTCAGATTGGCAAGCAGGTTCCCTTCTGGACATCCACAACCACATATGACTCTCGTGGAAACCCAATCTCAAGCAACACCGTCAACTTCCTGCCTATCCAGACTCAGTTGGTGGTGCTGCCCAGAGTCAACAATGCGGATAATTCCATCACCTGCATGATTCAGCCTCAGGTTTCTGACGAGGGACAGGTTCAGACGGGTCCTGATGGAACTCAGATTCCTACAACCAACCAGGAATCGCTCCAGACCACGAGGCGTGTGGCCAACGGTGAGACGATCGTTCTTGGCGGTATAATCAAGAAGAATGACAGCACCAGTGTTTCCAAGATTCCGTTGCTCGGCGATCTTCCGATAGTCGGCCCGCTGTTCAGCAGCACGACGAAGTCGGTGGTGGACACTGACCTGCTCATCTTCCTGACCCCGACGATCATTCCGGATAAGCCGGTAGCCGGAACTGGAATAGGTATCACCCCGTAGATAGAGTAAATTACGTCCGGTGTTGACAAGCAATGCCGGACGTGTTAATATACATTGCGAATTGAATAGTATTCTGGAACGCCGTAGACAGTAGGCGCCCTCCGTGAGGGTTTAATTGGCGATAAGCCTGCCTACCGAGGCTGGGAGTTTGAAAGACTGATTATCAGTCCCCCCGATGATTTTTCGAAGGGATCCCGGTTTCTACGGGATCCCTTTTTTATTTTATGGGTGAAGTAGTAGTACGGTTTGCAGTTCAGGCTGCATCCGAGCTTCTTCATCAGCGTGGAAGGAGGTGATGTACTTGCCAAAACAAGAAAAAATCGATGTAGTCAGCGAAATCAAGGTTGACATAGAGAATTCCGCTGCGATGTTCCTGACGGACTATCGAGGGCTAAGAGTAATTGAGAGCGAGGCGCTACGCCGCAAACTGCGGGATGTGGGCGCAGAGTACAAAGTAGTCAAGAATACGCTCTTCGAGCTGGCAATGGGGGGCAACGTAGATGACACGCTTAAGCAGGTGCTTGCTGGTCCCACCGCAATAGCGTTCGTTTCCAAGGACCCTGTTGCAGGAGCCAAAGCGCTGCAAGAGTTTATGCGCGAGCATAAGGCGATGAGCGTGAAGGGCGGCTTGGTGGAGGGTCAGTTCCTGACACCGGAGAGGGTGACGGCACTGTCCAAGATTCCACCCAAGGAAGTTCTTATTGCACAGATGCTCGGATCAATTCAGGCTCCATTGTCGGGTCTGGTAGGTACGCTTCAGGGTGTGCTCTCAGGTTTGGTATACACCCTGCAGGCAGTTCATGATCAGAAAGCCGCTTCATAGGCTTTCCTGACAATCATATTGATAAGTAAAAGGAGATTAGACATAATATGGCGAAGATAGATGATATCATTGAGAGTTTGGATAGTTTGACCGTTCTTGAGCTGAGCGAGCTTGTTAAAGCTCTTCAGGAGAAGTACGGCGTTTCCGCTGCCGCACCGGTTGCCATGGCGGCGGGACCGGCAGCCGGAGCTGCTGAGGCTGCACCAGCCGAAGAGGAGAAGACAAGCTTTGACGTGATCCTGACCGGCGCAGGCGAGAAGAAGATTCAGGTTATCAAGGTGGTTCGCGAACTGACCAGCCTGGGTCTTAAGGAAGCGAAAGACCTGGTCGAGACGGCTCCTCAGCCGATCAAGACCGGCTTGAACAAGGAAGATGCGGACGCTGTTAAGGCCAAGCTCGAGGCCGAGGGCGCGTCAGTCGAAATCAAGTAATCAAACCCCGATTGGTCGGGCCGGCACTCCGGCCCGACCAAACAAAATCTAAAACTTTCGCAATTATCTTGCGAAACACCTGCACGAGCATTGACAAAACGGGTATCTGCTGGTATAATAACTCTTCGTGTCTTACGAAGGAGGGCTGCATGAGACAGATCCAGCATTCCTACAGCCGTACCCCGGATCACGCCTTGCCGGAGGTGCCTGTTCCGAACCTCGTTGAACTCCAAAGGGATTCCTACGAATGGTTCCTGCAAGAAGGCCTTAGAGAACTCTTCGAGAGTTTCTCACCGATCTACGACTTCACCGGCAACATTTCCCTAGAGCTCCTGGATTATACGCTGGGAGAGCCAAAATACAGCATCGAGGAGTGTCGGGAAAGGGACATGACTTACGAAGCCCCAGTCAAGGCGAAAGTTCGCCTGACCGGAGCCGGCAAGGAAGTCATAGAGTCCGAAGTTTACCTCGGCGACCTGCCGCTGATGACCGAAAAGGGTACCTTTGTGGTCAACGGCGCTGAGCGAGTCGTCGTAAGTCAGCTTGCCCGTTCGCCGGGTGTTTATTTCAAAGACACACTCGATTTCAGCGGTCGAGTGCTTTACTACGCCACAATAATCCCCAGCGAAGGCGCGTGGGTTGACGTGGAAACGGATGCCAACGACGTAATCACCATTCGCGTGGGTCAAACCAAGAAGTTCCCTATCACCACTCTGCTAAGGGCGCTCAATCTCTTCACGGATGCATGTCCGGAAGTGGAGATGCTTCCTGCAAGCGAAGTAGAAGGCCGCGCACTAGCGGCTCCGGTTGTCGATCAGGCGACCGGTGAAATCATCGGGGATACGGGCGAAGTGGTTGATGCCAAGCTTCACAAGCAGATCTCGGCGGCCACTCTGCCCGGCGAAGGTGTTGCAGTTCACAAGCCGACCACACCTTCCGACACAACCGGGGATCTGGTCGAACTGTTCGGCGAGCACGTAACTCTGGAGAATCCGGACAGGGAAGAGCTGACCGGCCTGCGCGTGCTTACGGATATTGTCGATCCCAAGACGGACAAAGTTATCCTGAAGGCTTACGGCCGCATCGAGAAGGATATTGCCCGCAAGATCGAGAGTCTGAATAACGGGAGCATGGAACTCCTCAAGGTGAACAGGTATATAGAGAGCACTCTCGCTCAGGATACCACGCACACCAAGGAAGAGGCTCTGCTCGATATATACAGGAAGATCAGACCGGGTGATCCTGCAACCGCAGAGAGTGCCCGCAGCCTGCTGCATTCCATCTTCTTCGACACTCGTCGTTATGATCTGGCAAAAGTAGGCCGGCACAAGCTGAACAAGAAGCTCGGCCTGCGACTTCCTCTATATACGCGTATTCTGACCAAGGAAGACCTGATCAGCATCGTCGAGTACATCATCGACCTAAGTAATGGGGTCGGTTCCACTGACGACATCGACCATCTGGAGAACAAGCGAGTAAGGTCCGTAGGCGAGTTGCTGCAAAGTCAGCTCCGCATGGGATTCCTGAGGATGGAGAAAGTCGCCAAGGAGCGAATGACCAGCCTGGAGGCGGAGAACGTCATTCCGCAGGTTGTTCTTTCCGTGAAACCGATATCCGCGAGCATCAAGAGCTTCTTCGGCAGCAGCCAGTTGTCTCAGTTCATGGATCAGACCAACCCTCTGGCTGAACTGACGCATAAGAGACGACTCAGTGCGCTGGGACCGGGCGGTTTGAGCAGGCAGAGCGCCAAACTCGAAGTCCGCGACGTCCATCACTCGCACTACGGTCGAATCTGTCCCATCGAGACCCCTGAAGGGCCGAATATCGGTCTGATTGGATCGATGGCGATTCAGGCAAAGATCGATGAGTTCGGGTTTATCAAAACCCCTTATCGCCATTGCGTGAATGGTCGGGTGACCGAAGACGTTCATTACCTTACCGCGGATGAAGAGGACAAATTCAACATCGCACCTGTAGCCGCGAAGACCAGCAAAGACGGCAAATTCGTGGAGACGCACGTATTGTGCAGGCATGGGAACAGCTACCCAACGGTTCAGGCCAAGCTCGTTGATTACATGGATATATCGCCCATGCAGATATTTAGTGTGGCTGCTGCGTTGATTCCATTCCTGGAAAACGACGACGCGAACCGCGCACTGATGGGTTCGAACATGCAACGTCAGGCCGTTCCGCTCCTTAGAGCGCAGTCGGCGTTGGTAAAGACGGGTATAGAGGGTAAGGCAGCCAGGGATTCCGGCGCAGTGGTGATAGCCAAGCGACCGGGTGTGGTGAAATCCGTTACGGCCAAGAAGATTACGATTCAGGGGCGTGACGGTGGAATGGATGAGTATGGATTGATGAACATGCTCAGATCCAACCAGGCGACCTGCATTACCCAGAAGCCCATAGTCAATCCCGGCCAGAGAATCAAGGCCGGTGACGTGATTGCGGACGGGGCATCCACGCAGGATGGTGAAATGGCGCTTGGCCAGAATATCCTGGTCGCGTTCATGCCCTGGAATGGTTATAACTATGAAGACGCAATTCTTATCAGCTCCCGGCTGGTTAAGGACGATGTTTTCAGTAGCATACACATAGAAAAATACGAGGTTGAAGCTCGAGACACCAAACTTGGACCGGAAGAGATCACCAGGGACATCCCGAATGTCGGTGAGGACATGCTCAAAGACCTCGACGAAAACGGCATCATTCGCATCGGCGCCGAAGTCAGGCCGGAGGATGTTCTCGTAGGCAAGGTCGCGCCGAAGGGCCAGGGAGAACTCACGGCTGAAGAGCGGCTTATTATCGCCATCTTCGGAAAGAAAGCGGAAGAGACCCGGGACGTCTCGCTCAGAGTTCCCCACGGTGAAAAGGGGAAGATCGTTGACACCAAGGTCTTCTCGCGATTCAAGTACAGGTGCGCTCGCTGCGAGAAGGTATTCAACTTCAGCAAGAAGCCGGATCGCACCGTTTGCGACAGGTGTGAAGGCGATTTGGTTCGCATGCCAGGTGATGAGTTGATGCCGGGTGTGAATCAGTTGGTCCGTGTATATATTGCCCAGAAGCGAAAGGTCATGGAAGGTGACAAACTTGCAGGCCGTCATGGAAACAAGGGAGTCATCTCAAAGATCGTGCCGTGGGAGGATATGCCATTCATTCCCGACGGAACTGCGGTGGATATGGTACTAAATCCACTCGGTGTTCCTTCCCGTATGAACATCGGGCAGATATTGGAACTTCACCTGGGACTGGTGGCCGGAAAGCTCGGCGGAGCTTATATCAACCCGATCTTCCAGGGAGCCAAGGAGCCTGAAATCCTGCACGAGCTTGACAAGCTAGCGAAGAAAACCAGGAACGATGTACTCCAGGCCTACGTGAACACCGAGATGAAGCTGGATGTGGAGTTCCCGGAGGGGGCTGAAGTCGATGATATGATGTCTCAGGTTAAGCAGGAGCTGGCGAAGCTCAATGCGAAGGAACTGGAAGACATCGCCCGGATGGTCTGCGCTCCGCCGGTGATCGAGCCTGATGCGTTCGACGGCTATGTCGATGCCCTCAGGCAATCCGAGGAGTCCGGTGAGGCGGTTGTTATTCCGTCCGCTCCCAAGGATTACGATCTCAGCGGCATCATAGAGCGACTGCAGGAGGTTGTCTGGAAGAGAGCGGGATTCGATCCGCAGACAGGCAAGACCAGGCTCGTTGACGGCATGACCGGCGTTCGGGTCAACCAGGATGTTTCAGTGGGTTACATGCATATGTTGAAACTGGCCCACCTGGTTGACGACAAGATACACGCTCGGTCAACCGGACCTTACTCGCTGGTAACTCAGCAGCCGTTGGGCGGAAAGGCCCAGTTCGGCGGTCAGAGATTCGGCGAGATGGAAGTCTGGGCGCTGGAAGCATACGGAGCGGCGTATACGCTTCAGGAAATACTGACCATCAAGTCCGACGATGTGCTCGGACGTGTCAAGACATATGAGTCGATCGTCAAGGGTGACAGCATGCTGGAGCCCGGAATACCGGAATCGTTCAAGATTCTGGTTAATGAACTGCAGAGCCTTTGTCTGAAGGTGACCGTTGAGGACGATCGTGACCGGGAAATCGATCTCAAGGACAGGGAAGAAGAGTCCTCTGAAAGCGAATCACGCGGTGCGCTTGCGCGCAGGCGCCGACAGCTTGAATCCGCCGGGGAGATTATGGAGGACATGGTATGACAGACTCAAGTACATTCGATAAAATCCGTATAGGGGTTGCCTCTCCTGACGAGATCCATGCGTGGTCTTGCGGGGAAGTGAAGAAACCGGAGACGATAAACTATCGCACGTTCAAGCCGGAACGCGACGGCCTCTTCTGCGAGCGCATTTTCGGTCCCGTTAAGGACTGGGAGTGCCATTGCGGAAGATACAAGAAGGTCAAGTTCAAAGGAATCGTATGCGACAGATGCGGAGTTGAAGTTACGAGGTCCAAGGTTCGCCGTGAGCGAATGGGACACATCGAACTTGCCGCTCCTGTTTGTCACATATGGTACCTAAAAGGCGTGCCAAGTCCGCTCAGCCTGATTCTCGACATTTCGCCCAGGCCACTGGAGAAGGTTGTCTATTTCGCGTCGTTCATCGTCACTGCGGTGGATAGAACGCTGATTAACAGCTTCCTTGAGGACATTCGTCGAGCCGTAAGCGCGGAGATCGAAGAGATTCAGGAGAACAAGGACGTCTCGATAGCCACTTATCGGCGAGATGCGACCAAGAATCTAAAAGAAGCAGAGGAGCCGGTCGAAGTCCCGGAAGTTCCTGAGGTTGCGGAAGGTGAAGAGCAGCCGGAGTATGTTGCTCCGATCCGAAGGGCATCTCCCGCCGAGATCAGGAAGGAACTCGCGGACAGGATACGCATTCAGGAGAGAGACTCCGCTGACAGGATCGAGGAACTGACGCAGGCCGTGCGGTTGCTCGAAACCGTAGAGAAGCGGCAGTTGATCACCGAGGATCAATACCGAGGGCTGGAACATCTCATGGACGTCCTTTCCAATCGGCTTGGCAGCGACGTCAGCGGAATGGTGGACGCCGGACTCGGCGCTGCCGCAATCAAGACCCTTCTTCAGGAGATCGATCTCGAGCGGCTGGCCCGGGAACTCAGGCAGGAGATTAGCAACACCCAGGGTCCCAAGCGCGCGCGAGCGATTCGCCGGCTGGAGGTCGTGGAGGCGTTCATCTCCTCCAAGAGCCGACCTGAATGGATGATCCTTGACGCGGTTCCGGTTATTTCGCCTGAACTGCGTCCGATGGTTCAGCTCGATGGTGGCCGATTCGCGACCTCGGACCTTAACGATCTTTACAGACGAATTATCAACCGAAACAATCGTCTCAAGAAGATCGTGGAGATCAGGGCGCCGGAATCGATTGTCAGCCATGAAAAGCGGCTGCTGCAGGAAGCTGTGGACGCACTCATCGATAACGGCAGGCGAACGAGACCGGTAGTTGGTTCCAATAACCGACCTCTGAAGTCGCTTTCCGACATGCTCAAGGGCAAGGAAGGCCGGTTTAGAAAGAACCTGCTCGGCAAGAGAGTCGATTACTCGGGCCGATCGGTAATCGTTGTTGGTCCCGATCTTAAGCTGCATCAGTGCGGTCTTCCGAAAGAGATGGCGCTGGAACTCTTCAAGCCGTTTGTTATGAAGACGCTGGTTGAGAAGCAGTATACCACTAACATCAAGACAGCAAAGCGAATGATAGACAGGATGCGCCCCGAGGTATGGGACGCAGTCGAAGAGGTTATTCGTGAGCATCCCATCATGCTCAACCGCGCGCCGACCCTGCACAGGCTGGGTATTCAGGCATTTGAGCCGGTTCTGGTTGACGGCAAGGCGATTCAGCTTCACCCGCTGGTGTGCCATGCGTTCAACGCCGATTTCGACGGCGACCAGATGGCAGTCCATGTGCCGCTCTCCGCAACCGCGCAGGCTGAGGCTCGAATCCTCATGCTGGCGACGAACAATCTGTTCTCGCCTGCTGACGGGCATCCTATCGTCGCACCGATTCAGGACATCGTTCTTGGAACCTACTATCTGACTCAGAAGAAGGACCAGGAACCGCGTGCTGAGGTGTTTGGCGATGAAAACAAGGCGATACTGGCGTATGAACTCGGTGTGATCGACTTGCATGAGCCGATACGAGTTCGAATGATCAGCGGTGGAGTAGGAGAACCTTCGATAAGGGTGATTACGGCAGGGCGATTGATCCTGAGCCAGATCCTTCCCGATGATATGCGTCCGTTCGATCAGTACATGACAAAGAAGAGCATCTCGGAACTCGTTACCGATTGCCATCGAAGGCATGGCAACGCTCGGACGATTCAGTTGCTGGACGATATAAAGAAGCTGGGCTTCGTATATGCAACCAAGGCGGGCGTCACCATCTCCATGACGGACATGGACATTCCTGCTAAGCGTAATGAAATCATCACGACCACTGAGGCAGCCGTCGAGAGGGCTAATCAGCAGTATCGACGCGGTGTCATGACTCAGGGCGAACGGAAAGAGAAGGTTCTCGAGCTGTGGACCAAAGCCGCCGAGGATATCGGAGAGGCTATCCTGGAGAACATCGATCCGTTCAACCCGATCTACATGATCACGGACTCAGGAGCGAGAGGTAGCAAGAAGCAGATAACCCAGCTCTCCGGGATGCGTGGTCTCATGGCAGACCCGTTCGGAAATCTGATCGAAGACCTGCCGATCAAGTCCAATTTCCATGAAGGGCTCTCCGTTTTGGAGTATTTCATCTCCACGCACGGCGCTCGGAAAGGACTTGCGGATACCGCTCTGAGAACCGCCGACGCAGGTTACCTGACCAGGAGACTGGTTGACGTGGCGCAGGAAGTTATCATCAGGGATATCGACTGCGGTACGACTCAAGGGATATACGTTAGCGAGATTATCGAGGAAGGCGACGTACTCGAGGAGTTGAAGGACCGAATCCGGTTAAGGACGGCTCTCGAAGATATCGTCGATCCCAAGACCGGCGAGGTTTTGATCGCAGCCAATGAAGAGATATCCGTGGAAATGGCGAAGAAGATTCAGGATGCGGGCGTCAAGCGTGTAGGCATAAGATCCTCCGTCACATGCGAGCTCCGCCAGGGAATCTGCGCCAAGTGCTATGGACGAGATATGGCGTTCGGAAGACTCGTGGAAATCGGTGTTGCGGTTGGAATCATTGCAGCGCAGTCGATCGGTGAGCCGGGAACGCAGCTAACCATGAGGACCTTCCATACCGGAGGAATCGCGGGTAAGTATCTGACCGGAGTCGCGGAAGTCAAGAAGAAAAAGCAGGAATCGCTGCGTGAGCTTCACGATGATATCCGGCGTGGTCTGGTTTCATTCGAGGAAGATTCCGAGGGAATGGGAATGGAGCGCGAGCGAGTGCGAGCGGTCCAGGCGGTTCTCAAGGTGCTCGAAGACCAGGTGCGCGGTCTGCTGAGAGTTGTCGAACTCTTTGAGGCCCGAAAGCCAAAGGGTCAGGCAATCGTTACCGAGTTCGCCGGAACAGTCGTGGATATCGAGACTAAGGGTCTCAAGAGGGTGGTCATTCACTCCAAGCACTCCACGGACACTCCGGGGGATATCGTCGGCGAGACTCTTGCAGAGGATATCATCGGTGACGACGGTGAGACTGCATACACAGCGGGAAGCGATATTACCGACAGGATCGCGCGAAAGATCAAGGATATGGGGATCAAGGAAGTAACGCTCCGAAAGACCCACCTTGTGCCTTACCGGGGTAATCTGGAAGTCAATATCGGCGACGAGATCGAGGCAGGCGACCGTCTTACGGAAGGCCCGCTCGATCCGCACAAGGTGCTGGAGTTGAGAGGCGTTCGCGGCGCTCTGGAGTACATGGTCAGGGAAATCCAGGCCGTTTATAAATCGCAGGGTGTTTCCATCAACGACAAGCACGTTGAAGTGATCATTCGCCAGATGATGAAGCGGCGCAAGGTACGCAGTTCCGGCGATACGCACTTCCTTCCCGGCCAGGTGGTCGATAAGTTCGAGTTTGAGGACGAGAACAAGAGAGTGCGGGAGTTGGAGACGCCGGGTACAGAGGCGACGGCTGATTGGGTGCTCCTCGGAATCACCGAAGCGTCCCTGGCGACCGACAGCTTCCTGTCCGCCGCGTCGTTCCAGAAGACCACCAGGGTTCTTACTGATGCCGCTGTCAAGGGCAAGCGAGACAACCTGGTAGGTCTGAAGGAGAACGTCATCATCGGGCGCTTGATACCGGCTGGCACGGGTCTTCAGAGATACCGGATGATCGAGGTCGTGAATCCGAACGCTGCGCCGGTTGCGATTCAGGAGTTCCAGACTCCCGAACTGCTTGCCAGCGACGGCGGAACGGCGACGGCCGTAATGTTCGAGGACGACGGCCTGGAAGCGGCCGAAGAATCCCCGGACGACGCGATATAGGAGTGCCGTCAGTGGGCAGTCGGTAGCCGATAGCGCCACTAATGGATAGGTGAAAACGGTAGGGTCTGCGTCCGGAGGGTTGATTATCAACCTTTCGGATTCAGGCCCTCCTTTTTTGTATCTCGATGCTTGCCGAGGAGCCGCACGGGCCTGGTCGGGGTCCATCCTTCCAAATAAAGCGAAAATCCAATGGCTTGATATGGCGATAGATATGCTTGAGAGCTGGTACTTGGCCACAAATACGGAAATAATTCACAAAAGTGTGGATTTTTTGTTGACAAATGTACGACGGTCTTGTATACTATGTAGGTTCGACTGACAGCACGGGCTTGCTTGTGCTGAGACGGAACCGGCGCGCGGTACGCGTCCCACGCGGAACCGAGGCGTTGTAATAGGCCACTCGCTTGATCTATATGATATCAGGGGGGCGAATGAGGAGCTAACCTCTCCTCACACATTCTGTGCGACAATTCCATCGTATCAGTTGTGTTTCGACGCCCTTCGACTGTCTCGAAGGGTTTTTTGTTTGCCGTCTGGGTAAACGCGTGTTTATTCGTCAAAGGCAAAGAAAAACCAAGGAAGGATCGCTATGCCGACAATTAGCCAATTGGTTCGCAAAGGCAGAGTGAAGGTCAGAAAGAAGACCAAGGCTCCTGCACTCAAGGGTACTCCGCAGAAGAGAGGCGTGTGTCTCGCGGTACGTACCGTTCCTCCCAAAAAGCCGAACTCGGCGCTCCGAAAGATCGCCAGGGTCAGGCTTACAAACGGGATGGAAGTAACGGCCTATATTCCCGGAATCGGACACAACCTCCAGGAACACTCCGTGGTCCTGATCAGAGGCGGCAGGGTCAAGGATTTACCTGGTGTGCGATATCACATCATTCGTGGAACTTTGGATACGGCCGGTACCAAGGATAGAAGAACCAGCCGCTCCAAGTACGGCAGCAAGAGACCGAAGTAGGGAAATGATGAAGTCTGAATGATGAATGATGAATGTCCGGAAGGCCGTTCAGCATTCGTCGTTTTGCGCTAAGGAGAGTGAACTATGCCCAGGAAGGGACCAGCCCGAAAACGAGAGATTGTACCGGATCCGGTATATAACAGCCAGTTGGTGGCTAGATTTATCAATCGTTTATTCACGCGCGGAAAGAAGAGCGTGGGAGAGAAGATTTTTTACGGCTCGCTGGACATCCTCCAGGAAAAAACCGGTAAGCCGGGACTGGAAGTATTCGAGGCGGCCGTTCGCAACGTAATGCCGATGGTTGAAGTCAAGGCGAGGCGTGTCGGCGGCGCAACGTATCAGGTTCCTACGGAAGTGAGATCAGACCGACGTCTGGCGCTGGCGATCCGTTGGATCGTCACCTATTCACGCAAGCGCCCCGGCAAGACGATGATCGAGAGACTATCGTCTGAACTCCTGGATGCGGCAAACGGAACCGGCGCATCCGTCAAGAAGCGAGAAGACGGGTACAAGATGGCCGAAGCGAACAAGGCGTTTGCGCACTATCGTTTCTAAACAGGCAACGTGGTGAGGCTACGGGGTTACGGTGTGGTTGGAACAAGTAATTAAATTCGGAGGATAGGATCGTTATGAGTTCCGCCGCTCCATAATGGTTTTTTTACATAGTGGCAAGAGAGATTAGTTTAGACAAAACAAGAAATATTGGGATTGCGGCTCACATAGATGCAGGCAAAACGACCGTTACCGAGCGAATTCTTTTCTACTCCGGAAAGATACACCGGATGGGAGAGGTTCATGACGGCGCCGCAACGATGGACTGGATGGAGCAGGAGCAGGAGCGCGGAATCACGATCACTTCCGCTGCAACTACCTGTTTTTGGAGAGAGCACAGGATCAACATCATAGATACTCCCGGGCACGTGGATTTCACCGTTGAGGTTGAACGATCCATGCGCGTTTTGGACGGAGTAGTCGCGGTTTTCTGCGCAGTTGGAGGCGTACAGCCTCAGTCGGAAACCGTGTGGCGCCAGGCGAACAAGTACAAAGTTCCTCGCATGGCGTTCGTGAACAAGATGGACAGGCTCGGCGCGGACTTCTTCAGCGTGGTTGCGCGAATGAAGGAGAGGCTCGGGGCAAATGCGGTCCCGATTCAGATTCCCATTGGCTCTGAGAGCAATTTTGCCGGTGTGGTAGATCTGATCCACATGCAGGCAATCATATATACGGACGATCTGGGATCGGTCGGCGAGAAGAGCGCGGTTCCGGAAGAGTTGAGGACAAAAGCGATTGAATGCCGAGAGGCGCTCATGGAATCGCTTGCGGAAGTCGATGACGATCTGATGGAGAAGTACCTGGAAGGTGAGAAGATCACCGCCGATGAGGTGCTTGCCGCGGTCAGAAAAGGCACAATCGATGGGAAGATCGTTCCCGTGTTGTGCGGTTCGGCTTTCAAGAATAAGGGCGTTCAGCTTCTGGTCGATGCGGTTGTGGATTATATGCCGTCTCCCATCGACGTACTCCCGGTCTCGGGAATCAACCCGAAAACCGACGAAGTGGAAACAAGGCGTCCTGCGGACGATGAGCCGTTCGCGGCTCTGGCGTTCAAGATTATGGCGGATCCGTATGTTGGGAAGCTCACCTTCGTGCGGGCTTATTCCGGCATGTTGAACAAAGGATCGCATGTATTCAACTCCAACAAATCGAATAAAGAGCGAATCGGCAGAATCCTGAGGATGCACGCCAACCATCGAGAAGATGTAGAGCAGGTCTCGGCCGGAGACATCTTTGCGGTAGTCGGCCTTCAGGACACGGTGACGGGTGATACCCTTTGTGATTTGAACCATGCGATCATTCTGGAGAACATCACGTTCCCGGAGCCGGTTATTTCGATAGCGATTGAGCCTAAGACCAAGGCCGACCAGGAAAAGATGGGTCTGGCGTTGCAGAGGCTCTCCTCGGAAGATCCGACCTTCCGAACGTTCACCGATCAGGAAACAGGTCAGACGATCATTTCCGGAATGGGTGAGCTTCACCTTGAAATTATTATTGACAGGCTCCTGAGAGAGTTCAAAGTCGAAGCCAACCATGGGAAACCGCAGGTGGCATATCGAGAAGCCATCAGTCGCACGGCGAGAGGCGAAGGGAAATTCATCAGGCAGACCGGTGGTCGCGGACAGTATGGCCACTGTGTGCTGGAGATCGAGCCTCTGGAAGCCGGCAAGGGTTTCGAGTTCATCAACAAGACCGTTGGCGGATCGATCCCGAGAGAGTACATCAATCCGGTTGAGCAGGGTGTTAAAGAAGCTCTGGAATCCGGGGTTCTCGCAGGCTACCCGGTTGTCGATATAAAGGTTTCGGTTGTCGATGGGTCCTACCATGACGTTGACTCATCGGAAATGGCTTTCAAGATCGCAGGCTCCATGGGCATAAAAGCCACCATGGAAAAAGCCGGGCCGGTACTGAAAGAGCCTATTATGGCAGTTGAAGTCGTCACTCCTGAAAACTTCATGGGCGACGTTATGGGAGACCTGAACTCCCGCCGAGGTTCCATCCATGGGATGGAGCCGGGGATTCCGGGCCAGCAGGTAATCAGAGCGGATGTTCCGCTCGCCGAAATGTTCGGATACGCAACTGTCTTGCGGTCTATGACCCAGGGCAGAGCATCATACAGTATGGAACCGTCGAGGTATGAAGTCGTACCCAAGAACCTGGCTGATGATTTAGTCGCCAAGTCCACGGGACGGCAGGCAGCCGCGCGGTGATGTGGAATTAGGATTTAGGCTTTAGGGGTAACGAAACCCGAACGCCGAATCCCGACAGGCAGCAGGATTTAGGATCCAGGATTCAGGGCAAGAGCTAACTCCTGACACCTAAGGCCTAACGCCTAAGAAAAGGAGGCAACAACAATGGGTAAGCAGCGGTTTGATAGAAGTAAGCCGCATGTAAACGTGGGCACAATCGGCCACGTAGATCATGGAAAGACATCTCTCACTTCGGCTATTACGACTACTCTGTCTAAGGCAGGGTTGGCTCAGGCAAAGAAGTTTGAAGAGATCGACGCGGCTCCGGAAGAGCGCGCACGAGGTATAACCATCTCCACGTACCATGCGGAGTATGAGACGGACAAGCGTCACTACGCTCACGTTGACTGCCCTGGTCACGCCGACTACATCAAGAACATGATCACCGGCGCGGCTCAGATGGACGGCGCGGTGCTTGTAGTAAGCGCGGCGGACGGCCCGATGCCTCAGACCCGAGAGCACATTCTGCTTGCAAGACAGGTAGGCGTGCCTTACATCACCGTATTCATGAACAAGGCCGACATGGTTGACGATCCCGAGCTTCTCGAACTGGTAGAGCTCGAAGTTCGGGAGCTTCTGAGCAAGTACGAGTTCCCCGGCGACGACATCCCGGTGATCATCGGCTCTGCGACCAAGGCTCTGGAATGCGGCTGCGGCACAAAAGAGTGCCAGTGGTGCGGCAAGATCTGGGAACTGATGAACGCTCTTGACACCTACATCCCGACCCCCGAGCGCGACGTTGACAAGCCGTTCCTGATGCCTGTTGAAGACGTCTTCACCATCACGGGACGCGGAACCGTTGCAACCGGAAGGGTAGAGCGCGGTCAGGTAAAGACCGGCGAGGAAGTCGAGATCATCGGCCTCAAGGATACCACCAAGAAGACGGTAGTAACCGGAGTAGAGATGTTCCGCAAGATCCTCGATTCCGGTCAGGCCGGTGACAA
>Ga0326727_10007060_pt1 | contig 30122 bp, 25 predicted proteins | sample MB2enrmetagenome_FD_207643 | JGI IMG/M metagenome (GOLD analysis project Ga0326727, IMG submission 207643) | Lab enriched peat soil microbial communities from McLean, Ithaca, NY, United States - MB29MY | ecosystem: Environmental > Terrestrial > Soil > Wetlands > Peat | place: USA: New York... | reverse complement strand
TAACCTCCGTCGCCCTACGGGCTCCTCCGGTTAGCCGCCAAAGAACGAAAAGCGGAACTTTCTACTTTGCTAAGAACAGGACATTTCTACTTTGCTGGGATTAGGACATTTCTACTTTGCCTTGACAACGACTTATCGAAAGCGTTGCATGAGCGCGGCGATGGCGCGCAGGTAGATCCGTTCGGACTGGGGATCGAAGTGGGTGGAAGCGACTTCGTACCCGCCTTCGGCGTAAGCCTTCTGTTCCGGGAAGTAGCCGACCGAGCCATTGGTGTAACCCATCAGGTGGGCGAAGGTGGCCGGGGAAGCTGCTTTGACCTGCTTCCCGATATTGCTGAACATCTCCCCCGGAAACGTCGTCCACATCAGATCGCCGATGCGTACGATGGTGGTCGGAACCGTTATGGCAGTGGCGGTGAAATCCTGAAACAGCTCGCGATACTGCCGGGGCAGAAGAATGTCGGCGGTTTCCAACTGAACGCGTGGTCTGGCGCAAGACTCAGGCGCCAAGCCGCGATACACGCGTGCGACCTCGCGCCCGATTTCTTCGCCCAGCGCCCAGGTGGTTTCCACGTTGTCCACGTAGCCGTCCAGGCCGCCCACCACACGTGGGTTGATGTCGCCCGCGGCCCCCTGCAAATAGATGGCGCCCAGGCCCGGAAACTGCCTTTCCAAGTACGCTTGCATGCGTCCCATCCATTCACCTGAGATCTTGCTGTTGCGTCCTCCCAGCGAGGTGCCGTGGCAGGCGTAATGGATCATTACGGCGAGCGGACCGCCCGCCGCTTTGTCGACGCGCACGATTTGCACCGCGTCATCGATGAGACCCTGAGGATTCGCGCCCAGCCGCACCACACCGCCAAAGTCGTGAATCATGACGGGGTGATCAGTTTTGTGCTTGCCAAACGATTGGCTGGCGTCGTTCTCATCGAAGGTCAAAGTGGAATCGGAATCGGCAGGGCGCGCTTGGCGGCGGTTCATGGCAATGCGCGAGTGCCCCGTGCCCGCGGCGATGCGGACGGGCTGAAGGTTAGCCACGGCTTGTCGCGCAGCTCTTACGATCCCATCCGCAAATTGGCGGTCCCACTCCGTCTTTGCCTCGGCACTCGGCGATGGAGCGGAATGGTTGTGAACGTCGCCCAGCAGAATATTCGACTCCGGGATGCCGGTAGCTTGCGCGATTTGGCTGCGAAAAATGTTGTGCCCCTGGATCTCGATCACATCAGCCACAACAAAGGCCACGCGAACGCCGGAGGCTTCAAAGACCAGGGCGCGGGCGTACAAACGGTCATTCCCGTGGATACCGTCCGAGGGCTCTCCGCGCAGGTCATACCCGCCCATATAGACGGGGCCGCCGGGAGTGATGTCGACTTTTGCGTATCCGACGCGCAAGTCCTGCGCCCAGCTCCCAACCGTGCCGAACAGCAAAAAGGCGGATACAAGAAGCAGCGTGAAGACGAAGGCTCGACGTGCATGTTCTACCCGCCGGATCATTAGTGCTCGCATTTGGCTTGGAATCCTTTCCTTGGGACTTCGCTCTCGTTCGAGGGGAGAGTTTACCACGAAACTTCCGGGCCAGCGGCGCAGATGCGGATTGGACTTTGTTTGGTTGTCACGCTCATCACTCGCCCAACGGGATGCGGGACTTGTTTTGGGTGACCCTGCGCTAATCGAAAACAGCCACACAGCCACCTCCGGCCGGCACGCCTTTGATCGCCGCCGAAGGCGCCTCGAGACTCACGTTCAGTGCAGTGCTTTGGATAGCCGCTGTGGAGCGTTACGACCACTTCTTGCCCAGTTCGTCCAGGCCGGCTTTCGCCAGGTCTTCCGGGGTCATCACAATATGGAACTCACAATCCGCATTGAAGGTGATGAACCATGGCTCCGAGAAGGCTGGAACCTGAGACGGATTCTCCACATTAACGATCAAGATCCCGCCGCGGCGGCCTTGATACTCCGTGAAGTAGGCTGCCTCGGGCTTCTGCTCCTGGAGAATGCGCTGTATCTTCTTTCCCGCGGTTCCGTCCTTCACCATGGTGTTGAATGGCTCGTGCGGAAGTCTAACGTGGAGAAGCATTCGCATATGTCACCTCTTTGCCTTGTCATTCTGAAATGTCGGCTGCGCCAAACAAGCCCCGGCCCGCAGGCTCGCCCGCGCCTGGCGTTCAACGAGCGGCGCATCCTGCGACGGTTTGCGGGTGAATTTCTAAGGTGAATTGCCCTACACTTATTATTAGGCCATCGCCTGGGCTGGAAGTCAAGCAGGGGAGAGAGGGTCAGCTTGAAATTATCGCGGCGAGTTTACGTCGCTCAAGGGCGCCGTAGAGGAGTCGCGCCAGACCACGTCATTCCCGCGAAGGCGGGAATCCAGTACGTAAGGCGCTCAGTTCCGAAGGTTTGGAAAGTGGATTCCCGCCTTCGCGGGAATGACGTGTGGTCTGGGACGTCCGCATTGTTCAAATGACACCGCTACCAAATCCTGCCTTTTCTTCCCAGGGCAACAGGCGCTAAGCTAGGTGCTTCCTAGAGCTTGTAACGACATTTCTCGAAACGGAAGGTGACTTATGCTCAGGCAAGGCGTATCGAGTTGGCTCGTCTGCGGGTTCGCCATCACGTTCCTGGCCGGCGGACGATCATTCGGCCAAAACATCGTGACTTCCACGCAGCAGGACCAGAAGGACCTGTCGGTGACTGTTTACAACTCGGATGTGGCGTTGGTGCGGGATGTGCGCAGGCTAAGGCTAGCCGCGGGGACGCTCGACCTGCGTTACATGGATATTGCAGCGCAGGTGAATCCGGCGACCGTCCACATCGTGTCACTCACTGCTCCCAAAGATCTGAACGTTCTCGAGCAGAACTACGAGTACGACCTGTTAAGCCCTCAAAAGCTGCTCGAGAAATATGTGGGCAAAGAACTGACCCTGGTGCGACTGGAAACTGAGAACAATTCCACCAAGGAAGTTGCCGTCAAAGCGACCCTGCTGGCGCTGAACGACGGGCCGGTGTGGAAAGTGGGAAACGAAATCGTGACGGGGATAGGGACCGACCGCTATGTTTTTCCCGACCTGCCGGAAAACCTGTTCAGTAAGCCCACGCTGGTTTGGCTGCTCGATAATGCGAGGGCTGGAGAGCAGACGGTGGAGGCATCTTACCTGACCAACCAAGTGAATTGGAGCGCCGATTACGTGCTCACGATCGGCTCAGAGCAGAAGGCGGCAGATCTGAACGGATGGGTGACGGTCATCAACAACAGCGGAACGGCGTTCCGCAATGCGCAACTGCAGCTTGTAGCCGGGGAAGTCCACAGGGTTTCGGAAACGGCGGCTATAGCGCCCAGGCCCATGATGATGAAAGCCGCTCAAGCTGCGGCGCCCCAATTCGTGCAGGAGCCCATTTCCGAGTATCACCTTTATACGCTCGAGCGCCGCACGAACCTCCGCGACAAAGAAACCAAGCAGATCAGCCTGCTCGCGGCCACAGGAGTCGGGTTCGAGAAGGTTTTCGAAGTGGACGGGCAGCAATACTACTACCATAACGCCCAGCGCCCCGGAGAGCCCATTAAGGAGCCGGTGCAAGTCCGGATCAGGTTCAAGAACTCTCAACAGAATTCTCTCGGCATCCCGCTGCCAGCCGGAACGGTCCGGGTTTATCAAGGCGACTCGAAGGGGCGAGTGCAGTTTGTCGGCGAAGACCGCATCGGCCATACTCCCCAGGACGAAACGCTCGATCTTCACATCGGGAACGCTTTTGATGTGGTCGCAGAAAGAAAGCAGACCGATTTCAAAGCTTATGGCCGCGCCTTCGAATTCGCCTTCGAGATTTCACTTCGCAATCACAAGCCGGAGCCCATTACGGTGGTTCTGAATGAACCCATTGGCGGCGACTGGACGATGCTCGACTCCAACTATAAGTATGAGAAGACCTCTGCTTTTGCGGCGCGATTCCAGGTGCCCGTGGCGGCCAATGCCGAATCAGTTCTGAAGTACCGCGTGCGGGTGCAGTGGTAACTCCGCGAAGAGAGCCAGCGAGTGGTCAGACGTCCGGCGTAAAAACCGTGCCGGGCGGCGAAGAATTTCGAATTCAAAGTTGCTATTGGGAGGACTTGCACAGGTTTCTTGAGGGATGGGAGGGCCTAATAAAGGCGCACAATTGGATCCTGCGGGCAGCCGCTTCGCGAGCGGGCGCTGCGGCGGATTCGGCAGGGTGCGCGGATTCGACATTCGCCTCGGCTCGCACAGTGGAACGAGTCACAAGTTGCGAGAGCCAGGACATCACGCGGACATAAGCGATGGCAGTTTGTTGCTCCTCTATGTTTGCACGCTGCGGAGTAGCCAAGGAGGTCGCGGGACGCGCAATCCACTCCCCAAAAGAGCTGGCGAATAAGAAAAGCGTGGCCGAAATGAGAATCAAAACTGGCAACGGTAGCTTGGCCTTCTTCATAAACCCGTACCTCCCGGCAAACGGCAATCAATCGGCAAATGGGCCGGTCCCTTACTCGAGCGGCGAGTTTAGCTCGCCACCGACTTAACGTAGGGGCGAGTTTACCTCGCCGGAATCCGCCTCTGACCCTTCTGGCCGGCAACCAGTTTCGCTATCTCTTGGTCAAAGATTTAGACGCCTTACACAAGTTTTAGTCACCAACTTCCCAAGGCCCTCTGTACCCTAAATTGGTTGGATGTGCGGTCTACGGGGCGGGTTGGATTAGAAAACTGCGGAGATCCTTCGCTGCCTTAGAGCGCCAGCATACAGTCGCCATAGCTGTAAAAGCGATAGCGCTCCCCAACGGCATGCTGGTAGGCACGGAGCGTGAGGTCGCGACCCGCCCACGCGCACACCAGCATGAGCAGCGTGGACTTGGGCAGGTGAAAGTTAGTGAGCAGGCCCCGGATCACGCGAAAATCAAATCCGGGGTATACGAACAAGTTGGTCTCCCCTCTCCCCGGCTCGATTCTCCCGCCGTGCTCGCGTCCCACATGCTCGAGCGTGCGGAGGCTCGTGGTGCCGACGGCAATTATGCGGCGGCCCTGCTCGAGCGCCGCATTCAAAGCGGCGGCGGCGGGCTCCGAAATCTCGAAGCGTTCAGCTTCCATGGTGTGATCTTCCACCCGCTCCACCCGCACCGGCTGAAACGTCCCGAGTCCCACGTGCAGGGTGATCTCGCAAGTTTCGACGTTGTGCCGGCGCAACTCCTCGAGAACCCGCCGCGTAAAGTGAAAGCCTGCGGTGGGCGCGGCGACCGCCCCACGAACTTTGGCGTAGATTGTCTGGTAGGTCTCGAGGTCCTGCGCTTCGTCGGCGCGGCGAATGTAAGGTGGCAAGGGGACATGGCCCAGCCGGTCGATCGCCTCGTCAACAGCGCCTTGCCGCGCTCGCAAGCGCACCCGGCGCAATCCGTAATCACCTCGGCCGATAACTTCAGCCTCTAATTCTCCCTCGCCGAAGAGAAGCCCCTCGCCGGTTCGCACCTTTCGGCCAGGGCGGACCAGCCCCTCCCAGACATCACCGCTTACTTGTCGTGTCAGCAATAACTCGACTTCGCCCTTCAGGAATTCCCGCGCCGCAGGATTGCCCTTCCCCAGGCGCTGCGAGTGGACACCCAGCCGCTGCCCCAGCAAGCGCGCAGGAAAGACCTTGGTGTTATTGAAAACCAAAAGATCGCCGGGCGCGAGGACTTGAGGAAGGTCTTGGAAAAGTCGGTCGCTTACGGTCCCCGCTTGGCGTCCCAGTACCATCATGCGCGAGGCGTCACGTGGGGCCAGTGGCCGCTGGGCGATTAACTCCGGAGGAAGGTGGTAGTCGAATTCCTGTAGAAGCATCGTTTAGGAATTGTATCAACTACAATGGTCCGTTGTCCGTGGTCAATCGATAGGGTTTGTCGTGAGATGGCCGTCCCTTCGATTGCCGATTGACGAGCGATCCTTTGTTTTCAATGACATTCTAGCTTCGTCCCTTCATTTCTTGTACGCTGTGTTCTGGAAAGGGAGTCGAGGGCTCGAAAGGCTTGCTTGGTCACGAACCGACCCCTCACCCGTCACGCTCCGGCTGATGAAAGCGCCGGAGCGTGCCACCCTCTCCCCGAGGGAGAGGGCTGGTATCCTCTTCTCTCTTCACTGTTCCCTCTTCACTGTTCCCTCTTCGCTCTTCCCTGTTCCCTCTTCCCACGCGGAAGTGCCGGCTGTGGTAGAGTGGCACTATGCCGTCACCGGCGGTGACTATTTCAAAGCGCGGCGTGGAGCGAGTGGTTTCAGGTCACGTGTGGATTTACCGTGCTGACCTGGTAGACGCGCAAGGGGCGGGCCCAGGGGACGTGGTTTGCGTGCGAGACCGGCGGGGGCAAATCTGGGGCCAAGCACTCTATAGTAGCCAGTCTCAAATCGCCTTACGCCTTTTGACGCGCGAGGAGCGCCCCTTCAATGAGGTCTTTCTCGCTGAACGTCTAAGCACGGCTGCGAGTCTTCGGCGACTAGTGGCGGCTGGGGCGCAAGCGTACCGCCTGGTCTCGGCCGAGGGCGACCTGCTTCCTTCTCTCATAATTGACCGCTACGGCCCCTGCTTCGTCATCCAAACTCTCACCCAGGGCATGGACCGGCTAAAGCCGAAGATCGTAGAAATCCTCCAGCAGAGCTATTCGCCCCGCTCGATCCTAGAGCGGAATGACGTGGCAGTGCGGGCATTGGAGGGATTGCGGGAACAGAAAGGGACACTGGCCGGGGAAAGCATCAGCGAAGTCGAGGTGGAGGAGAATGGGTTGCAATTTATCTTCGACCTGATGGGCGGTCAGAAGACGGGGGGCTTTCTTGACCAGCGCGAGAATCGTCTGGCGGCCCGGCAATACTCGCGCGGCCGAGCGCTCGACTGCTTCAGCTACAGCGGCGGGTTTGCGCTCCACCTGGCAGCGCAGTGCGATTCCGTGCTGGGCATTGATTCTTCTTCGGAAGCCCTCAGCCTGGCTCGCCGCAACCAGCAATTGAACGGCTTTACCAACATGGAATGGAAGGAAGCCAACTGTTTTGACTTCTTGAAAGCCGCCGATATGGCGAAGCAACGCTACGACACCGTGGTGCTGGATCCGCCGGCTTTTGCGCGACAGAAGTCCAAGCTGGAGGCGGCGTGGCGCGGCTACAAGGAGCTGAATTTACGCGCGCTGAAGATTCTCAATCCGGGCGGGTTTCTCGTCACCTGCTCCTGCTCGCATCATGTGAGCGAGGCGGACCTGCTCGAAATCGTCGCCGAGGCGGCGCTTGACGCCCACCGCACGGTGACCGTGGTCGAGCGGCGCACGCAGGCGCGCGACCACCCCATCCTGTTGACCGTGCCCGAAACTCATTACTTGAAGTGTTTGATCTTGCGGGTGATTTGAGCCGCAATAAGCCACAGGAGGCCTGGATATGACGAGGTATGCCGGAACTCGCAGGTTACTTCGCAAGTCGTTCGCCCCGACAACCCTCCGGACGGTGTTCGCCACGATGGGCGCCGCCTCATGCGCGGCGTTGCTCACCCTTGCCGCCGCCGGCAAGCCGGCTGCGCATCGCCCGCCCATTATAGGGATCGCGCATATCGGAATTAAGACTGACGACCTTGCGGCGGCCCGCGAATTCTATGGACATGTTCTGGGTTTTCAGGAACCGTTCACGGTGGAGATCGATCGGGCCTCAACCTCTGATATGGGCGGCCCTCCCGGCAGTGTCGTGATGTCGTTTTTCAAGGTGAACGATCATCAATACATCGAGCTTCTGCCCGGTCTGGCCAGTCCGAGGGAAGACAGGCTATCGCATATCGCCTTCGAGACCACGGATGTCCGCGCGCTGCGGGACTACCTGGCCGAACGTGGCGTACCGGTGCCCGAGAGATTGGAGCCGGGGCGCGCGGGCAACCTGAGCTTGATGGTAAAAGATCCGGACGGCCACAACGTCGAGTTCGTCGAGTACCTGCCCGGTTCGCTTCACCGCCGGAATTTTGGCAAGTTTCTTCCGGATACTCGTATCTCGCAGCACATGATTCACATGGGGGTCACAGTCCGCGACCGTGCGGCGGCGGATCGCTTCTACAAGGACATCCTGGGCTTCCAGTCGATCTGGTACGGGGGCATGACCGACGACCAAGTGGATTGGGTGGATATGCGTGTACCCGAGGGCAGCGATTGGCTCGAGTATATGCTGAACGTCCGCAATCCCTCGCCGCGCACGCTCGGAGTGATGCACCACTTCGCTTTGGGTGTTCCAAATGTCCAGGCGGCGTATAAGGAAGCGGTTAGCCGGGGGTACAAAGCTGAGGAACCCCAGATCGGGCGAGACGGCAAGTGGCAACTGAACCTCTACGATCCTGACTACACCCGCGCGGAGCTGATGGAGCCGAAACCCGTCCGCAAGCCGTGTTGTTCTCCGATCTTAGGTGAATAGGCAGCATGGAAAGCCGCAGACCTGCGAAAGTCGCAGGTCTGCGCTGCGCGTGTCGAGCTTCAAAAGAATCCATTCGGCCCAAAGGGGAATATCAGCCACGGCGTGAAGACCACTCCCGGTCCCTCGACGGTAGTGCAACCCTCAGCGCCGGGTCCGCCAAGACATCCCCAGTAGTTTTCCGTGACATTGACGGCGCCTCCACTGGAGTTGTCCACCCCGACGGCGCCATAGCCAATGAAGCCATTGAGATGCGCGTCCACCTGCGGGGGCGTGTTGATAAACAGGTCGTAAGCCTCGCGGTCGATCACGTTCTCGGCGATGACGGTGCCTGTAATGTGCGTGCCGCCGAAGCCGCTGTTCAGGTTAATCCCCGTCGGGCCTGGAGTGACCGTGTCGCCGGTATCCGCTCCATTGCCGGAGATCTCGTTAGCGACGATTATGTTGTCATTCAGGTTCTCGCCCGGGGAGTGAGCGTGCATGGCGACGCCGGGCAGGCCGTTGTTCATCAGCCGATTGTTGATAACGACATTTCCGGTTACCGTTCCGCCCGGCAGAAAGGTGAAAATGCCGACCCCTGCACCTGCTCCTGGAACCTGGTACCCATTGTGTAACGATACGTTGTTGGCAATTGTGTTGTGAACGATACCCAAAGGCGAGCCACCCGCGGCAGGCGGGTGCGAGGCGAGTGTTATTCCGCAGTCGAATGGGTTGTTCCGCACCATGTTTCCCGTGAGCACGTTGTCGTGGGTCGCGGCGGTTTCATCGCTGAGCAGGATGCCGCCAGCGTTATTTTCCGAGGTGTTATTCGCCAAGATTGAGTGATCGACCCCAATGAGGTGGATTCCCTCGCCGCAGTCTTCACCTTCCGAGGTCTCGAGTGCCGGCAGGCCGGAACACGTGGCGGTGGAAGTGTTCAGACCCGCGTTGTTGTTGGTTACATCGTTGCCCGAGAGGGTAACGAACGAGGCGTTGGTTACTAGAATTCCCTCGAAGTTGGCGTTCTTCACCGTAAACCCCGTCACTACCACCTCGCTCAGGCCGGGATTGTCAAAGCCATCGATGTAGATCCCGTTGGGCAGGCCAGTGGCGTCGATGATCGTGCCTCTCGCGTTAGCGCCGACCAGCGAAAGCGGTTTTCCGATAACTACGTCTTCCTTGTAGGTTCCAATGGCGACGTTGATGGTGTCGGTGGGCATAGCGGCCGAAACCGCAAGGCCAATCTTCGCAAAACACCCGGCAGTTCCTCCGGGATTCACACACCAGGTTGTGGCCCCGGCCGGCTTGCCGGTTCCGGCGATGAGCGCCGCGCAAAGTCCAAGCAACGATGCTGCGGAACGGATGTTCCTGTTCATGACGGTTCTCCTTGTTTTGGATTTTGGGATTAATCGCCCAGCCCTAATGGTATCACCGGAGGCAGAGCGTTGCAAGAGAATAAGGCTGCCTGGCAGTGGTGTCATTTGCACGATTCAGTCGCGCCATGTCAGGCCTGGTTGTGGTATCGTAGGCATTCAACGCAAACACGCATGTCGCATCGGGAGAGTGGTGAGAAGCTCGAGGTGGTATACGGCATTCATGCTGTCAAAGAAGCGCTGCGCAGCCGGCCGGTTGAATACGTGCTGGTGGTGCAAGATCAGCACAACCCACGCGTGCAGGAAATCATCGACGCCTGCCGGGCGGGCGGCATCAGTTTGCGGTTTGCTCCCCGGCCGGCCGTGGAGCGCACCGCGGGTAACCCTCAGCATCAGAACGTGGTGGCGGTCTGCGCGCCTCGATCCTACGACGACCTCGAGACGCTTCTGGCCAGTTCCGAGCGGCCCCTGTTCGTCGTACTGGACGGAGTGGAAGATCCTGCCAACCTGGGGGCCATAGTGCGCACGGCGGTGGCGGCGGGGTGCCAGGGGATCGTAATTCCGGAGCGTCGCGCGGCTGGAATATCGCCTGCGGTCGCGCGGGCTTCAGCCGGAGCGCTCGAGCACGTGAAGATTGCGCGGGTCACCAACCTGGCGCGCACCTTGGAAGAGATGAAAGAGCGCGGGGTGTGGGTTTACGGCTTCGAGGCTCAAGCCGGCAAGTCTTACCTCGAGTTGGACTATACCCAGGGCTGCGCGTTGGTTTTGGGTGGAGAGGGAGCGGGCTTGCACCGTCTGGTTCGGGAAGGGTGCGATCAAGTGGCGCACATCCCCCTGCGCGGTCCTGTGCCTTCACTCAATGTTTCCGTAGCGGCCGCCGTGGTGCTTTATGAAGCCCTGAGACAACGCGGGTGAAGAGCCCGGAGAGGCCGAAAATCGAAAAGCGAAATCCGAAATTCGAAAATCGAAATTCGAAATCCGAAAATCGCTGCAATGTTCGAGTTTCGGACTCCGAATGTCGATTTTCGAGTTTCGGATTTCGGTTTTCGATTCCGGGCGGCAACGCCGGAGTGCCTAAGCACATCTCATAACTAAGCGGGGTCAGGCATGGAGGAGCGAATGGATATAAATAGCACTTGTGCTTTCCGAAAGCTCGCCTTATCGGCGCTATTCGCGAGCAGTATCTTCATCTTCACTCTTTCGGCTCGTGCACAGCAAGGCAGCGCCGGGCAAAACCCGCCGGCCACGTCCGAGCATGAGTCGGCGCCCGTCAAACCAGCCGAGAACGAACCGCGTATCCGGGTGCCGGTGAACCTCGTGACGGCCCCGGTGACGGTAATTAGTTCCAAGGGCGAATATGTTTTCGATTTGCAAGAAAAGGACTTTGATGTCCTGGACAACGGGGTACGCCAGCACATTGACCATTTTAGTCTGGAGCAGCGGCCCTTGGCGGCGGTCATTGTGGTGGAGGCTAACAACACCTCGGAACCGCTGCTTAACGAGGTCCGCCCTCTCGGCCCGGTTTTCTCCAACTTGATGCTGGGGCCGCAGGGAGAGGCTGCGGTGGTCACCTACGGCGATCAGATTCGCGAGGTGCAGGACTTCACTCAAAACGGCGATGAGCTGGAATCCGCTCTCCGCCGCATCGAGGCGCGGGGCGGTTCCGACCATCTGAATGACGCCTTGACGCAGGCCATCGCGATGCTCGAAACCCAGCCCAAGGATAGCCGTCGGATCATCGTCGCATTTTCGGATGGCCATGATGTAGGGAGCAAAACCCGGAAGGAAGAGGTGGTGCAACGCGCCCTGGATGGAGACATCACAATCTACGGCCTGGGATTCAGCCCGGCGCGCGGGATGTTGGCCAAGCAGCCGAAAGCCCCGCCACAGGACCCCCTGGCAACCAATATGGCGCTCCCGGTGCCACCCAATATGCCGCCCACAGCTTCGACCATCGAGAACACTTACGATGTGCCTACCCTACCGGCCATTCCTCTTATCCTGGCGGGGGGGGAAATGATCCGCTCCACGGTGGCCAAGACTGCCCTCGAGTTCTATGCCGGGTATACTGGCGGGCTGAGTTATGGGGCCTGGACAAAGAAGCCATTGCAGGACGAGCTTAACAAGATTGCCGACGAAATCCAAAGCCAGTACGAAATCGCTTACGTGCCTCACTCACCCGGCGAGAACGGTTTTCACCGCATCGAAGTACACGTAGACCGAAGCGGGGTCAGGGTGCGGACCAAGGCAGGATATTTCTTGGGCGGGACCAACCCTTAGCAGGTTGCTCAGGTAAGATCGACGTCTGAATCTCTCCACGGGCCGGGGACAGCAGGTTTCCTTCAGGAGTAATCCTCGTAGGGCATCACCTCGACCCGCTTGCCGGATTTCAGCTCGATCTCGGCCAGATAGGGTCTCATGGAAAGGGGATCCACTCGCAAGACCACCACGTGAGTCACGCCCTGCTTCTTACAAACCACCGTGAAAAACCGATTTTGCTTTCCGGCAATCAGAATGCTGGGGTAGCTCTTCCACTTGAGCTTAAGGTTACGGACCTGAGGGCTGATATCAGGGCGAAATTGCATCAGAGTGATCGTGGAAAAGGGCATGTCCACCGCCCCGCCGGGGCACTTGAAGACCAGACCCTCCGTGGTGACTTCCAACTTGCCGGCACAGTCTATTTCGATTTTCTCAGTTCCACCTGCGTATTGAAAAACTGCCTCCTTGGCTTGCTCGGTCCCATAAACCGCGCTGGCCGGAATCAGCAGGGCGAAGAGCAAAGGCAAGATTCTCAGGTACGGTTTTACCCAATCTAATTTCATTAAGCAATTACTCCCCAGGCGTCAAACACCCGGCCGGGGGCTCACCTCCAGCCCAGTACTGTATTTTAGCGCGTGATCGCCAGTCGCGGCAAACTTTCTCCAGGGCGAGGCAAACTCGCCGCTACCGCACCGAACCGGTCCGCTCCCCCGTGGCGCCAAATCATTCAGTCCCTGGCGGGGTTTCGTGCAGGAACCTGACGCCAGCCTCGGCGGGGGCGTTGTCGACGGGGACGTCAACATCCAGGTACCAGGGTACAGTAAGAGTGCCCCAGCGAGCCGGCCGGAACGACCACCGCTTGACAATCTTCCTCGCTCCTTCAATAAGCGAGGGAATGCCTTTCAGGATGTCGGAATCAATCACCTTGCCTTCCGCGCTGACCAGCAAGCGCAGGCGCACGGAAGAATCAGCAACAGACGCTTCTCGCGGCTTCGTCAATACCTCGGGAGGTTTCACTTGACGGCGGAAGTCTGATTCCGCCTGCGTGGGGACCAAATCCATTCTGCTTGTGCGTAGCGAGAAATTCACCTCGACTTTCGTCGCGAAAGAACTGGGACCATCCTTTGCCATGTACGGCCGGTAGCGCCACGACCCAACTGAGTTCAGCACCGCCGCCGCCAGAAGGGGGTTACCGCTTAGCACGTGCGCTCGCGCTACGGCGCCGTCGGGCGCGACCTCAAGCTGCACGCGAACCCGGCCTTGGATGTAATTCACCTTGGCCAGGACGGGGTACTCCGGAGGGACTTGTGATAAAAGCAGGCGGGAAGCTTCTTTGGCGCTCAATTCCTGGAATCCTCGAGGTCCCTTACCCTGGGCCCAGACGGCCGCCAACCCAAGCAGACAAAGCAGCAGCGCACCCCGATGCAAGCAGCACCGCGCCGATTGGAGGAATCTAGCCATCGGATTCAAAAATGACCTGAGCGACAACGAAACGCCCAGCGTGCGAAATCGAAACAGCAGTGCGTACAACTCCCAGGCGACGGGCGATTTCCTCCGCCTCACCCCGCAGGACCAACTCCGGCTTGCCGCTTGCAGCGTGGGTGATCTCGACATCCACCCAGCGAACTCCCTGGCTCCAGCCGGTTCCCAAGGCCTTGAATGCGGCCTCCTTGGCCGCAAAGCGCGCCGCGAAGCGCTCCGCCGAGTCCTTGAACTTCTGGCAGTACGCGATCTCGGCCGGCGTGCATACGCGCTTGGCAAAACGCTCGCCGTGCTTCAGGAGAGCTTCCTCGACGCGAGAAGTCTCCATGATGTCAACGCCGGTGCCAACAATCATGACCCACAGTCCGGCGGCAGCGTCAGATCAAAAGCGCTCACCCGCACCAAACGGTCCGATAACATCTCTTTCCCTTCTCAATTATTGGATGTCCCAGTTACAGGCTACGGTTGCAACCGTAACACTAACCACCCCGAGGGAGCGTGTAACGCCCAAAACGGCGACGCGTTCCGTATAGAGAAGAGGCATTGCAACCTCAGTCTACCCAGTCCGTCGAGTATTGTTTGTTGAGCGATTCTCCGAGAAGTACAATATCAGAGTGGCCTCCAAAGTTCAACCACAGATCGTTTCGCGTCGCGGCCTAGCCTGGATTGAGCACCCGCTCCTCGCCCGTTATCGCTGGCTCATCCATGCCTTCACCACCCGCCGTGGTGGAGCGAGCGGCGGTCCGTCGGCAGGTTTGAACCTGGGATTCACAAAGGGTGAATCGCACGCCCGGGTGCCAAAAAACCGGGATCTTTTCTTTCGTCAACTTGGCGTGGAAGAGTTCGCGCAGGCGGCGCTCCGGCAAGTCCATTCCGCCACTATTTATCAAGTTGGACGCGCAAGCGACGGTGAACTCGAGTACCGCTTGGGCGGCAATCTACTGCCTGGACCATCCGGACTTGCCCGACATGAGGGGGATGCGCTATTGACCGAGGAGGCGGGCATCATGCTCGAGGTGAGGACCGCCGATTGCCTGCCCGTGCTGCTGGTGGACACGAAACGCCGTGCTGTGGCGGCGGTTCACGCAGGCTGGCAAGGAGCGCTGGCGCGCATCGTCGAGAAGACCGTTGGGGAGATGCGCCGCTTGTACGGCTCTGACCCCCGAGACATGCTCGCCGTGCTGGGCCCTTCAATCCGCGTGTGTTGTTACGAAGTGGGGCAAGAGGTAGAGGATGCCTTTCAGGGACGCTTTCTGGAAGCGGATAAATTCTTTCGTACACGGTTAGAATCCTCGACGTCCCATCTCGAAGACACGGGTAAGAGTGCCTGTGCCACCTCCCCAGCGGGCTCGCTCTCCTTCCTGAACATGCGGCCGCCCGGCCACAACCCCAGCGCAAAGCCCTCTGCCCATCTTGACTTGGTTGCCGTTGCCCAAGCTCAGCTCCGGGAGGCAGGACTTGCACCTCACCACATCGCGGCGGCGGACTTCTGCACCGCCTGCCGCCCGGACCTCTTCTATTCCCATCGCCGCGAGGGAAGCGGCGCCAGGCGCATGTTAGCGGTGATCGGAATCCGCCCCCGGAATGAGCCCCAAAGGCGTGACCTGACACAGCCCAGGCCAGTGGCGAATAGTTGTTGACCGTTGAGGAAGGGGTTAGAGGCTGGTGAGCTTGCTGGTTCTCATTCCTTGCAGGCGAAGCTGACCGCAGGCGGCGCCAATATCCTGCCCTCGAGAAATACGGATGTAAGCCGGAATCTTCCGTCCCCTCAGGAGCTGCTGAAAAGCTCGAACTCGTTCGAGCGGCGAGGGGCAATACGGAAGCTCGGCGCCGGGATTATAGGGGATAAGGTTGACCTTGGCGCGCAGTCCGCGCAGCAGTTCTGCCACTCGCAGAGCGTCTGCGTCCGTATCGTTGAAGCCGTCCAGCAGGACGTACTCGAAAGTGAGCAGCTCGCGCGGGCGTAGGGGATAGTCTCGACAGGCGCGCAGGATCTCTCGCAGCGGGTACTTCCGGTTGATGGGCATCAGCTCTGTCCGCTGCTCCTCGTGGGACGCATTGAGAGAAACGGCGAGCTTCGGTCGATTCGGCTCAAGGGCCAGCTCGCGCATGCGTGGGACGATGCCTGAGGTGGAAATCGTAATGCGGCGCAGGGGAATGCCGAGACCTTGAGGGCCCGTGAAAATCCGGACAGCTTTCATCACTTGGGCAAGGTTCAGCAGCGGCTCGCCCATTCCCATGAAGACAAGATTAAGGCGTGATCCCGGGGGAATGGCGCGCGCTCTTGTTACCGCCAGCACCTGTCCAAGAATCTCTCCCGCCGAAAGATTGCGCTGAAGTCCTAAGAGCGCGGTGAAGCAAAACCGGCAGTCCACGGCGCAACCCGCCTGGCTGGAGAGGCATAGGGCAATCCTCTCTTCCTCGGGCATATAGACGGTCTCAATGGTGGTGTTGTCCTGAAGACGCAGCAGGTAGCGGGCGGAGCCGTCGCTCGAAAGGAATTCATCCTGGACATCAGGGTAGGCAATTTCATAACGAGCCGCCAGGGCGCGTCTAAAATCTGCGTCGAGATCCGTCAAGGCAGCAAGCGTTCGCGCCCGGCGATGGTAAAGCGCGTGATAAAGCTGGCGGCCGCGATAAGGCGCCTTCCCGAGCGCCTGCGCCAGTTGTTCTAATTCCTGGCGATCGAGCCCCAACAGGTTTTGCGTTCCCGCGTTCATCGAATGCCCTGATCTCAACTCATGCTATCATGCTGGCGGAAGCGCCTCAAGCGCTCGGCAGTGAATTGCCGGCAGTGAACTTGATGAGCCCCCGCAAAGTCAATCCCGAACTCACCGGCCGCCGCCGCGAAGCTCTGCAGCGGGCGGGCTACGCAGAAATCCTGGAGCGTGGAATCGAAGCTACCACGCTGGATTCCGTCGTGGCCAGAGCGGAATCGAGCAAGGGAGGGGCGCTCTATTATTTCCGAACTAAGGAAGACCTCTTGTTCGGCGTACTGGAATGGTTGCTTCGCCAATTGAACCTAAGTTTGGACGAGGTTGTACACTCTCAGGAACCTGCGCGCACGCGGCTGGGCGCCGAATTGGAAGTTCTATTCCATAGCACGGAGGTGAACCGCAAGCTTTACTTGGTCTTCTTCGATTTTGTCAGCCGCGGGGCGCGCTCCCCACGGTTTCGCAAGCTCTTCTCGGATTTTTTCGAAAAGTGCCAGCAAAGGGACACGAGAATCGTGGAAGACGGGATCAGAGAGCAGCAGTTTCGCGTGGTCAACCCAGTGGAAGCTGCTTCCACTATTCGCGCGCTGGTCGACGGTTACTGTCTCCAGTGGCTCATGGGTCCTGAGAACGTGCCGGTGGAAGTGTATCGTGACCGCTGCCGGGCGGTCCTGGGCGCGTATCTTTTGCGTGGAACTAAGAGCAAACCCACTTGACCGTGCACAGGAGCGGTGCGACAATGCGTCCGCTCCATTCCGCTAGGCACGCCTCAGGCGCGGTCCTCTCGCCGCTTGCTTAGCAAGTTGGCTCACCGAGACCTGGGGTTTGTCATGAGACGGGATTCTCAGTCCCACGGGACGGGAAATGCTAGCCACTATCCTGTCGATTCTGTTTATTATCGTCTTGGTCGTCGGCGTTCCGGTTCTTTCCCGATCCACCACGCGCGACAGCCAACTACGCCAGATGCCAAGGCTCACGCTTTACGTCTCGGCGGCGATTTCGCAGTGGGCGCTGGCGCTGGTAGGGCTGCTCGTCTTCTTCTTCAGCTCGTTAAGCGCTTTTTCCGTAGGCTTCCGAACGCTCCCGCCCATCACCGCGCTTGCCTGCGCAGGCGCTCTGACGGCACTGTCGGTGGCTGCTATTGGCGTTGGCCTTGTCCTTGAATGGCGCGGGTGGTGGCCGGCGGAGCCCGAACTGGTCCGCGTCTTGATTCCCCGGACGCCTCAAGAGAAGTTTTGGTCAGTGGTGCTTTTGGCCCCGACGGCGGCGCTTTGCGAGGAATTCTTATATCGCGGATTCCTCCTCGCTCAACTTAGCCAGTGGCTGCGTCCCGGCCTCTGGGCGTGGGCTGCTTCATCTCTGGCGTTTGGGCTGGCACACGTTTACCAAGGCTGGAGCGGAATTGTGAGGGCGTCTCTGCTGGGAGCGCTGCTCGCCTACCCCGTGCTTCATTTCGGAAGTCTTTACCCTTCCATGCTCGCGCACGGATTGATTGACGCCCTCACGTTGGCGTGGCTGGGCCCGAGGTTCCTGGTAGGAAATAGGGAATAGGGAAGAGGGAATAGGGAAGAGGGAACAGGGAATATTGAGTGGTAAATAGGGAAGAGGGAAGAGAGTGGCAAAAAAGGGAAAACAAAAGACGCCGAACGGGTCATAGGGCATAGATATTCCCGGCACGGCAACCAGGGAATATCAAACAGGGAATGCTAAACAGGGAATGTGGAACAGCGAACGTCCTGACCCTTCTGGGCTATTCCCTGTTGCCTCTTCCCTGTTCCCTTTTCCCTGTTCCCTACCTAAGCCCCACCGTCTGAAACAGGCGCCAGCTTGTAAGAGATTTCAGCGTCCTCGAGTAATTCCTCGGCCACCTTCAGACAGGCCACGCGCAGACACTTGTTGTCCAGGCAGGTTGGGCAATTCACGATGATACGGTCAAAGAGGTAATCGGCGAGCTCTTGTTCACCTAAAGTGTGGGCCATGCGACTGGTCCTCCGCTCACAGCATAAACTAAGAGACTGAGTGAGTCTCGCCCCCAGCGCATTATACGTCAAATGGGTGTGGAGTTCCAGCGCGAATCCCGCTAAGATAGATAAGTTATGGATGAGCGCGAATTCTTTGATGAAAACGAGACTCTGAAGCCAGCCACCCTTTCCTGTCTGTTTTGTCATCAGACGGAAGCCTATGAAATACGGTGGCTGGTTCGTACAAAAAGGACGAAGCCCCCCCGTCACGCGGACGAACGAGATCGAGCGCGCTTCGCCAAATCCAGGAACTACATGCTGCGCCGAGACGATTTCGTCCAGTGCAAGAATCCGCGCTGCCGAAAGCGCTTCGAGATTTACGGCATCCAGTCAGTGGTTTTTATGTGAGCACGCCCTTCCTACTTACCTTGTGCCACTTCGTGCAAGGTGGGCAAAGCTGAAGTGTCCCATCCGCCGCCCAGGGCTTCGATGAGGAGCACGCTGGCGCTCATACGGCGAGTGAGAATACTCAGAGCCTGTACCTGATCCTGAAGCAGAATGGCTTGTTCCGTGATTACCGTGAGGTAATTGACAGTTCCCGCTTTGTACTGATAGGTCGATATATCGAGGGAATTTTGAGCGGCTTTCACCGCCTCGTCCTCGGCCTGTGCTTCGTGCTCGAGCACGCGTAATGCCGCCAGGTTATCCTCGACTTGCTGGAAAGCCGTGAGAACTGTCTGTCGATAAGTCGCCACCGTAGCATCATAAGCCGCCACACTCTGATTCAGCGTCGCGCGGCGCCTGCCGGCATCGTAGAGGGTCTCCGCCAACTGCGGCCCGACGGACCAAAAACGGCTTGGCCAACTGATCCACTTCAAGAATTGGGAGCTTTCAACGCCTGCCGAGCCGCTGATACTCAGGGTTGGGTAATAAGCAGCTTTGGCAATGCCGATCTGTTCGTTGGCCTGAGCCATCTGCCGTTCGGATGCAGCGATATCGGGCCGCCGTTCCAGCAATTGGGAAGGCAGCCCCACCGGCACCGATGGCGGTGTTATCTTGATCGGCCCGGAAGTGACGGAAACCTCTGATGGTGGCTTGCCCGTCAGGACGGCAATGGCGTGCTCGTATTGTGCGCGCGCCACATCATAATCGATCAACTGGGCCCGCGCTGTTTCCAGTTGAGTCTGCGCCTGAGCAACGTCCGAACCCGACGCTACGCCGCTATTAAACCGGTCTTGCGTAAGTTTGAGGTAATCCTGGTAGGATTTGACTGTGGTCTCGAGCAATTCTTTCTCGCCATCCGAGCCGCGCAACTCGAAGTAGTCCTGCGCAAGCTCTGCCTGATAAGTGAGCCGCGCGTTCTCCAACGTGGCGGCGGAGGCTTGCGCGGTCTCCTCGCTCGCCCTAACGCTGTGCCGGATGCTTCCCCAGATATCGGCTTGGTAAGACACGTCGAACGGAAGGTCGTAATTGGTGATCGGACTGACTTTAACGCCGGAAAGCCCCAGAATCACAGACTTCTCGTTCACAATTGATGGGCTGGCGGTAACCGTCGGAAACAGGCTGGAGCGCGCGATTCGCACCGCGTATCTTGCCTCTCGGAACTGCGCCTCCGCAGCCAGAACGTTCTGGTTGGATAAGCTCACCTGTTCTTCCAGTGCGTTGAGCTCGGGATCGTTATAGATTTCCCACCACTTGCCACGCTTCACCCCTTCGTTGGGCTGGGCCTGCTTCCAGCCCTGCGTCTCCTTCCAGTCGGCGGGGGGAGTTTCCTTGTACGCCGGAGGAATGGGTGCGGGGGGGCGTTGATACTTCGGGCCCACCATGCAGGCCGCCGAGAAGAACAGAAGGCAGAAGGCAGAAAGCAGTAGGCAGTATGCAGTAGGCAGCCGGCAGTCAGCAGTGGGGCGTTTGGCCGTTTGGTGATCCATAGTTCGCATCTCAGTAGTTCGTAATCTCCGATCCGCCATCTTCGAGACGCCGAGCACCTATGTGCCGCCACCACCAATGTTGTACCCGGTCGAAGTAGAGGTACACCACCGGGGTGGTGTACAGGGTCAGCATCTGGCTCACCGCGAGCCCGCCGATGATGGCGATCCCCAGGGGGCGGCGAAATTCCGACCCGGTGCCGCGCCCCAGGGCGAGCGGCACGGCGCCCAACATAGCTGCCATGGTCGTCATCAGAATGGGTCGGAAGCGCAACAAGCACGCTTCGTAGATGGCATCGCGCGAGGACTTGCCTTCGCCCCGCTCGGCGGCGAGGGCAAAATCAATCATCAAGATGGCGTTCTTTTTCACAATGCCGATCAGCAAAATGATTCCGATTATGGCAATCACCGTGAGTTCGGTGCGCGTGAGCAAGAGCGCCAGCAGCGCGCCCACCCCCGCCGAGGGCAAGGTGGAGAGAATGGTGACGGGGTGAACGTAGCTTTCGTAAAGAATGCCCAGGACCAGGTAAACCGACATAAGGGCGGCCGCGATGAGCAGCGGCTCGCTGGAAAGCGAATCCTGATAAGCCCGCGCGGTCCCTGAGAAGCCGGTGTGGATCGTAGCAGGCAGGCCAATTTGGGTGGCCTTTTGCAATATGGCCTCCGCCGCATCTCCCAGGGCCACGCCCGGCTGAAGATTGAAAGAAATAGTTACCGAGGGCGAGAGGCCCTGGTGGTTCACGGCCAGCGGGGCTGTGACGGGATTGTATTGCGAGAAGGCGGTCAGAGGAACGTCCTGCCCGTTAGGTGCAAACGCGTAAAGTTGGCGCAGAAAGAGCGGGTTCTGCCAGAATTGGCGCCCCACCACCATGACCACGTGATATTGGTTGAGCGGGGTGTACATGGTTGAGACTTGGCGCTCGCCAAAAGCGTCGTAAAGGACATTGTCAGCCAGTTGCGAGGAAATGCCGAACCGCGCAGCGGTGGCGCGATCAACGTTCACGTAAGCCTGCAAGCCGCGGTCCTGCTGATCGGTGTTCACGTCCACGATCTGCGGCACGGTCCGCAATTCCTGCAACATGCGCGGGCCATAGCGTTGGAGGTCGTGCAGATTATCACCCTGCATGGTGAACTGATATTGTGCGGCGCCGAAGCGTCCCCCCACGCGGATGTCTTGAGCGGCCTGCATATAAAGAGTCGCGCCCGGCACGCGCGCCAATTTTGGGCGCAAACGGGCAATCACCAGGTCAACGGTGATTTTTCGCTCGGCAGGGGGCTTGAGGTTGATGAACATGCGCGCTTGGTTTATAGCCCCGCCGCCGGGGCCGCCTCCGCCGCAGAAGCCATTTACGGTATCCACGGCGGGGTCGGCATCGATGATGTCAATCATCTGGCGCAGAATCCTGTCCATGGCTTGGTAGGAGGTATCCTGATCAGCGATGATCGATCCCATCATGCGCCCGTTATCTTGTTGCGGGAAGAACCCCTTGGGAACATAAATGTACAGGTAAACATTCAGGGCGATGGTAGCCAGCAATACGGCAAGAGTGGTGGCCGGGAAACGCAGGACGACGGCCAAGGTTCTCCCATAAAACCCGACCACCGCGTTGAAAGCTCGTTCGGAGGCTCTGTAAATCCGGCCGTGGGCCTCATGCTGCTTGAGAAGATGCGCGCACATGGAGGGAGTCGCGGTGAGAGAAACCACCAGGGAAACCAAGATGGCCACGGACAGAGTGACGGCGAATTCGCGAAACAAGCGTCCGACAATCCCGCCCATCAGCAGCAGGGGAATAAACACCGCCACGAGCGAAATGCTGATGCTCAGGACAGTAAAGCCAATTTCCCGCGCGCCTTTGAGGGCCGCCTGGAACGGCGCCATGCCCTTCTCGAGGTACCGAGTGATGTTCTCAATAACCACAATGGCATCATCAACGACAAAGCCTGTGGAAATGCAGAGAGCCATCAGGGAAAGGTTGTCGATACTATAGCGGAGGAGGTACATGACCCCGAAAGTACCCACCAGCGACACGGGAACGGCGATGCTGGGAATGAACGTCGTTCGCGCACTGCGCAAGAAAACGAAAACCACTAAGATCACCAGCAACACGGAGATGATCAGAGTCCGCTCCACGTCACGCACGGAGGCGCGGATGGTCAGGGTCTGATCCATGGCGACCCGCGTGTCAATTGAGGGAGGGATTTCCGCCTTGAGTTGCGGCAGGAGGGCCCGGATGCGGTCGACGGTGTCGATAATGTTTGCACCCGGCTGGCGAAAGATGACGAGCATAACGGAAGGTTTCCCGTTGGCATAGCCGGAGGCCAGGACGGTCTCCGGCCCGTCACGCACTTCCGCGATATCGGAAAGGCGCACGGGCGAGCCCTTCCGGTAGGCCACAATCAGCGGGCGATAATCTACGGCGTGGAAGAGTTGGTCGTTGGCGCCCACCTGCCACATGAGATGACCGTCGGAGAAGTATCCTTTGGGGGTGTTCGAGTTGGCGTTGCTCAGCACGCCCCGAACTTGCTCCAACCCGATGCCATATTTGTTAAGCTGGGTGGGGTTCACCTCGACGCGGACCCCGGGCAGCGCGCCGCCCCCCGCAAACACTTGGCCTACCCCGCTCACTTGCGCCAACTTTTGCGCCATGATCGTGGAGGCATAATCATAAATCTGGCTCTTGGAAAGGATGTCGGAGGTAAGGGCCAGGAGGACTATAGGCGAATCGGCCGGGTTCACTTTCCGGTAGGTAGGGTTGTTGGGAAGATTGGTAGGAAGGTATCCGCGGGCGGCATTGATGGCAGCCTGCACATCACGCGCTGCAGCGTCAATGTTCCGGTCCAAATTGAACTGCAAGGTAACGCTGGACGCCCCGAGAGCGCTGGAGGAGGTCATTTCGCCGACGGACGCAATGCGTCCAAACTGACGCTCGAGGGGGGTCGCAACCGAGGAGGCCATGTTCTCCGGGCTCGCTCCGGGCAAACCGGCCCCCACGGATATGGTTGGGAAATCCACCTGCGGCAGCGGCGACACGGGCAGCAAACGGAAAGCCACGGCGCCCGACAAAAACACGGCGATGACGAGAAGCGTCGTCGCAACCGGCCGGCGGATGAATGGCTCTGAAATATTCATGCTAATTCAGTCAGGGACGTAGCAATTGCCGATTGCCGATTTTGTCAATCGTCAATCGAAGATCGGCAATCTTGCTCGTCATTCTTCACTCGTCACCGTTTTGTTGCGGTCGCGCCAATGCGACAGCCGCAGCGCCAGGCGATCAAACCAGAGGTAAATAACGGGAGTGGTATAGAGCGTGAGTAACTGGCTCAAGAGAAGCCCTCCGACCATGGTGATTCCCAAAGGCCGGCGTAGTTCCGAACCCATACCGGCGCCCAGCGCCAAGGGAATGCCGCCCAGCAATGCCGCCATAGTGGTCATCATGATGGGCCGGAAGCGCAACAAGCAGGCCTGATAGATGGCATTCACCGGTGTCATGCCTTCCTTGCGCTCTGCGTCCAAAGCGAAATCGATCATCATAATGCCGTTCTTCTTGACAATACCAATAAGCAAGACCAGACCGATCAGCGCAATGACGCTGAAATCAATCCGGCAGATCATGAGCGAGAGCAGGGCGCCGACGCCCGCCGAAGGCAGTGTGGAAAGAATCGTAATGGGATGAATGTAACTTTCATACAACACTCCCAATACGATGTAAACCGTGACGAGAGCCGCCAGAATCAGGATAGGCTCATTGGAGAGCGAGGCCAGGAACGACGCTGCCGTACCCTGATAGGACGCCTGAACGGCGGCCGGCATGTGGCTCTCATCCTTCACCTTGTTCACGGCCGTCACCGCGTCGCCCAACGAAGCGTTGGGGGCCAGATTGAAAGAGAGCGTGACCACAGGGAACTGGCCCTGGTGGTTCACGGTGATGGGGACGTTCGTCTCCTCCACGCGCGTGAAGGCCGAGAGCGGCACTTGACCGCCATTGGGGAAATGCGAAGTCGAAGCGATCTGACTGCCGCCGAAGGCCTGATCTGAAGCGATCATGGAGGAGGAGGAAAGGGAAGAAGCCGAGGTCGAGTTCGAGAGACTGGTGTTCGCCGCGGTCAGCGAACTTGTCGGTCCGTATAACTGGGCAGCGGACGAGCCACCCGCCACCAACCCCGTGGATCCGGTGGCGCTGGATTGGCCGGATCGAATGAAGAGGTCGCGCAGGTCAAGAGGACCCTTCATGTAGGAGGGATCCACTTCCAGCACGACGTGGTATTGGTTCAACTGAGTATAGATCGTGGAAACTTCGCGCTGGCCGTAAGCGTCGTATAGAGTTTGGTCGATCGTCGAGGGTGAGATGCCGAGACGATAGGCTGTGCTGCGGTCGAACAACAGCCTGGTACACAGCCCTCCCACCTCCTGGTCGCTCGCCACATCTCGCAACAGCGGCGACTGTTGCAATCGCTTGAGCATGCGGGGAGCGAAAGAGTAAAGCTCGTCGGAGTTCGGGTCCTCGAGGGTGTACTGGAACTGGGTGCGGCTGACTCGGTCCTCCACCGTGATATCCTGTACCGGCTGCATAAACAGGGTGATTCCCGCCACGTCAGCCAGCTCCGGCTGCAAGCGGCGGATGACGTCGGCGGCGCTGATTTTGCGCTCCTCGATGGGCTTGAGATTAATCAGAATGCGGCCGCTGTTCAGCGTGGTATTGGTTCCGTCGATCCCGATGAAGGAGGAGAGGCTTTCCACCGCGGGATCTTTCAGGATGATCGCGCCCAGTTGCTCCTGCAATCGGGTCATTTCCGGAAAAGAGACCGTCTCGGAAGCTTCCGAAATGCCTTGAATGACTCCGGTGTCTTGAATGGGGAAGAAACCCTTGGGCGCATAGATGTAGAGCACAATGGTGAGGACCAGGGTTCCGGCGGCGACCAGCAGCGTCAAGGTTTGGTGGCGCAGGACCACCTGAAGCGTCCGGTCATAAAAGGATATGATGGCCTTCCAGCCCCTCTCGGTGACCCGGTAGAAACGGGTCTGCTCGGCTTCCGGAGAATGCTTGAGCAGCTTCGAGCACATCATGGGGGTAAGCGTCAAAGAGACGATGGCGGAAACCAGGATAGTGACCGCCAGGGTGACCGCGAACTCGCGGAAGAGCCGGCCGACAATGTCGCCCATGAATAAGAGAGGAATAAGCACGGCAATCAAGGATATGGTCAACGAAACAATGGTGAAACCAATCTGCGCGGAACCTTTCAGCGCTGCTTGGAGCGCCGGCTCGCCCTCTTCGATGTAGCGGGTGATGTTCTCGATCATCACGATGGCGTCGTCCACGACAAAGCCGGTGGAAATGGTCAGGGCCATCAAGCTCAGGTTATTAAGGCTGTAGCCGAGCAGGTACATCACCCCGAAGGTACCGACCAGGGAGAGCGGAACGGCGACGCTGGGAATGACGGTAGCCGATAGGTTGCGCAGGAAGAGGAAAATGACCAGTACGACCAGACCCACCGTCAGCATCAACTCGAACTCGACGTCGTGAACGGAGGCGCGAATGGTGGTGGTCCGGTCGGTCAGGATGCTGACCTTTACCGAGGTTGGCAAGGACTTCATGAGCTGATCCAGCAGCGTTTTGATGCGGTCCACCACGGCAATCACGTTGGCGCCCGGCTGCCGCTGAATATTCACAATCACCGCTGGGGTCTGGTTCATCCAGGCGGCCTGTCGGACGTTCTCGACGTCGTCCTCGACGGTAGCCACGTCCGTCAGCTTCACGGGCGAGCCGTTCCGGTAGGCCACAATCAGCGGCCGGTAGTCCGCGCTGGACAGCAACTGGTCATTGGCGCCAATCTGATAGTTTTGGTGCGGGCCATCAAAACTGCCTTTCGCCTGGTTCACGTTGGCGGATACGATGGCGTTGCGCAGATCCTCGAGGTTGATGCCGAGTGAGGCCAACCGGGTGGGATTGGCGCGAATCCGCACCGCGGGCTTCTGTCCTCCACTGATACTCACTAGCCCCACGCCGGGCAACTGGGAAATCTTCGGAGTTAATCGAGTGTCCGCAAGGTCCTCAACCTTCGGCAAGGGTAACGTATCAGAACTGAGCGCGAGGGTCAGAACCGGAGCGTCGGCAGGATTGCTCTTGCTGTAGATGGGCGGCGTGGGAAGGTCAGGAGGCAGATAGGTCCCGGCAGCGTTGATCGACTCCTGCACTTCCTGCTCCGCCACGTCGATATTCAGGCTAAGGTTAAATTGCAGGGTGATGATTGAGCTGCCGGCGGAACTGGTGGAGGTCATCTGCTGGAGTCCCGGCACTTGGCCGAACTGCCGCTCCAGAGGGGCTGTCACGTAAGACGCCATCACGTCGGGACTGGCCCCCGGGTAGAAGGTGATGATTTGAATGGTGGGATAATCCACTTCCGGCAGAGCCGAAACGGGCAACTGCTTGAAGCCTACAGCGCCCGCCAGCAGAATAGCCACCATTAGCAACGAAGTGGCTACTGGCCGGATGATAAAGATCCTGGACGGACTCATCGTTCAAGTACAGTGACGAGTGACGAGTGACGAGTGACGAGCAAGAACACCTTCTCGCTTATCACTCCCCACTTGGCCCGCCTTACTGTTCCTTCACTCCTTCAAATGCAGTGACGAGTGGCGAGCACGAACACGTTCTTGCTTATCGCTCCCCCACTTCGCCCGTCTCACTGTTCCTTCACTCCTTCAAAAACAGTGACGAGTGACAAGTGACGAGCAAGAAATCACTCTGGCTTATCGCTTCTTGCTTGCCCCTCCTCACTATAATTCTCTCCATTTCAATGTCGATACAGTCCTTTTGTCACAAGGGATCGCGACGCCTTTTCTGGCTCGTCACTCGTCACTTGTCACTCGTCACTGTTGTTTCGTGTCCTGAAACCGGACCTTCGTCCCTTCCTGAAGCCGGTCCACGCCGGTCATCACTACCTCGTCACCCGGCTTCAGCCCTGAAGTGACCTCCGATTCATCCCCTTCCGAGGTGCCGAGGGTAATCGTCTGTACGGTCGCGGTCGAATCAGGTTTCACGAGAAAAACGTACGTCCTTTGGGAATTGCGTTGCACGGCGGCGGTGGGGATGAGGGTAACGCCATGCTTTTCCTCACCCAGCAGCTTAACGTTGACAAACTCATTCGGGAACAGTGCTCCATCTCGATTGTCGAAATCGGCGCGCAGCTTCACCGTCCCTGTAGTGGGATCGATCTGATTATCGACCGTCTCCAGCCAACCTTGAGCAATTTTCTTCGTCATTCCCCGGTCATAAGCGTCGACTTGGAGCCGGGCTCCCGCCCGGTGCCGCTCCATAATGTCCGGGAGCTGATCTTCAGCAAGCGGGAAGATCACGCTGATCGGTTGGATTTGGGTAATCACCACCAATCCCGTAGCGTCCGTCGGAGTCACGTAATTCCCCGGATCGACCAGCCGCAGGCCAACGCGCCCGGTGATGGGGGCCGTAATGTGGCAATAGACGAGGTCAAGCTTGGCCGTGTCGATTTGCGCCTGGTCCGTCTTGACGACGCCCTCGGTTGACTTCACCAAAGCGTTTTGGGTGGCCAGTTGTTGCTCCGGAACGGCGTGGAGAGGGACGAGCGTTTGATAACGTTGCAAGTCTACTTTTGCATTGTCGAGGTTAGCTTGGTCCCGGAGCAATCCCGCTTCTGCGTTCTCGAGCATAACTTGATAGGGCCGGGGATCAATTTCCGCCAGCGGATCGCCTTTGTTCACAAGCTGGCCTTCCTTGTAGAGGACCTGCATCAGGTACCCGGCAATTTGACTTTTTACCGCTACGGTATGAATCGGCGTGACAGTGCCTAGCCCTGGAAAATAGACGCCAATGTCGCCTTTGGTGGCCTGGACGGCAACCACCGGAACCACGCCGGAATTTCGCCCGGGCGCGCTCCCTACTGCGTTTGCGCTCGCCGCCTGTGGCGCTACCATTCCCCTTCGTATGCGGTATGCTCCGTAGGCCACGACCGCCAGCACCAGCAGCCAAACCCACCAGTGGCGCTTGCGTTCCTTGCCCGGAAACCCTGGAGAAACACTGGGTTGAACATGGACCTCATCATTTCTCTCGATTGTACTGGGCGTGCTCATGTTTCTGTCCTTATTTTGATGCCGGCTGCATGATAGGTTTATGTCGATTATTTACTTGATTCTACACGCCATTCGGTTTTTGACGCACCTCATGTACACTCATCCTTCGATGAGCGCTGCACTATTAATGGACGGCCAAAACGTCGGCTTGGTTACCAACCTCGTCGCCATCCATCCCGAGCAGCCAGAAACCCGTGAGGCTGACCAGACAGGTTCTCTGCCTTCGGCCTGTTGCACCAAAAAACCCAAGATAACCGAGTCGCGGTAAGAAGGTCAACCAGCATTAAGGATTCACGAGTCAGGAGTCAGGTAAAACATCCATTCCTCATCCTCATGTACGCCCTGTGCCCTTTTTGCTGGGCAGGGTTTGGAGTTTCTACATTTTGTTCGGTCGGGATGTGCGGCCCTGCCGCTGACCGCAGCAGACTGTATAATGGTCATGGTGGTTGCTCGGTTTCCCAGGAAAGGGTAGGATTCGGGATACAAAGCAGCGCACGGGCGACTTTTCCTGAATCCTGATTCCGGAATCCTGAATCCCGACTTTCATGGCGAGTTTTCCTGAATCCCGAATCCCGAGTCCCGAATCCTTGAGGCTCAACCCCGAACAGCGTCGGGCGGTTGAATACGGTAATGGGCCGCTGCTCGTCATAGCGGGCCCGGGAAGCGGCAAGACCCGAGTCATCACGCAGCGCATCGTCCATTTGCTCGAGCACGCGCCCGGACTCGAACCGCGAAACGTTCTGGCCCTGACCTTTACGGAGAAGGCCGCCGGAGAGATGCTGTCGCGCGTACGCCAGGCATTGCCTGACATCGCTGCCCTTCCCCACATCTCCACTTTTCACGCCTTCGCTTACGAACTCGTCTGCGCTGCGCCGGACCTTAGCCCAGCGCCCGCCGCCCCTTCTCCCGCGACTGCGGGATCAGGGCAGGCTCTGAAGGCCGGCGTTACACCTCGCGCCGGCGAACGCATGTTGCTCGACAAAGAGGACGTGTGGGTTTTCCTTCGCCAACGCCTGAAGCAACTCCAGCTCGAGTTTTTCCATAAGTTGGCTGAACCTGGGGCCTTCCTGCACGCTCTCGGTGACTTCTTCTCTCGTTGTCAGGACGAGCTCATTGAGCCCGAGGACTTCGAGAGATATGTCCAGCAGATTGAAAGAGCTTTTCTGGAGAGCGCGGATAAGCTGGACACCGCAGAACGGGCCCTGGAAGAAGAGGAGATTCAAAAGAAAAAGGAACTATCGCGAGTCTTCCGTAACAGCCGCCGGCTCATGCAGCGCGCGGGAAGTTCGAGCCTCGGCAGCCTGATTCCGGAGGCGGTGCGCTTGCTCGACCGCGATGAGCAAATCCGTCAGCGATACTGCGCGCAGTTCCGTTTTGTGCTGGTGGACGAGTTTCAAGACACAAACTACGCTCAGGTCGAGCTGCTCAGGCGGCTGGTGGCGCCACCTTTCAACATCACCGCCGTGGGCGACGATGACCAGGCCATCTACCGTTTCCGGGGCGCCTCGCATGGAGCGTTTGACATGTTTGGGCGTGTATTCCCAGGCCACCAGACTATCTTCTTGAATCGTAATTACCGCTCCACCGAGCGCGTGCTGCGCGTCGCGGATGCAGTCATTAAGAAGAATGAAGACCGGTATTCACGGAAACCTGAACTGAAGCCCGAGCGTGAAGAAGGCTGCCCGGTTTATCTGCCGAGCAGCCCGGATTACGTGAGCGAGGCGGGTTGGGTTGCCGAGGAGATACAGCGGCTGGCTGCCAAGGGTGCTTCCTATGGCGATATTGCCGTCCTGTACCGGGCGCATAGCTACCGCGACCGGCTGGTGGAGGAATTTCAACGCCGGGGCATTCCGTTCGCCATCCGAGGCCTCTCGGTACTTTCCACGGTAATTATTCGAGATCTCCTCGCCTACCTTAACTTGGTGT
>Ga0326727_10007059_pt1 | contig 30125 bp, 23 predicted proteins | sample MB2enrmetagenome_FD_207643 | JGI IMG/M metagenome (GOLD analysis project Ga0326727, IMG submission 207643) | Lab enriched peat soil microbial communities from McLean, Ithaca, NY, United States - MB29MY | ecosystem: Environmental > Terrestrial > Soil > Wetlands > Peat | place: USA: New York... | reverse complement strand
CCGGCGTGCCGGACATCGAGAATGAGCTGCGGCGGTTCGCCTACAAGGTGGATGCGGGCGCCGAATATGCGATTACGCAGGCGGTCTTCGACCTGCGCCTGCTGGAGGAGTTTCTGGAGCGGATCAAAGATCGGATAGGGGACCACCGCATTCCTGTGATCGCGGGCATCTGGCCGCTGACCAGCCTGCGCAATGCGGAGTATATGAAGAACGACCTGCGCATCGCCATGCCCGAGGAGATCATGCTGCGCATGGCGCAGGCGGAAACGCCCGAGGCAGCGCGGGCGGAGGGCATCAAGATTGCACAGGAGATGCTTGCAGCGGTGCGGCCCCTGGTGCAAGGCGTGCAGGTGAGCGCGCCATTCGGCGACTACGAGGCCGCGGCGGAAGTAGTCGCGAGCATGCTGGCGAAAGCGAAGTAGCCGGTTGGTTTCTCGCGAATCTTCTTGCGCCGCATTTCTCGCGATCGTACACTTCTCGACAATTCCACACAGACGCAAGAAACGGAGCCGTGGACCACGGGCTGCAGGAAAAGGAGCACCACTATGTCGGACGGATTCACGATTGGGGCGGCCCTGGGCGAGCCGACCATCTTCGAGTGCCCGAACTGCAAGGAGACGATCGACGCGAGGGCAGAAACCTGCCGCTTCTGCGGTGTGAAAGTAGACCATGAAGCAGCGCACACAGCTGCCGCGCTCATGGCGAAGATCAATCAGGCTTGCAGTGACGCCAGTTACATGAAGAGCACCGCGCTGGCAATCGTTGCATTCTTCGTTCTCCGCCTTGTGCCATTCCTCGGCCTGCTCGGCGGCATTGGCTTTTGGGGCTTGCTCGTGGGGGTCCCGATCTGGTCGTTGATCTGGTTGAGTAGGTATCGCCGCATCGAGACCGATGACGCCGAATTCCTGAAAGCGCGGGGCACCGTCAAATGGATTGGCATCATCGTGACCGCCGTTCTTGTTGTGTTTGTGGGACTCAATATTGTGGTGCTTGTGTTTGGGCAGCGGACCAACTGAGGAAAATCGTGACACCGGCACATTCGCTGGAATCTGGATTCGATGCCATCTGCCGGAGAATCCTGTATTCTGAACGCGGAAAAGGTGAACGCCATGCCGTCGTTTGAAGAATCGCTGAAGAAGTTGGAATCGATCGTCGAGCAACTGGAGAAGGGCGATTTGGCGCTGGAGGACTCGCTGAAGCTCTTCGAAGAGGGCGTGGCACTGTCGGCCGCCTGTAAGCAGGAACTGGACGCCGCCGAGGGCAAGGTGCAGATGCTGGTCAAGCAGCGCGACGGATCGGTAAAGCCGGAGCCATTTTTGACGGAAAAGCCTCTCTAAAAGCGAATTCTTCTTGTTAAAGAAGCGCTCATGGCGCCGAAGCTGTCTTGCTTTGCGCGCTGAGCTGCGCCGCAAGCTGAAGGAGCGGCTCATCGCAGCCGCGCGCTGCGGCCAGTTGCATGCCGCCGTAAGCGCAGGGGATGGCCACCGTTGGTACGCCGGCGAGACTAAAGGGCGCGGTGTAGCGGAGCAGGCGCGCTCGAGTCTGGCTGTGGTCGGCGCCTGCCGCGAGGCGCGCCACCGGAGCGCACGGCAGCAAGACGAGCTCGTGCGCGGCGAAAAGATCGTCCATGCGGGCGCGAAAGATTGAGTGACGGCGGCGCAGCGCGGCGATTTCGTCCGGCGCGATGCCAGCGCCCCACTTGAGACGGTCGCGGATGTCCGGCTCCTTTTGCAGGAAATCGCCGCGATCGAAGTTGACGGCGTGCAGCCGCGCGGCTTCTGACGCCTGAAGGGGCGCGAAGATTTCGACGGCATCTAACCACCAGTCCGGCTCGATCGGTTGCGCCTGGAGACCAACAGCCTGCAACGCGCGAACGACGCTGCGGAGACCCTCAGCCACTTCCGGTTCGCAATCGTGAAGAAGGCCTCCCGTGACAAAGGCGAAGCGGGTGAATCGCTGGGCAGCGGTGGTTTCGGCTGGTGCAAACGGCGCGGCCAGGAAGGACGCGGCAAGAAACGGCGCGTCTTCAAGATCGCGAAAGAGCCACCCCATGGTGTCGAACGACTCGGCCAGGTGCGCGCCGCCGCGCCAATCGCCGCGGCCCAGGGTGGCGCGGTAGCCGGCAAGCCCGCAGAGCGCAGCGGGCACACGAACGGAGCCGCCGGTGTCGGTTCCGATGGCGGCCACAGCCGAACCCTCCTGTACGCTGGCGGCCGCGCCGCTCGAAGAGCCGCCGGTGAGCGCGCCGGAGTCCCGAGGCTCCCACCCCAGCGACACCGGCTCTTCGTGCCACCTGTCGCTCCTCCGCTGCGCGACCCCGGGCTGGACGCAGTCGCCAAACTCCGGATTCTCGCCGGTGATTCCATAGGCCAAAGGATGGAGATGCGTCTTGCCGATAATTACGGCTCCGGCAGCGCGCAGTTGCTCCACAAGCCACGAGTCGCGGGCGGCAATGCCGTTCAGATCGCGATAAAAATGGACGCCGCAACTGGTGGGAGAGCCGGCGAGATCGAAACAATCCTTGACCGAAACGGGCAAACCCCAGAGCGCAGCACGGCCATCTCCGAACGGACCGCCATTCGAGCGCGGCATCGCCTCAGATCGCGCTGCCTCCGCACGCGTCCACGCTGGATTCTGCCAAAGGTAGGTGTTGTGGCCGGCATTCCGGTTGGCGTGAGCGAGCGCGGTTTCGGCGAGTTGGGAAGGACTTGCGGATCCGGCTGCCAGCGCGCGGCGAAGATCGCGGATCGTCCACGGGACAGCGGTCATAGGGAGATTCTAGAAGCTGAGCGGTAGCCGCGAGCAGCCGCACAGGCAAAAGGGCGGTCCCTTGCGAGACCGCCCCGGGGATAGAAACAGACGCAGATCAGAAGTTCAGGTGCAGGGACATCTGAATCTGGCGCGCGCTGCCAATGGTGTGTTTTGTGATGCCAAGAGCGCTCGGGCAGTTGAAAAACCCCGTGTTCACTCCATACGGGTTGCTTTGGCAGTTGTTGGTCGGCGCCGCCTGCGTGGGAGCACCCGGGATGCTGCCGATCTGATCGGGCACATTGTTGAACGCTTGGTTCTGGTTCACGTTGTTCTGCGGAATATCGAAGCTGGCGGTGTTGGTCAGGTTGTAGACATCGAAAGTGTAGCGCAGCGTGTACTGGTCGTGGATGGGAAGCTCCTTCTCCAGCGACGCGTCGGCGCGCCGCTGCCACGACTGCCGGAAGATGTTTCGCTGGCCGGTGGTGAAGTTGGTTTCGAAGGGATCGCCGGCGGGGACGCCCATAGTGCCCACCGGGATCAGGGGAAGGGTGAAGCAGCTTGCCTTGAGTGCGCCTCCCGCCTGGGTCGACGGATTGTAGAACGCGCCGTTCTGGCCCGTGAGAGCGTTCTTCCGGTTGCATCCGGGAGCCAGCGGGACGATGGGGTTGGTAATGCCGTTGAAGGTGCTGTAGTAGATGCTGCCGACGGCTCCCGAGTAATCGATGATGCTGTATGGCTGACCGCTCTGGATGATGGCCACGCCGTGAAGCGACCAACTGTCGAGGGCCTTGCCCGCAAAAGTGTCTGTGGCGAAGATCTTGGGCGAAGTGACGCCATAGGTGAAGTTCAGAACGTGCGTGCGATCAAAATCGGCCGAACCATAGCCGCTGCGCAGGTTGGTCGGGTTATTGCCGTTATAGAACAGCCCCATGCCGCTCTGCTCATCGGTTGCGTGGGAGTAGGTGTAGGAGACCCCGGCGTTAAAGCCGTGGCTCAGACGTTTTTCAAGGTGCGATTCCAGCGCGTTATACATGGCGATGCCGGCCGCGGTGTAGGACTCTGACTCGGACGAATAGCCGATGTAGGGCACGCGCAGATCGACGTTGCCGCCCTCGAAGTTATTCATCATGGGGCCATAGGAACAGTTCGTGTCGAGATTGACGCAGATCGGATAATAGTTGTTGGGGTTATACACCGTATAGCCATAGCTGTAGTACTGTGTGACCGACGCACCAGGGTATTGAGAAAAGGCCTTTCCACCCGGATGTGTCGGACTGGATGGAGTCGCGATCTGGGCCTGGTTAAAGGGCACGGGAATGATCTGATGGCGGCCCAGATTGCCCACATAGCCGATCTCGAACATGAGATCGTTGCGCGGCTGGTACTGGATATTCAGCGTGAAATTGATGCTGTAAGGCAGCTTGTTGGCGCGATTGTAAACGCCGAGAATGAATGGCTGCTGGCTGTTTGAACCGGTCACAGTGCCGTCGATAATCTCCGCGGCGTTAGGAAGATAATTCGCGACGTCTGAGGCCTTGGGATTGGTAGGACCGGGTCCCAGTGACGTGCCCCAGGGGGATGCGAGGGAATAGTTCGAGGAGCCGGGAGTGGGCGGGGTGAAATAGTCTCCGCCGCAGATCGGGATGTAATTCAGGTAGAGAAAGGTTGGGTCCTGGGCCTGGAAGGATGCAGAATACGGGCAGTGCTGCTGGGTCACGAACGGAGGCGTTTGTACAATGCCAAACGGGCCGCCTTCCACTTCGCCGGCCGCATATCCCGGCGAGAGATAGGTGAACAGCTCGCCGCGATCGTAGTAGAAGCCGCTGCCGCCGCGAACCACGAACTTCGAGTGGAAGGACGCCGGCTGCCAGGCGAACCCGAGCCGCGGCGCAATGCCCCACTGGCGGCCGGTGAGCGTGGTATTGCTCACGCCCTGGGTTCCGTTTTTGTTGTTGCCGGCGATAATGAAGCCCGAGCTCGTGATGACGTCGTTTACGGCGTCGTAGCTATAGAGCGAGGGATCGAAGTTGAAGAGATTGCCGTATTTCTCCGTCAGGCCGCCATTCCAGTCATAGCGCACGCCGGCCGTGATACTCAGGTTGGGCATCACCTGGAACTTATCCTGGAGGAACAAGCCGGTCTCATTGGCGCGGAGATAGCGATCTGCGTTGCCCTGCAAGAACGTTGATGCCGTAAAGTTCTGCGTCGAGTACGGCGTGACCCAGTTGTCGAGGAAGGCGACAAAGTCGGGCGAGGCCACATTGCCCGTGCCGGTGCGGCGATCGCGCAAATTCAATTGCGTATAGGACCAGCTTCCGCCGAAGGCGAGGGAGTGGCGGCCCTTGGCCCAGATGGCCGTGCCGGAGGGCATGATGCGGTTCTGAAAGACGCCGGTATTGGCCCCTTGATATTCGGCATCGGGGCCAATGGAAAGCGAAGGAGCCGTAAGACCCGCCAGCGGTCCGGTCGACGAGTCGAACGCATCGCCGATCGCGTCGTTGATCGTGAACCCCGGGAAGTAATTGCCGAATCCCGGAACCATGCCTACGGATGTTTGGTTGAAGGCCTGATCGTTGGTTGCGTACGCCTTCTCACGGAGAATGCCGACGGTCTCGGAGATGCTTAGGGTCGAGCCGATACTCTGGACATTGTTGAGGGACCCGACCTGCGAGCCCGTATCCATGCGCGCGGTGAATCCGGGCACATTGGAGTAAGCGTACGGCGAACTGCTGGGATCGTGCTGATAATAGTACTTCGCCGCCAGAACGTCCTTGCTGGTGACATTCCAGTCGAGATCGGCGACGGCCTGGTCGGAGATGAAGCGCGCCGTCCCCGGCAGGAACGCGTTATAGGGCGAAAAGACATTGGGATTGGCGCTGGGAAGAGCGCTCGGAACCAGATAATTTCCTGGCTCTCCCGGCTGAGCCGGGGCGGTGAACAGCGCATAGGCAACGGGGTTTGCCGCCGCGCTGAAATAGTTTGCCGGGTCAGCATTAAAGCCCGAATTTGAGGAGATCGCCAGATTCGTTGTCCAGTTGTTTTCGGCGGCCTGGATCAGGTTCGCCTCGCTGCGTCCAGTTCCGGAGCCGAGCGGTCCGGAATTCAACCCGGGAGGAACGTCAAGCAACTCGTCCCCGGTCTCCTGATCGGAGATGTGCAGGTGCTGATAGCTGACGAATCCAAAGAGTTTGTCCTTGATGAGCGGACCGCCGAGATCGCCGCCGGCCGTGTAGCGGTGCAATTGGGGATTCTTGTCGGCGGCGGGGATGTTGTCGTCCTTCTTGAAGAAGAAGGGAGCGGCATTGATCCAGTTCGTGCCGCGGTGGGCGTAGAGTTCGCCGTGCATCTGATTGGTTCCGGACTTGGTGCTCATGTCAATGTGCGCGCCGCTGTCGGAGCCTTGCTGGGCATCGTACATCGAGGCGTTCACACGGACCTCGGCAAGGGTCTCAGGCGCTGGTGTGGGGATGGCATTGCCAATGGACAGGTAGACCGAGGCGGCACTGGGCACCACGCCTCCGGCAGCATTGTTGGCCTGGCCTGTGTTGTTGGAGATCCGGAACGAGTCGACCTCGCTGGTGCTCTTGCCGTTGAACAAATTACTGCCGTCGACGCCATTCAGCAGGAAGGCATTGGAAGTGTCACGCTGGCCGTTGGCCCAGATGGGAGCGTTGCCGAGGCCTGAATCTGCGCCGGTGCCGCCGCCCAGTTCGGCGTTCACGCCGGGCGAAAGGATGGCCAGCCCGGTGAAGCTGCCGGTGGGCAAAGGCACATTGTCGATCTGTTGCGTTTCCATCACGTAGCCGTTGGTGGTGTCCACGGCATTCATCAGCGGCGCGGCTTCGACCTCCACAGTGGTGCTGGTCTGGCCCACCTTGAGCGATGCGTTCAATGTGGCCGTGCGGTCGGCCTGCACCGTGATATGCGGGGTCTTCTGCGCTTCATAGCCGTCGGCCGAATAGGTCAGCGTGTAGGTGCCGATGGGAAGGTTTACAAACGTGTAGACGCCCGCAGCGCTGGTTTTGGTGGCCCGCGTCAGCGAAGTTTGTTCGTCGGTGAGGGTGACCGTCGCGTTGGGAATCACGCCGCCCGAGGCGTCGGTGACCTCGCCGGTAATGCCGCCAAGCGTTTGCTGTGCAACGAGGGAGCTGGTCCACAGCGCAGCGGCTGCCGCAACTGCCAGCAGCCCAGGAATGGAAAACGGATGAACGCGCATGGTACGCTTCACGGGACTGACCTCGAAATAGAGATTTCCCCCTGAAACCTGGGGGATTCAACTACCGCCTGAGCGATTGTGAGATCTCGAGTTTTTGAGCGTTGAACTATCACGCAGGATAGATGTTACCGACGCGACCTGCGATGGTTGATTGGCCTGTTCCTGCTCGCGCTGCGGGTTACACCCATCCTAATGGTTGTGCCATAAAATTCCCGTAAGAATTTTGGGAAACTGACCGCCGCGGGGACTGGTTTTCCACAATTTAGCGGAGATTTCCTGTCTTCGGTCGCCGCAATCCGTACCAGCCGAGTCCGGCAGCGACGTAGGCGAGATAAACGTAAGGGATTCGCGCATGAACAGCGTCGGCAGCGGAATTGAGGTCGAAGACCGTGATCAGCAGGATAACGGCCACCGTGAAAACGCTGGTCGCCGCGAGCAGATGAGAATGCTGGCCCAGCGCGCGCCGCGCGAAGGGAAGCGCGACGGCGACGAGCGCGTAGGCGGTGAGAAAGCCAAAAACTGAAAGCGAGCCGAACAGGTCGTACATCGTGGAGCCGGTGCTGTGGCGGAGCGCCATAACGGCGGGAGCGATGAACATGAGCGCAACAGACACGGCAATGGCTGCTCCGGGAGTTCCGTGACGCCGATTCGTGCGCTGGAGTGCAGCGGGCAACAGAGCATCGTGAGCCATGCGCAACAGCACGCGCGCCGCCGCCGTGGCGCAGGCGAGCACGCAGGCAAACATGCTGATGAACGCGCCGCAGTCGATAGCCACGCCGAGCGGCGAGACGCCCGCCTTGGCGGCCAGCAGGTGCAGCGGGCTGGTGGAGCTGCTTAGCGCGCCCAATTGGCCGCGGAATCCCAGCACTTCAGAGTAAGCGCAGAGCATGAAGAAAACTCCGGCGAGCAGCGCGCACTGCAACACCGCGCGGGGAATGGTGCGCAGCGGCTCGCGCACCTCGCCACCCAGCGTGGTGGCGCTCTCAAAGCCCACAAAGCTGAAGATGGAGAGCACCAGCGCGGGACCGAGGGCGCTGAACGAAGCTCCACTCAACCGGAATTGACTGGTATCGAGCTGAAGACCGATGTGAACCGGCAGCAGAGTGAGCACGATCATGATCAGGCTGACGGAGACGGCTTCAATCCACAGCATGACTTCAGCGGAGAGCTTGACGTCGCGATAGGCGATGGTCCCGGCGATGGCACAAACCGCAGCGAGGGTGGGAATGGCGGGAGGCGCCCAGTGGAAGAACTGTTGGGAAAGGACCGTGGCGTAGTAAAGCGCTCCGCCTGCCACCGAAGCGCCGGTGGCCAGATAAGCCAGCAAAAGCCCCCATGCAGCAGTGACGCCAAAGATGGGGGGCAGCGTGTTCGCGGTGTAGGTGTAGAGCGATCCCGGCGAAGCGGAGAGGCGCGCGAACCGGCTCACGCAAAAGCCGACCAGCAGCATCGATCCTGTGGCGAGGAGATAGACGAACCAGGTGACGTTGCCGGCGAGCGCAAACACCAGCGGAATGGTGAGACAAGCGGACGTGCTGGGGGCCATGGCAGAGACGGATTGCGCCAGGGTTTCCACGGGACCAAGCACGCCCGCGCGCAGGCCATAGTTCACGGCTGCGTTTTCCCGCGCGTACACTTCGCCTTTTGTGGTCGCCGCGTCAGTCACGGGCCTGCCTGTGTTTGGGGTGATCTCGCTTAACGCTCGACGGTGGCCTCGATGGTACCATGCGGCTCGTCGATGGGAACAAAGATGTGGTTCGGATTGTCCTGGCCGAAGGGGCTCAGATCCGCGAGCAGATGATGCAGGTTGGGCATGGAGAGACGAATGCGTGCGATCTCCGGCGCGGCCTCGAGCGCGGCCTTGCCCATATCGAAGAGCGTGTGCTGCACGCTCATGCTGTTGTGCGCTGCGAACTCTTTCAGGAGCGCCGCGAGGATGCGCGCGCGTGCCTGTGCATAGTCGGGCGCGGCTGCCGTGTAGTCCCAAGTGACTGTGGCGCGCGTGCCGAGGATTCGGTCGGTGGCCGGCTTGAGGGTGGTCAGCTTGTCCACGACGTAGCCGATGAAGGCTGACTTGGTGGTTTTGAGGATGGTCAGCCCGTCGACTCCGGAAGTAACGGCCCAGACGCCGCCGCGTTCGCGTGTGGCGCGTACGGTCTGCAACTCAGGCCCGCCCATCTTGAAGGTTGTGGCGTCAGGCGCACCATCGACGATCATCCGCTCCCATGCCTTCTCCTCGACCCCGACATTCACCTTCGCGATCTGCGCGTGGTTGTCGAGCAGATAATCGCCCAGCTCGCAGGCGAACGCCTCGATGGTTGTCGCCTTCGAGTTGCGCGCCACGAAATACACGGTGTTTTTCATCGTGTCCGTGGGCAGAACCTTGCTGTTGTCGGCCCCGGTGTAGCTTGCTCCAAAGTCACCGTAGAGCATTACATGCACAATCCACTCGTTGAACTCGTGCCGGTCCCCGTGGAGCGGATCCTTGACGCGCGTGATTCGCGAGAGGCGCACGCGCGATTTTCCGTAATGATTCTCGCCCAGTTTGGCCATGCGTTAGCTTCCTCGGTATGTTGTGTAGCTGTTGTCGCTCAACAGAAGCGGCAAGTGATAGTGCGTCTTGCCGTCGCAGGTAAAGGTGATCGATATCTCCGGGTAGATGCTGGCCCGCCCCTGCCGCGCGAAGTATACGCCGGTGTCAAAGGTGAGCCGATACTCGCCGCGCGTCGCGTCGCGCGCCAGATCGGGGCAACGGCCGTCGGCGTCGGTGACTCCGGCAGCGACTTCAATCCAGCCGTCGGGCGCGTCCTGCACGCGTTCGGCCGCTCCACCGGTAGCGGATAGTTCGATCCAGCCGCCGCCTTCCCGCCTTTCCAGGCGCACGGAGATGTCTGCAGCCGGCTTGCCTAGCGCGGTGTCCAAAACGTGAGTTGATATGACGCTCATTCGATCAACCACTTTCCCAAACGAATTTGCATAATTTGCCTCTGTTGTTCTGCGGCCTCGCGCAGCTCCACCTCGCGACTGCTCGCCAGGCGGCGCTTGAGAATTGCGAGCATCTCGCCTGCGCTCTTGCCCGTCGCGCAAATAATGTACGTGAAGCCGAAGCGCTGCTCATAAAGCCGATTTCCCTCGGCCAGTTCGGCCAGTACGCGTTCGCTTGCCGCGCTGGCTGAGGATTGCTCCTGGTGCGACCAGGCCGCCGAGCGTGCTGTGGCGTTTGCCGCAGCGAGCGCGGGTTGGCGTTCGCCGATGCGCGGATGGCACGCAAACGCTTCCAGCCAATCCGCCTCCTGCATCGCGCCCCATACGCGGTCGGCAGCCTCACTCAGTGCTTCTACGCTGCCGATGGGACGCAGGGCCACCATGCCTTCAGCCCATCGTTTCGAACCGCAGCAGGCCAGCATCGCGTCCAGGGCCATGGTCTTGCCGGCTGCATTCCAGGTCGCAAGCGTCGAATTCATGGCCGCGGTCCTTCCTGGCGCAGTTCAAGCAAAAAATCATCGAGCAAGTTGGCGGCCACGCGACGGCGGTACTCTGCCGTAGAACGGATGTCGTCGATGGGCTGCACCTCGGCGAGCAATGCGTGGCGCGCAGCCAGCGCTGTCTCACGCGTGATTGGTTGGCCCAAGAGCGCCGCTTCAGCTTGATAGAGCCGCATGGGGTAAGGCGCCAGGCTCGCCGCTCCGAGGCGAATCTCGCGAATCACACCCTTCTCAAGCAGCGCAGTTGCTCCAAGCGCCACCTTGGCGATGGCCATGGCCCGCCGCGTTCCCACCTTACGCAGATATTGGTTGTGACGCGCAAATCGCCGCGGCGCGTGAATCGCGTAGAGAAGTTCATCGGCGGCAAGGACATTGCATTTGTAGCCGGTGTGAAATTGCGAGTAGGGAACGCGGCGGCGGCCACGCACGGAGATAAGCTCGATCTCCGCGTCGTAGGCCAGCAACGCCGGCGAGGAGTCAGCGGCGGGCGAACCATTCACCAGGTTTCCGCCGAGGGTTGCGCGGCTTTGGTTGGCGATGGAGCCGATCCAGCTTGCGGCTCTCGCAAGAAGCGGCAGCTCGGCAGCAATGACGGCGTGCCTGCGCAGATCGAGAAACGTGGCTGCGGCGCCGATGGCTATGCTTTCCGCGGTTGTCTCGATGGCACGCAGATCGGAGATGCCCCACAGGCTCACCAGCCTTGGCGCGTCAAGCCGCCCGGCGGCAAACGCCACCATCAGCTCCGTGCCGCCGGCGATCGGCGTCCATTTGCCAGGCTCCGTGGCAAGCAGGTCCAGCACCGCGTTCAAATTGCCGGGCGCGACAAGATCGTGCATTGCCGGATCACCGCGCATGATGCGTCTGCTCCAATACGGATTCTTTCGATGGCTCAACATTCTGCGCGCCGGCCGCGGCGACTACCGACTCGAAGATGTGTATGAAGCCCGTGCAGCGGCAGAGATTGCCAGCGAGCGCTTCGCGAATCTCCGCCGTGCTGGGATGCGGAGTGTGCCCGAGAAGCTGTGCGGCGGCCATCAGCATGCCCGGCGTGCAAATACCGCACTGCGCGCCGCCATGATGAAGAAAGGCCTCCTGCAAAGGATGCAGTTCTCGCTCAAGGGCCAGTCCTTCCACGGTTTGAATCTCGGCGCCTTCAGCCTGCAGCACCGGCACAAGGCAACTGTTCACGAGTTCGCCGTTCATGCGCACCGAGCAGGAGCCGCACTCGCCCTCGCCGCATCCTTCCTTGGTCCCGGTCAGATGCAGATCCTCGCGCAACACGTCGAGAAGGCGCTTCATGGGCGGGACGTTCACAACGCAGCTTTCGCCATTCACCGTGAAGCGGATCGCAGGCCAGCGCGCGCTCGGTGTTGCGCGTCGATTTGTATTTCCCTCCGTGTTCATCGCACGGCCGGCTCCTCGACCGGCTGATTCCGAGCGAGCCCGGCGTAGAGATCCTCTGGCAGCAGTGGAATGGCGCGGAAGCTAACGCCTGTCCCGTCGCGGATTGCATTGAGAATCGCGGGCGCGGGCCCGTCGTGGGGCAGCTCGCCGATGCCTTTGGCGCCGAATCCGCCGTGACGGAAGGGAATCTGCTCGAAGTACACGTGAATCGGCGGAACATCTTCCGCAGTAGGCATGATGTAGTTGGTCATCTGATTGTTGGCCATGCGGCCGTCTTGCCAGACGACTTTTTCATAGAGCGCGAAGCCGATGCCCTGCGCGATGCCACCTTCGATCTGTCCGGCGGCCAGCACCGGATGGATCACACGACCCGCTTCCTGGACCGCCCAGAAATCCTCCACTTCGGCCGAGTAGGTAACGGTGTCCACCGCGACCTGCGCCACGTAAATTGCCCACGCGTACGCGCCGTAGGCTTCGCCGTGATACCTCTCGTCATCCCAAACGATGCCCGGCGGCGGCTCATAGCGGCACATCGACGCGACCTCGCCATGCGCCGCGCGATAGCGCTCACAGGCGGCAAAGAAGTCCTCGCGCGTATGGCTCGCGCCAAGCCCGGCGTGCTCGCGTAGAAGCGCGAGGAGCTGCAAGCTGGCGCGCTCAATGATGCGGCCGACGACCATCGAGGTGCGTGAAGCCACCGTAGGCCCACTATTGGGCACGACGCCGGTGTCTGGCGATGCCATGGTGACGTCGCTATAATCGACGCCGAGCGCCTCGGTCGCGATCTGCGTAAGAACAGTGTTTGTGCCCTGGCCGAACTCGGTATTCGACGCGAGCACGCGGACTTTGCCGTCTGGCGTGACGTCAATGCCGGCGAGCGAGTTCAAGTACACCTCGCCCGAGCCGGTAAAACCCGAGCCGTGATAGAAGGCAGCTAGCCCCAAGCCACGCTTGACAGGACTCGTTCGATTCTCACGGGCGAACTGCGCGCGCTTGGCGTAATAGTGGCTCTCTTTGAGCGCGCGATCGAGCAGTTGATCGAGGATCATTGGCTCGCGCATCAATTGCTCGGTTGCGTTGGTGTCGCCTTCGTGCAGAAAGTTGTTTCGGCGCAGCTCCACGGGATCGATGCCGAGGACCGCGGCGATCTCGTCCATATGGCGCTCCATGGCGAAGATGGCCTGCGGCGCGCCAAAGCCGCGAAATGCGCCGTAGGGAACGTTGTTTGTCGCCCATGAACGCGAACGCACGCGGACATTCGGGCAGAGATACGGCCCGGTCGAATGAAGCGTTGCGCGCGACAGCACAACCGACGAGAGAGTCGAGTACGCGCCGCCGTCGGTCGCGAGGTCAATCTCCATCGCCAGCAGCTTGCCGTCGCGGTCAAGCGCGGTGCGGTGCCGCACGCGCGAAGGATGGCGCTTGGTGGTCGCGGCCAGATCCTCCATCCGGTCGTACACCATTTTCACCGGATGGCCGCTCTTCATGGCTAGCAAAGCCGCATGGCAGGCAAGCGTTGAGGGATAGTCCTCTTTGCCTCCGAATGCGCCACCGGTTTCGGTCTGGATGACGCGGACTTTATCCTCAGGCAGATCGAAGACCGAGCGCAGCGCGTTAAAGACGTAGTAGGGGCATTGCAACGAGCCCCAGACCGTGACGCCGCTTTCCGCGCTGTATTCGGCGATCATGCCCTGGTTCTCGATGTAGAGATGTTCTTGCGCGCCAGTGCGGTACTCGCCTTCGATGATGTGCGCGGCGCGGCCCCACACGGAATCCACATCGCCTTTTTCGAGCAGGAAGCTTTTGAGCAGGTTGTCGGCGCCCCAAACGACCACATTCTGCCGCTCGCTCTCTTCCATGGTGAAGATCGGCTGCAGCGGCTCATACTCGATCTCGACAGCGCCGAAGGCTTGACGCAGTTTGTGCTTGTCTGGGTGCGCGAGGAGAACGATTGGCTCCTCGCAGTGATTCACTTTGCCGTCTGCCAGGCAGGGCTGATCGGCAACGATGAGCTGGATGCAGTTTTCGCCGGGAATGTCCGCGGCGGTGACAATCGTGAACTCGCTCCAGTCGATGCGGCGGTCGAAAGCGATAGAGCGGATGAGCCCGCGCGGAATCGAGCTGCGGACGGTGGCTCCATGCCACATGCCTTTGCGCTCCATGTCATCCACATAGCTCGCGCGGCCCAGCAGCTTATCCACGCCTTCCTTGCGGGGAACGGGAGCGCCAACGATGCGGGTTGTCGCATGCGTGCTCATGGTTGCCGAGGCCGATATCGCCGGACGGATTGAGGGATAGCATACAACGGCGCGCGGATCGTTTGAAAGCGCAGGCGCTATGAGGCGAGCTCCGCCAACGTGCGCGAAAGCACGTGCACGCCGCTGCCGATCCATTCGGGAGAAGCATACTCATCTGGCCGATGACTGACTCCGCCGCGGCATGGAATGAACAACATCGCCACCGGCGCGATGCACGACACAAAAGACGAGTCGTGATAAGCGCGGGCCACCATTCTCTTATACGATTTGCCAGCCGCAATTGCTGACGCTTCAAGCGCGGCGAGAATTGCGGGGTCGCAAGTCGTGGGCGGGTCGGCGTTGATCAGCTCCGTGGCGATTTTCACTCCGCGGCGGGCACTCACTTCTTGAGCGGCTGCGGCGAGCGTTGCGAGCACGCGGTCGCGCCGAGCGCCATCGATGTCGCGCACGTCCGTTGTGAGGAGCACGCGCGAAGGAACGCTGTTTACCGCGCCGGGAAAAACATCGCAAATGCCCACGGTGCCGACGGTGTCGATGGCGCCCGTCGATTTGGCCGCCGCTTCGAGCGCGAGGATCAGTTCGGCAGCGGCGGCCAGCGCGTCTTTGCGGCCCGGCATCAGCTTGCCCCCGGCGTGTCCGCCTTCGCCTTCGATGACGATGCGCTGGCTGGCGGGCGCGGCGATATGCGTCACCAGGCCCAGGTCGATTCCTTCCTGCTCGAGATATGGTCCCTGCTCGATGTGCAGCTCGACGAATTGATGCCAGCGCCCCGCGGAAACAGCGACGGATTCGAGCTGCCCGGTGAACCCGGCCTGCGCGCGCCACTCTTCCAGGCCGCGGCCCTCCTTATCGCGCAAGGCGAGCGCCTGCTGCGGAGTAAGTATGCCGGCCATCATGCGGCTGCCGAGGCAGCCGATGCCGAAGCGTGTCGGCTCTTCCGCGGTAAAGATTACGAGCTCGATGGGACGGCGCGGCCTGAATCCGAGCTTCTGCAAAACGCGAATGGCTTCGAGTCCGCCGAGCACGCCCACGCAGCCGTCGTAGAGGCCAGCGTTGGGGATGGCATCAATGTGCGAACCGGTGCCGACCGGCGCGAGTGTTGGATCGCTGCCTTCCCAACGGGCAAAGGTGTTGCCGACGGCGTCTTCGCGGACGGTGAGGCCTGCGGCGGCGCAGAGGCCCTTCACGTAAGCGCGGGCGCGCAGATCGGCCTCGCCGAAAACCACACGCGTGACCACTGGCGGGTCGGCCTCAGAGATCTGGGCCAGGGCCATCAACTCGGCCATCAGACCATCGATCGTGAGCTTGGGGCGAGTGGTCGTCATGCACTTTGCTCCCCAAGCGGATGCCGGCGCCAGTCCTTGTAGAGGAGGTATTTTGCCGGGCGCTTCCCCAGCGCGCCAAACCACTGCGGGCAGTAGGCGCGCATCCAGATGAAGTCGCCGGCATAGACGGAGTACCACGAGTCGCCGAGACGATAGATGCCGCCACCCTCAAGCATCAAAAGACCGTGCTCCATCACATGAATCTCAACCATGCTGAGCGACGCGCCGGGATCGTAGGTCATGATATTCACGGCAAAGTCGTAGGGCGGGCCGTCGGGCATCAGCGCGCGCACGCGCAGCGATGGGTCGCCCAAGAGCGGAGCAGCAGTGACGGCAGCTTCATCGCCGACCACGATTTCAGGAGCGGCTGAGCCTGGCTGCGGTTCGTACGGCTTCTCAATCAACGCCGCACGTGCAATTCCCGGCGCGCGCACGGTGTGCGGAAAACCTTCGGGCAGATAGGCAAATCCGCCCGGCTTGAGGATTCGCTTTTTGCCGCCGGCCTTGAGTTCTAGTTTGCCATCGAGGACGTAGACAAAGCGCTGCGCCGATGCGGGTGGAAGCGAGCCGCCGGCAACGAACTCTGCGGTCATCTGGGTGAAGCGCGCGCCCAGTTGCGGCGCGGCATGGATGATGAACTCCACTCCCTCCGCGCCGGGCAGCGGCGAACGAATGAACGTATCCGGCGTTTGCAGCAGATGATCCGGCTTCAGGCTGCTGCGCGTTGATCCAAGTTGGTGCACGTGCGACCTCGATCTGGGAAATGCAAAGAGTGGCCCGGAGAATTCCGCTGCTCGATTCTATCCGACCTCTGCGGCCAGGCGTTCCAGAAATTTGCTGCCTACGCGGAGCGCCGCGTCAACATCTTCTTCCAGCACTACCTCATCGGGATGATGGCTGATGCCGCCGGGGCTGCGCAGGAAGAGCATGGCCGTAGGGACGAGGGCAGCCATCACCATGGCGTCGTGGCCTGCGCCGCTGGTCATGCGTTTCACGGGCAGGCCCGCTGACTCGATGGCTGCGGCCAGAATCGCCATCAGCCGCTCGTCCATGGGCACGGCGGGCTGATCCATCTGGCGGGTCCATTGGAGGGAGAGACCGCGCCTGGCGGAAATACTCTCCGCTTGAGCTAGGAGAGTTTCCGCGGCGGATTTTCGAGGAGCATCCTCAGCGTGGCGTACGTCGAGGCTCACGCGCGCAGCTCCGGCAATTACATTGGCGACATTGGGTTTCACATCCACCTTGCCTACAGTGGCCACAAGCCCCTCGGTGCGCTGCGCCAGGGACTCGACCGCAGCGATCCACTCCGCAGCGCCGGCAAGGGCGTCATGGCGCAGATGCATAGGCGTCGTGCCCGCATGGTTGGCGTGGCCGGAGAACTCGAGGTTGAAGCGCGTCTGGCCCACGATGGCTGTGACGGCCGCAACGCTTAGGCCTTCGGCGTCAAGAACGGGACCTTGCTCAATGTGCATCTCGATGAAGCCGAGCACTGCAGGATCGAGAACCGCTTCGACGATTCGGCCAGGGTCGAGGCCGAAGGCGCGGATTGCGTCCTCAAGCGTAACGCCGCCGGCGTCCTTAAGCGCCATCAGCGCGGGATCGAAGCGCCCGGCGACCGCGCGACTGCCGATAAACGGGACGCCGAAGCGCACGCCCTCTTCTTCAGAGAAGGCGATGACTTCGATGGGCAACGGCAGCTTAAGTTCGTGCGCCAACTCCACCCACTCCAGCGCCAACGCCACGCCGAGGACGCCGTCGAAAACGCCGGCGTTAGGCACGGAGTCAATGTGCGAACCGAGAATCAATCGCTTGCGGCGCGAATCTGCAGGCTGCCACACCCCGCGCAGGTTACCAGCCGCATCGGTATGCACGGTCATGCCGAGCGACTCCATGCGGCCGCGCAGCAGTGCATGAACATCGTGCACCGGAGGCGTCAGGAACCGGCGCGTTATGCGATCGGGCTCCTCGCTCATGGAGGCAATACTCCGGCACTCTGCGATGACGCGACGAGCACGGTCGCTCATGGGCGCACCTGCTCTCTGCCGCGCGCACGGCCGAGGAACCGGCCCGCGCGCCCATCGTCGCGCCCCTCGTCTCGATAGACCGGTTTGCCGCGCAGCCACGTCTGGAGCACGCGCCCGCGCAACTCCGCGCCCAGGTAGGGCGTGAGCTTGTGGCGGAAATGGAGGTCAGCGGGCGTTACGGTCCACGCAACTTCGGGATCAAAGACGACAAGATCAGCGTCGGCGCCTGCACGCAGCGCGCCTTTGCGATTGGACAGTCCGGCGAGCCGCGCGGGCGCAGCAGCCATCCACTCGCCAAGCCGGTCGAGCTTCGCTCCGCGCCGCTGCATTGCGGTCCACAGGACCGGCAGCGCCAATCCCAGACTGGAAATACCGCCCCAGGCACGGTCCCAGCGGCCTTCGTCGCGCCGCTTCATTTCTGCCGGGCAAGGGGAGTGGTCGGTAGTGACCATGTCGATCAGTCCATGCTCGAGCGCGCTCCACAGCGCCTCGCGGTTGGCCGCTCTGCGGATCGGCGGCGCACATTTGTACTCCGTCGCGCCGTCCGGGATGTCCTCGGCAGCGAACCATAGATAGTGAGCGCAGGCCTCCACAGTGATTGGCACGCCGCGCATGCGCGCAGCGGCGAGCAACGGCAACGCCTTCGCGCTGGACAGATGCACGATATGAATGGGAGCGGAGAACTCCTCGGCTAGGCGAATGAGCAGCGCGATGGCGTCCATCTCGGCACTGTCGGGCCGCGAGGCCAGATACGTCGAGTATTTGCGCCAGTCGGCTCCCGATGCATTCAGTTTCTTCGTCGCTGCGTCAACCGGCTCGGCCAGCTCCGCATGGACCAGCAACGGCAAGCCAGTACCTCGCAGTTTTTTGAGGGCCACGCGAAGATCAGCTTCATCCACCCACGCGAAACCATCGATGCCGGAGTGAATAAGGAAACACTTGAAGCCGGCAACGCCCGCATGCGCGAGCGGCTGAAGAGCTTCGGCGTTGCCGCGCACCACCCCGCCCCATGCCGCCCAATCCACCCAGGCCAGGCCATTCCCTGCCTTGCGCTTCGCTTCCAGCGCCTGCGCATCCGTGGTCTCCGGCACGCAGTTCAGAGGCATGTCGACCAGCGTGGTTACGCCGCCTGCGGCTGCAGCCTGCGTGGCCGTATGGAAGCCTTCCCACTGGGTGCGGCCAGGCTCGTTGATGTGGACATGCGAGTCGACCAGGCCGGGCAAGAGCACCGCCTCACCGAATTCGAACAGCTCGCCGTCAGGCGGCACATCATTCCAGCCGCGCACCGCGGAGATTCGCTCCCCGTCCACGATCACCGCCGCGGGCGCGAGACCCTCCGACGTCAAGACGCGCATCGAACGAAGTGCCTTAGCCATCGTGTTCTTACTTTCGCTGTTTCGGGAGGCCGAGAGCAAGCATTGGCGTCAAAGTCATAGCGAGGCGCGGCGGCGCACTCACGAACCGACGGTTTGGGCCGGCTGCCGGTCCAAAAGCCTCTCGGCGCTCAATCCGCGCTATGCGCGTAATCGGCTCAGCAGATCCTGGGGATGGACGGGCTTGGCGAGGATATCGAACTCATGGCCCTCGGCGCGCGCTTTCTCCAACAGATCGGCAGTAGCAGCCTGGCCCGAAAAGAGTAGGACTTTGATTCCCGGCAACAAGGCCCGCATGCGGATGGCCGCTTCGATCCCGTTCAGGTCGGCCATGATGACGTCGGAGATGAGCATGTCCGGCCGAAAAGTCTCGGCAAGCTCGATGGCCTTCTCGCCCGAATACACCGCGCGAGCCTCAAAGCCGCTCTGGTTCAGGATCATGGCAAGCGTGTCGGCGATGACCCGCTCGTCATCCGCCACCAGAACCTTGGGTTTTGTCGTGTTGGACATACTCTCCTGGGCGCTCAGGGCAGGGAATTCATGATGGAAAGTTCAAACAGGCTCTTAACCATCGCATTTCTTTGCGGCCTGTTCGGCCAGACAGTCGCATACGACAAGATGGTACGCTAACCCAGTGTAATTCACTCTGCTCCTCCCCTGGTCGGCGCCGCTGAAGGCGGGGCGGAGCCGGCGCTCGCGGAGCGGACCTGCGAAGGCGGAAAGGCAGGGCACCCCATTTTCCTCCGCGCCGATTCACCTCAAATCAAATTTGCAAACTTATACTGGCAAGAGCGAGCGGCAGCTTTGCAAACCGACCCCACCGGAGAACCGGAAATGCAGGATTCGGCCATCCCCACCCCGAGCCCTCACGGACAGGTCGTCGTCCGTTGGGTGGAGAACCCGACCCCCAACGCGGTTCTTGACGCGCCGCCGGCGACGGACGCGATCATTCGTGCCGAGAAGATCGAGAAGTACTACGCGCAGCCGAGCCAGAACCGCATTCAAGTGATCTCGGCAACTGACCTGAGTATTGTGCCTGGCGAAATTCTTGCTTTGCTGGGCCCGTCGGGGTCAGGGAAATCGACCATGCTGCGCATGTTGACCGGGCTCTCTACGCCCACTGCTGGGCAAGTCTACTGGCATGGCACGCCGATCGCCGAGGCCGAGATCAATGTCTCGATCGTCTTCCAGAGCTTTGCGCTTTTCCCCTGGCTCACGGTACTGGAGAACGTCGAAGCGCCACTGCAGGCGCGCGGCGTTACACCCGCCGAGCGCCGGGAACGCAGTATGAAGATGCTGGACATGGTGGGCCTGGACGGATTTGAAGCCGCCTATCCCAAGGAACTCTCCGGAGGCATGCGACAGCGGGTCGGGTTTGCCCGAGCCCTGGTGGTTGAGCCCGAAGTTCTCTTCATGGACGAGCCGTTTTCGGCGCTTGATGTGCTGACGGCTGAGAATCTGCGCAGTGAGCTGCTGGAACTTTGGGCCAAGAAGACCATGCCGACCAAGGCGGTTTTCCTGGTCACACACAACATTGAAGAAGCCGTGCTGCTTGCCGACCGTATTCTTGTGCTGGGGCGAAATCCCGGCCACATTCGAACCGACTTCCAGGTACAACTGCCGCAGCCGCGGGACCGTAAATCCGAATCCTTCACGCAATTGGTGGACTATATTTACAAAGTTCTTACCCGGCCTGACACTGTGCCCGACGAGGCTCCGGGCCCGCTTGCGGAGCCACGCGTGCGCGACCAGCGGCAAATGCGCTACCAGATGCTGCCGCACGCACGCCCCGGCGGCATTGCCGGCCTGCTCGAGCTCCTGATCGACAAGGGCGGCCGCGACGATATGTATCGCCTCGCCGATGACCTCGCCTTCGAGATCGACGACCTGCTGCCCATTGTGGACGCGGCGCAATTGCTGGGCTTCCTCACTGTCGAGGAGGGCGACGCGGCCATCACGCCGAGCGGCGAGGAGTTCGCCAACTCGGAAATCCTCCGCCAGAAGGAGCTCTTCCGCAACGCCGCGGTCCAGAACGTGCTTCTGCTGCGCCAGATTCGCCGCGCGCTGGATTCGAAGAGCGACCACACGGTTCCCGAAGACTTCTTCCTCGACATGCTCGCCGAACAGTTCAGCGAGGAGGAGAGCCAGCACCAGATAGAGACCGCGGTGACGTGGGGCCGGTACGCGGAACTGTTCGATTACGATGCCGCGCGCCGCCGCTTCGTGCTGCCCGACGCCCTGGAAGAAGAGATTGCCGCCCGCGGGGATGCAAAGTGAAGATTCAGCAACCACTGGCGCGATCCCTGGTCATTGTCCGCACTACGCCGTTCATCATCGATCTGGGCGTGGCAGCCTGCGCTCTGGCGCTGTTCTTTGCCGTGGTCAGCACCGGCGTCTACTGGTTTCAGAAGCCGATTCCGGTTGTGCCTATTTCCAGCTCGATCAGCGCACTGCCGGTCTATGCTTTTTACTCCATCGTGCGCATGTCCATCGCCTACGCACTAAGCCTGGTCTTTGCCGTCAGCTACGGTTACATTGCCGCGTACAATGCGCGCGTCGAGCCGTGGATGGTCGCAGTCCTCGACATTCTGCAATCGATTCCGGTGCTCAGTTTTCTGCCGCCTGTGGTGCTGGCCATGGTTTCACTCATTCCCGGCCATCAACTGGGCATCGAGATGGGCGTGATCCTTCTCATCTTCACCGGCCAAGTATGGAATCTCGCCTTCAGCTTTTACTCCTCGCTCAAAACCATCCCCAGAGAGATGCTTGAGGCGTCGCGCATCTTCCGCTACTCCGGCTGGCAGCGGTTCTGGCAACTGGAAATGCCTTTTTCCGCGATTGGCCTGGTGTGGAACTCGATCGTCTCCGTGGCCGGTGGCTGGTTCGCGCTGATCTTCTGCGAGACCTTCACCATGGGCAGACGCGACTTTCAGTTGCCGGGGCTGGGCAGCTACATCCAAACCGCAACCTACGCAGGTGACGTGCGCGCGCTGCTTGCGGGCATCGCCACGGTGATTCTCATCGTGGTGGCCACCGACCAGCTTGTGTGGCGGCCGCTGATCGCATGGAGCGACAAATTCAAGTTCGAACAGGTGGAGTCGGCCGAGCAGGTCACCTCGCCTATCCTTGAGCTCATTCGCCGGTCGAAGATCTGTCAAACGCTTCCCGGCCGCATTTGGGATCGCGTCGCGGAACCCGTTTACCAGCACATGGCGCGCACCAACGAATGCCGCGTGGTGAAGCCAATGGACGAGGCAAAATCCGGCAAACTGCCGGCGGCGCTTTGGGCGCTGGCTTTGGCGAGTGGTCTGGCCGTCTGCTGGGCGGCGATTCAGGCCATTTTCATGCTGAGGACCGTGACCTGGCCCGACCTGCGGCTGTTGCTGGAGGGCGCGGCGGCCACGTTTCTGCGCGTCAATGCGTCGCTCGTGATCTCCGCCGCGTGGACGATTCCGGTCGGCGTGGCCATCGGGCTGAGCCCAAAGCTGGCCCGCATCGTGCAGCCCCTGGCCCAGATCCTGGCCTCGGTGCCGGCCACGGCCTTCTTTCCCATCCTGCTGATGGGGCTGGTGCGGATTGGCGGCGGGCTGGGAATCGGGTCGATCGCGCTCATGTTGCTCGGCACGCAATGGTACATTCTCTTCAACGTGATCGCGGGGGCGATTTCCATCCCTTCGGACCTGCGCGAGGTCGCTTCGCTCTACCGCTTCACGCGCTGGCAGCGCTGGACCAAGCTCATCCTGCCCGGTATCTTCCCGTACCTCATTACGGGAATGGTCACGGCATCAGGCGGCGCATGGAATGCCTCAGTGATGGCCGAGTATTCGCACGTGAAGGGTCACACGCTGCAGACCATCGGCCTGGGCGCGCAGATTGACGCAGCTACGGACAGTGGCCGCTTTGCCATGCTGCTTCTGGCCACCATCTTCATTTCGCTCATGGTGGTTACCATGAACCGGCTGGTGTGGCGTAAGCTCTACCGGCTCGCCGAGACGCGGTTTAAGCTTGAGGGCTAAGCAGGGAATGGATCAAGAAATGGCCAGAGGAAGGGATAGATGATTCGAGCGGGGCTAGTGGGTTTCGGCATGGCGGCACGCGTCTTCCATGCCCCTTTGCTCTCCTCGGTCGAGGGCCTGGAATTGGCCGCGGTCATGGAGCGGACATCCAACAAAGCCGCGGAGCGATACCCCGGCATCCGCGTCTACCGCTCGCTCGATGCCATGCTCGCCGACGCGTCGCTCGAGCTCTTTGTGGTGGCCACGCCAAACGGAACTCACTTTTCCCTCGCCAGGGAGATCCTCCAGTCCGGCAAGAATGTGGTCGTCGATAAGCCGATGACCCTGACCTCGGCTGAGGCCGTCGAGCTGATGGGCCTTGCGACGAAGCACAAAGTTCTCCTTGCGCCATTTCATAACCGCCGCTGGGACAGTGACTTCCTGACGGTTCAGAACCTACTACATCAAGGTTCTCTTGGGCGGCTCGTCGCCTTCCAGTCGCGCTTCGACCGCTGGCGGCCGGCGCCACTGACGGAGCGGCTATGGAAGGAAAGCGCTGACGCGGGGGGCGGAACGCTGCTCGATCTGGGGCCGCACCTCGCCGATCAGGTGCTGACGCTCTTCGGCAAACCGGAGGCAGTGAGCGCCGACGTCGTGCGTGAGAAGGACGGCCCGGGAGTGAACGACTCCATTACCGTTCGCTTGCGCTATCCCGGCGTCGCCGTAACGCTCGGGGCCAACAGCCTGTCATTACCCGCTGCGCCGCGGTTCCACCTGCGAGGCACAAAAGGCAGCTACTGGAAGTCCGGCGTCGACCCGCAGGAGGCCGCGCTCAACAAGATCACGCGCATTGATGATCTGGCCTGGGGCCAGGAACCGGCCGCCAACTGGGGCGTGCTGCATGTGGGCATTGAAGGCGGATCGGTCAGCCGCCCCGTTCCCGCTCTTACAGGAGACTACCGGCTCTACTACGCAGGCATCCGGGATGCGCTGCTGGGCAAGGCGCCCGCTCCGGTCACGGGCATCGATGGCTGGCGCGTGGCGCGCGTGCTGGAATGGGCGATGGAAAGCTCGGAAAAGCGCTGCGAAGTGGCGTGCGACTGGAGCGATGAGCCAAAGTGAACTCCCGTGCGGCGGAATGATCGCCGGTTATCTCGGCCTGCTCGGCTCCTTTTCGATCAGCGGCACCCAAAAGTGAAACCGCGCGCCGCCGCCCGGGACGCTGGATGCCTCAATTCCACCGCCATGCGCGGTCAAAATGGCCCGCGTGATGGCCAGGCCCATACCGGACCCTTTGTGTGCGCTCGCTGCGCGCTTGCCGCGGTAGAACTTCTCAAAGATCAGCGGCAGATCGCGGGCATCGATGCCGGGGCCGTTATCCTCCACGCAGAATTCCAACCGGTCACCGCTGCGCTTGCTGCTGAGCGTGACGCGGGAGCCGTGAGGCGTGTAGCTGGCGGCATTCTCAAGCAGGTGGCGCAGAACCCTGCCCAGCAGGCGCGGATCGAACCACGCCGGCCCGTCGCTCTGGCCGAGCGGGTCTGCGGACTCCGGCAGAATTGTCACCTTGTGCGAGGCCAGAATCTTGCGCGACTCCTCCACGGCCTGATCGAGCAGTGCGCGGGGATGGTGGGGAGACATCTTCACCTCAACCACGTTGGCGTCGATCTCGGCCATCTCCACTGCCTCGCCGATGAGCAGATCGAGGCGGGCCGCCTCCTCGTCGATGATCCGCACCATGTCGAGGCGTCCGGCCTCGTCCAGTCCCTCGCCTTGCAATAGGGTTGTGGCCGCAGCGCGAATGGAAGTCAAGGGCGTCCGCAGCTCGTGCGTTAACGAGTCGATCAGCGCGCTGCGCAAGCGTTCCCCTTCGCGCACTGCCTCGATGCGCGTGGCGGCGGCCAAAGCGATCGAGCGCGCCACTGCGATCGATACCTGGCCGCTGACGGCAGTGGCGACCTCATGCGAAAGCGCATCGGGAAGCCAGGCCCAGGCGCCCACCGGCTTCAACCCCAGCATCAGCGCAGTGGTCCGGTAGCCGGCGAACGACGTAGCGGTAGGACTTAGACCCTGTGTCGCAGCCTGCATGTGTGCTTGTACGCTGGCTGGAACTTCGCCGGTGGAGGAGTAAAAACGGTCATAATCGCTGACGTAAAGGGCCACTCCTTGAAGAGCGAAGATGCGTGCGATCGCTCCAGGCAAGTCGTGGAGGAGCCGATCGGGGTCCTCAAAGAGCATCATCTCCTGGCTCAGAGCGTAGAGCCTTCCCACGTCCGCCTGGCGTTGTTCTGCCTGAATAGTCTTTTGCCGCGCGCGCTCCGACAAACGGCTGACCACAACGCAACTAAGCGCGAACGAAACCATCGCCACCCATGCCTGCGCGCCTTGCAGCCGAAACGTGTGGACGGGAGGCAAGAAGCAATAATCGAAGCAGATGGCGCAGAGAACCGCGATGTAGATCGACAGGGCTATTCCGGCCTGCGTGGCCCACCACACTACCAGCACCAGAAACACCATCCCGGCCGCGGTCGAGTTGGCGCCGAGCCAGACCATCAGAAACGTGGTGAGCGCGACCACGGCGGTGGCCGCGAGCCCGCGAAGAGCCAACCTTGCATAGGCGTATGCGCCCATCAACTTCTCCATCGGAATGATACCTGCCCGTCACAATTTCTGAAATGCTGTGCCACAATGTTGTAAGCTTCCGTTAAAAGAAGAACCACATGGCAGGAAGAATTCTGGTCATTGACGACGAGTTCCAGATTACGCGGGTGCTGCGCGCCGCGCTTTCCGCGCAGGGCTACGATGTTCGCACGGCCAACGATCCGGAGGAGGGACTGCGCCTGTTCCGCGACTGGCCGCCGGATCTGGTCATCACGGACCTGATGATGCCCATCATGAGCGGCGTTGAGGTCTGCCGGATCATTCGTTCGCGGAGCACCACGCCGGTGCTGGTTCTGTCGGTCCGCGAGCACGAGCGGTCGAAGGTGGAGGCTCTGGATGCCGGCGCCGACGACTACGTAACCAAACCATTCAGCATTCAGGAGTTGCTGGCGCGGGTGAGGGCGCATTTGCGCCGCGCGCCGGAACGTACTACGGCGGCCCTTGAGGTCGGCGATTTTGTTGTGGACGCGCTGGCGCATTCGATTATGGTTCAGGGCAAGCCCATCCACCTGACGCCCAAGGAGTTCGACCTTCTCCTGCACCTGGCGCGTAACCCTGGCAAGGTCATGACGCATCGCGCCCTGCTGACCGCTATCTGGGGTGCGCAATCGGCGCATCAGCCGGAGTATCTCCGCGTCTTCGTGGGTCAGTTACGCAAAAAACTCGAAGCCGAAACCGGCCGCCAGTACATCCAAACTGAGCCTTGGGTCGGTTACCGATTCATCCCCGAGGGCTGGACCGACAGCGAAGAGTGAACCGCGCGGCGTATCGCATTGCGAACTGCGCCGCAGCCGCCGATGGTTCATTTGCAAAGACTTCCGGCTGCCGAAAAGGCATCCTTACGAAATCTTTAGCAATTCTTTTGAATTCTCAAAGCTGGAGAAAGACACAATCAAGCTCGTCTGGGCTGGTTGGTCCGGGCGCAGGCAGAATCGTGGACCCGGAGTTCTACGCCTGGGGTTGAGAGTGCTTTTGCGAAGTGGAATTTGGCGCTTCAATCGAGCCTGGACCGGTGCTGGTCCGGCCGCACCTGGGAGATCTTGAATGCAAGATGCAGTCATGTTGCTGTTCACCGTGGCTTTCTTCGTCCTGGCGTTTCTCTACGTCAAGGCCTGCCAGAAGTTGAGGTAGCCCATGCACATGGATTGGATTTCGGCAACCGCGCTCGTTCTCTCCGTTCTTCTGTTGGGCTATCTCACCGTGTCGATGCTTTTCCCGGAGAAATTCTGAAATGTCCGTCAATGGCTGGCTGCAATTTGCCATCTACTCCATCATCCTGCTGGCGACGGTTCGCCCCATGGGCATCTATCTAGCCCGCGTATTCGAGGGCGAACGCACTTGGCTCGACCCTGTGTTGCGCCCGTTCGAACGGCTCATCTACAAGGTCTGCGGCGTGAACGCCGAAAAAGAGATGAACTGGCGCCAGTACGCATTTTCCATGCTCGGTTTCTCAGCTGCAACCATGGTGCTCACTTACGCCATCGAGCGCTTGCAGGCATTCCTGCCATTCAATCCACAGCATCTGGCCGCAGTGGAACAGGATCTGGCATTGAACACCGCCGCCAGCTTCACCACCAACACCAACTGGCAGTTCTATACGCCAGAATCCACCATGAGCTATTTCACCGAGATGGTCGGACTGGCGACGCATAACTTCTGGTCGGCGGCGTCGGGCATCGTGGTGGCCGCGGTGCTCATCCGCGGCATCAAGCGCACCACCTCACGCACCATCGGCAACTTCTGGGTCGACATGACACGGACGCTGCTTTACGTTCTGACTCCAATGTGCATCGTCTACGCCCTGCTGCTGGTCTGGCAGGGAGTTCCGCAGAATCTGAACGCCTACACCGTCGCGCATCCACTCGAGCAGCCCGCGCAGGTCCAAACCATCGGGCAAGGCCCCGTGGCTTCGCAGGAAGCCATCAAGATGCTGGGCACCAACGGCGGCGGCTTCCTCAACGCCAACAGCGCCCATCCTTATGAGAACCCGACCCCATTCTCGAACTTCCTGCAAATCCTCTCGATCTTCATCATTCCCGCGGGCCTGACGTACACGCTGGGCCGCATGACCGGCTCGCCTGGCCATGGCTGGGCGGTGTTTGGGGCCATGTTTGTGCTGTTCCTGGCTGGATTCGGCGTTTGTTACTGGGCCGAGGCGCATCCCTTCAACATGGTTCACGGGGCCGCGCAAACCCGCACTGCAACCGCACCCGGCGGCAATATGGAGGGCAAGGAGGTTCGCAACGGCATTGCCGAGAGCGCGCTCTTCGCCACCATAACCACCGACGCCAGTTGCGGCGCGGTGAACGGCATGCACGACAGCTTTACTCCGCTGGGCGGCATGGTCCCGCTTTCGAACATCATGCTCGGCGAGGTGGTCTTCGGCGGCGTAGGCGCAGGCATGTACGGCATGTTGATTTTTGTTGTCCTGTCGGTCTTCATCGCCGGCCTGATGGTGGGCCGAACGCCCGAATATCTGGGCAAAAAGATCGAGGCTTACGACGTGAAGATGGCCATGATCTATACGCTCATCTTCACTTTCATCGTTCTCACCTTTACGGCGGTGTTCGTGCTATTGCCGGTCGGACTCTCGGCCATCGCCAATCCCGGTCCCCACGGCTTCACCGAAATTCTGTACGCCTTCACTTCCGGCGCGGGCAACAACGGCTCGGCTTTCGCTGGGCTGGGGATGAACTGGTCAGGGCCGAACTGGTGGTGGAACATCGCGATGAGCTTCGACATGCTCATCGGCCGCTTCCTCATGATGATTCCCGTGTTGGCCCTGGCCGGCAATCTGGCGCAAAAGAAAAGCGTTCCGCCTTCGCCGGGCACCTTCCCGGTGAATACACCGTTGTTTGCGGTGCTGCTGGTCGGCGTCGTGCTCATCGTCGGCGCGCTTACGTTTTTTCCGGCGTTGAGTCTGGGACCGATTCTGGAACACCTGCTTTTGCAGACAGGAAAGTTGTTCTAACCCACACAGATTTCGCATCAGGACAAGGCAAAACGAACTGTTATGGCTGAAAAAATAAGCATTTGGAACACCCAGATTATTGGCCAGGCGATGGTAGACAGCTTTCGCAAGCTCGATCCGCGCTGGATGGCCAAGAACCCGGTGATGTTCGTGGTCGAGGTGGGCAGCGTACTCACTTCGGTGCTGCTCATCGAAAACTTCCGCCATCACCGCGAAGCCTTCGCCTTCAACCTGCAGATCACGCTCTGGCTGTGGTTCACGGTGCTGTTCGCCAACTTTGCCGAGGCCATGGCGGAGGGCCGCGGCAAGGCCCAGGCCGACACTCTGCGCAAAGCCAAGGGCGAGACCATCGCGAAGCGCTACAGAGAGGACGGCACCTTTGAGGAGGTCGTCAGTGGGCAGCTTCGCGCCGGAGACACGATTTACGTCGAGGCCGGGCAATACATCGCCGGCGATGGTGAAGTGATTGAGGGCGTGGCCTCGGTGGACGAATCGGCAATCACGGGTGAATCCGCACCGGTGATCCGCGAGGCTGGTGGAGACCGCTCGGCCGTGACCGGCGGTACGAAGGTGCTGTCGGACTGGATCAAGGTGAAGATCACCTCGAATCCGGGAGAAACATTTCTCGACCGCATGATTGCGCTGGTGGAGGGCGCCACGCGCCAGAAGACGCCCAACGAGATTGCTCTAAGCATTCTGCTTTCCGGCCTGACCATCATCTTTCTTCTGGCCGTGGTGACGCTGCAGCCATTCGCAATTTATTCCAGCGCGCCGCAAACGGTCTTCGTGCTGGTTTCGCTGCTGGTCTGCCTCATCCCCACGACTATCGGCGGCCTGCTTTCGGCCATCGGTATTGCCGGAATGGATCGCTTGGTGCAGTACAACGTGCTGGCCATGAGCGGACGCGCCGTGGAGGCTGCCGGCGACGTGAACACGCTGCTGCTGGACAAGACCGGGACGATTACACTCGGCAATCGCCAGGCAACCGAATTCCTGCCTGCGCCGGATGTAAGCCAGGAGCGGTTGGCCAACGCCGCGCAACTAGCGTCGCTTTCCGACGAGACCCCTGAGGGCCGCTCGATTGTTGTGTTGGCCAAGGAGAAGTACAACCTCCGTGGCCGCGACCTGGCCGGCATGCACGCCGAGTTTGTCCCATTTACCGCACAGACGCGCATGAGCGGCGTGAATCTTCCCGGCACGCGCATTCGCAAAGGATCGGTGGACGCGATCGCGCGATTCCTTGAGGAGCAGGGCACGGCGTTGCCGCAGAAGGTTCGCGATTATGTTGAGGAGATCGCTCGCGCCGGCGGAACACCGCTGGTGGTCGCCGAAAACGCCTCGGCGCTGGGCGTGATTTATCTCAAGGACATCGTGAAGGGTGGCCTCAAGGACCGGTTGGCGCGGCTGCGCGCTATGGGCATCCGCACCATCATGATCACCGGCGACAATCCGTTGACCGCTGCAGTCATCGCGCGCGAGGCCGGCGTGGACGACTTCCTGGCCGAGGCCAAGCCGAAAGACAAGATGGACCTGATCAAGAGCGAACAGGGCAAGGGCAAGCTGGTGGCCATGACCGGCGACGGCACCAACGACGCGCCCGCGCTGGCGCAGGCCGATGTGGGCGTGGCCATGAACTCCGGCACGCAGGCCGCCAAGGAAGCC
>Ga0326727_10007057_pt1 | contig 30132 bp, 30 predicted proteins | sample MB2enrmetagenome_FD_207643 | JGI IMG/M metagenome (GOLD analysis project Ga0326727, IMG submission 207643) | Lab enriched peat soil microbial communities from McLean, Ithaca, NY, United States - MB29MY | ecosystem: Environmental > Terrestrial > Soil > Wetlands > Peat | place: USA: New York... | reverse complement strand
GGGTCGGGACTCCCGATCCGCCGGGCGAGCGACCAATCGCGGCTCGCGAGGAACAACTGTCGGACGAGGAGCGCGAGGACCTTGCTCGCCTCCTCGTCGAGCGTGGAGAGGCGCCGGCTGCGCGCGCGGCGCGACAGGACCACCTCCATCTCTTCGAGGAACGCGACCAGGATCATCTTCATGCGCTGCACGAGCTGGGGCAGCCCGTACTTCGACGGGTCGATGAAGTTCTGCAGTACCATCCGGTTCGGTTCTTGGGCGACGACCGATACGCCGAGGAGACCGCGCGCGGCCTGCAGGACCTCCTCTACCCGCTCCGCGGCGAGCGGAACGTCCGTGCGCACCTCGATCGCGTCGTGCCCGACGCGATAGGCGCCGATGATCAGCCGCTGGAGGACGCCGGGGGTGTCGAACGCACGCGCCTGGACCAGGAACGGGGCGGTCGAGGAGATGGCCCCGGGGACCGGTGCGGGCTTGAGGAAGAGCGTGCCGTCATCGTTCTGGTCGAAGACGATCAGGTCTCCGGGCCGCAGGTTCATCGCCTCTGCCCACGGCTTCGGCAATGTGACCGCGATCGACGAGTGTCCCGCCTTCAGTACCCGGCGTTCCCGGCTCGGTGTTCCCCACGCCATCCAAGGCTCCAAACCTACTACGAGGTTCGTAGCTTATCATAGCACCCCCATTTGAGGGTTGCGACGGCGAAACGGACGACCGCGGCCGCCGGTTATCCCTTCGGGGGGTCGTTCGGCATCGGGGTCGACGCCGGGGCCGGTGGAGGCGCCGGAGGCTCCGCGTAGCCGAGACGCTCGGGCGGCATCTCGAACTCTGAGCCCTTGCGCCGGCCGACCACGAACCCGAGGACGAGCGCTACCACGACCAGGACGACGATCGTCCCGCTGATGATGAAGACCCCGACCCCGGGGCCCGTCGGACCCGTGCTCACCGTGAGGTTGGAGGGGAGGTTGATACCGAACGCGATGAACCCGTACATTCCGCTCTGGAAGTGGCCGGGCTCGAGACACACGAACTCGTACCATCCCGGACCGGGCGAGACGAACGCCCCCGGGAACTGACCCGTCCCCGAGGCGTTGATCTCAACGAGACTTCCCCACGTGGAGAAGAGCTGGTCCAGGTCCGCCGAGGATGGGATCACCCAGCCCTCTCGGTCGAGGATGGAGAACGTGTGCGCGAGCGTGTCGGCGTCCGTGAACGTGACGTTGATGGTCGTGTTGGTCGGCAATTGCTCGTAGGTCGGCTGGATGAACTTGTAGTTCGGCGCCGCCGTGACCGCGAGGCTCGAGGAGGTGTCGACCTCGACCCCTTCGGCCCGGGCCGGTGCGCTCTCGGCGAGGACCACCAGTCCTCCGCCCACCAGCACCAGCGCGACCGCGACCGCGAGCGCGCGAGACCTTCGAGGAACTACCGACATGTCGCCCTGAGTGCGACCGCGGCACGGATTGTGTGGTTCAAAGCCCCTCCGTACGTATCGCGGCCCGTTCCGCCGCTCCGGCGCGGGCGATTCGGTTCGTACGCGGGGAATATGTAGCTGGGCATTCCCCTTCGGGAAACATGTCGCCCCTCGGAGCGAGCGTACGCGGACGCGGCCACGCCCTGGGGGCGACGCTGCTGTCCGCGGGAGCGCTCCTCGGTTCGGGGCAGACGAACCTCCAGCAGACGAACGCCCTCGTCTGGACCCTGGTGGCGATCAGCGCTGCCGGGTCGATCGTGACGTTCGCCTTTCTGGTCTACGCGATCCTGAAGTTCCGCGACCCCAAGGTGAAGGGACGACGGTATGGTTAACCGGTACGAGGTCGCCTGGACCCTCGTCGTAGTCGGCCTTCTGGCCGGCGTCGCGGTCTACTCGACCGTGCTGCTCTATCACCTCGACGCGCTGCCCTCCGACCCGACCGAGTACGTCGACGTCACCGGTCACCAGTGGTACTGGGAGTTCTGCTACCCGGTGAACAACACCTGCTTCAACTCGTCCTACGATGCGGCGACCAACACCGTCAGCGGCGGCGCGTTATGGGCTCCGCCGGGGGCGGTCGTCCAGATCAACGTCACCGGCGCCGACGTGATCCACTCGTTCAACATCCCCCAGCTCGGGGTACGGATCGACGCGATCCCCGACCGGACCAACGACTTCGCGTTCAACGTGCCGAACGTCGCGGCCGGCACCGAGTACCTGATCCAGTGCACCGAGTTCTGCGGCACGTACCACGGCACGATGCGCTCGTTCCTCGTCGTGACCTGATCGGGTCCCGCGCGTCCAAGGGCACCGTTCTACCGTCTGGTTCCCCGAGGCCGCTCGTACCGCGGCGGACGGTCCGGTCGCTCAGGGAGGGCCGTGGCCCCCGTGGGAACCGGGGCGACGGGGGAAGCGGCCCGTGAACGATGCGATGGCCGCGATCAGGACGCCGATCCCGAGGAGGATCGCGGAACCGACCAGGACCCAGCTCTCGACGATCGCGGTGCTCGGAGGCGAGGTCGCCGCCGGCACCGGCACTCCCACGTACAGCAGTCCGTCCATGCCGCTCGCGAAGTGGCCGGGGACCTCGCAGAGATACTGGTAGACCCCGGGTCCCGCGACCGTGAAGTTCGCCCAGACCGTCGAGCCCGCGCCCGACTGGATGTCCACGGAGACGAGCGGCGCGTGCTGCTGGAAATACTGGGTGAAGTTCGCGGGAGACAGGCTCACGTTCGACTGCGAGGCCAGGCTGAACGTGTGCGCGAAGTTCCCCTCGTTCGTCACGAGCACATCGACGACCACCGGGTAGTGCGACGGGGTCGCCGAGAGGACGTTGGGAACGAACGCGAGCGCGTCGGTCGTGTTCTCCGAGAGCTCAAGCCCCGGCCCGGTCGAGGTGAGGTTGAGCTGCCCCCACATCCCGGACTGGAACTGGTACGGGACGACGGAGACGAACTCGAACGAGGAAAGCCCCAGGGAGGCGTTGAACGTGACGTTCGCCCACGCCTGGCCTCCTGGGGCGAGGGAGACGTTCGCGAGCGACCCGTTCGCGCGGAAGAAGGCGTAGACCTGCGCCGGCGTGAGGGACGGAGAGAGGGAGACGTCCGGCTTCGCCGAGAGGGTGAAGGTGTGGTCGTAGCTCCCGACGTTCTTCAGGTAGATCGACACCGACGCTCCGGCCGGCGCGGTGAGGTACTTCGGAGCGAACGCCGGGCTGTCCGTTAGGTTCACCGCCAGCGACACGTTCGAGGAGAGCGGGCGGGCATCGCCGACCTCGGGAACGGACGGGAGCCGGCCGAGGGCCGCCACGGTCGGGAGGCCGATGGTCGACAAGAGGAGGCCCGCGACCAGCCACGGGATCGCCCGTCTCAGGGCTCGGGGCCGTCGTGCGGTCGGCGCGTCGCTCACGGTAGCCCCTGACGGCGCACCGACCTGAAGACGGTTGATATGCGTACTGTACGAATCGGCCCGCGGACGAGTGGGAACGGTCGGTCCCGGGGGCCGGGGCCCCTAGCGACCGACCGCGGGTGCGTCGGTGGGCCTCGCGTCGAGGGTCGCTCCGGCCCGGGGGATCGCCCTCGGTGACGGGGCGTCCGCATCGCCTCGACGCGGGACCCAGGGAGCGAACGCCGCGCCGTGGTAGAACCGCCGGAAGAGGTAGGCGATCTCGACCGCCATCACCACCCCCATCGTCGTACCGAACAAGAGGACGGAGACGGGAGAGCCTCCCGCGGCCGCGACGAAGAAGCCGGCGACGGCCATCGCGAGGAACGCTCCGGCGAGCCCGAACAGAAGCGGGATCTCGGTCGGAACGACATGGCCGCGCGCGAGCTGCCGCACCAGCAGCAGGAAGACCGCGACCATCAGGACGCCCATCGCCGCTCCCCCCACCGTCGGCACGGTCGTGACCCAGGGCGCCAAGACCGCGGACGCGGTCAGCGCGGCCAGGGCGGACCGCTCCGTCCGACCGAGCGGGGCCCACAGAACGAGCGCCGCCATCACGGCCGCCATCGACCAGAAGAACCAGACCGACGAAAGACCGAGCGCGAGGCTCTCGAGCATCGAGGGAGTGGTCGCCGACCCGGCCAGCGCGAAGAGGACGCCCATCAGGGCTTCGGTGCCGGTCGTGACCGCGCTGATCGTCGCGGGCCAGGCCCAGCCGCGGAGGTCGATCCGACGGTCCCGGAACAGGATCAGCCCGACGAACCAGATCCCGGCGGGGAACATCATCATGAAGTTGAATCCGAGCAGGACCCAGGTCCAGGCCTCGGTGGCGTTCGGATTGATGTAGACGAAGACGAGCGAGAGGAGGAGCACGCTCCCGCCCCCCAGCACCGCGAGCGCCAGCACCATCTGCGTGAGGAGCGGCGGGCGCCCGTCCGTCGGAAGCACCTTGCCGAAGAGGAAAATCGTCACCAGGATCATCGAGATCGCGACGATCGCGAACGGCAGCAGCGTGGCGTTCAGGGGGATCGGGGGCAGAGGGACGTCCATCGCGGCCGTTCGGACGAAGCCGCCCCTCTTATTCCCCCGGTTCTCACCGGAACGGCCGTCTACCGAGGCGACGCTAGGGGGACGACGTCACGTCGCGGACGGGCTGCTCGTCGAACCGACGGATCAGCTGGGTCGTCACCTCGATGAGCGGATGGTGGGTCGAGCGGTCGATCTCGATGTCCTCGACCGTGCGCAGGTGGTGCTCCTTCGCCACCCGCTCGAGGCCGGTCTCCTTGGTCGCGAACTCGTCGGGCCGGTCGCACGTGAGGATGAACGCCTGGAGCTGGGCGAGGCCCATCTCCCGGGCAGCGAGGGCCCGATGGTGGCCGTCGACCAGGATCCACGAATCGCCCTTTCGGAGCACGAGGACCGGCTCGGCAAACCCCCGCTCGAGCTCGTAGCGTCGGCCCTCGAGCTCGTCCTCGAAGACCTTCCACTGGGTCGGCGTCAGCCGGTCGATCGGCACGAGGCCTCGGTAGAACGAGAAGGGGAGCCCGTAGCGCTCGGAGAGCAGATGCTTCAGCGTGTCGGCCTTCGCGGGCGAGGCCCGCTCGAAATGGGAACGGACCACGTCGAGGTTCGAGAGGACCCCGCAGAGCCGGCCCTGCTCGTCGATGATGGGGAGGTCGCGCAGCCCGAACCGGAACATGATCCGGGCCGCGTCGTCGAGACCGGTATCCGGGTACGCCGTGTAGGTGCCGGGCCGGATGATCTTCGCGAGGGGGGTCGCGGCCTCGCCGGCGTGGCGGAGGAGCTCCTTCGCGCTCACGAACCCGACGAGGCGGCCGTGCGGGTCGGTGACGGGGAGGCCGTGATGGCGACTCTTCGTGAGCCGCGCGATCGCCTGCCCGACCGTCGCGGTCTCCCGCAGGTGCTCGACCTCGAGCACCATGTAATCGCGGACCCGGGGGGCCATCAGTCCCGGACGGGCTGCTCGTCGCGGAGGTACGCGGTCAGAAGGTGGAGGACGATCAGGTGGGTGTCCTCCGTGTGCTGCATGCTGTTCGACGGCACGACGAGCGGCACGTCGACCAGGTCCTTCAGCTTCCCGCCGCCCATCCCGGTGAGACCGATGGTCGCGAGGCCCATTGTCCGGGCGGCCGTGACCGCCTCGAGGACGTTGGGGGAGTTCCCGCTGCCCGAGATCGCGACCACCACGTCGCCCTTCTCCGCGAGCGACCGGAGCTGTCCGGAGAAGATCTCGGCGTAGCCGACGTCGTTCCCCCAGGCGGTCACGCCCGGGACGTTGTCGTTCAGGGAGACGCACTTGAACCGCTTGCCGGGACCGTGCGCCACCGTCCCCCCGGCGACCTTCGCGATGTCGGTCACGAAGTGGGAGGCGGTCGAAGCGCTGCCGCCGTTGCCGAAGAAGAAGATCGTCCGGTCCTCCGCGCGGGCCCGAAGGAAGATCGGCACAATCCGCTCGACCGCGGCGAGGAGGTAGGGCGCTTCGAGGGCCGCCACGGCGTCCCGGACGTAGGTCCGGACATACGGTGCGACGCTCGGAATCTCGGTCATCGTGCCACGAACAGGATGCGCGACCCCTCGGGAGTGATCCGCACCGCAAGGCGCTGCATCGTCGACAGGGCGGCCGCTATTTGATGGCTCCGCTCGGGGGGATGGACGAGAAGGAGGAAACCTCCGCCGCCGGCGCCGGTGATCTTCCCGCCCCAGGCGCCCGCGGCGCGCGCCTTCGCGTACCACGTATCGATCTCGTCGTTGGAGATCCCGGTCGTCAGGCCCCGTTTGAGTTGCCAACCCTCGTCCAGGACCGCGCCGAGGCGCTCCCAATCCCGCTGGAGGATCGCGGAGCGGGCGGTCCCCGCGAGCTCCTTCATGCGCCCGAGCGCGTCGAGGTTCTGTTCGGTCCTGGAACTCTGCTGTTCGAGGATCCCCTCGGCCCGGCGCGTGACCCCGGTGTAGAACAGCGAGAGCCGGTCGCTCAGCGCCTCCCGGTCGGCCGGGGACAGCGGGATCGGCGAGACCCGGACCGAATCGTCCGCGTGGAAATCGAAGTGCTGCACGCCGCCGAACGCGGCGATATACTGGTCCTGCTTGCCGAGCGTTCCCTGGAGACGCTCGATCTCGATCTGGCAGGCCTCCTCCGCGAGGTCCACGGGGTCCTTCAGGATGCCCCGGAAGGCGTAGAGCGCGTTCAGGAGGCCGACCGTGAGCGTGGAGGAGGAGCCGAGGCCGGTACCTTCCGAGGGGATGTCGGCGATCGTGTGGATCTCGAGCGCCTCGTGGAGGCCGACCCTCCGCATCGCCTCGCGGACGAGCCCGTGCTTGAGGTCGTCCAGCCGGTCGACGTTCTCCGTCCTCGAGTAGGCGACGCGGATCGACCGGTCGAACTTGTCGTTGACGAGGACGTGAATGTAGCGGTCGATCGCCGCGCTCGTCACGGCCCCGCCCCCGTGGGCCCGATAGTACGAGGGGAGGTCGGTCCCTCCTCCGGCGAAGCTGATGCGCAGCGGAGTGCGGGTGATGATCATCGAGCCCGAAGCGCGTCCGGGACCTCTTAGCGATTGTGCTCGGGCACGGCCGGTGGCGGTGTCGAGGGGCCGCCCGGCGACCGGCTCGCGGTCGGCGACCAGCGGGCCCGTCGTCCGTAGAACGCCTGGGTGACCTGGCCGAGCCCGTCGACCGGGGCGAGCCCGGGCAGGCTCTTCGCGAACGTGGGGGCCCGGCGGTCCAGGATGATCGCGATCCCACGGTCGTTCTCCGAACGGATCATGCGACCGCACGCCTGGAGGATCGCACGCTGGGCGGGCGCTTCGACGGTGTACTCCCAGCCGTGCCCGGTCGTTTCGTCGAGGTACCGGCGCAACGCTTCGCGCTTCGCGGTCGGGCGGGGGTAGGGGATCCCCACGAGGACGACCGCTTCGAGCTCCTCGTCGGGATAGTCGATCCCCTCCGAGAGCCGGCCGCCGGCGACGCCGAGGAGGACCGTCCCCTCCGGGTCCTTCTTCCACCCTTCGATCGACCGCCAGAGGTCGCCCATCGGCACCTTGCTGTACTCGATGAAGACGTTCCCGGGCAGCTGGGACTGAAGGCCGGCCTCGAGGACCCGCTGCATCAGGTCGAAGCTCGGGAAGAAGACCGCGGTCTTCACCGGCAGCGTCTGAAGAACCTCGACCAGGCGGTCGGCGAGGCGGGCGATGGCGTGCGGGTCCTGCTTCAGTTCCTCGAAGCGGGTCGTCACGGAGGGGTCGTAGAGGTACTTGCGGTTCTCGGGCGGGAAGTGGGACGGGACGTCCAGGAGCCGCGTCCTCGGCCCGAGGCCGAGGGAGTCCCGGTACTCCTCGAGCGGGGCAAGGGTCCCCGAGAGGTGCACGGAGAGGTGGACATCCAGGATCGGGCGCGCGGGTCCGGAGGCATCCAGAGCGAACGCCTCGAGGGCGGGCCTTGGAAGACGCGTCGCGACCTTGACGTACGCCGGGGGCTCGAGCTGGGGCCAGGAAAGCAACGTCAGGGCGACCGTGTGGACCCACGAGCGCGGCAGCCGGCGCTCGCGGCGGCGTTCGTCCCGCAGGTTCTCTCCCCAGGTCGCGAGCGCGCCGAGCCAGGTGTCGAGGCGGTGGGACGTTCCTCCCAGCGCGGTCAGGAGCGCGTCCTCGAACACCGACGGCGGCAGCACCGCGTCGTCCTCCCGGGCCAGAGCATGGATGAGCTCCTCGACCGCGGCCCCGACCAGGTCGAGGAAGCGGCTGGCGCTCGGCCCGTCGGGCAACTGGAAGTCACCGCGCTCCGCGACCTCGGCCCGGGCGCGTCGGACCGACTCCTGCGGCAGCGCGACCGTCGCGAGGTCCCTGAGATGGTTCGGAAGGTTGTGGGCCTCGTCGACGACCAGGTCGACCTGCTCCGGCCCGACCCCCATCCACTGGAAGAGCGACCGGCGGATGTGGGGGTGGAAGAAGAACGCGTAGGGAGCGGTGATGATCCGGGCCCGCGGGACGAGCTTCTTCGAGAGCTCGTAGGCGCAGAGATTCTCCTCGCGGCAGAACGCCTCGAACTCGTGGGGCGCCGGGAGCTTCGCACTGAACCGCTCGACCAGGCCTTCGATGTCGGCCTGGAGCACGCGGGCGTAGTAGGGGCATCCGTCGAGGTCGGTGAGGTCGATCTCGCCGCCCTCGGGGAGCTCGGGCGGGGGGACGAGCGGCGCCTCGCCCTGCATCGCCCGCTCGGTCGCCCGCTTGCGGTCGGCGCAGAGCTTCCCGTGCTCCTCGGCCGTGGCCCCCTTGACCTCGGCGACGTTCTCGAGGAGGAAGCAGCGGCGCGCCCGTCCCTGGAGACCGACCGCGAGGAGCGGGTGCTCGAGACGGTGGGCGATCGTGCGGGCCTCCTGGAGGATCTGGACCTCCTGGGAATGCGTACGGACGAGGTAGAGGATCTTGTGGTCCGCCGCCTCGGCGTGCTCGAGGAGCGGCGCGAGCACCGCGACCGTCTTGCCGCTGCCCGTGGGCGCGTTCACGAGGAGCGGACCTCCGCGCTGGGTGACCTCCGAGACCTCCCGAAGGATCGCGTCCTGGCCCGGGCGCACCCGATACGGGAAGAGCAGGGGCGCTGCGGGCGACGGGGTTCCGGACGACGTAGGAACGGCTCCGCGGGTCCGAGCGACGGTTCGGGGTTTTAAGGTGCGCCTTGACTGGAACCCGGACGGAAGGGGGAACGGACCTCCGACGCGGGGCGGGCTAGCTTCAAAGTCCGCGCGCCCCTGCCGCGCCGAGCTCCGCCCGTGACCGTCGCGCATCCGACCACTTCCGAGGCCGATCGGCCTCCGACCGACCCGCTTCCGATCCTCGCGAGGTACTGGAAGTTCCTCCTGGTGGGGCTCACCGGCGTGGTCGTCAACCTGGTCGTCTTCTCCCTGACGATTGAGGCGATCTCCCCCCACCCGACGTTCGACCTCTACGCGAACCTGTGGAAGCTCGCCACTACCACAACGTCGAACCCGGTCGACAATCTGATCGCGAGCGCGGTCGCCTTCGCGGTGGCGACCCTCTGGAACTTCGCCCTGAACAACGTCTGGACGTTCCGCTCGAAGGCCGGCCACCGCCACCGGTTGACGCACCGCCTCGGGCTCTACTACGGGGTGTCGCTGGGCTCGCTCGCGGTCAACGAGGTGGTCCTCTTCGTCGCGAGCCTGTACATCGCGCCGCTCTTCGGTCAGGCGCTCGGGATCGTAGTCGGAAGCATCGTGGGTTTCGTCGGGAACCGACGGTACACCTTCGCCGAAGCGGACCGCGCCCCCTAGGTCCGGCCGCCGCCGACTATCCGTACTGGTAACGGACGCCGTAGTGTCCGCGCGGGAGCGTCCAGGTCACGGACCCCTGGTCGCAGGCGATGGCGCAGCCTCCGCACTCCACGCAATCCTCGTACCGGAACACGAGCCGCCCCTCGATCCGCTCGTAGCATTTCGCCGGGCAGACGAAGGTGCAGAACGAGTGCGGGCATTGGGCACAGATCTCGGGCTTGACCGTGATGTGGGCGTGGTCCTTCGAGTCGGTCGTGTAGCGCAGGGTGGCGAGACGCCGCTTGATCTCGACGAACTCGACCGGCGCCCCGGTCGCGGCGGCCGTTCCCTCCATCGATCGCTCGGCCCGCCTACCGGGGCAGCTTGGCGAGTAGGGCGAGGTCGGCGCGCACGGCCTCCACGCTCGCCCGGAACGCGGCCCGCTCGGCCGCCGTAAGGTCGACTTCGACGACCCGCTCGACCCCCTGCCGGCCCAGCACGACCGGGACGCCTACGTACACGTCCTTCTCACCGAACGCGCCGTCCAGGTGCGCGGTCACGGGCAGGAGCCGATGCTCGTCGTTCGCGACCGCCCGGACGAGCTCGGCCTGGCTCGCCGTGGGGGCGTAGTACGCGCTCCCGGACTTGAGCAGGTTCACGATCTCCGCTCCCCCCTGCTTCGTTCGTTCGACGATGGCCGCGATGCGGTCCGCCGGCAAGAGCTTCGTGAGCGGCACCCCCGAGACGCTGGTCAGCGAGAGCAGCGGCACCATCGTGTCCCCGTGCGTGCCGAGGACAAAGCCGGTCACGTCGTGGGGGGCGACCCGAAGGGCCTCCGCGACGAACGTTCGGAAGCGCGCCGTGTCGAGCGTGCCGGACTCGCCGAAGACGCGGGCGGCCGGCAACTGGCTCACTTCCCGGAAATAGTAGGTCATCACGTCGACCGGGTTCGTCACGACGATGCAGACCGCGCCGGGGGCCTTCGCCCGGACCGCCTCCGCATGCCCTTTTACGATCGCGGCGTTCTTCTCCAACAGGTCCGACCGGCTCATTCCGGGCTTCCGGGCGAGGCCGGCGGTCTCCACGACGACCTCGGCCCCCGCGAGCGCGTCGAGCGAGGTCGTGCCGGTGACCCGGGTCGAGAAGCCGAGGATCGGCGCCGACTCCTGGATGTCGAGGGCCTTGCCTTGCGGCAGACCGTCGACGATATCGATCAGCACGACCTCGGACGCGAGGTTGGACTCGGCCAGCCGCTGGGCCAGTGACCCCCCGATGTTCCCCGCCCCCAGCACCGCGACCTTGGTGAGCGCTGCCATCCGGTTCCCCTCCGCAGGGCTCCCCACTTCACCGTCGGCTTAAACGTCAGCGGCTCGGGCGGTCGCCGCGAGGGGTGTCTCCCCTCGGCCGAAAGGTTGATTCCCGATAGACGCCGTGTGCGCGGCGTGGTCGACGTCGACTCGGCCCTGCTCAGCGTCCAGGAGCGGGACAACTGGCGCCGTCGGATGGAACTCCTCGAGCGCTCGCTCGACGAGGTCCGCGAACGCCGTCGCCGTCTCGAGACCCGCCTGCGGCGGGTCAAGAAGGAGCTCGCGCGAGTCCGCGTCACGGCCGATGCCGTGCTCGACCTGGCTCGACCCCCCTTGTCCGCCGAGGTGACCCATGCCCCGCGGAGCGTCCATATCCGATAGGCGCGACGCGCTGGCCCAGACCCAGCGCGAGCTCTCGGCCGAGCTCGACCGCCTGCGTCGGGAGGAGGAATACCTGCTCCTCAAGGTCCGCCAGGCCCGCGAGCAGGTCCGGTACTACGAGGGGCTGCTCGAGCTCCTCCGCCGGGACTGGGGCCAGACCCCCGGGCTTTCCGACCTCGTCCGCCGGCTCGGCTGAGCGGCAGGTCGCCGTGAAGGTCGTCGTTCTCGGCGCGGGAGCCGTCGGCAGCCTCTTCGCGGCCCGGATCGCCCTCGCCGGGCACGCGGTGGTCGTTGTCGGCCGACCCGCGCACGTGGCCGAGATCCGGTCGGGCGGCCTCCGGATCCTGGACCACGAGGTCGAGGTCGTGCGCCTGGAGGCGGTGATCGAGCTCCCCCCGGGGAGCGCGCCCGACGTGGCCCTGCTGACGACCAAGACGTTCGACCTCGCCACGGCCGCGGCCGCGCTCGCGACGGCGGTGCGCTCCCCGGTGCCGACCCTCCTTCCCCAGAACGGCCTCGGCGTCGAGACGCTCGCGAACGACGCGCTCGAGTCCGCCGGCTGGCCGGATCCGTCTTCCTGGACCGTCCGTGCGATCCACTCGATTCCGGCGACCTGGGTCCGTCCCGGGGAGGTGCGAGAAGCCGGGACCGGGGTCATCCTGCTGCCGGACCCGACCGGTCCTACGGCCCCCCACGTGCGGTCGTTCGAGCGGCTGCTCGCCGGCGCCGGGTTCTCGGTGAAGCGGGTCTGCGCGTTCGACCGCGAGGTCTGGCGCAAGGTCCTCATCAACGCAGCGATCAACCCGGTGACGGCGGTCCGCGGCGTCCCGAACGGTCGCCTCCTTGAGGAACCCGCGCGGGGCGAGGCGATCGCCCTGCTGCGGGAGGCCCTTCGGGCCGCCCGGGCGGCCGGGCACGAGTTCTCCGAGGAGGAGGCGGTCCGAGACTTCGAGGAGGTCGCCCGCGCCACCGCGGAGAATCGCTCGAGCATGCTCCAGGACCTGGACCGGGGGCGCCCGACGGAGATCGACTCCATCTCGGGGGCGCTCCTCCGCGTCGCCGAGGCCCACGGCCTCGACCTCCCCGCGACCCGGGCGATCGTCGGGGAGGTCCGCCGGCGAAGCCGGGACTCGGCGCGTCAGGCATAACCCTCTTAGCGCCGGGATTCTCGCCTCGAGCGATGGTCGAAAAGCGGGGCATCGGCTCCGCGCCGGTCCGCGGACGGCGCGTGCTCCTTCGGGTCGACTTCAACGTCCCGCAGGACCCGAACGGACAGGTCGCCGACGACCGTCGGATCGTCGAGGCGCTCCCGACGCTGAACCACCTGCGCGCCGCCGGGGCCCGCACGATCCTCATGACGCACCTCGGCCGGCCGGACGGGCACCACGACCCCCGCCTGACGCTGCGGCCGGTCGTCCACCGACTGAGCGCCATCCTGGGCCAACCGGTCCCCCTCGCGGACGACATCGTCGGCGTCCATGCCCTCGAGCAGACCGCGCGGCTGGAGAACGGTCAGTTCCTCATGCTCGAGAACCTGCGCTTCAACCCGGGAGAGGAGGCGAACGACCCCGGCTTCGCCGCCCAGCTCGCCCACCTCGGAGAGCTGTTCGTCGAGGACGCCTTCGGGACGGTCCATCGCGCGCACGCCTCCACCGTCGGCGTGCCGAAGCGCCTGCCGTCGTTCGCGGGGTTCCTCGTCCAGCGGGAGGTCCGCGAGCTCTCGCGCCTCATCGAGTCCCCGGAGCGACCGTACGCGGTGCTGGTCGGCGGCGCGAAGGTCTCGGACAAGCTGCCGCTCCTCACGAGCTTCCTGGGGCGGGCCGACAGCCTGCTCATCGGCGGGGCGCTCGCCTACCCGTTCCTCAAGGCGCGCGGAGCCGCGCTGGGGGTGACGACGGTGCCCTCCGGCCTCGAGGCCGCGGTCGACGACTTCCTGCATCGGGCCGAGGCCTCCGGGACGGAGGTACTCCTCCCTACCGACCTCGTCGTCGAGCGTCCGGGCTCCGCGGGGGCCGACAGCTACCCGGTGGGGAACCTCCCCTCCGACGCGGAGGCCAACGACATCGGACCCGATACCCGGACCCGGTACGCGGATCGACTGCTCTCGGCGCGCACCGTCTTCTGGAACGGCCCGCTCGGCCGGGCCGAGGATTCCCGGTTCCGTGACGGCACGCGCGAGGTGCTCTCGCGGCTCGGCGGCGCGCCCGGCTACCACGTCGCGGCCGGTGGCGATTCGGCGCGGATCGCCCAGGACCTCGGGGTTACGGGAAGCTTCCAGTTCATCTCGACCGGCGGCGGTGCGGCGCTCGAGTTCGTCCAGGGGCTCGAGCTCCCCGGCCTCGCGGTGCTGCCGGACGAATAGTCCCTCCTCCGAGCGGCGGCGGCGGGGCGTCGGGGTCGAGGGTGGCGGCGAGGTATCGGAGGTACCCCGGCTCCGCGCGCGGCACGTCGATCTCGACGACCTCGGGGACGGCGTAGGGGTGGGTCTCCTTCAGGAGGCGAAAGAGGGCTCCGACGCGCTTTGGGACGGTCTTGAACAGGACGAGCGTCTCGCCGGTCGACTCGACCCGGTCCTTCCACCAGTAGCGCGAGTCGATGGGGACGAGGTTCGCGCAGGCGGCCAGGCGGCGCGCGAGCACCGCGTCCACCGCCCGCAGGGCGTCGTCCCGGGACGGGTAGCTGGTCAGGACAAGGCGCATCGGTCCGCGCGCCTCGGCCGGGTCGAGCGGGTACGGGCTCATCCCCCGGCTCCTTCGAGGACCAGGGCCCCGCTCGAGAAATCGAGGGTGACCAGGCCGAGGTTGGCGAGGTCGACCACCGCAGCCCGAGCGGGGACGGGCGAAATGTTCCGCATCCGCTGGTACTCGGTCTCCGACTGCCAGGTGGAGGCGTTCAGCAGGAGGACGCCCCGGTACCGGTCGACCCCGTACGTGTGCACGTGCCCGGTCACGAGGATATCGGGCGCGGGGTCGATCACGAGCCCGTCCTGCGGCAGCGGCGCGAGCGGCGTCCGGTCCCCGTAGATCGGGGCAAGGTGCCGCATCTGGAGCATCCGCTTCATCACCTCGGTCGGCCGCGCGTAGCTCGCGCCGGGCAACGCGGGAATGAGGTCGTCGAAGCTGCGGCCGTGATAGGCCTCGACCACGACCCCTTCCAGCGCGAACGTGGACGGGTTCGAGAGGATGCGGACGTTGAGAGGGAGGGCGTGCATCAGCGTCGCCGAGAGCGGCGGCTGAGGTTCGGCGGGGCAGACGGCGTCGTGGTTGCCCGGGATCCCGACGATCGTGAGACGCTCGGGCAGCTCGGCGAGGCGCCGGCCGAGCTCGACGTACTGCTCCACCACGTCGGTGATCGCGAGGTCCCGCTCCTGGCGCGGATAGACCCCGATCCCGTCCACGAGGTCGCCCGCGATGACGACGTAGTCGATCGAGGCCGCGAGCTCGGGATGGGAACCCCGGCCGCGCAGGAACTCGACGAGCTGGGCCCAGGAATCGTTCAGGAACGACCGGCTCCCGATGTGGAGGTCGGAGAGGAAGATCGCTCGCCGCGACCGCGGGGCGCGCCCCGGCCGGCGGTCGGACGGCACGTCCGGTCGTTCGACCGTTGCCGCGCGCGGGAGGCGGCCCGGCTCCTTCGAGAACTCGAGGCGCACGCCCACGACCTCGTCCGAGAGGAACGTCAGCCGGGCCCCGGGAGACCCCTTCGGCACGAGGACCTCGAGCGAGCCGGTCTCGTCGTCGAGCGTGACGATGAGGTGGTGGCGCTGAGGGGTCTCCCGCACGTCGCGGACCATTCCGAGGACCGACGCCGAACCTTCGGACGCCCGTAGTTCGTGGATTGGTCGCAGGTTCGGGAGCTGCGGCCGGCCGCGCAAGAGGCGGCTCAGCGAGCGGAAGCGTGACTGGAACAGCGCCGCGTACGCGTCCAGCGGTTGGGTCGCGACCGGCGGTCCCGAGAATCCCTCGCGCAGGAGCTCGAACGGCGCGGCGTGTGTCGGGGCAACGCGCGCGAGCTCACCGGTCGGGGGGACCGGCGGCCGGCGCACGGGCCCCCGGCGGTCCGCGAGCGCCGCTTCGACCATCTCGCGGGTGACGAAGGGGGTCCCCTCCGTGGAGCGCTCCAGGAGCTCGCGGGAAAGGACGAGAGGCTGGTGGTCCGCGAGCAGTAGCTGGAGCGCGGCCGCCTCGACGAGCTTGTGGTGATCCCCGAAGTACTGTACGAGGTGCTCGCGCAGGTCGCCGGCCACGTTCCACTCCGGACCGGTCCCCGTGACCCCCTGCGGGGACCGGGGGCACGGGTCCTCGCGGAGGCGCAGGAGACGCGAGTTATTTCAACCCTCGGGCGCGGCCGAGGTATGGGACGGTGCGCCGGGGCTCAGCGGTACGATTCTTTCGAGTAGGAGGCGCCCTTCGGGTACTTCTCCTTCAGGTGCACCACGAACGCCTCGGGCGTGCGCTCGAGATGGGCCGCATACCACTGGACGACGACGTCCTTGAGGGTCCGGTGCAGCTCGGCGACGTCGACGTCGTCCTCGGCCGCATCGAAGAGGACCGCCTGGCTCATCATCCGCATCCAGCCGGAGTAGCGGTGGTAGCTCTCGCCGTCGCACCACTCGAAGATCCCCCGGAGCCGGGACTTGCCCTCCGGGTTCCGGTAGTACCAGAACCGTAGCGTGAAGCCGACCCAGCCGGTCGCTCGGTCCCCGAGCTCGATCGTCTTCACCGCGCCGAAGTCGAAGTTCTCCTTGAACGTCCACTTCGTGGGGTACTCGGCGAACGTGGCGAAGAGCGTCTGCGACGGGTCGATCGCGAGGTGGACGCTGATGTCCTCGAACTGGTTGTGGACTTCCCACAGGTCCTGGAGGAGACGCTTGTTCAGCTCGGAACGGTGCGAGAGGTCCTCGCCGGTCTTCGCCCCCGCGACCTCCTGGGTACGGACGAGCTCCTGCTTGAGCGAGCTCACGAAGTCGTCGTCCGCGAGCGGCGGCTCGGCCGCCGGGGTGCCGGGCTCGGGTACGTCAGGAACCACCACGGTCTTGTGTGAAGTTTTACGGGGCATGGAATGCGTCTCCGCCGGCGGCGTAGCGGGCCCGGATATAAAGACTGTGTCGCCGCACTCGTGGTACGGCTCGGCGGCCGGCGCACCCCGTCCGACCCGTCCGGGCGCGCGCCCTCCCTCTTAAATAGAACGGCCGGCTCCTCAGCACCGGAAAGCACCCCTCCGGGGACCGAAGGAGAAGCCCTCCTGACGTCGCCAGGAGATCCGGAATCACGACTCATGCTCCGTCCCTTCCCCCGTCGTAATCTCCGCGCATCGACCGGCGACGCTGGGTTCGCCTAGTTCGGTCCCTGGGGGCGCCCCGCATCGCGGGCGCTTTCTGCAAGGAAACCAAAGCCATGACCAACGACCCCAGTGCCGCGAAATACGAAGTACGAGCCCGCATCACCGCCGAAGGAGTCATCGACAAGCCCGACGTGGTCGGTGCGGTCTTCGGCCAGACCGAAGGTCTGCTCGGAGACGAGCTGGACCTGAGGGACCTCCAGAAGTCCGGTCGGATCGGACGGATCGAAGTCGAGATCGACAGCCGTAAGGGAAAGAGCGAGGGCGAGATCATCATCCCGTCGTCGCTCGACCAGGTCGAGACCGCGATCCTCGCCTCCGGACTCGAGACCGTCGACCGGATCGGCCCGTGCCGTGCGAAAATCGAAGTGATCAGCGTCAACGACATCCGCGTGACGAAGCGCCAGAAGGTCGTCGAGCGCGCGAAGGAGATCCTCGCCCGGCTCCAGGAGGAGTCGAAAGGCGTCGGGGTCGACCTCACCGAGGCGGTCCGCAAGGCCGTCCAGGTGGAGGAGATCACGACCTACGGGCCGGAACACCTCCCCGCGGGCCCGAACATCGACCAGGCCGACGCGCTGATCGTTGTCGAAGGCCGCTCGGACGTCCTGAACCTGCTCCGCTGCGGGATCAAGAACGTGATCGCCGTCGAGGGGACGAGCGTCCCCCAGACGGTGAAGGACCTCTCGCGCGGGAAGACGGTCACCGCCTTCACCGACGGCGACCGCGCCGGCGAGCTGATCCTCCGGGAGATGCTCCAGACGATGGACGTCGACTTCGTGGCGCGCGCTCCCCGCGGCAGCGAGGTCGAGGAGCTGACCCAGAAGGCGCTCCTGAAGTGCCTGCGGAACAAGATCCCGATCAACCAGTACCTGGAGATGAGCGGGTTCGAGTCGACCGGCGCGAGCCGGGAACCGCGGGAAGAGCGCCCCGAGGGCGCCGGCGGCCGCCCCGAGCGCCGCGAGGAACGGGCCGGAGGCATGGGCTCCCGCCGCGACGACCGCGAGCGGGAACGAGCCCCACTTCCCCGTGCGCCGGCGCCTGCGCCGGCCCCGGTGGCGGCTCCGCCCGCGCCGCTCTCGCCGGAGCTCCAGCACTACTTCGACCTCCTGAGCGGGGTCGAGAACGCGTCGAAGTGCCTGTTCGTCGGGCCGGACGATGACGTTGTCGGCGAGGCGCCCGTGAAGGACATGATCGAGGCGATCGGGAACCTCGCGGTTCCCGCGAAGGCCGTGGTCTTCGACGGCATCGTGAGCCAGCGGCTGCTCGACGTCGCCCAGGAGAAGGGCATCGGCACCGTGGTCGCGACCCGGCTCGGACCGGTGGGGAAGATCCCGGAGCAGATCCGGATCTTCACGAAGGCCGACCTGCTCGCCCCGCCGGGCGCGCGCTAGAAACATTTCCCCCGTCGCGAGGTCCCTCGGGGCCTCGCGACGACCCTATACCCCCTCTCGCGCATTCCTCGGTGAACCGTGACGACTGCGAACGCCGAGGGACCCCGACGGATGCCTTCCGCCGTGGACGAGATCGAAACGACCGAGGACATGCCGATCCCGACCGACCCACTCGAGCGGGTGATCGGCCAGGAGAAGGCGGTCGAGATCGCCCGCATCGCCGCTTACCAGCACCGCCACCTCCTGTTGGTCGGACCGCCCGGGATCGGGAAGTCGATGACTGCCCAGGCCCTCGCCCTCCACCTCGACCGGCCTCGCACGGAGCTCAGGGTCGTCCACAACCCGGAGAATCCCGAGCGGCCGAGCATCGAGGTCGTGAACCGGGACGAGGTCTACCACGAGCGCGAGGCCGCCCGTTCCGTGGAAGGCGAGCTGATCCTCCCGACCGAAGCGCCGGCGACGGTCTCCGAACGGCTCGGCTACCGGTGCCCCCGCTGCAGCTTCTACTCGATGCCGACCGAGCGCTACTGCCCGAGTTGCGGGAACGTGAAACAGGTACTTCCCGGCGGCGTGGCCGGGACCGGCAACCCGTTCCGGGACCTGGTCGGTGGGATCCTCGAGCTCACGGTGAGCCCGGGCGGGAACCCGCAGGAGTCGGTCCGGACGACCCGGCTCCGCAACGGGGTCGAGGAGGTCGTGGCGTACGAGCGGGCCGGGGACCACATCAAGGTCCTCGACCAGCGCGCTCTCGAGCGACGACGCACGCTCCAGCACGAGAGCCCGCGCAAGGTGCTCGTGAAGCTCGACCGCAACACCTTCGTGATGGCGACCGGCGCGAGCGAGACCGAGCTCCTCGGCGACGTGCGCCACGACCCGTACGGCGGCCACCCCCAGCTCGGGACCCTGCCGTACGAGCGGGTCATCGCGGGGACGATCCACGAGGCGCACGAGGGGGTCCTCTTCATCGACGAACTTCCCCACCTCGGGTTCCTCCAGCGGCACATCCTGACCGCGATGCAGGAGAAGCGGTTCCCGATCTCGGGCCGCAACCCCCAGTCGGGCGGGGCCGCGGTCCGCGTCGACAACGTCCCCTGCGACTTCATCCTGGTCGCCGCGGCGAACATCCAGGACATCGCCCGTATCCTCTCCCCGCTCCGCTCGCGGATCGCCGGTTCCGGCTACGAGGTCCTGCTCGAGACCGCGATGCCCGACACCCCGTCGAACCAGCTCCGGCTCGCCCAGTTCTGCGCGCAGGAGATCGCGGTCGACGGACGGATCCGCCCCGCCACCAAGGCCGCCGTGCTCGAACTGATCAAGGAGGCGCGGCGCCGGGCCGAGGCGCTGGACGGGCGCCGCAACGCGCTCACGCTGCGACTGCGCGAACTCGGGGGCCTCATCCGGACCGCCGGCGACCTCGCGGCCGTCTCGGGGAGCGCGTACCTCGACGCGCGGCACGTCCAGGAGGCGCTGCTGCGGGCCCGCTCGATCGAGGAGCAGGTGCGCGAGGTCTACGGCTCCTTCCAGGGCGGCCTGCGGCAGGAGTCGACCGAATCGCAGCGCCAGTCGATGGGATACTACAACTGGAACGAGCACCCGGACCCGAACCAGTTCCCCGGCGGCTACGGCTGAACGGCCCGTCAGGGCTAAGAGCCGTTTGTCGGTGGCCGCCCGCGCGGGCGCGTAGTCTAGTGGTTATGACGTCACCCTGACACGGTGAAGGCCGCCAGTTCGAATCTGGCCGCGCCCACCTCCCGGCTCGTACCGGTCCGGCCGCAACCGTTTAGGTTCGGGCCCAGTTCGGAGCTCCTGCCTTCCGTGCGTCCCGCGGACCGGCCGGGTCGAACGTCGGGCGAAGGTCGGTCGTGTCTGCCCCATCGGAGCGACGGAGCGGGTGGTTCGGCCAGCGGGTCCCACGCGCGGGACACGGCGCCGAGGAACGGGCCCGGCTCAAGTCCGACCTGGGGCGACTCGCCCAGGTCCTTCTCGGGCTGTTCTCGGTCGGCTTCGCGGTGTACGTCCTCTCCACGCCCAACCTCTCCGTCACGGGGCTCCTGATCCTCCTGGGGGAAGCGATGGGGCTCATCTCCGCCCAGACCCTCCTCTCGGGCGGTCGCCTCGTGGCGGAGAAGATACCGGGCCTGCGAGGGCCGGCCCGCGCGTGGCGCACCGTGCAATCGTGGAGCGTCCTCGCCATCGGACTGGTCGTGTTCGGCCTCGCCGTCTTCGCCGTTCTCGAGCCCGGCCTCGCGGTCACGGTCTCCGTGTTCGTTCTCGCGCTCGCGCTCGTGGTGCAGGGCTTCGGACAGGTCCTTCAGGCCGGAGGGGTCGCGATCCCCACCTGGCGTCGCGGTTCGCTGCTCGCCACAGGAGTGATCACCGTCGCCCTCGTGGTCGGTTCGATCGCCTTCCAGGGATTCGCCCTCCCGGGCTTCGCGATCCTGGTGGGACTCATCCTGTTCCTCAGCGGGATCGAGACGGTGGTCGCGGGACTCCACCCGACCGACCCGCGCCAGTGGGTGCTGCTGAAGCTGATCCTGTTCTCGGCGTTCTACGGCCTGATCCTGATCAACTGGATCGACCTCTTCGGCAAGCAGGTCCCCGCGTACGGGCTCTGGCTGATCCTCACCTACATGGCCCCCTTCGGGGTCCTGATGGTCTTCGAGGGGTGGCGGGCGTGGCCGCTCGCCGTCAGCCTCGGGCTCCTGGTGTCCCTCTTCAACGACGTCGGGTACTTCTTCATCGGGAACCTGCTCTTCGGCTTCCACGAGAACCTCGGCCCCTGGATCGCCGGTCAGCTGGGCTTCCGCGGGACGGAGCTCGTGACGATCTTCGAGGGAGGCCGATTCACGATCGACGTCACGTCGTGGATGATGGGTGTCTCGATCTACGCGCGCGCCATCGTGGTCGGGCTGATCCTCTACTACTGGTGGCGGCACCCGGGAGGCATCGTCGCTCGGACCGACACGACCCTGCCCGTCGCCTCCGCACCGGGGCCGGGGACGGCCCCGACCGCGAGCGAGAGCCCCCCGACCTCGGCCGCGGGCTCGCCGGGCGAGCGCTGAAATAGGTCAAGCCCGCTCCGCGGCGCCGGACGTTGGAACATGACCTGGGACCAACTCCTCGACGGATTCTACCATGCGCTGGTCGTGGGTTGGTTCAACGCGGTCACCTGGGGGGTGCTGGCCGGCCTGGCGGCGCTCAGCCTCGCGGTCCTGTTCTACCCTACGAAGACGAGGGTCGGCGCCTGGCTGCGGCCGAGGGTGCTCCGGACACTTCGCGTGCTCTCCGGACGGTCCGACCTCGATTGGCTCGACTGGCAGCCGGTGCTGGTCGCCGGGCTCGTGGCGTTCGCGGCCGTCAGCACCTACGGGATCGTGAGCGGCCAGTACGGCTGCCATCCCCCCGGGGTGAGCGACCCGATCGGGGTGCTCAACTCGGGCAAGGCGTTCTGGGCTGGGACGGACCCGTTCTACGTCACGGATTGCGGGGGTCACATCGAGGTCCCGTACGGCCTCGCCGCCGTCCTGATCGACGCGATCGGGAGCCTGGGTGGGCTCGCGGGGATCTACATCGTCTGGGGGCTCGTCGCGTTCAGCCTCCTGCCTCTGACCTGGGCGCTCGCCGGCAAGGACCGCCGGCAGGTCCTCCTCTTCGTCGCCACCTCGGTGCTCGTCGTCCCGCTCATCTCCTCCCAGATCGACGGGGCGACCAACGCCATCGTTCCGGTCACGGTCCTGCTCTCCTTGTATCTCGCCAGTCGGAACGAGCTTCTCGCGGCGGCGGTCGGAGGGTTCCTCTCGACGGCCCGCTTCCCGAACCTCTTCCCGATCCTCGGCGGAACCGGGTCGAACCGGCGATACCGCTACACGGCGTTCCTGGTCGCCGCCGCGGTGTTCGGCGGCGCCACCGCGCTTTCCTTCCTGGTCTGGCACGGCGACTTTCTCGGGCCCGTCTTCCTGAACCAGCTCGGGCGGCGCTCGTTCTCGCTCAACCTCTACGGGGTCTTCCTGCTCTCGAACGCGCTCCCGTCGTCGATCTGGATCGAGGCGGCGGAGGCGGGGCTGACGATCGCCCTCGTCCTCGCGGTCTTCTTCCTCGTGAGGTCGCCGATCGGCTCGGTGGCGATCGTGCTCACCGGATTCGCGCTCCTCACCCCGTTCCTGTCGTTCAACATCCTGGTCTACCTCGTCCCGGTGGCCCTCGCCGGGGTCCGGGCCCGCTGGTGGCTCTGGGGCGTCGCGTTCGTGGGGTCGCTCAACTACGACCTCGGGCTCAACCTATTGGCGTGGGACGACGGAGTGACCTGGCCGAGCGCGGTGATGGACGTCGTCCTGACCGCGCTCCTGCTCGCCCTCTTCGTCGAGCTCTGGCGCCAGGAGCTCCGGTCTCGGGCGGCCCCCGTCTGACCGCCGGCCTAGCGGGTCCTCCGGGACCGGACCGGGAGCTCGAGCCGCATCTCGTTCGTGCTCTCGAATCCCAGGCGCTCGTAGACGGGTCGGCCGTGCTTCGAGGCGTGCAGCACGATCCGCCGGTATCCCCGGTCCGTGGCCCACCGGACCATCCTCCGGACGAGGAGAGAGGCCACGCCCCGCCCGCGGTACCCGGGGTCGGTGTACATCGACATGATGTAGGGCATCACGAGCCGGTCGAGGGGGGCAGGGCGCGGCTGCGACGGCTGGAGCCAGACCACGCCGCTGCCCACGACCCCGTGGGACCGGGCCTCGACGACGAAACCGTAGAAGCGATGCGCCGCCTTCTCCCGGAGGACCCAGCGGCGGTACGCCGGCTCCGACCCGTCGAGGGCCGCGGGGCTCCCCCCGCCGATCTCCTCGAACATCGCCCGTCGGTGGCGGACGAGCACGGGGAGGTCGCTCGGGCGGGCGGCCCGGAGGCGGAGCGGCGGCCGACGGCGGGGCGCCCGGGACGCGCGCACCATCGGGGATTACGAGGGGCTCACGACTTCTTGAGCTCGCTCACGAGCTTCCCCACGGCCGACTGGGCGTCGCCGTAGAGCATCCGGCAGTTGTCACGGTAGAACAGGTCGTTCTCCACCCCCGCGAACCCCTTGCCCTGACCGCGCTTGATCACGATGACGTTCTTCGCCTGCTCGACGTCGAGGATCGGCATCCCGTAGAGCGGGCTCCCCTGCCGGTGGGCCGCGGGGTTCACGACGTCGTTCGCGCCGATGACGAGGGCGACGTCCGTCGCCGGGAACTCGGCGTTGATCTCGTCGCGGTCGAACAGCTTGTCGTACGGGATCCCGGCCTCGGCGAGCAGGACGTTCATGTGCCCGGGCATGCGGCCCGCGACGGGGTGGATGGCGTACTTCACCGTCACGCCCTTCGCCTCCAGGAGGTCGGCGAACTCCTTCACCTTCTGCTGGGCCTGGGCGACGGCCAGCCCGTAGCCGGGGACGATGATGACCTGGTTCGCGTACGCCATCATGACCGCCGCGTCCGCCGCGTCGATCGGCTTCATCTGGCCCTTCATCTCGACGCCGGTCTCTTCGGTCGCCCCGAAGGCGCTGAAGAAGACGTTCGCGACGGACCGGTTCATCGCCTTCGCCATGAGATAGGTCAGGAGCGACCCGGCCGCACCCACGAGCGTACCGGCGATCACCATCGCGTAGCCGGCGTCCCCGAGCGGCCCGTTCACGAGCGCGAAGCCGTCGAGGCCGACGGCGATGCCGGTGAGGGCGTTGAACAAGCTGATCACGACCGGCATGTCGGCACCGCCGATCGGGAGCGTCAGCAGGACCCCGTAGAGCAGGAGGAGGACGAAGAACGGCAGGAGCCAGAACGCGTTGAGCGACCAGACCGCCCACACACCGAACCCCGCGCCGACGATGAGCACGGCCGTGTTCACGACCTGGCGCGCGGGCAGGACGATCGGCTTCGAGGTGAGCCAGCCCTGGAGCTTCAGGAACGCGATGACGCTGCCCGCGATCGAGATCGACCCGATCACGGCGCCCGCGAGGCTGAGTCCGCTCGTCACGTGGTCCCCGAGGCTGGACAGGAGCGTGACCGCGGCGATCGCCGCGGCCGCCCCGCCGCCCATGCCGTTGAACATCGCGACCATCTGCGGCATGGCCGTCATCTTGACGACCCGAGCCCAGTACCAGCCCGCGAGGCCGCCGATCGCCACGCCGATGAAGATGAGAACGAAGTTGGAGAGACCCGGACTGAAGAACGTCACGGCGACGGCGATCAGCATGGCCAGTCCGGCGTACATGATGCCGCGCCGGGCGGTCTCGGGACTGCTCATCGCCTTCAGGCCGAGGATGAAGACGAGGACGGCGACGACGTAGACCGCGTTGATCGCGTCCTGGACGTACTCGCTCATGCCCCGCCTCCCTTACGCTTGGAGCGGTCGAACATCGCGAGGATCCGCACGGTGACGACGTAGCCGCCCGTCACGTTCATCGCCCCCATGATGACCGCCGCAAGGCCGATCGCCTGCTCGAGGGGAGTAGTGGCGATGCCGAGAGCGACGATCGCGCCGACGAGCACGATCCCGTGGATGAAGTTCGAGCCGCTCATCAGCGGCGTGTGGAGCAGCACCGGTACGCGGCTGATCACCTCGTATCCGACGAAGACGGCCAGGAGCGCGATGAACAGCGCCGTCCAGAGGTCCGCGGCCATCTACTGGCCTCCCGCGAGGAGGTCGGCGGTCGGCTTGTGCCGAACGGTCCCGTCCGAGACGAGCAGGCTTCCCGCGAGGATCTCGTCGGAGTAGTCCGTGACGAGGTTCCCCTCCTTCGTCAGGAGGAGGGTGAGGAACGACTGCAGGTTCTTCGCGAACATCTGGCTCGCGTGGAAGGGGAGCTGGCTCGGCAGGTTGAGCGGACCGGCGATCGTCACGCCCTGGGCGACGACCGTCTCGCCCGGCTTCGTGAGCGAGCAGTTCCCGCCGGTCTCGGCCGCGAGGTCGACGATTACCGAGCCCGGACGCATCCGGGCGACCATGTCGTCCCGAACGAGGATCGGCGCGCGCCGGCCGGGGATGGCGGCGGTCGTGATCACGATGTCCGCGTCCGCGACCGCCTTCGCGAGCATCTCGGCCTCCTGCTTCTTCTCCTCGTCGGTGAGCTCCCGGGCGTACCCGCCCGTTCCCTCGGCGTTGATCTGGAGTTCGAGGAACTTCGCTCCCAGGCTGCGGACCTGTTCGCCCGCGGCCCGGCGCACGTCGTAGCCCTCCACGATCGCTCCCAACCGCTTGGCCGTGGCGATCGCCATCAGGCCGGCCACGCCCGCTCCGAGGACCAGGACCTTCGCGGGGCGGATCGTCCCCGCGGCGGTCGTGAGCATGGGGAGGAACTTCGGCGAGAGCTCGGCGCCGATCAGGGTCGCTCGGTAGCCGGCGACCGTTGCCTGCGAGCTCAGCACGTCCATGCTCTGGGCCCGGGTGATGCGGGGGAGAAGCTCCAGGGCGAACCCCGTGACCTTCGCGTCGCGCATCTTCGCGACGCGGTCGAGGCTGCGGCTCGCGTTCATCACCGCGACGACCACGGTCCCGGGCTTGAGGGCCCCGATCTCCTCGAGCGACGGGGCCTGGACCTTGAGCACGATCTGGGCGGGGTCGAAGATCTTCGCCCGGTCCGGCACGATCGTCGCCCCTGCGGCGACGTACGCGTCGTCGGGATACCCGGCCGCGATCCCCGCGCCGGTTTCGACGGCCACGAGGGTGCCGGACTTCGTCAGTCCCTTCACGACCTCCGGGACGAGAGCGACCCGTCGTTCTCCGGCGGCGACCTCCTTAGGAACAACGATTTGAACGGGCATGGCGAATCAGCTCCGGCGACCCGGAACGAGATTATAACGTAACCTTTCGCCGAGGAGGATCCGTCCCGGCCGGCGACCGCGTGTCGTCGTGGCACGACGCGGAGGACCGCTCGAAACCCTTCGAGACGGAGGCGTGATTAGACCGAAAAACCTCCCCTCCCCGGAGCCGACCCCGGCGCGACCGAGGTCGAGCGGAAGCGGTGAGTGAGCGGTTCGACCTGGTGGTCGTCGGAGCCGGGATCGTGGGGCTCGCGACGGCCCGCGCGATCCACGATCGACGGCCGGACTGGTCGGTCGCGGTCGTGGAGAAGGAGCGCACCGTCGGCGCCCATCAGACGGGACACAACAGCGGGGTCGTGCACTCCGGCGTGTATTACCGTCCCGGTTCGCTCAAGGCCCGGCTCTGCCTCGACGGCCGCGCCGCGTTGCTCGAGTTCGCGGCCCACGAGCGGATCCGGGTCGGGCGCGTCGGAAAGCTCATCGTCGCGTCGGACGCGACCGAGCTCGCCACACTCGACGGGCTCGCTCGCCGGGCCGTAGCGAACGGGGTCGACTCGGTGAAGCCGCTTTCCGCCGCGGAGCTCAAGGCGCGCCTCCCCGGCGTGGCGGGCGTCGGCGCGCTCGACGTCCCCACCGCGAGCATCATCGACTACCCGGCGGTCGCCGTCCGGCTCGCCGAGCTCCTCGCGAAGGACGGCGTGGCGGTCGAGACGGGCTGGGGCCTCCGGGCCGCCGCGACGACGAACGAGGGTTGGCGGCTCGACGGCCCCGGGACCGAACGCCGGGCGGGGTTCGTCGTGAACTGCGCCGGTCTCCAGGCCGACCTGGTCGCCCGGGCGATGGGCGTTCCGTCACCGGTCGAGGTCGTGCCGTTCCGCGGCGACTTCTACCGCCTCTCTCCGCGCCTCCGAACGAAGGTCCCGTGCCTCGTGTACCCGGTGCCGGACCCCGACCTTCCGTTCCTCGGCGTCCATCTGACGCCCACGGTCGACGGAGAACTGCTCGCCGGCCCCAACGCCACGCTCGCCCTGGCGCGGGAAGGGTACCGCCCTGGCCAGTGGGACCTCGAGGAGCTGTGGCGGATGGCGATGTTCCCCGGCACCCTCGGGCTCGCCCGCCGGTACGGCCGGTTCGCGGCCCGCGAGTGGCTTCGGTCCTGGAGCCCCGCGGCCTATCTGGACGCGGTCCGGACGATCTGGCCCGACGCGGAGCGGGAGGACCTCGGCGTGCGCTCGAGCGGAGTGCGAGCCCAGGCGGTCCGCCGCGACGGGAGCATCGAGGACGACTTCGTCTTCGTCCGGGGCGAGCGGGCGCTGCACGTCCTCAACGCGCCGTCCCCCGCCGCGACCGCCGCGTTCGCGATCGCCGAGCGGGTCGCCGACGCGGCCGGCGTCCCGGCTCCGCCCGGCGGGAGCGCCGCCGCGGGGCGAACGCTCATCTGACCGTCGCCCTCTCGCGCGACGATGGCCGGGCCGCTCGACCGTGCGCCCTCGCTCCGGTATTTCGACCGTGTCGTCCGCGGGGACGCCCGCGAGGTGCTCGAGCGCCTCCCGGCGGGCAGCGTCCACCTCGCGGTCACCAGTCCGCCGTACAACGTCAAGATCGAGTACCGGGGGTACGCGGACGACCTGCCGCCGGAGGAGTACCTCCGCTGGCTGAAGGAGGTCTGGCGCGCGCTCCATCGGGTCCTGGTCCCCGGCGGCCGGTTCGTCCTCAACGTCGCCCCGACCTCGATCAAGGACTTCCGGCCCATCCACCACGACCTCTCCCGCGACCTGCGGGGGCTCGGCTACATCATGCGGACCGAGATCATCTGGTACAAGCAGACGATGGGCCGCCGGACGGCGTGGGGGAGCTGGCGGAGCCCGTCCAACCCTCACATCGTCCCGTCGTGGGAGTACGTGCTCGTCTTCTCGAAGGACCAGTGGCAGCTCCCGGGGGACCGGGCCGCGGTCGACATCACCGCGCGCGAGTTCGAGCAGTTCTCGGACGGCTTCTGGCCGATCCCTCCGGAGCGCCGGCGGGATGGCCACCCTGCGCCGTTCCCGGAGGCGCTCATCGAGCGCCTCGTGAAGTTCTACAGCTACCGGGGGAACGTCGTCCTTGACATGTTCGGCGGGACCGGAACGGTCGCCGCGGTCGCCCGGCGCCTCGGTCGCCACTATCTGAACATCGACTCCTCCGAGGAGTACTGCCGGCTCGCCGCGGACCGGGTCCGGGACGTGCGGCCTCCCGACGACGCCCCGATACCCCCGCCCCCCGCGTCGTTCGACCTACCCGCGCCGCGGGAGGCCCGCCCCCGCTACGCGGAGGAACGAGCGGCGACCCGGGCCCGCGCGAGGCGGGCGACGAGCGGTCCGAAGGGCACGTAACCGAGGCCGTACATCCCGGCCGCCCAGATGTCGAGCGTCCACTCCCGTTCCTCGGGATGCCGGCCGAGGTAGCGGAGGTACTCGCCCGTCCGGCCGGCGACTTCGCCCCGGGGGGCTCCAGCCGCGACCTGGCTGACGAGCGTGCCGCCCCGGAACATCCGCCCGTAGTGGACGGCGCGCTCGTCCAACCACGCCGCGACCTCCGCGAAGCCGTACCGCGTCGCGACCGCGGCCATGTCGCGGTAGGAGGTCTCGGCGTGGCCGAGCCACGGCACTTCGCGCGTGACGTTCCCGGGGTAGAACCGATACCGCGTGAGCCGTCGGTCGTCCAGGTAGAACCCCCGGCGGGCGAGGATCCCGGAGAGGAACAGGAACTGGTCGGGGAGCTGGGTACGCTCGAACGCGTCACCCACCCCGCCCTCGAGCAGCTCGCGCCGCAGCGCCATCGTGCTCGAGTTGAAGGTGGCATAGCTGCGGTGGGCCGCGAGGTCGACGAGCCGAGGTAGGTCGTCCGGCCCGAGGTGTACCGAGCCGAGCCGGTCGAACTCGGGGTCGACCTCGAGCGACCGCCAGCGTTCCCGGGGTACGGGCCGTCCGTCGCGGTCGATCACGACCACGCGGTTCCGGTAGAACCCGAGGTCGGGGAACCGGGCGAACGTCTCGACGAGACGCTCGAGGCGGTCGGGCTCGAACTCGTCGTCGTCGTCGAGGAAGGTGACGATCGGGGCGCGCGAGGTCTCCAGCGCGCGCCTAAGCCACCGCCCGATCTGCCGTTCCTCGTCGAACAGGACGGTCGCCCCGTCCTCGTCGAGCGCTCGGTCGAGCTCGGGGTCGCGGTAGTTCTTCGTGACCACGACCTCGAACCGCGCGCGGGGCAGGGTCTGGGCGGCGAGGGACCGGAGGGCTGACCGGAGGTACCGACGCCGTCCGTAGTCCCCGACAATGACGGCGACCTCCGGTTCCGTCGACACGGTCCGTTCATCCCCGGGCGGCGAGGGGGACCGATGCCCCGGATCTCTCCGGCCGGTCCGGCAGAAGGCGGCCCGAGAGGTCCTGGACGGCGCGGGCGAGCAGCGGTTCGAGGTTCACCGTGTCGGCTCGGTTGTAGCGGACCAGCCGGTCGAGCGCGGCCCGGCTCCCCCGACGATACTCCTGCCAGAGCCGCACCGCGTCGAGCCCGTGGATCCCCTCGACCCCGGCCCGGTCCCCGATCCCGAGATGCGCCTCGATCCGCTTCAGGCCTCCGGCGAGGCCGAGGCGATAGAACAGGAAGCGGAGGTCGATGTGGACCGGCGGAACGATGAGTTGGGGGAAGGCGACGAGGAGGAACGGAACGTCAAAGCGGCTTCCGTTGAACGTGACGAGGACCCGGTAGCGCCGCAGGTAGGCCGGCAGCTCCTCGAGGTCCTCGCCGGCCACGAACGAGCGCGTGCCGTCCGCCCCGTGGACCCCGACCACCGTCACGATGCCCTCGTAGGGCGAGAGCCCGGTCGTTTCGATGTCGAGGAACGCGGTCTCTCGGGAGAATTCGGGATAGAGACGCCAGTGCTCGCGCCCGGGCAGGCGACGGCCGAACCACGCGGCGTCCCGTTCGGCGAGCGCCCGCTCGCTCGCGGCGATCTCCCCCACGAGACGGGCCCGGAGCGGCGAGGAGAGGCCGAGGCCGTCCGGCCGTTCGAGGAGCTCGCTCCAGTCGCGCAGGCCGGCCCGCCAGAGGTCCGCCTCGGTCACGGGGCCGACCCCGGAGAGATGGAGGAAGGTGCTGCGGAGCACGGAGGGTGCGACCGCCGTCGGCTCTTTATCCTTCGCGCGAGGGCCGCTCACGGCCAGGGGTCGGCCGAGTCGACCGGGAGGGGGCCGATCGG
>Ga0326727_10007056_pt1 | contig 30133 bp, 33 predicted proteins | sample MB2enrmetagenome_FD_207643 | JGI IMG/M metagenome (GOLD analysis project Ga0326727, IMG submission 207643) | Lab enriched peat soil microbial communities from McLean, Ithaca, NY, United States - MB29MY | ecosystem: Environmental > Terrestrial > Soil > Wetlands > Peat | place: USA: New York... | reverse complement strand
GACGGGCACGGAATATGCGGGATAGTTCAAGAACGTGAACTCCGAAAAACAGTCGTATCCTTTGCCAACGTATCCGCCCAGCCCACAGCCTAAATGCTTGAGCGGACCTGAGGCTCTCAGCAGATCTGCTTCTTGAATGTTGGGCAATGGTTTGGGGACGTGATCCCGTACAACACGACAGATCTCCCCCAACGACCAAGCCACGACGCCTGCGTGCCTCTGGTTCATGCGCGTCAATTGTTGAGTCCATAGGGCGCTGACATAGTCGCGCGTGAAGGTTAACGCCCGATCAACACGGGGAATCTCCTTGCTTTTGGGGCGTGAAGCATACTTGTATGCAAGCGGCGTGAGATAGAAGGCGTCATCAATAATCTCTATATCCACGCCTATTTTCTCAAAATCCCCTACAGGAAGCTTGTACCAGAGGCGGATGGCCTCACCGATGCTTTCAGCGGCACGACCTTGCTGAATTCGGTCATGACCTACATTGCCCGCGACAGGGCGCAGATCCCCGTCGAGTTTACGGTCCGTGCTCACCGCAAAATAGTTGGTTTTCGTCGCTCCGTAAGGAGTGACAAGAGCGACGCGTACAGCGCCCTTTGCTCGCAGATATGTTTTTACCGAGTCGGTGAGGTCATGAAAATAGTACTGGGGACCGCCGCTGGACCGGCTTTCGCGCTTCGTCTGTTGTAAGTGCATGTCAATAGAGGAGATAGTACGCAGGAATGGTCAGCCAGTCAATTCAGTTTTCGAATACGGCATGTGTCCAACCTGCGGGCAGTTCAGATTTTACCCTGGCGGCGTTAGACTTACCTGTACCCCCAGATGATTTTTGTAACCGCTAACTCGTTCCAGAGACTATTCTTGCGGTGGAGTACAAGGGCGAGCATATCGTAACCGATGATGATGCCAAGGAAAAACGTAAGCTGGGCGAGTTGTGGGCGGCACGGAGTCGTGGGAGGGCGCTTTTCCTCATGGCCGAAAAGGTCAAGGACGGGATGAGCGTACCGGAGCAAATTTTGGCGGTGGTGGCTGGGCGATGACAACGATAGAAACCAGCGAAGTGCGCGAATTTCGTTTCGATTCGGCTATTGAGAAGTTTCGCTCTACTCAATCCAGGGACAAAACAGGGGCGAATACCTACGCGAGGTCTCTGGAGGCTCTATGGGGCCTACGGGACTTGGGGACACTGGTATGACTTTCGCAGAAGGGAGCGGTGCCTTCAACTTCAAGGAAATGATCGAGATATTTCGCGCTCAGCGGCCGGAGGGACATTCCAGTGAGAGTCTCTTTGCTTTTGTCGTGAACTGCTTGAGAAGTGCGGGACTGACTCGGCAGCAGCCGCTCTGCACTCATGTTGCGAACGTGATTACTCAGGAGTTCAAGCTTGCGGGGGCCGAGAAGGATTTAAGGAGGCTTGCGGAGCTTGGAGTCTATGAGGAAACGCTTTTTTGTGCGCTTCTCTTCTGGGTGCTTATGCCTCGAATCGATGAGAAGCTTCGAACAATGTTCGGGGATGCAAAGGAGAGAAAACGGAAAGCGAAAATATTACAGGAGGCGGCTCTCGTCATGGGCGAATTCAATTCTGATGGAGCCGCTGCAATGGAATCGGCTCTAAAGAAAATCCTGCCAGACAAGACGTTTCTAGCACCTCGCAAGACCGCAGATGAGCTTCCCCAATATGCAAATATCCTGTTCTTCCGAGAGCAGATACTGGAAGCCCTGAATGCGAGTTCCGGACAAGAACTAGCGAAGTACACTTTAGCCAGTACCATCCACCGAATCACCGGGAAGTATCACGACCGGGAAGCCTCTGCCGCTGTTGGCGTCTTCCTGCAAAATACTGATTATGACGAAACCGCGCACCGGGTTTGGAGAATTAGAACTCTTCCACGATTGAACAAGACAGCATCGTTTTTTCCCGTCGTCCTACACGCCCTTAATGCCGCGCTAGCTAAGCCGGAAGCAGAATCGCAGACACGTACGAAGCCAGAATAATTCTCAATCAGATTCGTACGTACAGATTGTTCCTCTTTTCCCGCCCGCAATCTACGTACAGAATCACACAAAGAATTTCCTGAACTGTTCTGTTCCGAAGCCCTCCCGAAAATAAAAATAAGAAACATGAAACACCGCAACGTTTTTCATGCGGCGCACTCACTCAGCAGCCCTGCAGAACGCGACCCCGTGATTTCCGCAACTCCCGAGGTGAAGCGATGAAGCGCAAGAAGAAACCATCTGGGGAAGGCTATGCATTCAGCTTTCACGGCTCCTACAGCGAAAAGAGCAAGGCCAAGAGTAAGGCGAAGAAGCGCGGCGGCTGGCTTGTCAGCCGGGTACCGCGAGGGATGAGCAAGCGGCGCTACATCGTGCTAACGGAAAGGGTGCCATTCTAATGCGCTTCTTCAATCACCGGCGACACGGACACATCATCGGCTCGGTCTACCTTGTGCATTTCGCGCGGCGTTACCACGGCAAGCAGCACTACCTCGGATTCAGCACCAACGTTCCGGCGCGCGTCAAGGCGCATCGCGCGGGCCGTGGTGCTCCTTTACTGGCTGCTGTCACCAAGCAGGGCATTCCCTGGCGCGTGGTGCGCACCTGGAAACGCAAGGACGGGTTCTTCGAGCAAGACCTCAAGCACCGCTCCGGTCTCCGCGATCTGTGCCCGATGTGCTCGGGACCGCGCGCGCACAAGAAGGGGCACTGAGATGGAGAACAAGTTTGCAGGACAAAGCGCAAACCAGAGCGGGCAACGGTTCCTGGACAGCTCCGCCCCGCGACTTATACGGCACGCGGAGTCCTGCGAAACGGCAGGCGGGGAGTTCGTCTCCTCGTCTGCCGGTAAGGATCAAAAGCTGTCCCGGGAGTTTGAGGGCAGAGCCCTCATCGGCGCCGCAGGCGCCGTGATCTCTTCACTTGACAAGAAAACGAATAATCGAAACACAGAGGCCGATCTCACCGCGGTTCCGGTAGGACGCGGCAAGCACTGTGGACGGTTTTCGATTCGGGGTCGCGACATTCGCACGAACAAAATCTGCTATCGCAGAGTCAATTGCGGCTCGTGGACGTGTTCCTATTGCGGGCCACGAAAAGCAAAGCGCGCAAAGCGGGCAATCCGCGATCTGGCCGAAACTCTCGGGTTGCATTACTTCCTGACGCTCACCATTGACCCTGCACATCTTCGGGAAGGTGAAGATGCGATGAAGCACCTGCAGGCCTGCTTCGATAAGTTCCGAACCTACCTTCGGCGGAAGTTTGGGATCTCACCGGTATATATCCGAGTTGTCGAGTTCACAAAAACTGGTCTGCCGCACTATCACATCCTGATTGACCGCTATATCGAACAGCAGTGGATTAGCCAAACGTGGGATCAGCTCGGTGGGGGAAGGATCGTTTGGATCAAACGCGCCCGAATCCAAAAGATTGCACACTATCTCGCGAAGTATCTGACCAAGGAACTCTTGCTCTCGGCTCCTAAAGGGACTCGGCGAATCACAACCGCTCGCGCGGTCAAACTATTCCCGAAGTTTCAGTCGGAAATCGTCTGGGAGTTGCTGCGCAGTTCGATCTGGTTTCTGCACAAGCGCGCCTCGCAGACGATCTTCGAAGTCAACGAAATCCAACTGGACGAAGAAAACTATCTCAAGGCGTTTTCGATTTCCGTCCTGGACACTCCCGAACATGAGCCGGGATAGCTCCGCTCCGTTCGAAAAGTTTGGTTTTACGAATAGTCTGCGGAATTGCGCCAGCACCGATTCGAAAGGATTCGAATGACGACGATCACCAGCCAGGAGTGGAACGGCGAATTGCTCACTATCCGCGAGGTCGCGCAATCGTTAAAAGTTCCGGTTTCTTGGGTCTATGAACGGACCCGCCGCCGGGGTTCGGAGCGAATGCCGCATATCAAGCTCGGAAAATATCTGAGATTCGAAATCGCCACTGTGCGCGCATGGCTTGAAACGATGCGGGAGAACTAGATTGCAAACTTCCGGTCCGGCCAATACACTTCTCACCAGCGCAGAACCGCCTAAGCGGGTCAACCGGAGAAACGGAATGACCCAAAATAGACGATTCCAGCATGGCTCGATTTTCAAGCGCGGAACGCGTACGAAGATGTGGGTTGCACGTTGGTGGGAAGACGTGATTGGTGCAGACGGAAAATCGGAGCGCATTCGGCGCTCTGAGGTTCTCGGAACCGTCGCACAACTTCCGACCCGCCGCGAAGCGGAACAGTTGCTTTCCAATCGGCTCCGCGCAGTAAATAGCGGCGATTACCGGGCGCAATCGACTTGGACGCTAAAGAGTTTCATCCAGGATCGATGGCTGCCGGATGTGCTGCCCACGATCAAGTGCTCGACAAGGAACCATTACCAGTACATCGTCAAAGTCCATTTGATTCCTGCTTTCGGTGATATGCAGCTCCGCCAGATCCATCGCGAATCGATTCAAAGCCTGCTCACAAGCAAGCGGCGCAGCGGTTTGTCCTGGCGTACGGTGAAGCACATTCGAACCACGTTCGGAACGATTCTGGCGGCGGCGGAGATGGACGGATTGATTTCCGACAATCCCGTACGCAAGACGAAGCTTCCGCGCCGTGGGCCGGTAGCAGAAACAACGCCGATTGCGCCGGAACAGATTCGCGATTTACTCGACGCTCTTCCGGAACCTTCCGGCTCGATTGCTTCGCTGTTGCTGCTCACTGGTCTGAGGATCGGCGAACTGCTCGCCCTTCGCTGGCGCGATGTCGATCTCGAATCCGGTTTGATTCGAGTTCGCCAAACTGTCTACGAGGGCACGTTCGATGATCCGAAGACGAAGCGAAGCCGTCGAACTGTACCTCTGAGCGAGTCCGGGATTGCGATTCTAGCCGGTTATAAACGCGCGGAACCGAATCCCGAGGCATTGGTATTCGCCAGCAGCCACGAAACGCCCCTGAGCCGCCGGAATCTCCTGAATCGGCAACTGAAGCCGACGAGCGAGAGGCTCGGACTTAAGGGCGCGAATTGGCACTGGCTGCGGCACGCCAACGCCACCTTGCTCGATGCGGTGGGAGCACCACTCGGAACAGTGCAAGCTTTGCTGGGGCACGCTTCAGCGGAGATCACCCGCGAGGTGTACTTGCACGCGGTTCCAGCGGACGCAAAAAGCGCGGTCCAGAAGGTAGAAAACTTGATTGGACCCAAACGGACCCAAGTTCCGGTTTGGCCGGAACCGTTGACTCTTGTAACTCAATGATTCTATGGGATTAAATGGTCGGGGAGAGAGGATTTGAACCTCCGACCCCCTGGTCCCGAACCAGGTGCTCTACCAGGCTGAGCCACTCCCCGACGATTGGAAAAGCGCGATTCTCATCGCGTTGAACGGATTATAACAGAGCCGTAAGGTCGCGCCAAAAGGCAGGTTGTGCATTTCGCCTTATGACGATCGTCACTTCGCGGACGCCAGGGTTGAACAATATTGTGCTATCACCGGGAGGAGCGCGCCGGGCAATTCTCACAGCCACGCGTCCCCGTTCAGGCTGCGGAAGCGCTTCCGAGCCGCTTGGGCGGGGTTCGGCCCGGCTTGCCCTCCAGGGTGATTTACAAGCGGCGCGATTGGTTGCCCTGTATGGCTCTCGGGAGTGCAACCGTTGCCCGGTTCTGCCAGCCGGTAAGACGGAGACGGAATCGGCATTCTTCCGGGTTTCTGTCCTGCAAGGCGGCGATCCTCAGCCGCCGATCTTGCCCAATCCGACTCCGATGACATAGGTAACGATTCCCTCTACGGCACCCACCGCAGTCATCTCAAAACCGCTGCCCCACCAGGAACGGATCGTGATCAGTGACTTTGCCGCGCCCACTGCAAAGTGCGCTGCCAGCGATATGACGGCCGAAAAAATTACCGCCGGATATCCACTCAAGAAGAAAAAAGGAATGATGGGCACAAAGGCGCCGACTGCGGTGGAGAGTGCGCCGGAACAAGCCGAGGTCACTGGATTGCTCAACGCTTCTGCGGTTGTGTTCAGGCGTTCCGCAGACAGCGCGCGCAGCATCTGCTCGGGATTCTTGGCAATGTGCTCCACAACGCGGTCGGCATCCTCCTGTGGCAGTCCCTTTACCTGGTAGTAAAGTGAGAGCAACTCGCGAGCTTCGAGATTATTCATCTGCAGCGCCTCGCGTTCGCGCGCCACCTCGGCCTCGTAGATTTCGCCTTCGCTCTTGGCTGCAAGGTAGGCGCCGGAGCCCATGGACAGGGCGCTCGCAATCATGCCGGCAATTCCCGCCAGAAGCACATAATGCGAGTTGCCCAGGGTTGCGCCGGAAACTCCGGAGACAATTCCAAAGATTGCGCCTAGCCCGTCGTTGACTCCGTAGATCGCGTCGCCAATCCAGCCGGCGGCCTGCTTGCCGGTGTCGGATCGCTTGGCGAGCAGTTCAGCAATGACCAATTTCGGATCGGCCTTTACTTGGGCGATGGCTGCTGCCGGGTAGTGATTGCGGATCAGGTCGCCGAGCTCATGATAGTGCTCCTGCTCGTCCTTGATGACATGATGCAGGATGTCGATGCTGGGCTGGTCACCGAGTTCGACCAGTTGTTTCCCGTAGCGCGCGATGTCCCGGCTCTCGTCGATCTCCATGCGGCGCAGAGCCATGCCTGGGCCGCCCACGCGGTTTGCCAGGCTGTCGGCGTCGCCCGCGGCCCGGCCGTCATACTGCGGCACGCTGCCGCCCAATTCCTGGATGCGCTGGGCCCACAGCGCCGCGTGCCGGGCCTCGGCGTCAGCCAGGCTGCGCAGGATACGCTTGCGGATTGGGTCCGAGTCGCGCTCGGAGAATGCGTTATAGGTGTGGAAACCGCGCATCTCGGCTTGCCAATTCTCCGAAAGCGCGTCCAGAATCTTGCCTGTAACGGGGCTTGTCATCACCCGTCATCATACCTTTGACGAGCCCGGCGGGACAATTCAGCATCTCTCCGGCAGCCTGCAAAGCGCCGCTTACAGCCGTTTCGCGGGGCCGGGCCGCACCATTTTCGCGGGATCAACCACGCGGTCGAATTCCGCTTCGCTCACGTAGCCCAACTCCAGCGCGGCCGCCTTCAGCGTCAGATCCTTCTCCATCGCATGGTGAGCAATCTGGGATGCCTTGTCGTAGCCGATCACCGGCGCCAGCGCGGTCACCAGCATCAGGGAACGCTCCACGCTCTCCTTTAGCTTGCGCAGGTTCGGCTTGGTCCCTTCCACCAGGAATTTGCGGAAGTTTGTGCACCCATCCGCCAGGAGCGTGATCGAGTGGATGAGGTTGTAAATCATCAGCGGTTTATAGACGTTCATCTCCAGGTAGCCGCCGGCGCCGCCAAAACCCACGGCAACGTCGTTCGCCATCACCTGCACGGCGATCATGGTCAGCGCCTCCACCTGGGTCGGGTTCACCTTTCCTGGCATGATCGAAGAGCCAGGCTCATTCTCCGGAATCATCAACTCCGCAAAACCAGCGCGCGGCCCGCAAGACATCAGGCGAATGTCGTTGGCAATCTTGTACAGTGAAACCGCCGTCGTGCGCAACGTGCCAGACAGTTGCACCAGCGCATCGTGCGAACCCTGCACGGCAAACTTGTTCGGCGCGGTGACAAAGGGCAGTCTCGTCATGCGCGCAATCTCGGCTGCGGCAGCCTCGGCAAAACCCTCCGCGGCGTTCATCCCGGTGCCCACCGCCGTGCCGCCGAGCGAGAGTTGATACACTCCCTTCAGCGCTTTGTCGATGCGTTCCAGGTCGTCGGCCAGCAGGGTCGCATACCCGGACCACTCCTGTCCGAGGGTGAGCGGGGTTGCATCCTGCATGTGGGTTCGCCCGATCTTGATAATGTCTTTCCACGCATCGGACTTTGCCGCGATCGCATCGTGCAGCGCCCCCAGCGCCGGGATCAGCTTTTGTTTCACCTGCAGGGCCGAGGCAATGTACATGACCGAGGGAAACGTGTCATTGGACGACTGTGACATGTTGACCTGATCGTTGGGATGAACCGGAACCTTGCTGCCCAGCGCCGTCCCGGCCAACTGCGAACAGCGGTTGGAGATGACCTCGTTGACGTTCATGTTGAACTGGGTGCCGCTGCCGGTCATCCAGACGTGCAGCGGGAACATGTCCCGGTGCTGCCCTGCCAGAATCTCATCGCAAACCCGGCCGATCAAGCCGTGCGCCTCGTCGCTCAAGCGCCCGCCGGCATGGTTCGCGTTGGCGCAAGCTTTTTTTAGCAGGGCGTAAGCCGGGATCATCTCGCTCGGAATCATATCCTTGCCGATGCTGAAATATTCGATCGAGCGCTGTGTCTGGGCTCCCCAAAGCTTGTCGGCGGGAACCTGGATTTCTCCCATGCTGTCGCGTTCCGTTCGCATTTCGTTCATCGTGATTGCTCCGCTTCTCTTCCGCTTGGCGCGCATCCTGGATGAGGCTCATACAGGGTCCGGCGCGCCGGGCAAATGGTCCGTTGTGCGCGCGGGAATTCTGCTTTGCGCCGCAGCTTGGGCCGGATTACCTCCCGTGCAGTGAGCCGTCCCTCTCTGCTGCTGGCGCCTGACAGAGGCGCGCGATCCAGGTATCCAGGGCAAACCATCCCGGCCCAAAGATCAGCACCAGCACGGCGGCAAAGAGGAACGTGTATGGATCGGCGCCGTAGAACTTTGCGGGATTGCTGATCACGGACTGCAGCGCTTCCCGGTCCGCCGTAAAATAGGCGACCAGCATGTTCCCGGTGAGCACCAGTCCCGTCAGTCGCGACCCCAATCCCAGGATCAACAGCAATCCGCCACAAAACTCAACCCAGCCGACAAACAATGCAGTTGGCCCCGGCGCCGGCATCCCCAGGCTCGTAAAGAACTGCGTCACCTGCGCCAGGTGGTGCAGTTTCCCCCATCCCGTCTGCATGAACTGCCAGCCCCAGTATAGCCGCACCAGGAGAAGAAACGGAGACTGCGCCAGCGAAGTGAGCGAGGTGAACCAGCCACACGCTCCGGCAAACGCACGCGCAATGGCCTTGGAACTCATGATGGCACCTCGCTTTGCATTTGCCCCGGGTTACAGAACCAGCCGAGGGCGGCAAAGAGCGCGAAACTATCGTGGATATGTTGCTGGCATTGTTCCGGGGTAAGGCTTGATTCCGCGTAGGTGGTCTCGATCGCGCCGGCGATAGATGCTCCCTGGGCGATTGCGTTCAACAGCCGGAACATTTCGGCGTCGATTCTCTTGTAATGCACCACCAGCTCAAAGCGATGAATCGCCAGGTACAGCGGGGTTGCCGACGCCGTGCGCCGGATCCTCCGGGAGGCAATCGCCCGCGGCACAGCGCCCGTCCGCTTGGCGGATTCGCGCACCTCCAGCAGAAGGGTATCGACTTCGTGCCTGCTTTCAACCAGCCGCAAATAGGGCTGTAGCCGCATCGTGCTGTCGGGCCCGAGGGCGGCAACAGCGGCGGGGCTCAAGGGTTCATACCCGGCGGCGTCAAACGACTCAATCTCCGCCCACTCCAGCTTTGCCATGTCCAGCGCAATGCTGAAATTCGGCCCGGCCAGCGCCGGATTGCGCTCCATCCAGCCGACAAGATTCCTGCCCAGATCGCGCATGGTGAAGGACTCCGATGGGCAATCGTCCAGATAGCGGCGGCGCAGGCGGTCAAACTGCCTGGCGCCCAGCAGCGCGCGCACTCCGGGAAAATCCTCGCTGAATGCTTCCAGCACCCGGGACCAGTAGGAGCGGTTATAGATCTCAAGGCGCTCAAAGGCAGTGAGGCGCGAGTTCGGCTTCACCAGAGCGACGCCGTCTTTGGCACCGCGCTTCATGCTGTCGCGCAAACTCAAGGGCCGCATCACGGCCCGCGCCATGGTGCGCTGGAACTCCAGCAGCGCGGTCATGATTGCACTCCGGCCAGTTGACGCTCATCCGCTGCCCTGGCCTCGCGGGTGACGGCGTCGAGATACTTCCGCGCTTTCAGCGCCTCGCGGTGGACTTCTTCAAAGGGAGGAATGCGGTCGTCCCACTCGAGCAGTGTGGCCGTCGGCCCGGTGCGCCCCAGGGCGCGCTCATAGAGCTTCCACACCGGATCGATCACCGGATGATCGTGGGTGTCGAGAATGAAGCGTTCGTAGCGCGAGTGTCCCGCAATGTGCATCTGCGCCACGCGATCGGCCGGGATGAAGTCCACATACTCCGCCGGATCGAACTCGTGATTGATCGAGCTGACGTAGATGTTGTTGACATCGAGCAGAATGCCGCAGTCAGCGCGCTCCACCACCTCGGTCAGAAACTCCCACTCGGTCATCTGCGAGTCGTGGAACTCGGCATAGCTGCTCACGTTTTCCAGCACCACGGGGACCTCGACGAAGTCCTGCACCAGGCGGATGTTTTCCGCGGCCACCCGCGCCGCCTCCCAGGTGTAGGGCAGCGGCAGCAGATCGTGGGTGTAGCGGCCATCCACGCTGCCCCAGCAGAGATGGTCCGACAGCCAGGGCGTACCGGTGCGGCGCACCAGCTGCTTCAACCTCTTCAGATGCTCGCGATTGAGCGGCTGGGTCGAGCCAAAGTAAAGGGAAACTCCATGCTGCACCACCTTGTACTGCTCCAGGATGGAATCCAGAATCGCCAGCGGCCGCCCGCCGTCGATCATGTAATTTTCCGAAATGATTTCGAACCAGTCCACCACCGGTTTCTTCTCAAGAATGTGCTGGTAGTGCGGAATCCGGAGTCCAATTCCGATTCCGTATTCCGTGAAACCGTTGAAGCGATTTGCCGGCATAGCTGTACCCTCTGGAAAAATCAGGAGGACCGGACCAGGCCGGTCCTCTGGCGGTTGCTAAAGCTTTTGATTTAAGCTGCCCGGAGCTTGGACCCGTCGGTGGCGCATCCGCCCTTGCCCTTGCAGGAGTTCTGTCCCTTGCAGCCGTTGTCGCCAGACTTGCAGCCGCCCTTGCCCTTGCAGGAATTCTGGCCTTTACAAGCGTGCTTCTCGGGCTTGGGATCGTCGAAGCTGGAGGCGAACTGGCCCATGGCGCGGGTCATGCTGTTGGCGCCGGAGTTGGCGGTGGTGGCGGAAAGCGTGGTGCTGGCCCCGGTCAGCAGGCCGGACATGGCGGCGGTCATCAGCAGAGACTTCATCGTAGCTTTCGTCATTGGTTTTTCCCTTCCGGTGGTTTGAGTTGCGTTGCTGGATGATCGGCGCTGGATTGCCGACCGTGATGCCCATTGGAGTGCGTGGAACGGGGAAAGTTACAGTTGAATATGAAATTCTTATTCAATATTTATTTCATTCTTCTGTAACTTTCCGGGAGACAATCGCGTCTCCCTATTGGCGGGACAATTGAGTTTGGCGGCACAGGGCGGGTGCGTGAACTCAGCGGCGGATCAAGGCGTGAAACAAACCGCCGCAGACGCGGCGGCCGCGGCGCGGGAGGCCGGCATGATTGCCCGGATTCTGGCCGGCGAGCGCGAGTTGTTCCACGAGCTCATTCGTCCCTACGAGCGCGGCCTCTATCTTGCCGCCTATGCGGTGGTTCAGCATGAAGCGGATGCCGAGGACATCGCGCAAGAGGCCGTGATCAAGGCTTATGAAGGCCTGAAGAGTTTTCGCGGCGAAGCCAGGTTCAGCACCTGGTTGACGGCGATTACCTTGAACCAGGCGCGCAGCCGCTGGCGCAAGACCCATGCCGAGCCGCTCGACTTTCTCTCCGATTGCGAAGAGTCCGGCGGTGACTACACGCCTGCGGTGCTCGCCGACTGGCGCTACATTCCATCGCGGGAGTTGGAGCGGAAAGAGCTGCGGCAGACCCTGCGGGAGGCTATTGCAAAGCTGTCGCCTGAATACCGCGAAGTCCTCATCCTGCGCGACGTTCGCGGCATGAGCATCGCCGAAACCGCCGCCGCAACGGGAGTCAACGAGGGCCTGGTAAAGATCCGGCTCTTCCGCGCCCGGCTCTCCATGCAAAAGCTGCTGGCGCCGCGGTTGGCGCCCAGGCAGCGCGGCCTGCTGGGCTGGCTCACCCGAAAAGCTGGTGGTCAATGACACTGGATTGCAAACACGTTTGGGAGCAGGTCTCCGGCTACATCGACGGATCGGTGACCCCCGAGATGAAGCAAGCCATCGAGCGCCATCTCGCCAATTGCCGTAACTGCTCGGCCGTCGTCGACTCGACCCGCAACATTCTCGTGCTCGTCGGCGACGAGCGCACCTTCGAGGTGCCCGTCGGCTTTGCCCAACGCCTGCACCACCGCCTGCAGGCGTGGATGGACGGAGCCGCTCCGGGCACATAGATTTCCTCCCGCTGCGGTTCCGGTGCGGCGGACAGGCCCCTGGCGGGAGCGCGAGGATCGCGCAGCATCAGAAACGGGGCCTCGCAGCCCCGCTTTGATGGCGCCGGTCGTGAGCCTAGAAATCTTTTCGCAGGTCCATCCCTTTGTACATCCCGGCGACAAAATCTCCGTAGCCGTTGAACATCAGGGTGTCGCGCTTGAAGATCTCGCCGATGCGGCGTTCTCTCGCCTGGCTCCAGCGCGGGTGATCGACCTGCGGATTCACATTCGAATAAAAGCCATACTCATTAGGAACGGCCTCATTCCAAGTGGTTACCGGCATGGTGTCCTGGAGGGTGATTCGCACAATCGACTTGGCGCTTTTGAAGCCGTACTTCCATGGCACCACCACCCGCACCGGCGCGCCGTTCTGGTTGGGTAAAGTCTCTCCATACAGGCCCACCGTGAAAAGCGTGAGCGGGTTCATGGCCTCGTCCAGCCGCAGACCTTCGCGGTACGGCCAGTCGAGGACATTGCGCTGTTGCCCCGGCAGTTCACGGGGACGCATCACACTGGTGAAGGCAACGAATCTCGCCCTGGAGTTGGGCTCTGCTCGATCCAGCAGCAGCTTCAGCGGATAGCCGGTCCACGGAATCACCATCGACCATCCCTCCACGCAGCGATGGCGGTAGACGCGTTCTTCCAGCGGCGCCAGTTTGAGCAGGGAATCATAGTCAAGCGTCTGCGGCTTGTTGACCAGCCCGTCAATCTGCACCGCCCAGGGCAGCGGATGAAAGCCCCCGGCGAGCTTCGCGGGAGTTTCCTTGTCGCTGGAGAGCTCATAAAAATTGTTGTAGTGGGTCACGTCCTGGTAGGGTGTCAGCTTCTCGCCGGTGGTGCTGATGGGACTTTTGGCCGCCGGAAGCCTGTTTCCAGCCAGGGCGTGCGCCGAGGGCGAAAACAGTTCGGAAATCCGTCCCGCTGATAGCGCCAAGGCACCGGCTCCAGCCGCGGCTGCCAGGAACCTGCGGCGATCCAGATAAACCGATTTGGGCGTGATCTCCCAGGACTTGGGCTGATCGATGTTCGATTTCACGACTGTACCCCCCGCTCCGATCGTACCTCTCCTGCTGGGTTCGATCGGAAATCGGAGGAAAAGTTACAGCAAAAGTCCGTGCCCCCGGCGCGCCGGGCGCCGGATATGCCGCGGGACGGCGCACCAGACAGTAAGGAGATAGGGAAAGCTAATAGGAAGCGGGAAAGCGGCTCACGACTTTTTCAGCTCGACCAGAACCTGCCGGGCAATTTCCTTGAGGGTTTCAAACACGCCCTGACCCTGGGATGCGATCGATTCGAACGTAGGTTCCTCGCGGCGGCGGAGCTGGCTTTTCATTTCGTCGGCGCTCAGCACGTTGGGAAGGTCGCGCTTGTTGAGTTGCAGCACGTAGGGGATGGTAGCTAGGTCGTAGCCGTGTTCCTTGAGATTGTTGCTGAGATTTTCCAGCGCCTCAACGTTGGCGTCGGCGCGCTCGGCCTGTGAATCGGCCACGAACACAACCCCGTCCACGCCACGCAGAATAAGCTTGCGCGAGGCATCGTAGAACACCTGGCCGGGAACGGTGTAGAGGTGAAAGCGAGTTTTAAAGCCGCGAATCGTGCCCAGATCAAGCGGGAGAAAATCAAAAAAGAGCGTGCGATCGGTTTCGGTCGCCAATGAAATCATCTTGCCCTTTTGCTGCTCGCCCGTCTTGTCAAAGATGTGCTGTAAATTCGTCGTCTTACCGCCCAAACCGGGACCGTAGTAGACGATCTTACAGTTAATCTCGCGCGCGGCGAAATTAATAAAGCTCAATGAGTCCTCGACCGTATCCTAGAACGGCGTCCGAACACCAGGGGCGCCGCAATCGGTCGCATCCGCCCAAGGGAAACAAGGCTGCGCAGGAAGTTCCGATTGCCGCCGCTGCCGCAATGCTGCGGACAGAGCAGATACTTGGGTTATATCACACCGGACAGGCCAACATCTTTGGAATGATTGCCAGCCTCCGGGTGAATGGGCATCAGTTCCGAATCAGGTTGCCGATCCAAAACCCGAACTGGGAGATTTCGGCGGCCTGCTCCATGGAATCCGCGCCCCAAATTCAGGGAATCACAGGGCGCGGGTTGAATCCAGAAATCGGGCTCCATTATTTCTGCGGCGCCGGATAGTAGCCTTCGCGGGCATACACCTTCAGGCTGGGACCGTAGCCGCTGACGCGGACTTCGATCCTGCGGTAGGAGGTGGAAGCGGTTGCCGAGGTGTTGTACACCAGGGTGTACTGGCTGCGCGCCTCTTCCATGGCGCTGCCGTAAGCGGTCTCCAGGGCGCGCGAATTAAATTCCTTGAAGATTTCACCGCCGGTGGCCGACGCGTATTTTGGCAGCAGGTTGTCGTAACCTTGGCGCCAGAGGTGGATCTTGGCCACCTTGCTGTAGCCCGGGATGGCTTCGGCGTCGATGGCTACGCCGTAAACGCTCACATTGTTGGTCAGCAGCATCCTGGAGACGTCTTTGTAGCTGGCGTGCGAACCCGACTCGCGCCCGTCGGAGAGGATGAAGATGACCCGGCGGCGCGCTTTTTCCCGGCGGCCCAGGTCGAGGGCGGCTTGGAACAGAGCGTCGTTGAGCACGCTGGATGGCTCCGCGTCCTTGGGCGGCGCGTATTCAATCTGATTGCGCTGCGTGCCCGGATCGAAGACGCGGCCATTCACCGAGGGCCCCACGGTCATGGGGTTATAGACGCCTGGCCCGGAACTGCCTCCATGAATCTGCTCGAGGCGCGTCAGGGTATGCTCCGTGGTGTCGCCCAGGGCAGCCAGGTAGTCCTGCTGCTGCCTCACCGTGGTCCCGTAGGTGTAGACCGCAAGCTCGTCGAACTGGCTGAACGAGCCGACCAGCGCGGCCAAGGTTTCCTTGATCTTGTGCAATACAATTTCCGGCATTCCTACATCGAGGACAATGGCGGCCGAGACTGGAAAGGGATCGCTGGTGAAGAAGCTGATCCGCTGCTTCACGCCGTCCTCATAGACAGAAAAATTTTCCGCCGTAAGTCCTGGAAAGAGCCGGCCCCTGGCATCCTTGACCGTAACCGGAACCGGCACGGCGTTGACGTTGACGCGAATGATGCCGCTGGTTTCGTCGTACCCGCTGCTGGTGGTGTTGGCCGTGCGGTTGGACGGAACGATGCGGCTGGCGGGACTGGATGCGGGTTCCGGATTGGCATTCTCGCCGGCGGCCGCCGTATCTGCCGCCGTATCCGCGGAACTGGCCTCACCCGTGGTTGGCTGGGTTTGTTCGGACGGGTTAACTGGTGTCGCCGTCAGCGGGGACTTGGGCGAAGGCGCATCCGGCAGCGATTGCTGCGCAGCAGCGGGCTGGGGCTTGGCAGCCTCCGGCGGTTCCTGCTGTGCAAAACCAGCCAGGGAAAGCATGAATCCAATTGAAAGCAATGTTGCAAACTGCCATGGGCGCCGCATTTTGGAAACCCTCCGCGAAGAGCTGTCGCCGATTTCAGAATTGCTAAACCGCAAGTCTAAGTCAAATTTTGTTGCAGCCGCTAGACTCCCGCCAGCAACCAATCCTATAGTTTCGTAGGTAAATACATACTAGACTACGGGCGGACGGTCGAGAAGCCATGCTCACTCTAAGGCAATCAAGAATACCCGCCATTTCACTCCTCGCACTTTGTTTGATGTCGTGCGGCGCCGCCCAGGCGCAACGCCCTCCCAGAGAGCCGCCCAAAGCGTCGAATGCGCCGGAGGACAACGGCGATTACCTGCCCGAGGGGCCCAAGCTCCAGGACAAAACCACCCCCCAGGACCAGCCCGTCGCCACCCTCAAGGTGAACGTACAGGTTGTGACCCTCTACTTCAACGTCAAAGACAAGCGCGGAGCCCTGATTCCGAATCTGAAAAAAGAGGATTTTCAGGTCAGCGAAGACGGTAAGCCACAGACAATCAAGTATTTCGCGGCCGAGTCCAACCAGCCCCTTACGCTCGGCCTGCTGATTGATACCAGCGGCAGCCAGACCCGTGTCCTGCCCATGGAACAGGAAGTGGGCGCCGCCTTTCTGCGTGACGTCCTGACCCCCAAAGACTTGGCCTTCCTGATCAATTTCGACATCTCCGTCAACCTCCTGCAGGACTACACCAGCGATGCTGTTCGCCTACGGCACGCTCTGGAGCGGACCGAGATCAACGACGGAGGCGGCAGTGGCGCGGGCGGCATCGCCGGCGCGGGACAAGGCACCATCCCGGTCTCACGGCCCAAGGGAACGCTCCTCTATGACGCCGTATATCTTGCCTCCAGGGAGAAGTTGCAGAAGGAGACCGGGCGCAAGGCCCTGGTTCTGCTCACCGACGGGGGAGACCAGGGCAGTGACGAAACCCTGGCCAATGCGGTGGAGGCGGCCCAACGTTCCGAGGTGATCGTTTACGTCATTATGATCGCCGACCGCGGCTTCAATTCCATGTACCTGGGCTCCGGAGCGGGGGCAATGCATAAGCTCGCCGAGCAGACCGGCGGCCGCGTCATCGATGTCGGCAACAATCCCAAGAAACTGCGCGATGCCTTTGACCAGATTGGCGCCGAGTTGCGCAGCCAGTACATGGTCGGCTACACCCCGGCCAACACCGTCATGGACGGCAAGTATCGCAAGCTGGAACTGAAGACCGTGAGCCCGGACCTCAGGGTACAGGCGCGCAAGGGCTATTTCGCTCCCAAAGAGTAAGCTTACGGCTGACGCGTCGGCGCGTAGTATCCCTTGCGGGCGCGGAGCTTGACGTTCGACCGTTTGGGCGTGTCGATCGAAATCGCGCGGTAGCGTCCGTCCTGCACAAATCCCTGCGGCTTGTAAGCGATGACGTACTGGCTGCGAAGCTCGTCCTGGATTTCCGCAAAAGCGTCGGTAACCTCTTCCATCCGCAGCGGGAAAAACACCCGGCCGCCGGTGGCTTCGGCGTAGCGCATCAGCACTTTGTCGCCTTTTCGGTCCTCGCCGGTGATGTTGGTGCTGATGACGTAGATGATCACCTCGGCGCGCAGTGCCGCTTCGATGGCTTCCTCGCGGGTATGCCGGCTCTGGTTGTCGTCGCCGTCGCTGAGCAGGATGATGGCCCGGCGCGAAGGTCCGCGCACCGGAGCGTTGGCCAGCTTCTCGGAAGCTTGCAGCACCGCGTCGTGCAAGGCAGTCCCTCCACCGGGACGCAGCACGCGCACCCCGCGGGACAGCGCATCCGTGTTGTCGGTGTAATCCTGGGTCAGGTCGGAGATTGAGTCGAAGCCGATCACGAACGCCTGGTCCGACTTCGGGCGCACAATCTGGTGGAGAAATTCGACGGCCGCGTCCTGTTCGAAGCGGAAGCGCTCGCGAATCGAATTGCTGGCGTCGATCAGCAACCCCACCCGCAGCGGCAATCCGGTTTCGCTCTCAAAGGCTTCAATGCGAAGCGGCGGCTGCCCCTGGTCGAGCAGGCGTATGTCTTCCTTTTTTAGATCCTTGATGAAGCGGCCGTGCTTGTCGGTTGCGGTGAAGATCAAATCCACCAGATCGACGTCCACCCCGATCCGGTACTCACCGCTCTGGGCCTGCTCCGCTGGCTTGGCCTGCGGCTGTCCGCCCGGCAGCTGCTGCTGCCGGGCGACGGCGTCGCCCGCAACCGGTGCCGCCGGTTCGCCGCCCGAACTGGGCCGCTCCGGAGCAGCATCGGCCCCCGCGGCCTCCGCGGAACCATTCCTTGGCGGCAGCGTCGTTAGCTGCGCCGCGTCCCCCGGCGTGCCACGCGTAACGGGCGCGCTCTGTACCGGCTTTTGCGGCGGCTGGGCCGGTGCGCCCGGAAAGCGTGGCTGCGTTGCCGAAGGGGCCGACGGTAGATCCTGCGAATTCTGTGCCCAAGCCGCCGGGGCTAGCAACAAGGCGGCCAGCAGGGCTGGTACCAGCTTGATCATCTTCCAAGTGTATAACGGGGTGCAACACTCTGACCGCCCCAGTGCGGCCCGTGCCGGAGAACGCGCCGTCTATCAGGCAAGCCCTTCGGCAGACCGCCGCAGCTTCTCCAGAAACGACTGCAGATCCTCGGGCAGCCCGGCGTCGAACTCCACCGCCTTTCCGCTCTTCGGGTGGATGAAGTTCAGGTGCGCGGCATGGAGAAAATTGCGCGCCAGTGACAAGGTGGCCGCGCTCTCGCCGTGGGCCCGCGCTTTCTTGGCCTCCGTGCGCGAGCTGATCGCATTTCCCTGGCGTTCGCGGGACAAGGTGTTGGGCAGCAGAATCTGCGGCGCGCCATACAGGGTGTCGCCTACAATCGGGTGCCCGATCGACGACAGGTGCACGCGTATCTGGTGGGTGCGCCCGGTTTCGATCCGCACCTCAACCAGCGCGAAGCGGCCATAGGGAGTCAGCAGCCGCTCAATGACCTTGTAGTGCGAAACCGCCGCGCGCGGCTCAATGCCGGCGACGCTCATCCGGGTGCGGTTGTGCGGATCGCGCCCTATGGGATCGTCCACCGTTCCCTCGTCCGTCTTGGGCCAGTTGTGAACCAGCGCAAGGTAGGTTTTGTGCACCTGCCGCGATGAAAATTGCTCGACCAGCTTGCGGTGCGCAACATCGTTCTTGGCCACCACCATCAACCCGCTGGTGTCCTTGTCCAGGCGATGCACGATGCCGGGACGCAATTCGCCGCCGATGTCGCTAAGGCGGTTGAAACGGAAGAGAAGAGCATTCACCAGGGTTCCGTGATTGCGTGCGTCTTCGGCGCTTCCTGAGCTGGCGTGCACCACCATGCCTGCCGGTTTGTTGACCACCGCAAGCTCCTTGTCCTCAAACACCACCGCCACCGGAATGTCCTCGGGAAACGCCTTGAGCGGAGCGGGGGCAACGCTGCCGATGACTTCGATCAGCTCGCTGCCCTTGAGCTTCAGCGAAGCCTTGGCCGGGCGTTCGTTGACCAGCACCTTGCCCTGCTCCACCAGTTGCTGCACCCGCACCCGGCTGACGTCCGCAATGTGGGCGACAAGGTAATGGTCCAGGCGCAGACCGGCATCTTCCTCCGCCGCATGGAAGACGGTGGGGGCATCCGCTTCTGCGCTCGCGGGGACTTCCACAACGAGTTCTTCGAGCTCGATCGGCTCGGGCTGGATCGCGGATTGGGTCGCGGATTGGGTCGTGGCCTGGGTCGCGGGTTGCGTCGCGGGTTGTGCTGGAGGAACAACTTTGCGTGCCATTACATTGAGGATAGCAGGTAAGCGCCGCTCGAACATTCGCCACTGGACGGCCCACGCCTCTGCCCGGCCGATGCCCGCGCCGGGAGACCTGGGGATTGCAATCGCAGGCAATGTAACGTTTCTGCCAACCTGCGCCGATATAGCATGAGTCCGCTACCGGCGTTCTCCTATGGCCGCAATCAGACTACTTCCCGCTCCGGCCGACATGCCGCTCACCGCAGATGTGAGCAGCCAGCCCACAGGTCTGGCGACCACCAACTCCTGGCTCGCCACCAGCCCAAGCCGGCAAAGCGGCAGCGCCTGCCTCAAGGATGATTATCTCTGGTCGGTTTCCGCTGGCGAGGATGGTTCATTCCACTTTTACGCGGTACCCCGGAAGAGCACCGCAACCCTTGCCTTCAGCCAGTGGCAGGACAACTGGCCGGCGCAATCCTCCACCGCCCCCTGGGAGACGATGCAGACGCGCAGTGCGGCGGCTCAATACGCGTTCTGTGCGAGCATTTCCTCGCCCGCGTACGGGCATTCCCTGGATGTTTACGCCTAGCCCTCAAACCCGTGAGGCTGTCGCCGCTCCCGCCTTGGCAGCACCCGGCGCCGGGGTGCCCAAGGAGCGCAGCGGGGTGCGGCGAAGATAGATCAGGAAGCCGCCAACCACTAGTCCGAGGGCGATCAACTGGGTGCCGGTCATCAGTCCGCCAAGCACTTCGCCGCGGCCCGGATCGCCACGGAAGAATTCGAAAATGAAGCGCTCAATGCCATAGACAATCATGAACAGGCCTATGACCTGGCCCTCAAACTTTTTGCGCTTACACAGCCAGTAGAGGAGAGCAAAATTGATGAACTCAGCCACTGACTCATAGAGCTGGGTCGGATGCAAAGGCCGGTTCAGCGGCGTTCCCTGAAAGTCTCCGGCCCATTGGTTGTGGAACGTGATCGCCCATGGCACATGCGTTTCGCGGCCATAGCAGCATCCCGCCGCCAGGCAGCCAACCCGTCCAATGGCGTGGCCCAGCGCAACTCCCGGGGCAAAAACATCGGCCGCCGTGAGAAATGGAATCTTCTTGCTGCGCAGATACCACCAGACGCTTACAATCGCCAGTACCAGCCCGCCGGAAAAAACCCCGCCGGATTGCAACGTCTCCAGGCTCAGAATGCGGCCCGGCTCGGCCAGGTATTCGCGCCAGTCCACCAGCAACATCAGCAACTTGGCGCCAAGGATTCCGCTAAACGCAGCGATGGCTCCCAGGTTCCACATCTGGTCGGGATCAAGGCCGCGGAACCGTGCCAGCCGGAAAACCACGGAAAGACCGCAGACCATGCCGAGTGCGGCGAGGAAGCCGTAGGTGGGCAGTGCGAAGGAGCCTATATGGAACAAATGTGGGAACACGTCTCTATTGTAGATGCAGAGGCGCGCAACCGGAACGCGGCCAGGGGCAGGGAATGTAAAAGCGAGGATGCGAGAAGCCGTGCGGAACAATCAACGGTACCGGCCCGCGTGGCCGTGTGAGGCGGAGGTGCTGTGAACCCGATTCACCAGGTGGGCGCCCCCCGTGGTCCTTCAGGCCGATCCAGCTGGGGATCAGCACACCAGACCAATTGTCGAGTCGGGCACCCGATATAGAAATATCGGTTCGCAGTGGTGTACCACCCCATCACTAACTTTGCAGGCCGGCACCGTAGCGAGTTACATGCTATGAGAGAGCAGCCCGGAGCGCAAGACGTGGCGCGCGAAATGTTGGCAATTGGCGTGCCTCAGCGGAAGCGCCGGTACAACCTCTGGCTGGCGATTTACGATCCTCGCCCATGGATTATTTTTGTTTCGCGATTTGCCCTGCCTGCTCAGCTTCCCCTCAAATCATGCCGCCGGCGGGGCGCCATCCGCTTTACGCGTTAAGGCTCGGAGCCGCCACTGGGAAGTTGAACAACCGGGTCGCGTTCTCGGAAAGGTAGGCGCGCCGCGCTGCCGGACTCAGCGCCAACCCTTGCGCCACCGCCACCGAAGAAGGCCAGCCACTGGCGGACGAGCGGAACAGCGCGCGCTCGCGCCCGTGCAACTCAACGTACTCGCGCAGCACCTGGTCTGCCTGCAATTCCTCCGGGTACAGCAGAAACGAGACGCGCGGAAAGCGTTGCATCAGCCGCAGGATGCTCGCCGTATCGATCCGCGGCGGGAGCGCCAGCAGAATGTCAAGCTCGGGAAAATCCGCGGCTACGACCTCGATCTGCGGGCGATGGTGCGCCCAGCGCTGACGGTTCGCAAATTCCAGGACCACCGGCGATCGCAGCATGGCGCAGAGTCCGTAGAGCGGATACATGCGCGGAGCGTCCAGCCCGGAAACACAGCACTCGGCCTGGGCATAGGCGCCGGCCAGTCCGCTTTCGTTGACCGCTTCCACGATCCATCGCATACTCTCTCCAATGCGCAACGGGTCGTAGGCGGCAAGCCCTCGTAACTGCTTTGGATCTCGTGCGACCGCGTTCACAATTTCGTGGGTTCTGCGGTCCGCACAGTTCCATTGGTGCTGGCATTCCGCACAGCAACCGTGCGCCAGCACGGCACCGGCGATCCCGCTGGCGTGCATCCGCGGAGCAAGGTCCTCCGTGAACGGAACACAGTCGGAAATCTGCGCGATGCCACCCTTTTTGGGAATGCAGAAAAACGCATCGATGATTGCCGTGTATGCCATGGCGTACTCCTGGAAGACACCAACAGCTAGAAAACACCAACAGCCTAGTATCTTCGCCCTGCAAATTGCAATGGCAGGGATCACCGGGCTGGGCCAGCCGCTCTCCTCACCTGCGGCTGCCATTCGTCCTGCGCCAGTTGTTTATGGCGGTTCGTCCTGGTCAGGCGTGTCCTGGTTATTTGTCGTAGTGCAGCAGTGAGAACACCTCGTAGGGCGCCAACCGCTTACGCCCCTGCAGGAAGTCCAACTCCACCACGAAACAGAGTCCGCAGATATCGGCCCCGAGTTTGCTGGCCAGCTTGGCGGTTGCCACCGCCGTGCCGCCCGTTGCCAACAGGTCGTCGACGATCAACACCCGCTGTCCCGGCTGGATCGCGTCTTCATGAATTTCCAGCGTATCGGTGCCGTACTCCAGATCGTAGGTGTAGCTTACCGTCTGGAAAGGCAGCTTCTTGGGCTTGCGTACCGGGATGAATCCGGCGTTGAGGCGATAAGCCATGGCAGGGCCAAAGATGAAGCCGCGCGCCTCCATGCCCAGCACCAGGTCCACGTTCTTGTCCAGGTAGGGTGAGGTCATGAAGTCCACGACGCGGGCAAAGCCGGCGCGGTCCTTGATGAGGGTGGTGATGTCGTAGAACAGGATCCCAGGCTTGGGATAATCGGGGATCTCGCGAATCAGTCGCTTCAGATCCTCGGGAGCGGTAAGGGTCAGGGACAAGGGAATCACCTGGATTCTTCAATTTGAAATGTTTTGTATCCGCTAAATGGCGCTGCGTCATCCACTTCGACCCGGTCGATGCGGGCGGCGCGTGGTCCTGCCTTCAGCCGGTCGTAAAGCGAGCCCAACTGCGCCTTCGTTCCCGAGGCCATCACTTCCACCGCCCCGTCGTCGCGATTGCGCACCCATCCGCCAACCCCGATCAGCCGCGCCTCGCGTTCCACAAACCAGCGGAAGCCCACGCCCTGCACGCGGCCCGTAACCATGTACCGGCGGAAGATTGGAGTGGAACCCATCGCGATCCTCAAATCCTCAAATCATCAAATTATCAAATAAAGATGCGCGCCGTTTGCCCCGGCGCGCTACCTAAAAACTTCAGGCGCGGGACAGATAGACGCCTTCGGCGGTATCCACGCGGATCTTGTCGCCCTGGTTGACGAACGGTGGCACCTGCACGATCAATCCGGTCTCGGTGGTTGCCGGCTTGGTCACCGAGGAAGCGGTTGCCGACTTCAGTCCCGGCTCCGTCTCCAGCACCGTCAGTTCGACCGTTTGCGGCAGGTCCACGCCCACCGGTTTGTCGTCGAAGAACTCCACGGTCACCTGCAGATTCGGCGTCAGGTAGTCCACCGCGTCGCCCAGCACGTCGCGATTCAGCGCCGTCTGCTCGTAGTTTGTAATGTCCATGAAGAAATAATTGTCGCCGTCGTTATACAGGTACTCCATCTTGTTTTCGTCGACCACGATCTTGTCGATCGCATCGCCGGAACGGAAACGGTGCTCAAACATTGCACCGCTGCGCAGGTTGCGCAGCTTGGCTTGGATGAAGGCCCTCAGGTTGCCCGGGGTGCGGTGCTCCACGCTGAACACCGAATGCAACTCGTTGTTGTGCTTGATAATCATGCCGGGACGCATTTGAGTGGCAAGAATCGCCATGATGGATGTTGCTCCGATCTTTTCTGCTGAAAAATCCCGGCCTCGGGCGGACGATGCCATCCCCGCGGGCCGGTCGTGCCCCGGCCAGGGAACCCGGCCAGGGCGAACAACTAATTTTACCCCGCCCGCATGAAGTTTGGGAACGACGGAACTCTGTCCGGTGAGCCCGCCGGCCGCCCGCCGGGATTTCGCAGCCCCTTTTATTTCCTCCCGCTCGAGCCAAACCCTCCGTCCTTGCGGCTGCTCCCGGCCAACTCCTCCACCACTTCCACCGGCGTCGTCAGCACGGGATAGGGAATCAGGTTCACCAACTTGTCGCCGGCGTGGATCTCCGCTGCCCGGTCGCCCAGGTTTTCCATCAGCACCCGTACCTCGCCGCGATAGCCGGCGTCAATCACCCCGCCGGTACAGGTCAGCCGCCGCGCCGCCATCGAGGATTTATCGCGCAGCAGGGCACCCAACGGCTCACCCGCGGCGGTCGTCAACTCGATTGCGATCCCAGTTGGGACCGTGGCGTTTCCGCCCGGCGCGATGATTACGCTTGCGCTGGCATAGAGGTCGTAGCCAAGGTCTTCGCCCGGATGTGCAATGGTTGGCGCCTTGGCCCCCGCCGAGATCAGTTTCACTTTCAGCATGGGCTGAATATATCAGCCCAGCCTTTGAAACTTTGAAACCTTGAAACCTTATAATTGCAACTTATGTCCTCATTTCTCCCTGTTGACGAGCAAATGGCCTACCTGCGCAAAGGTGCGGTCGAAATCATCCGTGAGAGCGACCTCCGCGAGCGCCTTGAAAAATCATTGGCCACCGGCAAGCCGCTGCGCATCAAGGCCGGATTCGACCCCACCGCGCCCGACCTGCACCTGGGACACACCGTCCTCATCCGCAAACTCAAGCACTTCCAGGATATGGGCCATACCGTTATCTTCCTCATTGGTGACGGCACCGGCCTCATTGGCGATCCCACGGGCCGCAACGCCACCCGCCCGCCGCTCAGCCGCGAGCAACTCGACGCCAACGCCGAAACCTACAAAGCGCAGGTTTTCAAAATTCTCGACCGCAACAAGACTGAGGTCCGTTACAACACCGAATGGCTGCTCAAGCTCAGCTACGAGGGCTTCGTCCGCCTGACCGCCAAATTCACCGTCTCGCAGATGCTCGAGCGCGAGGACTTCAGCAAGCGCTTCCAGGAAGAAAAGCCCATCAGCGTTCACGAACTGCTCTACCCCATGATGCAGGGTTACGACTCGGTCATCCTGGAGAGCGATGTCGAGTTGGGCGGCACCGATCAGAAATTCAACCTTCTGATGGGCCGCAAGCTCCAGCAGGACTCCGGTTTCCCACCCCAAATCGTGCTCACCATGCCCCTGCTGGAAGGTCTGGACGGCGAGCGCAAGATGTCGAAGTCCTACGGTAACTACGTCGGCATCACCGAACCCGCCCAGGAAATGTTCGGCAAGCTCATGTCGATCAGCGACGCCCTGATGTGGCGCTACTACGAGCTGCTCACCGACCTCACCTCGGCCCAAATCGAGCAGCTCCAGGCTGACGTGGCCTCCGCCGCCTTGCATCCCATGCGCGCCAAAAAGGACCTGGCCAAGCGCATCATCGCCGACTTCCACTCCGCCGCCGAAGCCGAAGCCGCCGAGCAAAACTGGGTTCGCCAATTCCAGAAAGATGAAGTGCCGGAGAACCTGGAAGAGGTCGAGATTGCCGCTTCCGAGGTAGGCGTCATCACCGGCGGCATCGCCAACCTCAAGATCGACAAAGTGCTCGCCCGCGCCGCGCTCGCCGAGTCCAACAGCGATGCCCAGCGCAAGATCAAAGCCGGCTCCGTCAAGATTGACGGCGAAACCTGCCGCGAGCTTTACCTGCAAGTCTCGCTCCCGGCGGAGAAAGTCTTCCGCGTCGGCCGCAAGATGAAGAAGGTCCATTTCAAGTAATTGGCAGGTGACCGGGTGCCCCACGTTCGCGCCGCGTTTTCTGTGGCGATAAGGTGGGATGCCCGGAACATCACCCTGCCGCCGTTCTATACTATTCCCATGTTCGCCCGCAAAATCCGCGTCGAGTACGACAACGCCGGAACCCTCACCGCCGCGCCTCTCAAGTGGCTCGACAACTTCGCCATGCGCAGCTTCACCAACGATGCCATCTTCGACGACACTCTTCCCGTGGCCGACGGCCTCATCGAAATCGGCTCGCGCGTGCCCATCGATCTACTCCAGGACCGTCTCATCGACTGGTTTCGCCGCAAGGGCTATCTCAGCGCCAGTGCCGTGCTCCACCTCACTGAGCTTTAGGCCCGCTTCCGTATAATCAACATAGTCCAGCCATGCACGAACTGAACGCCTCATCCGAGCCATTCCGCGCGCTTCGACCCACGCTCTGCGTGGTGCTGATTGTGCTGGTCTGGCTTGCCCTCTATGTTCCCGGCCTCTGGAGCCCGCCGCTGCTCGACGATGCCGACTCCGTACACGCCGAGGCGGCGCGCGAGATGATGCTCCGCCACGACTGGTCCACCCTCTACGTCAACGGCCTGCGCTATTTGGAAAAGGCACCGCTGCTCTACTGGGGCATGGCCGCCAGCTATGAGCTGTTCGGCGCAACCGACTGGGCGGCGCGCCTGCCTCTGGCCCTCGCCATGCTTGCCCTGCTGCTGGCCACCTTTGCCATCGGCCATTTTCACTTCGACGCACTCGCCGGGCTCTACGCCGCGCTTGCTCTCGGACTCTCGTTTGGCCCCTACCTCTACACCCGCATCCTGATCCCCGACATTCTCGTCGCGCTCTGGCTCACCCTCGGTCTGCACTGTTTTCTGCTGACCCTTGGGCAGGCGCGCCCATCGCTTGCCGCCTGCTGGGGGCTGGCCGCCACCACCGCCCTCAACGTACTCACCAAGGGACTGATCGGCGTCGTCTTTCCAGCCGTGATCCTGGTTGCCTACCTGGCGCTCACCCGCAATCTGCGTCACCTGCTGCGCCTGCGGATCGTTTCCAGCCTGGCAATCTTCCTCGCCCTGGCCGCGCCCTGGCACATCATCGCCGGATTACGCAATCCGGCCGCCGGTGAGGCCAAAGGCTTCTTCTGGTTTTATTTCGTCAACGAACATTTTCTGCGTTACATCAACCAGCGCTTCCCGCGCGACTATGACACGGTGCCGTTGCTGCTCTTCTGGGCCCTGGCGTTTCTGTTTCTCCTGCCGTGGTCGGCCTTCGCCTTCAAGGCGCTGGCCGCGGTGCCCCGCAACTGGCGCCAGTGGAACTCGCTGGACCGCCGCGGACGAGCCCTGCTGCTGTGCGCCATCACCATCCTGGCTGTCCTTGGATTCTTCAGCTTCAGCAGCCGTCAGGAATACTACGTGCTTCCGGTGTTGCCGGCATTCGCTCTCATCCTCGGCGCCTGGCTCAGCCAGGAGCAGCGCTCGCCCGCGGACTCGCCCCTGCGCCGTGCCGGCCGGCGCATTGCCTTGGCCAGTTTTGCAGTTGCCCTGCCGGCAGCGTTGGCCGCATGGGGCCTGCTCTGGTTTTCCCAGCGCGTACCGCCCCACAGCGAACTGGCCGATCTTTTGACCCGCAACCCGTCCGAGTATGCGCTCTCCTTTGGACACATTTTCGACCTCACGCCGCGCGCCACCGGACTGTTTCGCCCGGAACTGTTGCTGATCGGCGCGGCGTTTCTTTTTGGTACGCTTGCTGGTTGGGTACTGCGGCGGCGCAACCGTGCCGGGGCGGCCAACGCCGCGCTGGCGCTGATGATGTTAATCTCTCTGCAGTGTGTTCACGCGGCCCTGGTTACATTTTCCCCGGTGCTGTCCTCGCGCGCGCTGTCCGATGCGCTGGCGGGGGTGTACCGCGCCGGCGACGTGATCGTCGTCAATGGCGCCTATGAGGATGCATCGACTTTGAATTTTTACGGACATCTGCCGCTGCATGTGTTGAATTCGCGCGAAAATGGAAACCTTTACTACGGTTCGTTGTTTCCAGATTCGCCGGCGGTCTTTGAGAACGATGCATCGCTGGACCGCCTCTGGCGGGGTGCGGGACGCGTTTTTCTGTTTACCCCGCAGGACCAGATTCCCGCTTTGCTGCAACAGACCGGTTACCAGGGCATCGCCCGTAGCGGCGGCAAACTGATTCTGGCAAATCATCCATGACGCACCCGGGAATCATGTACGCAGGAATCATGCACGCAGCGGTTTGCACCATGACGTTCGGGCTGTTGAACATCACCCCGGCTACCGGGCCCTGGCGGGCGCTGCTCGCCCTGGCCCTGCTCGGCACGGTTTCCTCCACCGTCTTCCTCGGATTAGTGCTGGTGGCGGCCGTGCGCAATCTGCGCCTAGCCAGGGCGCAGTCCCAGGCTCTGTCCGCCGTGCCGCCCGTCGCGTTTCCGGCGGTCAGCGTCTTCAAGCCGCTGCACGGCGCCGAGCCTCGCCTGGAAGAGAACCTGGAAAGCCTGTTCCTTCAGGACTACCCGGCGTTTGAGATTGTCTTCGGATGTCGCAGCGCAGGCGATCCCGCGCTAGCCGTGGTGGATCGTCTGCGCGCGCGCCATCCCCGGGTTGCCGCGCGCGTCGTGCTCTCCGGAGACCCTCCGTGGCCCAGCGCCAAGGTCTGGTCGCTGGACAAAATGATCGCCACCTCGGGCAACGATTTCCTCGTCATCAGTGACAGCGACATCCTGGTCGGTCCTGATTTCCTGCGCAACGTGATTTTCCCTTTGCTGCAGCCGGAAAACGGACTCGTGACCTGCCTCTATCAGGGCATTCCCGCCGCCGGCTTCTGGTCCGGCCTGGAAGCTCTTGGCATGTCCGTCGAGATGCCCGCCGGGGTCATCACCGCGGACCTGCTGGAGGGCATGCAGTTCGCCCTGGGTTCGGTGATGGCCGTGCGCCGTGATGCCCTGGAGGAGTGCGGCGGCATCGCCTCCACTTCGCAGTACTACGCGGATGACTTTGTCCTCGGCAACCGCGTCCATGCCGCCGGATACAAGGTCGTACTTTCGCACTATCGCGTCGGCCACGTACTCAGTATCCAGTCCTTCCGCAAGACCTTTGCCACCCAGTTGCGCTGGATGCAGAGCACCCGCTATTCGCGTCCCAAGGGCCACCTCGGCACCGGTCTCACCTACGCCGTTCCCTTCGGAGTGCTGGGCCTGGTGGCCGCCGCCGCGCTCGGTCAACCCATCCTCGGCGCCACCCTGCTGGCGTGGAGCCTGCTCAATCGCATCATCTTGTCGGCCGCGGTCGGCTACGGCGTCATCGGCGATCGCCGCGCCCTCGCCTTCTGCTGGCTCTATCCCTTGCGCGATCTGTTGGGTTTCGCCGTGTGGGTAGCCAGTTACTGCGGCGGCAGCAGCTTCCGCTGGCGCGGCGAACTTTACCGCTTCACCAGCGGCGGCAGAATCATCTCCGTCAAGCGCACCACCGCCGCCCAGCCCGACTGAGCCCGACACCCACCGCGCACTTTCTCGATCCCCCCGCTTCGCGGGCGGTCCGCCATCTGCACTCTAGCACCGGCAGACATGGAACAGCGGCTAGTCGATTTGGAATCCAGGACGCCCCTTCTTTTTCTCATTAGCGACGAAGGCCTGCCTCGCAGCTTCTGCGTCGTCATAGGAATCGAACACGCCTAGGCGCTTTGGCGGCAATTCCTTTCCCTGAAAGATGGAGACCGAATTGAGCAACCATTTGCCACCGACGTCCTGCACCACCTCAGTCTTTATCCCATTCTGGGGGGCAGCGGTAACCAAGGTAGGGCCTTGGGCAATGATCGTTTGGGTTGCACTGCTGTCACTCATGTCGCTAACCTCCGGTGCTCTTACTCTTTAACGCTGTGACCTGATTGTAGCAAACAAAAAGCGAAAGTACCAAATAATCTTTTCAACAATACGCCCTTAGCGTCGAGCCAGTTCCCACGTCTCTTCCACCCCAACGGTACCACCCGTGCCGGCAACGCCAAACGTGGGGAGGCGGCGGCAGAATCGCGCGGGCTCTCGACCCGTTTGGAGGCCTTGCGAAACCGCTCAAGAGTGGTACACTTCGAGCGAATCAGTGTTGAAAAAGAATATTCAAGGTCGCACTTAGAGGGCACACCCGCATGAATAGTGCGCTATGGAAGTTCGCAGCCTTGGTGCTATTGCTGCCTGGAGCAGCGGTCGCCAAGGGCGAAAAACCGAAAGACCACCCGTTGACGGGAACGGTCGTTAGTTTCCATGCACAACAAGAGGTGAGGGGAGACGAAGATAGCGTGCGTACTGTCGAGCGCCGGGTATATGTT
>Ga0326727_10007055_pt1 | contig 30142 bp, 24 predicted proteins | sample MB2enrmetagenome_FD_207643 | JGI IMG/M metagenome (GOLD analysis project Ga0326727, IMG submission 207643) | Lab enriched peat soil microbial communities from McLean, Ithaca, NY, United States - MB29MY | ecosystem: Environmental > Terrestrial > Soil > Wetlands > Peat | place: USA: New York... | reverse complement strand
GAATAGATGAAATAGCACCATACATCAACGGCATCGTCTTTGTTTCATTAGATGGCTTGGAGAAAACTCACGACCAGATAAGAGGCGTTAAAGGCTGTTTCAAAGAAGCGGTACAGGGCATAACTGCAGCCAAAAAGAAGACTTCTGTAAGGATCAATATGACCATAATGGCTGATAACATCCACGAAGTAGAAGATACGGTGAAATTGGCAAAGGATTTAGGTGTAAGAATAGTATTGTCCGTAGCTCACGAATATTGCAACGCCAACGCGTCTTCACCTCAAGCCGATGAAATTAAAAAGATTGCTAAACAGCTTATTGAATTAAAGAGAAAAGGCTATCCTATTATGAATTCACCTAATTATTTTAGAGTGATGGCTAAAGAGAAAAACTGGCAATGCAAGCCATGGGCGATGGTTAACATTGATCCTTACGGGAATGTAGTTTTGCCTTGCTATGTCCACAATGATTACGAAAGCAGCGTCTCTATCTTTGAAACTGACATTAAAAGTACTGTTTCTGGGTTTGACTGGGAAAAAACAAAAAACTGCAGGAAATGCAGCCTTCATTGTTATGTTGAGCCTTCTTTGGTGCTTTCAGCAGATTTTAGTTCATATATGCATTGGGCATTTCACGTTAACATCTAAATTTTTTGAGAAATCAGAGCCTAAGCTAAGCTGCAATGCTTAGAAAGAGTGTTTGGTGAAAACGCTTAAGCATCAGAACATCATTGGGCAGCAGCGCAGCTTCAGCCGCAGCCGTGGCTTATGGCTTGGATCACATGTTTGACCTCAAATTGAGCGACGAAAAGTTAGTTCAGTTTGCCGCTAAGGGTGAAGTTGCCTCCGCTGGATATGAACACGCGGCATGGTAATCGGTCTAGGTATAATTGGCAAAATATTCAACCGTGCTCTAAACATCATCGAAAATAATTTAATTACAAACAACCGTGACGGCATCGACATTGAAGGACCCAATACCCTGTTAAATAACACGATAGAAAATAACTACGTAGGAATTCAACAAGTCACTAATTTCGAATTCCCAACTGTCGCCTATAATAATATCCAAAACAACTCTTACAACTTCTTCCTATATCAATCAGTCACAGGTAACGTAAATGCAACTTATAACTACTGGGGAACAACCAACCAAACGGCAATCAGCAATTTAATCTGTCACAACAAAGATGAGTCCAGCTTTAGGCACGGTAAACTTTTTTCCCTTTCTGACGGCACCAAACCAACAGGCGCCAAGCTTAAACACGTCGTCACCAACACTTACAGTTCCAGAGTTTCCATTGTTATTGGTAGTTTTAACGCTATTCATCGCAGTATCTCTGTGCTTTGCGATTTTGGTGCCGGTAAGAAAGCGTAAGATATGCAAAAACAATGAATACCCCCATCCAATCCAAAGAGAGAGAATGGCAAGAATTGACCACAAAGTTAAGCCCAAAAATGTTGCATAAGCAAAACAGCTTCGAAGTCAAACTTAATGAGTCTCTATGGTACTTGAACCGAAACGGTTCAAAACCAAAAAATGATCTTCCAGCTGTCTCTTTGAATTTAACCTGGAGATCCTTGAACCCTTTTGGGTTCAAAACCTTATTCAAAAGAGACGGGATGATCTCCTGCTCAAACAGAAGCAGGCGAAAAAGAAACTTACAACTCGGTTAACAAAAAAGTTAAAAATTATCTTCCAGAAGCGGGTCCGGTGGGATTTGAACCCAAAAAGGGGTCGGAACCTTTTCTATGGTGGATGAATGATTGGAAATACTAAGGCATTGTCGAAAACGCAAATTAGTTTTTGAAATTGTGTCTTAGTACATAAAAATATTTTCCTGAAACTCTACTATACTGCCATAAATTAGCAATTTTCTAAAACCGCTTAAGTAGTAACCAGCCCGCGCTTATGTCGTCTCTGGTTTCATTGAGTGGTCTGGTGTGCCCTTCTACTTTGGTTCTTCTTTTTTCTCTTCGGTTTCAGTTGTGATTTCTTCGATTGGTTTTGGAGCGGGTGTTGTTGCCATTGTCATGCCTATCCATGCGCCGATTGCTAGAATTGCGATAAATGCTACGGAAACAAGAATAAGTACTGCATCTAGCCTGACATTGGCCGCATTAAGGTTAAACAAGCCAGGATCAACCACTAGAACGACATAGCCTATCGCGACTATAACGCAGACGATAAGTATTACTCCACCTAACCCTTGATCTTTGCTAACCATTCAAGTCACCACTTTATATCCGTGTTTCCGTGCTCTTTCTCTCATTAAACAGGACATATAAGGCATATTTCCAAAAACGTAACATGTCAAAAAGCCACATGCGAAATATTAAACCTAAATTATGTTGCAAAGCGCTATTACTAGCATAGTCACGACTAACCAGAATAAAGGGTTACAAAAAATTGTAGGCGATGCAAGCGGTTGTGGGTGCGCCTTTAGGATTAAGGTTGGAAAAATTAGCAGGGCGGTTTTGTCTATTCAATTTTTTTAAGCGTTGATTTATTCGTTGAGAACTCTGTTATTGTTGACTATTTTTAGCGCGCAGTAATAGCGCAGTGAAACTTCTGGTTGCAGTCTTTGAGCGCTGGTAAAATGCGTTCGTCAAAGAAGCCCCTCTGGTCTCAGATAAGCAAAAACGAATTTATAATCATTTTTAACGATGCTGGGGACAAGATAGCGCGCAATTTCCTTGGGTGATTCAACAGATATTGCGCGTGCTGCATCAATAACTTCCTTTTGTACTCATTGATAACCCGTTTGACATCCGTTTGTGAAAAGTCTGGTGTTGAAATCATGGGGTTCCCATTTATTTGTGTTGCGACAGCGAGTTCCTCGAAGGTAGGGTCTCCCCTGATAAATTTTTCTCGCATGCATATCTCGTAGAGTTCTGTCCCGTAGAGCGGTGTTGCTACCATCATAGCAGGCATAAGATCGTATTCTCTATAAAGTTTGATTGCCAAATTGATCGTATCCTTCATCTCATTTATTGTTTCGCCGGGTAAGCCTAATACGTAGAACGCGTCAGTCGGAATTTTCAACTCTTTGCAGTACTTCACAATTTCAATCATGTATTCTAGTTTTATTTTCTTTTTGATAACCTGGTCGAGTACTCTCTGATTTCCAGATTCTATGGCCAAATATAGGTGACTGCAACCAGACTGTTTCATCTTTTTTAAGATATTATAATTCAGCGACCCAGCTCGTACACCATTTGGTGTATCCCATCGAATTTGAAGGTTTTCCTCAATAATCCGGTCCAAAATTGCTTCGAACCTTCGATTATCAAAGGTTAAGTTGTCGTCCTCGAAGTGGAAATTGGTGATACCGTATTTATCAATGCATAATTTGAGCAATTTTATTACATACTCTGGGGAATGTGCCCGGTATCTTTGTCCCATGTGCAGTCTAATCGAGCAGTAGACACAGTTGTATGGACATCCCCTGCTGGTAATGACTGAGATAGAGTTTTCGCAAATATAACTTCGGTTCTTGTACAAGTTTTTACTCTGGAGATACCGATTCATATCGATAAGATCAAAAGCTGGAAAAGGAAATTCGTCCAAGTCAATGGTGAAAATTCGTGGCTCGTAGTGGATAACTCCGTCGCGTTTGTAAGCAAGTCCTTTTATGTTTTCGAGAGGCAAATGAAAAGATAAGCTCTTAATAAACTCATAGAATGTTTGTTCACCTTCACCGACGACACAGTAATCACAATATTGATTTTCAAGAATAGACTTAAACCTCACTGAAGGGTCTGGGCCTCCAAACACCGTGATTATCTTGGGATTTACCTCCTTGCATATGATGGCCACAAGTTCCGCATTTTTGTACTGCGCTGTGGATAGCACAGAGATGCCAACAACGGCGGGTTTTTTCTCTTCAATTACCTTTCTGATTTCATTTAGGGGAGTACCGTAAGAAATTACATTATCTTTTTTCGTTCTATAATCTGATGCAAGGCAATCAAATATTTCTACATGACATACGTTTCTAACCATTGCGGCTAGATACATCAAACCGATAGGGAAGTATTTTTTAACACTATCGAATCCTTTGTAGTATGTCAGTGGGGGATTTATCAAGAGGACTTTCAGCATGACAGGAAACCTCTTAATTTTTGGTTATGTCATTTGGAGATTCAGGAAGCGTTTAAACTGATTTGCAGTGAAGCTTTAAAGGCTTTTGATGACTATACCGGGAATCTCATTTTACTCGGTTTTGCTGCTGGCTAACGAGATGTTGTTCGAGTACACAATAATGTTTATTAACGGCGCGTGCCGCTTTAAATATTAAATATTAAGCCTCAATATACATGATAGTGTGGGGAATAATACATGGCAAAACTAAAACTTTCAATAACAACCGCAGTGGTAGCCTTGGTCATAATTGGAATAGTTTTAGCACTTACCACTTTTGCGGCTATCACCAGATCTCAAACTGAGTCTTCCTCAGGTGTAGTGCACGCGCAAGCAAGCGATGCCTCAGCTTCAACTGAGCCGATGAGTGCTTACAGCTACCTGATTTACATTGACCTGACCACAGGACTTTACGATGCGGAAGCGGCTAACGGCACGATTTGTTACTCTTCAACTAGTGCAAGTACAGTAATAAACGACGCATTAAATCAAGCAGGTAGCACAGTATTACTTTCGGCGGGAACTTACCCAGTTACAGGTCTTACTCTCTGTGATAATGATGTTCTCGTCGGTGAAAGCATGAACTCAGTATTCTTGCAGCAGTCTGGAAACGGAGCTGTAATAACAACGTTAAACTATGGCTCATCAAGTATAGAACACGGAACAGTTGAAGACTTAACCATTGTTGGAAAACAATCTCTTTACACTGGATATGGAATCCAAGCAAGTAACTATTTTGGCGTTTATGAAAATCTTTACATTACTAACTTTGCTTCTGATGGTTTATACGTCGCTTCATTGCAATCTCCTTATTCAGCTTATTCTGCATTAACTAACATTGAAAGCGTGACAGTTAGTAGCTGTGGCGGAAATGGCATATCAGTGTATAGTGCAGACAGCTTCATAAGCAACTGTTTTGTTTACGGTTGCAATATTGACGTATTAATAAGCAGTTCAGGAACTAAACTTGAAAACTGCCACTTTTCCGATGCAGCTACTAATGACATGAGAATATATGGTCAAGAAACCCAATTAGTAGGATGTACCATCGAAACATCAGCTGAAGCTGATGTTTACATAGCGCCATACAACAGCGGCCCCGTTGCAGACCACGGAATTATTAGTGGATGCGTAATTTCAAGAGCAAGCAGAGGCAGTACTGGAGCTTATCCAGCGGTCTACTTGACTTCTACATCTGCAAGCTACGTTTTAAACGGGTGGTCTATAGTAGGCTGTACTGTTAATGATTTACAGAATGGAGACACTCAAGATGCCATAGAGCTTGGAACAAACGTAACTAATCTTGTCATTTCCGGAGACACAATGACTAATATTCTTGGGTACGCCGTTGACATTACGAGCCCTACGGATATAAACACAACTGTCACAGGATGCACTTGGGCAGGATCATTAGGCATAAATAATTTGGGAACAAATACGCAAATGGGACAAATTGGTCCGATTCAAATAATAACTCCAGATACTGCGCCTGGAACTACTGCGATAACCTTGACTGCTGGCAGAGTATATCTACAGAAATTTGAGGTTCAATCTAACATTATCGTTAATGAAATTGGGTACTCTGTACAAAGCGATGGAACCGGAAACGTGACAGTGGGCATTTACAAAGACAACGGCGGAAGCCCAAGCAGCCCAAGCACTCTTCTTGTTTCGGCAAATGTATTTGAATCTACAAGCACATACACGTTTGCATGGGCTACCATACCAAGCACCACGTTAACTCCCGGAGTCTACTGGGTATGTATAGAAGGCAGCTCAAATTTACAAACGATGTATGGCAATATTGGCGCGTTGTCTCCAACATACACTCAATATTACTATAATCTGGCTGGTGGATATGGCGCTTTGACTAGCACAATAACAGCAGCAACTGCCACGAACGGAAATCCTAACCTTTGGCTGAATATACAATCCAATCTTGGTGTCCAATAAGTAAAGAAAAACCACAGTAACGGCGCGCATGCTTGTTCCTAATTTATTAAATCCGTAATTAGTTGAGTCTCGCATCTCTTATTGGGGTGAGCAATGAAGAGATACGAATCTCTAGAAACCCTGTTTAGCAGGGTTAGTTTATCCTTTGCCCAAAAAGTGCTCAACGAACCTCTCCATCCAAAAGATTCACTAGGCAGACCATCGAGAAAACCTCTTTTGGAGTTTTCAAAGCGCACCTTTTACGAAGGCTAAGGCACATTCCAAGCGACCGAATGCTTGTCAGGCAAATGTGGAAAGACCCACGCTTAAGAAAGATCTGCGATATTGAAGAAGATGAGCCGCCTTACGGCATTGCTGTCTTGTCCAAGGGACATTGAATGAGCCGAGAAAAGAGAGGGAGTAAGTGTTTTTGTGGTTTTGGAGTTATCAAGGGTTGGGTTTTCGTGATTGGATGTTTTGGCGTTTTTTGAATTTTGCGAAGGCTGCGAAGCAGGCTGCTAGGGCGACGAACGCGCATTGAGAGCTAAGCTTCCGGCTTCTTATGGTTGCCTTTGATTATTTTTAACCAAAATTGATAAATGGCTGGTTTTTGTTTTTGTGGTCTTAAAGTTACTTTAGCGTTAGGATGATGATGAGTAAAGCTGCTGATATGGCTAAGGCCTCTGTGAGGGGCGGTTTTCATGTTATGTGGGGGTTGTTAGCTTCCACAATCATTTCCGCAGTCGGCTCAATCATCCTTGCTTTGGTATTGGGAGAAAACAATTACGGCCTCTACGCCGTGGTTTTAACGGCGCCGACGCTCATCGCGTTATTTCAGGATTTAGGAATAAATTACGCGATTACTCGCTACTCAGCACGGCTCAACACTGAAAACAAGGCTGCACAAATAAGAAGCATCTTTCTCTCCGGGTTTATCTTCAAAACGTTATTCGGCTTGGCGCTTTCGCTTTTCTGCCTTCTGCTTTCGCCATATTTGGCTACAACTGTTTTTCATCGTCCCTTTATTGCTCCACTAATTCAAGCGGTTTCCTTCATTATTTTGGGGCAATCTCTCGTGAACACTGCAACTGCCGCATTCACTGGCGTGGAAAAAATGCATCTCAACAGCATTATGGTTGTAAGCCAGTCAATCATCCGAACTGTCTTAGCGCCTGCGCTAGTTTTGGTTGGTTTAAGCCTGTATGGCGCTGTCATGGGGTACACAGTTGCCTATCTAATCACTGCAGTAATCGGGATCTTTCTTGTGTGGACAATCTACAGAAGCCTGCCTAGTTTAGTCTCAAACAAACTAGATCTCTTAAACAACGTGAAGGTGCTTCTTAGATTTGGGTTGCCTTTATCGTTTGGCGATATTATTGGAGGATTTCTTACTCAGTTTTACTCTTTTCTGTTGGCTGTTTATGTTGCTAATAATGCTCTTATCGGCAATTACAATTTAGCCTCAAACTTTCTTGTTTTAATAACGTTTGTTTCCACGCCGATTAATACTATGCTGTTTCCAGCGTTCTCTAAACTTGACGGTGAAACGGAGCAAACAACGCTTAAAAATGTCTATCAATCCTCAGTAAAATATTCGGCTCTGCTGGTTATGCCTGTCATAGCAACCCTGATGGCGCTTGCAGGACCCGGCGTTTCAACCATATTTGGGCACAGCTATCCTCAAGCACCATTTGACCTATCATTACTCGCCATCAACTACGTATTCTTAGCCTTTGGCATGTACAGCACAAACAATTTAATCAACAGCCAAGACCAAGCCTCCATCAAAATAGTACTTGCTCTAGTCACAGTATCCATGGGCGTACCGTTAGGGCTAATAACGATTTCAAGATACGGCGTACTAGGTATGCTCATCACTCTAATCTTCGATGGTGTACCAAGCGTCGTTATTGGTTTGATCTTTATAAAAAAGCGTTACAACACGACTGTAGATTGGGTTGCGTCAGGAAAAATCATTCTATCTTCCGCTGTAGCCGCCCTCCTATCCTACTTCGTCATTAAATTACCCATTCCAAGCCTTATCCAACTAATAATCGGGATAGCAATCTTCCTGTCGTCCTTCATAGTGATGATAGTTCTGACAAGTGCCCTCAGCAGAACCGACATAGTTAACCTGCGAGAAATGACCAGCAGCTTGGGACCACTAGGCAAAATAGTAAACACGCTCCTAACCTTAATAGAAAAACTAATGGCTACCTTTAAACACCAGCCGAAAGGTTAGGCAAAAATGAGGAAAAGACGCCAGCGTCCTACGGCCGATAAGACTGGCAAGCTCCCCTGCAAGCGGAATCATGAACTTGGTCAAAACTGAGAAACAGGCGTCAAACAAGTCAAGCAGTATGACATTATTATTGCTATGGAACGAAGGCACAAAGATTCAATATTGAGGAAATTTCCTGAATGCAAAAGTAAAGTAGTTGTTTGGGGCATCCCAAATAGATTTTTTTATTTATAGACGTGCCTCGAAGATTAACAATCAGATGAAAGATGGTCATGAAATATGCAGACTCATTAACACCGAAAGCTAATGACTGCTTTTCGTCGCTTTGATGACGTCAATGCTTTCAGGTGCCTTTTTGAGATACTGGGTAGCGTTTTCCATCGTCAAATACTCCCTTGCTTCTTTTATGATTTTATTTGCCACTTTTGTTCCGGCAGAAACCACTTCCAAGTTGAGTCTGATTCTCTTGAGAAGTGCTTGCGTATTGGACTACGATAGGCATTGCCAGTGCATACAAACAATACACTAAACTTGCATTTTTCATGCTTCCTAATTTCGTCCTTCATATTTTTACTGTTCTTACATTTTTCGGTATGTTCTTATGCTGAAAGAAATAATAGCGCGACGCGATGGCCACTGTGCAATTTATTGACTCTCAATTGACAGAATCGAAACCAACCTCATTTGAGGACTTATTTGGATGAAGTCTGCCATGTTGGGTATTCCTTTATTATTGCAGCCGTAGCAAAAAGTACTGTCAATGCAAGTAAACTGAGAACGATTGGCGTTGTCCGTATACCAAAAGGCGTGTAGTTCAGAATCAAGCCAACTAACGGAGCAAGAGCCAAGCTCAGTACGAGGCTCAAAGCAACACGTTCTATGCAGTCCAGGTTTTCGGAGGATGTTTTAATTGGAACTTTTTCTGGATACAGCATTTTTACGAGGGCGTATCCGGGCAGAAATATCAGGAAAATGATGCCCAGAGCTGAACGCGCATACACGAGTTGGGAGGTGCTTGGGATTGTGAAAACGACGATCGTGGTGGTTATTGCCAAGCCGATTGTTGTCCAGTACCATCTCGCTTTTTCGGAAAATAAGTATGTTTCAAGTTTTGTCGGCAATGGGTTCTCTTTTTTGGTGAAGCTGATTTTGCCTTCTCTTTCGAGTTGTAACAGGGCCTTTACGATTTTCTCCTCGGGGATGGTCGTTGCTTGTCTTACCATTTCAATTAATTGTTTTTCAGTTTCAGGTTTCTGCTTTTTCGCAGTATCGATGATTAGTTGCATGATTTGGTCGTCAGTTTTTTCGTTTTGTGTCATGTTGCTCTTCCACCGAATAAACTTAAAATGTTATGATGATATTGACGACGTGTATGGCAACTGTAATCAAGAATAGTATTACTAAATCTCGTGCGGCAGTCCGCAGTTTTCTCTTGTTGATTATTAGGTTTGTTTGACCATAGTGTGGTGAAGCCAACTCTGCCGTTATCAGTAGAACCATTGCCTCTAAAGCAAGCAGGAGACTTACATCTAAAAGATTTACAGGCGGGAGTTGCATGTTTTATTCTCCAATGATTTGATATTCAATTCGTGTGGTTTTGCCGTCGGAGCTTTGTTCATCTTTTTGGATGGTGACGGCTTTTCCAGTTGCTTTAGCCAGTACGCACGCGATAGCGCTACTTAGGAGACAACCAACTTGCGCGTGGGTTCTTGGCATGTTTCTTGTTTCTTGGCAAATTTCGCTGAGTACGTTGCCTGTAAGTTCTATTGTTACCCTGCCATTTTGTATTTGTAAGCTGGCTGTTTTCGCTATTTCCATTCTTTCGACGATCAGTTCTGAAAATTTTTGCTGAACGAACTTTAGGTCGTTTTTCGTGAATGATGTTCCAAGTTGTTTTTCGAATAGTTGTGATAGTGCAAGTCCAGGTGGTGTAAGGAATACGACGGTTCGATTTGGGGAAAGCAATTTTTCTTCTGTGACTTCTTCCAATTTGGGCATAGACTGTTCAGGTTGTTCGGGAATGAATATTATGCTCGATTCGAAGTTCTTGAGATATCTTGGGGGTAGGTATCGACCCTTTTCAGTTAGATTCGCTTCCGAGAGAATCCTTTCAATATTGCTTGTCGACGAAATCACCGAAGCATTCAATAGAGCAAGAGGTACGTGCTTGACTGGTTTGATGTAAAGGAGTAGTGCACTCCAGAATACTATGGCGACCCCGAGAATGGCAATAAACGATGAAGCATAAACCGCGGAGATAGCAACTAATGCGATCCCCAAGATTAGCGCTGAGAAAACCGCAAGCTGACTTAATTTGTTTTTGCGCGTTTTTTGCATATAGTTCCACGATCATTTGGAGGTAATTATCTTATTGGCTTACGAGAATATAGTCTTTCAACAAAAAGAAGAGGATCTAAGGAGTTAGGGATGCGAATTTGCTGGCCGCGATTGGCGGTTTGCTTAGTCAGTATGCCTTGTAGATCGATTTGAATTACTTTTAATTGACATCCTTGGGTTAGCGGATACATTGTGAGACAGGTTTTGTGGGGGTGTTCTAACGATATGTAAATTCAGCAGCTATTAGAGTTGCACCTGAAAAGGCCTGCATTGTGAACCTTAGAACCCTCAATACGCATGTCCTCAACAGATGGAGAAATCACACATTTCCTGTCGACCTATCCAACAACTCCTTAAGAAACGACTTAATTTCTGATTTTGCGGGAAATGCTCTTGCGCCAAATTTAGTTACTACTCGCGAGGCAAACCAATTCGCCAACGTGCAGGTGGATTCGTGTGAAATATCGTGAGTTAAACCATAAACTAATGCAGCAGTAAAAGCATCTCCTGCCCCAGTGGGATCCAGGCATTTTACCTTGAAACCTGGCACTTCAAGAATCTTTTCTTGGCTTAACAATATGCATCCTTTCGGACCACATTTTAGAGCTGTAAGAGGGACTTTTTTTGCCAGTTGATCAATTATGTAGTCAAGATTTGATTCGTTCGTTATGGCTTTTGCTTCTTCCAAGTTAACTGATAAAACGTCGCAGAACCCTAAAGCATCATTGAAGAATTGGCGTTTAGATTTGATGATATTATGGGCGCCTGGATCAAACACTATTTTTGATCCGAACGTCTTCGATAACTCAACTGCCCGAAGGATGGCCTCTTTTTGGGGGTCATGCAGTAACGAGTGCCCTGATATATGGACATATTTAGATCTTTTCAACAAATTTGCAATGCGCTCAACTTCGGTTTTTGACAAAGTATCATTCGCGCCTCGGAAAACAAGAAAGGATCGCTCAATGCTTTCATCTACTAGAGCTATTAACAATCCAGTTGGCAGATTTCTGTCGATAAAGATTTTGGTAATTATTCCAAGCGCTCTCAAGTTTTGGTGGTATGCCTTTCGGAAGAAATCATCTCCCCCTTTGCCGACAAAGGCAACTTTGCCTTCAAGTGACGCCAGTCCAGCAGCAACATTTCCTGAACCTCCAAAGTCCACTTTGGCAAGTTCACAATATGAAGTCCCGCCATGTGAAAAGTGAACCTGATTTGAATTAGCAACTACGGTAGCATCAATGAAAACGTCGCCAATTACGGTACAGTCAAGGTCTTTCTTTGCATTCTTTGAGAGTTGCACCATCTGTTCACCCACCTATTTCATATTTTCGTTCTTAGCTTTCTTGTGCTTAAAACGGCCGATGCTGTTCTCTGTAGTCCGCGTTCAGAGCAAACTTGGTTCAAATCGCGCATTTGAAGAACAACCTCCACAACTAAAGCATAATTCGCGTAGACGGCTACCCATCAGCGAATGAGCATTCTTCTAGCCCAAGTTGTGTTGGGGACTTCTTTTCGCGCGCTAGGCACTACAACAGATAATACGGGTTTATTGCACGCTGTTTAAGCTTTCACCAGCGATGCATGCTCACTATTTACAAGGAATAGATGAAAGTCACCGGGAATCAGATCGCCCTTTAATTTTTCAATAAGTTGGGTGATACTGAGTTTTTGAATGTCTTTCATGTTGCCTATTAAAGGATGATCAAGTTCTCTAGGAATGTAGTACTTAATGTCATATCCTAGGTTTTGCAAACTGCGCAAAAAATCAACAGTCGCCTTTAGACCAAGTATAGATTTGTGAACCTCAATAAAAATAACAGGTCTAAATTTTTCAATTGTATGCTGTCCTCCACGGAATATTTCTGTTTCGTAACCTTCAACATCCATTCTCAAAAAGTCAAGCTTATCAAGATGATATTGTTCCGTCAATGAGTCCAAGCTTCTTGCAGGCACGTTAACGATGGAGCCCTCTGAATAAGAGTAGTTCTCATCAACCACCTTGGAGAGATTTGAATACTTATGCATCAAAAAAGGAACAACTCCATCGGAGCTGGAAAGAGCAAGACGGAATGTTACCGCATCATCAAAACCGTTTTGATGTATATTCTTTTTTAAATAAGAGTAATTTAATGAAGAAGGTTCAACCGCAATGACTTTCCCCTCGTTCCCAGCAAGCTTAAGCTCAAGCAGAGCATAATAACCAATGTTTGAACCTGCGTCCAAGCAAACCATGCCCTTTTTCAACACTTTCTTCAATACTTCTGTGGCAAGAGGTTCATGAGTTTTAAACAGCAACAATTCATACGAAATACCTGAGTCATTGGGTATAGTTGATAGTTTGCAACCGTTAACATCTACTACGTGCTCTTCCCTTAAATCTAATGACGACTTCTTAAGCAATTGAATGCTAGAAAATATTATGCCTTTTAGCATCTTAGATATCCCATAATGCTTGCGGAAATAACCTAGCCAGTAATCTACAGATCCATAATCTACATATTCAGATTGAGGATGTAGCCAAGCTAAAAGAGACTTAGGCATCTGAATATCTCCAAATTATTTGAATAGTGGCTGAGCGCGCGGGTTCATCATGTTCTCAGTACAGGATTCGCGTTCTTTTAATCCTTTTCCTGAGCGTTTTAACTCTCGCCAAGTTTTGAGCTTTTTTCGTTCTTCTCATTTTGGTTGCTTCTGACACGCGACCGTGCGCGCGGAAGATTCGGGATCACCGAGTAAATTTTCATAAGTACGCTCCGTAAGTGTTGCTGTAGTCTTCCAATCAAATTTCTTGGAAACGTATTCTCGATTGCTCCGTCCGATTTTATTAATGCATTCAGGATTTAAGACAAAAAATTCCATAGCTTCAGCCAAACTCTTCGGGTCTCGGTTGTTAAGAACCTTGCCATTAATACCATCCGTAACAATTTCTCTTGTGGCACCTGAATTGCAGGCTATAACCGGCTTTCCCGCCGCCATCGCCTCAACCAAAGTTAAGCCAAATCCTTCGAGCAATGATGGCGAAACAAAAATGTCACATGCACAATATATTTTATTTAGAACTTCATTACCAACGTGACCCGTAAAAAAAATGTTTTCCCCTATACACATTGATTTAGCGAGAGTTCTCGCAATCGTCTGATCACCTGATCCGACTACCAAAAGTTTAACAGACTTATGTTTTTTTGCAAGAAGCGCCCAAGCTTTTAGCAATAGGAACAGGTCTTTTCTCGGGTCGTTAATCCGACCTACAAATAAGAAAACTATCTCATCTTTTAGATGTAGAATGCCCTTAATGTTTTGGATCTCTTTTTTTCGAAATACAAAATCATCAGGAAAGACACCATTATAAACCACCTCGATCCGAGACGAGGGTATCTTATATGTTTGCATCAAATCGTTTTTAGTGAAATTGCTCACAACTATGATTTTATCTGCGCGGTGGACAACATTTCTCGCAAGGATCAGGGAAGGGAATGCACCTTCAAGGTTCAAACTTAATAGCCCTTTAAGAAGGGGTTGGTGCTTCGTAAATGTGCTTTGTAAATGATGTATTGTGACAACTCTTTGCCCGTTTAATCTGGGTCTCAATATGCCGACATCACCTATTACACCATTATCATGGTGTATGTCAAATCCGTGTTCACTTTTGCATAACTTGTTATTTTTTTTGCTTAGGCTAAACCAAAATGATGGAATATATAAGAGGGGTTCATTTATCACTGGTATTCTGTGAACAAACACGCCATCTTCCACAGTATCAGTTTCTTTCTTTTCAATGTTAGGCGAAATCACATGAACCTCGTGTCCTCGCCTAACAAGTTCTTTGGTTAAATGAAATGCATACACCCCTGCTCCTCCAAGCATAAGGGGAGGGTATTCGTGAGATACAAAACAGATTTTCATTATCATATCCTCATGCGTTTATAAAGGGCGTTGATCCTTTAGCAAAAGTAAAGTGTGTAAGCGCGCATAGCGCGTTGAGACTGATGGTATGGGAAGTATTAAGGGTAGCGACGCTCAAGCCGTAGCGCGCATGGGTGTTCCTAAAATGGTGAAAAATGGTTTAAGTCGAACTTTCCTTGCAAAGTCCATAGTTTAGTTTAATCATTTTTTGGGGTTAATCCCAAAAATGTCACCGTTTTTTAATAGCCCACGGTAAACTGAAGTGTCTAAGAAGAAACGAAATTATTGGATATTTGTTCATTTTTTGCCTCTGGGGGTAAAAATGTGATAAGGTAATCATTAGGGCAAACGCTTGGCATCTGGGTAAAGATGATTATTCGTTTGCACTTATAGTTCGGGGTTGGAAGTGGATTAGACTTTCCCCCGTGACCTTAATCGTATTCCCTAAAAATTTGGTGAGTTCGGCAATTTAGCCGTCCGCAAACGCGACACTTACGTTTATTGCTTGGGTAACGTTACCTCCTCGGTGAAATCCCTTAAGATTCCAACTGTTACTATTCGGTGATTGGGCAAGCTAGAGTCTAGACGCTGGGTAACGCGTTAGCGGTGAAAATTTAGGGTAACTCGTCATTGCCGTTTGGTATGGACAGCTGTTTACTTTCGTTTGGTGGGATTTCGGCTTCTCCACACGTCAATACATATGGCAACGGGTAGTGTAACTAGCACTATGACAGTTACAAACTCAGGCAGAGTCAATGTGATTCTTCCTCCGGCAAAACTTGAATCCCAAGTCCATCCATGAACCGCGTACACAACAAGCGTGGAAAGACCAGCAACAAATGTCAATCCGACACAATACCTTACAATAAAATTTCGTAGAGTGGGCTTTCGCAGGTCGTAGGGTCGCGAGAACACAATTCATCACCAAGACAGATGTACGTAGCCGTCACTCTTACGCGCGCTGCTGTTATCTCTCATAAATTTGAACAAATCCGTTGTCGTATATGCGGTTTATCGGAGGCTTTGACAAATAGGTGTCGAGCTTACTTAGAGTCTGATTCCCAGTTCCAAAATCGATATTCATTATCACGCTTTGCCTTGCTGACCTCACGAAATAGTTCCACTGAATCAACGTTCCATTTTGCCATTTAAGTTCGGTTGGTGGAACATTGCCTAGAAAAGCCGGTAATGCTAATTCAGGTTTTTCTGGTAGTCCTTCAGATTCAAAGGTTGAATTTGGACTGTAGTAGTGAATTAAAGCCGATGAATAGCTGTCAGTTATTATTGTTGATGGAGGAGCTTTTGCGCCTATAAATTGCGCGCTGGAAAGTTCCCAATCGTGGTTAGAGAGCCAAAATTCGTTCCAATTAAAAATGCAAAACGCCGGGATTAGCAGCAATATTAATAATATAGAAAAGATCTGCCTTCGTTTCCGTTTTAGTTTAGCAAAAACGGTTCCGACAAAGAAAACCACAGGAATCCAAATGAAAAGCAATACTTTGGAAGTATCAACCGTTCCGCCTAAAAGAAAGTATGGTATGAGGGCTGTTATGATACAACCAACAAATAGCGAAAAAAGGACAAGGAAACGTGACCAATACATATTTTTCTTTAAGGTATTTCTTGCTCTGAGCCACCTAGGAGATTGTATAATATATGCAAAAAACCCTATTAAAGCGATTGAGAGGATGAGGCCAAGAATTAAGAACGTTGTTAGTTGAATCCCAAGCGGAGGAGTGCCATATAGGAAGTAGTTCAGTGACCGTGAAATGGGAGATGATAGAGTCGAAACATGTGAGAAGAAGCCGTGAACATATGAGGCAACGGTTTGCCACCAAAAAGGCGCTATCGCAAAGACATTCCAGAAAATCCACAAAATAATTCCTGCATAGAATTCATTGCCTATCCGGACGATCTTGTTGTTTTGTTTAAGAACAAAGGCCACAACTGGGAACAGTAACATCGGAAAAAGCAAAAAGGCAGGTATTAACGCATGGGATGTAACTATAGTGGCAAATAACAACAAGAATATTATCATGTAGCTTCGATTTTGACTCGTCTGCTTCTTTATGAAAACAAGATACAATAAACTGCAGTAAAGGGCGAAGGCAAAGTTCGTTGGACTGACGTCTGTGTAAACCATGGTATCCACTAAGATAAGTGCTATTATCGCTATTAGGGCTGCTTTATTTTTTAGGCCGAGTTTGCGAAATAATATGAAAATCCATGCAAAAGCCAAGCAATTCAGAATTGTAGGAAGAAACCTCGCAATAGTGAAAAAATCGATGCCTGTAACCATTTTAAACTCTGCAAAAAAGATATAAAAAGAGGGCCAACTGCTGTCCGCACTGTAGGTTAAACTGGAGCGGCCATTTTCAAATATTTTCTCTGCAGTTAAAATATTTGTCCAGCTGTCAGTGTATGTTAAATTTCTTTCCGAAATCGTCATAATTCCATAGAAAACAGTAACCAATACAATTATCGCGAGGATTATTGTGGAGTCCTTTTGTTTTTTCTTATTGGCCAGAACTAGCAATAGCCCAAGAATAACCGAGAATAGAGCAATCCAGATAACTATAGGAAAATCTGGAATTAAAGAGTAAGGTGAAAACTGTAATGGAACATCGACAAAGTGCAAAATTCCCAATACTGAAACGATGGAAATGCTTATCGCCATCAACAGTAGGAAAAAATAATTTCTCATCCTATGTACACTTCCACAAAGATTTTGGGGTTTCTTGGAAGCCATTCAAGAATTTCTAACTAAAAATAGACACGACTTCGCAATAATCTGGAAGGGAAGTTTTAAGATATTCAACATTGCGGGCAACATTTGTCGATTCTCCCTCATCAGAGAAAGTATGATCAACAGAAAGAAAGACTTGGGTAAGTCAAGCAATGGCACGGCATAGTTAAGGATGTTTCGACGTCGAGTTCGTTTTTAATATTCACATTGGCATTAATATTCTGGAACATAGTTACAAAAAATTTACTGAAAAATAATCGATTTGTAAACTAATTCGGTTTGTTTAATATTGGTTCAAAATACCCAGCCAACCAAAAAACTGATCCTAGGAAAATATAGGGCATAAGAGCGAACGTCAGTCTCTTGGAAGGCAAATAACGGACAAGGTCGGATGCTTCGACCATACATCGAAGTAAATATAATGAGGGAGCAAAAAGTGCCGCTCCTACGAACTGTTTAGGAAATTTGTAAGGAATCTGAATACTGCAATAGCTTAGGCCATCCGATCTCTTTTTGTCTAAATAGCTCTTCCAAGTCATTTGAGGATAAATATGCGTAACCTTAGGACTGGGATCGAAGAGTATTGGAAACCCTCTGCGAAATGCATTCCAACACAGATTTGCATCTTCGCCCAAATCCAATTTTTCGTCGAATAAACCAACTTCCTTAAAGAGTCTTCTTTTGAAGCTCGCATTGCACGTTGCGATATCCCAAGTAAGTTTGCGCTCGGCATTCTCGCATATAAATCCGAAATACGTGTAATGTCTGAGTTTCACTATTTTTGAGATATGAGTTTCGCACTCTACGGATCCACAAACTGCCGATAGTGCCAAAGAAGAATTATGCAACTCCACATGTTTTCTTAACCAATCAGGATGGGCCACGCAATCAGCATCAAGGAATGCAATTATATCACCTTTTGCGTTTTTTATTCCAATATTCCTTGCGATGGCTCTTCCATTTCGGAACTCTTGAAGACATTTCACCGGATACTTTTGGGCTTTTTCGAACGTGCCATCCTTGGAACCTCCGTCCACAACAATAACTTCATACCTGTCTTCAGGATAATCCCCGGAGAAAACTGAACGCAAACACAGGTCTATCGTATTTATCATATCCCGAACGATTATGATCACTGAAACGAATGGAGTATCTGAGTTCGTGTCTTCTTTGGGCAAATAAAATGTCTCCACTTCAATAAGCTGGTATTATATAATATATTGTCAAGATCCTAAATGCCCTTCGATATTTAGGTTTAGATGCAAAAGTGACCTATATTGTGAACTAGTCTTACCATTTGTAGCGAGCACAAAAATCAAAACAATACATACTTTATGATTGTTCGTGTCCCAATGCTTCGCTGCTTGGCACGTCACAATAGAAACAGACTAAGCAAAGTTTCAACAATACTGTTCAAAATGATCAAAAATTGAAATCCACAGCTCAGTTCTTGGGAGTGCATGATAACAATTCAAATTTAGAATTAATGCTTAAATATGGAAGACCCTTCACAATACTGAGGAATTGGCAATTTCAATATATGTAAAATTGTAGGCAGAAAATCCACAGCTTCAATAGTTTCCGTAATAATTTGTTCGCTAAGACTGCCTGAGTAAAGAAATGCCCCTTGTTGTGAGGGATCTTCTACATCAAAGCCGTGCATTCCTTTATATTGCCTTATCCAACTGGGCAAGATACTAACGAAATAGTTAGGAAAAATCTCGCAACCAACATTCATTAGAAAAATCAAATCACCATAGTTGTTATTGCCAAAATCTAAACCTAGCTTCTTCAAATCCGATTTTTCGAGAATCTTCCCGTATTGTAGCTTTTTGAGACTCGCAATTATGATGCTTCTTGCTCGCTCGTTCATAAACCAAAATCTGGCCATGGTGCTATCGTAGAAAGCTAGGTAATCTAACCCAGATCGCATTCTTAATGCTTCAATGAGACCTTGCAAGTTGAAACGTTTTTCCACCTTCGTCATGCCATGATCAGTAAAAACTACTAAGTGTAAATCTGAGGTAATTCTGCTGAGTTTATTGAACAGACCACAAATGAATTGATCCAATTTCTGGACTTCTTTGCTAATTGGCTGTGAGGAAGGACCATAAATGTGACCAGTATGATCCAAATGGCCGTAAGATAGAACATTAACGAATACGTCTTTGTCACTAATGGGAATCTTAACTTCAAAATCTTTGATATCCAGAGATTCAATATTTTTGAACGAATAGTCGATTTTCATTTTTCTAAGAATCCCAAACAATGTCGGAATGTGACCTACAGATTGATCCAAGTTGAAGACTGGCGTAAGCCGACAAAAGAAGGGAGCCATGTTCTCAGGGAGATTTGGCATGAACCATTCTGACGCTGGGCTTTTCAAAAGTTCTAATAGGTAACTGAACCCGTGCTTTGCAAAAAGCCGGATTTTTTTCTCTGGAATGAGCCTGAAAATCTTTTGTACTGGATACACATCTGCTTCTTCGCCCTTCTTGTTACCCCAATAAACCCATCTTCCATGAGTTCGAGGCCAAGTTCCAGTGTAAATCGACGCCGTTGCTGTATGCGTAAATCCCAACACAGGCTTTGACCGAAGCTGTCTTATGCGCTTACTTTGAATAGCTTCGTACAAAAACGGAGAGTCTTCGCTGTTTATGTAGTCATATCTTAGCGCGTCAACAAATAAAGCCAGCAGATACATTCGGGTATTCCTCACAAATTGAATAAACAAGGATCTATTTTATCGGTGTGCCATTGGGATACAATAGAGTTCAAACTCACTGACGTTTTTCGCATCTCTTCCCACTTCTCAATTTGGGACATGCTCTTCAAAGATAAGGGCAGAATAGAGCGAAGGTTTTTTTCAGCAATTTCCATAAAGTCTTCCTTGAAATTGAGTTTCGAATCAAAAGAGAAAAGTAGACAAGAGCATGAAATATACAATTTGCTGACAGGGTCAATGGAAAATATACTAGGTGGGGGAACTTTCATTTTTCCAGATAATAAACGAACGGTGTACATCAATGAGCTTAGAAAATCGTGGGGTAAAGAATTTAAAAGAAACACGCTACTTAAGAGCGGAGAAACAGTGGCACGACCAAAAAACTCTGCCATTGCAAAAGGAATTACTGTCCCGACATCTCTCCGGGTATCAAACCAGAAGTCAATTACATTTCCATAGTAATGACGTTTATTTATCCTCAAATCATATGCTAATTCTACCTTCTTGCCAAGATTATCAATTTCTTTGTAAAGTGAAGGAAATTCTTCTTCATATGTTTCGGAGAAGTAATGTGCCCTTGCCCCATAGCCGAGTTTGTACTGCTTTCTTAAAATAAGTAAACAAGCACAAATTCCCTCGTAAGCCTTAACACAACTATTCAATATTAAATTCGTCCGTTCACTGGACAATTTATCTGATGTTAAGACATTCTTTGATACCGCTGAAAGCGGTTTCATAACTCCAAAATTAAATAATGATTTAATCCCTTCATAATAATAAATATCGTCAGTTCTTGTACCAAACAAAATACTTTTGTCTCCATATATTACGACTCCCGAATTTTTGACATCAGCCAGTTGCCGTGTTTTCAATAACAGAAAATCGTTAAGGGATATCTGATCAACCTCAATTTCGAATTTTGATAAATTGATCGCTGGAGCTATCCTCTGAAAAAGTAATGGATCGTAGATTTTTGAGACTACTATAACATCAATATCGTTTGGAATTGATGCATGTTCTCCTGTGGCTGCAGAACCATAAATTATGATAGATTTGATGTTCCAATGAGCCTTGCCCAATATCTTTTTTACAAGTCTACTAAAGTCATCCGCTAATCCTTTCTTCTCGTTTTCCATTTCGTTCGGAAATATTTTGTTTAAAAAAGAAAAATCACTGTTCACTTATTGACCTTCTTACTTCTTCCATTTGCTCCCATTTGACCTTTGGGCCTCTTATACCAAGTAAAATTAGACCTATCAGTAAGCAAACTTGTAGTGTTAGAAAATCATATAAAACTAACAAAAATCTCGAACTTGCACCATTGGATGAATCTTTAAGAGTAATAGAAAATGCTGGAGATACAATTCTCAACGTAATAAAGATCAGTAAAGATATTAACAAAATTCCAAGTACAAAAAATGCGAGCAAATTAGACGAAGATATCAAAATTGCTATTCCAGTAATCAAGAGAATTGGAATCAGAATTGGAGAAACAAGGTGCATGAAAAACTCAAATGGCATCACTATAAATGCAAACGCACCATACTTCCTCTTAAACATCATGTTTGAATATCGAAGTAGCGTTTGTTGAATGCCTTGGCCGCGTCTTATTTTGTGCTTTAGCCTTGATTTGTATTTTGGGGGAGTGCATTCATGGAAAACCGAAGCAGGCTCATAGATTGCTCTAAAACCTTGTTTCCTCACACTCAATGTCAATTCCATATCATCGCAAAGACTATCTGGGGGTATAATTTTGATCAGCCCTCTCCGATACGCAGCGAATTCACTCTCACACATAATAACTGAATCTAAGTTTGACTCCCCCAAACGAATAGTATTGTAAAAACTCCGATAACCTTGTTCTATTTGGGTGGTAGAAGATTGATCCGCATTCTTAATTACTTCAATCCCTGACACAGCACCAACATTTTTCTCGACGAAGTTTGAGATCAACTTCTGAATTGAATCTTTTTCAAGCAAAACATCTGCATCTGAGAGAATAACAATATCACCGGTAGCTTGTTTCATCGCTCTATTCAAGGCACTGGCTTTCCCCATTCGTTTTTCTTGGGCAATTAAACGAATGGTCGCTTCGTCCTTATGATTTACTGCAAAATCTCTTGCTATGGCATTTGTCCTGTCTGTTGAGCCATCGTCTACAACCAAAATTTCTAACTTATCTTTTGGATATTCCATTTCAATTGTGTTTTCGAGTTTCTTAGAAATAACCAACTCTTCATTATAGGCAGCGATTATTAGAGACACTGATGGAAATATTGCTTTCTTGAGTAAGTTGGATGGTTTTCTTGAAAAATGAAGCATTAGCAAGAAATATGCTAAGAAACCTATAATCAATATTGACAAAATACTCAAGAAAAATATTTCAATAAAAACCATATTGGTTACATCTCTTGATGCTTTTTAGGTCATTAATATATTAACACTTTAAACAGTCCAACCGGTTTGGGATCTATAAGATTGGAGCTAACTTTCACATCGTTAACCATTCAAGAAAAATGCGTCCGCCTATTCGCCAAAAAACATTTGAGAGTTTTAGACTTGCACGCCCTCCTTGACGTTTGGGTTCATAATAAGGGATTTCAATGACGTCTATGCCTCTCTTTAGGGCTCGACATATTATTTGAGTGTCGAGCGACCAGTGGCTTGAATCCGGGTGAATGCAATCCCAAACCGTTCTGCTCATGAGATAAAAACCATTGGTAATATCGGATACATTGGATCCAAAAAGTAAATTAAAAGTGGTTACTACAAGCCTATTACCAAAGTAATGGAAAAAAGTATGCTCTTCACTCCATCCAAGCGGAGGAAAACGTGTTGGAGACACGATGCATCCTTGCTTGTAGGCTTCCAGTAACCGTGGGATGTATTTTGGGTCGTGATTGCCATCACCGTCTATTAGACAGATCAAATCAAAACATGCAACTTCAACGCCTTTCTTCACGGCATAGCCTCTTCCAGGGCGACCGACTTTCAGCGGAACTATTTTCAGCGAACAACTTTTGCCTGCCGCTACTGCCAATTCTAGTGTATCATCCTCGCTGTAATCGGCAATAATAAGTTCGGTATTCAATGGCAGTTTGGAAAGAATCGAATCGAGCTTTCTAATTATTTCCACGATACACTCAGACTCGTTTCGGGTTGCCATTACCAAAGATAGACCATTCACCCTAAATAATCACCTCACAAGTTAAATTCAAGAATAAGAAAAAAGAAACATGAAAGGCAAACGATTTTGATATTTGCCATTTCTTCTTTTGCCACGTCGAACGCATTGAGAAGACTGCCATTTAGACGGAGCATGGCAGATGTCGCGTTTGAATCTAATCCCATTTTACTTGACAGTTTTTTGGGCTTCTTTGATTGCATCACAAACGTAGTTTATTTGGTTTTCATGAAGAGAAGAACTGGATGGTAAGCATATTCCCTTTGCACAAAGCTCATCAGCAACTGGAAAATCTCCGCTAGTTAGCCCCATTTCTTTAAACACAGGTTGCTTGTGCATCGGAATAAAAAATGGCCTAGTCTCAATTCCTCTTTCAGATAGTTCAGTTATTAGCTCGTCTCTGCCAGTTCCAAAGTCGTCTTGTATCAATATAGAGTATAACCAATAAATGTTCTTTGCCCAATCTGCTTCAGGGGGCAAAGTTATTCCTTGTACGTCTTTCAGAATTGAGTTGTACAATTTCGCGTTTCTTCTCCTGTTTTTGATAAATTCATCAATTCGCTCCATTTGTGCTACTCCGATCGCTGCTTGGAGATTCGTCATTCTATAATTAAAACCAATTTGGTAGTGCAGATATCTTTTTTCCTTGCTATGAGCAAGATCCCTGAACTGGTTTAGCTTTTCTGCAGTTTCACTATCATTAGTTACCGCCATTCCTCCCTCTCCCGTCGTTATAATTTTGTTCGTATAAAAACTGAAACAACCAATGTCTCCCAAACACCCAACAGTCCTACCTTTGTACTCGGCTCCATGGGCTTCAGCAGCGTCCTCTATCACAAACAAGTTGTGCCTTTTGGCCAGACTTAAGAGTGGATCCATGTCCACTGGATGACCATATATATGAACTGGCAGTATTGCTCTAGTTCTATCAGTTATTTTTTCTTCAATTGCAGCAACATCAATGTTCCACGTGTGTGGTTCTGAATCAACAAAAACAGGAGTGGCGCCCGCAAAAATTACAGGATTGGCCGTTGCAATCATGGTGAGTGTGGGCACAATTACCTCGTCGCCTTTTCCTACTCCCAAAGCTACCAATGCCAAGTGCAAGGCAGTTGTCCCGCTCGAAGTGGCAATTCCATATTCCGCATTGCAGAATTTGCTGAATCGGTTTTCAAATTCAATAACATAATTTCCTTTTGAAGATATCCAGTTTGATTTAATACAATTTGATAGATATTCGATTTCATGCCCTCCAGTTAAGGTTGGCTCGCATATTGGTATTCGAATTTTTCCCATTTTTGTTATCACCTTAATTTTTTCTAAAGTGCACTATCCATTTTTGCTGCTTATGACAAATCGATTGACTTTCATCAGTTTGTTCAGCTCTATGTTTATGGACTCATCTTTTCGATCGCAAACTCTGCAATTCATTTCCTTGATGGACATAGCTAACAATTGGCTCCTTTTCTCAGAATTCCATATATTCCAAAATCGGTCTTTTTTTACGTTCCCGAGGATCAAGTTCGCATAGTTTCTGAGAGCAACTTGCGGACAGGGAAAGACGTTGCCTGCTTTATCGATTGTGGCGTTAAATCGCTGGGACCAACAGTAATGGAGTCTTTGGTTGTGTTTTGACTGCCGGAAATTCAATATTATGATTTTGTCGTTTTCGTAGTTTTTAAGCATGTCAAAGGTTTTAGAAATAAACTCGCTCTTTAGATACTTTTGAGGTTCCGCCGTGTTAGGTACTTGTGGGATTGAGAAACGTATGATGTCAGCATAGTCTCCAAAAGTATAGATGAATTCTTTGATCTGTTCTTCAGAAGAGTTTTCAGCAAACAATAAATAGGTAAGCTTAATTTTGAGAGACGATTTTCTTTTTTCCCTTTCTTGGTGTAGTCGAATAATGTTTTCCTTGACCATATTGAATACGTTGCTGTTTGGGGGTAGCCCGTGCAGCTTATTGTAAGTATAGGTGTTTGCAGAATCGATGCCTATCGTGATGCAGCCTGGCGAGTCAGACTCCGAATTTAGAAGTTTAATTATCTGTGTATTTAAGAAGTATCCTTTTGTGTGGATACCGTAACTAAATTTCTTTCTTTTGACTATTCCTAGCAAGCCGCAAAAATCAGAATAACTTAAAGGATCACTTCGAATCCCGGAGATTTCAACAAATAATCCATGTTCCTCTTCCAGTTCATCGAACAACTGACCATAGTCTGCCGTGTCCATCGAACCGTTACATAATACCTGCTGCTTACCATAGCAATAGGGACAATCAAAAGGTCCACAATGTGAACCAGGATGAAGTTCCAGTTGGAGAGGAAACCCATTATTCTGCAATAGACGTTCTATTAGACTTCCAACATAGTTATACCGAAACGTCATAAAAACGATCCCCTTTCCAAAAAAGCAACAATTTTCTTTTTTTTGTTAATATTCCAACGCCAAGTTTGCGCTTAAAAATTTGCGGTGCTTGTGTTTCTCAATTTAAGTTTCTATAAAACAAACTTTAAGAACAATTTTCAAAAAGATCTGAATCAAAAAGAACAAGAAATCCCACTCTGAGCTATGCAGTTCCTGTAAGGTTCAAATTAAGGGTAACAAAACGATTATCAAACTGGATCGAACTAGACTGAATGTTGTATCTCCACAATTCAAAGAATAGTTGATATGTAAATGTAGTGCTGTTTGAATTCCACATGGCGGGCTTATCTGCATTAAACGCGACACCGTTTATTTGTAAAGTGTTAATCTGTGAATTATTTCCTGAGATTGAAGCGCTAGAAACTGAAAAAGTCAAGAGACTTTCCCAATTCATGCCATCTTGAATGGAAAACCTGTATTCATACAAGGGTTGAAGAGGACTCGGCGTCCCAAGTATATCATTCGGTAATATATCAGTCTGATTACCAAGCTTCACATACAAAACGTAGTAAGCTGAAGAACCCAGATTGTTTCCTACGCCTACATAAACGGAATAGTCTTGGCCGACGGCAATGTTTGATGGGTAATTTTCAGCCATCTGGTTTGGACCTAAAAGATAAAGCTCAGAATACTGCTCTCCACCCGGAAGATGAAAAACATCAGTAAGAGCAGGAGTTGCAATAAGTAAAACGCCAATTAAGCCTACAGCAACAAAGACAAGTTTGTAATCTCCAAGTTTCATTGGCTGTTCATCTCTGGTTTTGCCTCTGATAAACTCTTAATGTAGCTCCGTTTGAACCAGCGCCAAACCAAAAACAAAACCAAAACGAACACAAAAACACCAATCACGGTAAATGCGATGGTGGACCAGAATGCGTTTTGGCCGGAAACTAAAGCGGTTTGTTTGGCGTTTTGAGCGGCGGTTGTGACTTCTTGTGCAATTGGGAGTACGCTGTCTGCTTGGGCTGCAGCTGTGTTGGAATCTCCGGTTCGGTATGCGTTTTCTGCTTGAGCCAAGTCGCTTTCAGCAACATTTAACTGAGTCAGTAGGCTAGTAACGTTTGCGCCTGCTTTTTCAGCGTCCAAAACAGCATTAAAAGCCCCATCAATGGCGGTGTTTGCTGCCGCAATCTTTGATGTGGTTTGGTCAATTTGGGCAAAAACATAATGATCACTGAAAAGGCAAGAACCAAACGCCAAGAAGACCAGTAGGGTGGCAGCGAAAAGTTTGCAGCGGTTGTTTATTTGTTGTTGCCTCCAGATCAAACGTTACTTAACATTAGCAGGCAGTCTCTGCTTTTTTCGAAAGAATTCCTGGCACTTAACTTTTGATTATGCATTTACAACGACCTAACAAAGCGGCTAGCGAGGATTTTCACACATCAAAAACAGCTTCTCCCCTTCACAACCCAAAGCCTCAAGCAACTGCTGAGCCCCAACATAATGCTCACGAAAACGCCTATACTGCACAGGAAACTCTCGACCCCGCAAAGTCAACAAGTACCTAGAACCCTCAACACGAACAAAACCAAGACCCACAACAACACCCAAATACTTCTCTACAAGACTAAAACTCAAATTTGCCCAACCATAAATACGAGTTTTACTCGCACCCGAATTTGCAGCCTCCAAAATAGCCGCAACAATACAGAGGCGATCACGATTCTTACCCAACAAAACCACCCCGCAAACAACACCAACATCCAATCAAAGAAGCCAAAACCCTAAACGCTAAAAACGAAACAAGACTCAAAACTACCATTATCAAATCCCCTCATGACAAAGGTGGATATGAATCAAAGGAACCTCTAACTAAACTTTAAGACTCTTCTCTCCTTCCTCCAAAGTACTTTTAAAACTCTTCTCTCCTTCCTCCAAAGTACTTTTAAAACTCTTCTCTCCTTCCTCCAAAGAACTTTAAGACTCTTCTCTCCTTCCTCCAAAGAACTTTAAGACTCTTCTCTCCTTCCTCCAAGGTAAGCCATTATTCTCAGCGCAACGTTTTAAATATTTTGCATAATCCACCGACAAAAACCTCTCTTCCCCTAGCAACATTGAAACCTTCCTAATTCTTCGCGCACACGCCTTCTCTCATAAAACAAGCAAAAACACCAAAAAGCATATAAACCATATTTCCAAAACCGTAACATCCAAAAACCAAAAAAGATTTCGCTCAACAAAATAGTTTATGATGAAACCTTTGCAGGTCAAAAAGTAAAGTAGCGATTTACACAGGAGCTTTCGATTTAACTAAAATGCTCTAGCACCGCGTCCTGTCCCTCCGAATCGCTCACTTTGCTTAAAGAACAAGCTTGGTTATGTACTCCACATTCGAAACCTGATGGACTTAACCCTTTTCGGGTCGTAACCTTATGGGATTTGAACCCAAGGTTCAATCCGTCAGGCACCAAGCTCTCAACTCTATACTTTTCAAGCTTTAATGTTATTGAATCCAACCAAAAAAAAGAAGCCCTACAGAAAAGTCCCTTTGAAGTAGAATAGAAACGGATATGAAGAAAACCCAAGAACAAACTGTTATAGGTCTATGCCGTTAGCACTTTCCATCCTTGAGAGCGGGTTTTAGGTGTTACTTTCGCTAAAGTATTGCGTAATGTGAGTCGTTGAGATAGAATACCACCATCATATTGAAACCTCTTTATCCACTTCACCTTTCTAGGGTGGTCAGGATTTTCATTATCACTTGAAAAATTCTGGTCATATTCATTTCTTGAATCAGTTACTTTTGCAATACCGAGAAGTGAAAAAGCACCATTTAGAATTGCCACATAATCGCCTACCTTTATGCCCCAAAAAAGATCATAATCCCGGGTCCAATCACGTACAAGGGCTTGCTGTTCTGATTCTGAAAGAGTAAACCAGTCTCTTGTAACTTCACACCAGTCAAGCCCGATCATATTTTCTTCTTTGTCAATGACATATTTCCAAGGCCTTTTCCTTTGGTTTTTATCGCTACCATAACTTAGATGCATAATGTAAAAGTAGTCTTTATGCTCAGACGAAAGCAACTCTCCAAAAGTCCTGCCTTCCACAAATTCACCAATCACAATGAAATTGTTACGCGATTTAAGACTTTCTCAAAAGCAAAACGTCATTCCGTCAACCTATGATGCAAAGCGTGTGCTTCCGTCTTAGATGATAGGTGAGGAAGATATATGAAACTTGAAGATGTGCAATCAATGCGCAAATATTTTGCAAGACCACCCAGTTCATTGTTGATGCACCTCTACAAACTTGCCTCCGAAAGGCTAGTCAAAGGCAAAAGAGTCGGAAGACAAAATCAGTAGATGCTGACCAGCAAAACCTGAAATAATGGTAGTCTAATACAAGAATCAGGGGCATGGCGATAGATTTGAATCGCGCTGGCTTGTCCCGAAATTATTAATGTTTTATTTTTAACTTTAGTAATACAGGTGAATGCTGTTTCTTGCTGAAAAATACACAATTCATGGCTGAATTATCAAAATCTGCCCAAATAAAGCTTATTTTCTCAATAGATTTATTACTTGCATCATAATGAAATTTTCATGGAAAAACAAGCACGCAACTATCAGGAAACATTAAGGATAGCTTAGGCTGCAATGGTAAGTGTGAGTGCCTGGTGAAAACGCTTAAACATTAGAAACTTCATGGTTATATTAGGAATTTTTAGCAAAAGGAGGTAGGTTCTTTTGAGTTATGCAAAAAGGCAAGGCGGTAGTTACGAGGGAAGACGGGGTCACGGGAAAGGGTTTAAAAGGTGCCCTGTTGAGGTGGGGGAAGAATTAGAAGTGGATATTGGGGAATGTAGCCCAAAAGGAGAAGGCATCACTAGAGTTCAAGGCTTAGCAATACACGTTGCCGGCGCAAAGCTAGGAGACCACGTAAAAATAAAGATAACTCGGATTGGCGGCACAACGGCAGAAGCAAAAGTCATAAAGTAGTACGTGCGGCGCGCCTAAAAAGCAAGCTTAAATTCTGAAAAAATCAACGTAACATTTGTGGCGAAATTTAAAGTTTCATTGTTGGTTGGGTACAGTCACATAGCCTTAAGAGTTTTTTCGCTTTCTTCTTTTGTCTCTCGTGGAGGTGAATGTTTTTGTCTAGGAACCCGCGTTCTTCAAGTATGGAACCAGAACCCAAAATAACTTCAGACGGCAAATTCCAATGCGCAGCTGACAACAAAACCTTCAACACAAGAGAAGACTACAATAGGCACATCTCAGAAGTGCACATGAAAAGCAGCGGCAGTAAAGGCTGGTAGCCAATTTAACGCCTGATAACGGCTATCAAACCCCATTTTTTGGGTCGCTAAGCAAAAAAGTTCACTTAATAACATGAACACGGCAAGCTATTACAGTCATCAGTTCACTGGATAATGTTTATTTTAATGTTAAAGAAATGTTTATATCGGATAAACGTGCTTCTGATAGAATTCAGCTATAATTGCTAGCCCCGCAATTTTCACATGGCGGCGGCTCAACCCCTACCGAAACGGCGATT